>ERZ1645187.3202-NODE-3202-length-13905-cov-12.617473_pt1 | contig 13905 bp, 11 predicted proteins | sample MGYA00575352_ERZ1645187 | MGnify/ENA primary metagenome ERZ1645187 (study PRJEB40837, sample SAMN11349314) | freshwater sediment metagenome | isolation source: river sediment | host: Sediment | place: India: Wazaribad , New Delhi | collected 2017-02-21 ...
AATGCGGAGTACGTGCAAGCGTACCGGGGGTTCGAATCCCTCCCTCTCCGCCATCTGCCTTATTAGGCTATTGATATTGTTGAGATATTTCGATCTTACGTTTTTCTAACCTACATCGCGCCCAACATTTGATGTCGGCATACCTCGCTTCAAACCGGGCTTCCGCGGACAAAGTTCCGCGTCAAGCGCGCCCAACTATCTGTCTCGATAGAGACAGATAGACAGAAAGATAGAGGTAGGGACAGAGAGAGTTCGCTTTCCTTGGAGCCGCCTTCGCATGGGCGAAGGAAGGCGGCGAGAAGGGAAGCGGACGAGCGGGCCTTCCTTGGTGAGCATGAGCAACTTCACTTCGCGCCAGCGAAGAACATTTCGTCTACCCGGCAAGCCGCTTTGAAAACGGTCCCGAGTGCGTTCATGTCCTGGGCGGCGAGGGCCATTTCACGACACTGTGCCAGCGCTGCAATGGCGTCTTGCAGGCTGGCTTTCGTGGTCTTCGAACCTGTAATCCCTTGGCAGAAACATGAGACGTCCACGGCAGCCGAAGGTGTCTTGATAACACCATCCTGAAACTCTTTCACGTGGGATGCGGCTTTTTGCGTAACAGTCTTCGTGAATGCGGGCTGCTGCCCTTCAAGTCGAGCAATGACATTTGCCTTCTTGCTTTGCTGCGACGTTTCGAGCTTCAATAATTCCGCAGTGATTTCGGCGGAAGTCTTTCCCGAGAGCTTTGCAAAGTAGTGCAGCGGGAGCCACTTTCGCGGCTGGCTGACAGCCGCTCGAATGTATTCCAACGGCTCGGCAACTGCGTTTTGATCTAAAAAAGCAGCCAGAATATCTTCTTGCGAGATTGCCTTAGGAACCAGCTTCGCTTTTGCTTCTTGTATGACGTTGACCGGCTTGACCTCACCCATGAGCTTCAGCGCTGGCGCGCCATCGACTTCGTCGAATTGGCCTTCGCGAATGAAATTGATCTGCTTGGCAAGCTCTTCGTCGATCAGGATTTCTCGGCCATCTGCCGCAAGGACATTTTTGTCGGTGTCCAAAATCAGGGCTTTGGCCGTTCCGATGGTAGCGATTTTCCCTGCCGCTTCGGCAAGCGCCATGCGGGCTCGGCGGTCGCGCTCTTCAAGCATCGACCGAAGGTCAGCGAACTTGATGCGGGCGGATTGTCCAGCGTAGCGGAAAAGGATGTCTCCTTCACAAAGCTCTCCCTTTCCTCCTCCGTCGCGACACACGATAACGGGCCGGTCCGGGTGCGGATCGACGTGAATAAATCCAACGGTCAGGCCGTCGAGCACGAATGACCCTTTGGCGGTGATCCTTGGCGTCGGGGCGAGATGTGTCTTGGCCTTGTCGATCAGTTTGGCGATATCGAACCCATCGAAATCGCCATTTATCCCTGTGGCGATGCAGTCAGCATTTGAAACGCCAAGAAAGACATAGCCGCCCCGGTTGTTCGACAAAGCGGCAATCGCTCGGAGCAAGCCAAAGATGTTCTTCGCGTCAAACTCTTGCTTGCACTCATGCTGATCGGTTTCGCCGTCATGCAACTTCCATCGTCCGTCTGGCAGCTTGGCGAATAGGGCGCGTGCCAAGTCGGTTCGGCTGAGCAGTGTGGAAGGCGTCGCCTCGGGCACAGCAACTCCAACGGCTGAAGGTTTGAACAATGACAAGAAAGCTGCAAGCTCGGCATCCGTGGAGGCTGCAACGTTTGGTCCGTAGGAGCCGTCGCGAATTTGCGTGATGCGCCCGGAATTCACCGGGCGGTCCTGCCGGTTGAAATAGAACTGGATATCCCGGTTTTTCATCTTTCGGGCGAGCATCGCCCTGATGAGGCCGATTTCCTCGTCGGTGATGCTACGTTTCGGCATGTTATTGCGCTGCCTCGGACGCAATCGCATCAAGCGCCTTCCGCACATCGCCCATGGACCGCGCCATTGTGAAGCGCCACTGGCCGAAACTCTTCGCGGCATTGACGGCAGCGACCCACCGTTCGGCGGCCTGCTTTTTTGCATCGGCCTTTTCGTCGTAGCCTTTGGTTTCGAGGATCAGAAATTCGTTGGGTCGATCCTTGATGCGAATGATGAAATCCGGCTCGTAGTCGTGAGGTTGGCCGTTGAAGAGGTAGGGTATCGCGAAGCCAAGTCCTGCGTTCTTAACGAAAGCTTCTGTCACCTTGTGCGTGTCGATGATGTAGGCCGCTGACTGCTCCCATTGCGCCGTGTCAGCCACGACAAGGTTGATGTGCGACTTGACCACCTCGCGCACGTCGCGGCTCGTCCATGTCGAAACATCGGTGGTCGATCCGGTGGCCCGGTCGCCGCGTTCGACGACGGGAAGTTCGGCTTCTTCACCGGCAGCGGTGTCCGGCTTGATGGCCTGCACCAATGCTTCGATCACCCACCCGTAGTAGGGTGACAAGAATGCATCTATCCGCTCCGTCGCCGGACCCGGCTCGATCTTTTCAGCAATGAAGCGCTCTACGATCTTCAGCACTTGTGGGAACAGGACATGGCTTGGTGCCACATCCTCGCGATCCGATTTGTAACGCCGCGTCAGGTCACGACTAAGATGGAACGCGAGTTCCTGCACCCGGCGCCCGGCCCGGAACGCCTCAAGCGTGATGGTTTCGAGCCGTCCCGGCCCTGAAAGCGTTCTGCCGCCGCTTGCCGCCGGCATGAGGTGCTTCACGTCAACTTCGGTCGCGACGATCCGGGTCGCGTCGAGCTTGATCGTGGCCAGTGACGGCCAATCGACGGTGAGCTTGCGCCGAATGGCCTGCTGGTAGCCTTCCACGCGCGGAAAAGTGATGGCGTAGGAAGCCTTCTCCGGCACCGCGCGGATATGGTGGCGCTTCGGTTTCGGTGGCGCGGGTTTGCCGGTGTTCTGCTTGAAGGGGATGACCTCGAACGGAACGCCAAAGACCTTGGCGACTTCCTCCTCAAGTTTCCTGTCCGCGCCGACATGATAGTTCGCACGGCGAAGGCCCCGCCCGACCACCTGTTCGCAAAGCAATTGAGACATGAAGGGTCGTAGGCCGACGATGTGCGTGACCGTGTTGCAATCCCACCCTTCAGTCAGCATGCCGACTGAAATGATGCACCGTACATCGCGACCGGGTGGATGCAACGGGCGGCCTAGTTTGCCGGCCAATGCCTCGAAGTTCTCCGGGTGGATCGAGCGGCCTTGGCTGTCGCGTGTCCAGTCGAGCTTACCCACGGTGTCGAGCGTGAAGCGCATCCACGCGACTTCATCGGCCTTCGCCGTGCCGTTGTCGGTCTCCTCGACGACTTTCGTGTCGACGCGGATCGTCACGTTGCGGTCGGCGCTGTTGCGCAATTCGGGTAGATTGGCGGACGGAATGCCAGTCGGCGGCTTGTCCTCACCGATCCATTCGTGAACGACCTTGGCGATCTTCGTCGTCTTGCAGATGATGATATAGACGGGAGGGCGCGCATCCTCCGGGCGCTCCACCAGCCATTTCTTCCGCTCTTCGTCCCAAAGCCCGCCAAGCATGGCGATGGGCGTATTCGCCCATTTCAGGATCGCCTCAGGTTTCGGATTGGCGCGCTTGCCGCCGCGTTCCGCCGAAGTGAGCTTCGGCAAAATCCAGCGCCAGATGTTGAAATAGCCGGGGATGTCCGCGCCGGTCGTATCCCTGACGGCTAATTGCGGGATCTTCACCAATCCCGACTCGATGGCGTCCGTCAGCCCGAAGTCCGAGACAACCCAAGGGAAGACCTGATTTGTTGCGTTGCCGACGCGCCCGATGAAGTAAGGTGTGGCGGAAAGATCGACGCAGAGATTGATGCCCCGATGCTTGTGGATTTTGTCGAGGCCATCGACCCAAACGGTCGCCTCCTTGACGAAAAAGGCGTCGTCATCCTCGTCTTCGTCGCCCTCTTCCTCGGTCTCATCGGATGATGAGCGGATGCGGTAGGCGTGGTGCGCCTCGTCATTGAGAACCAGCACGTTGCCACGTGATCCCACATCACGGCCAAGAACGCGGTTCAGAAGAGCCGTGTCGCTTTCGACGTAGCGAACCGCCTCCACCTTCACTTCCTTCAGCGAAGCGTCCTTGTTCCTGATCTCTTCGATCACGGTGAGGATGCCAGCCGCGACTTGCAGCTTCAGGTCGTCAAGGGTGATGTAACGCGAGCCGCGATGCGTTGTCGTCTTCGGGCCGATCTTGATGGTCTCGCGGGTGCGAACCTCAACGCCCGCACGGGAGACTTTCGATGAGGTGCCGCCGGTAGTGACCACTTGCGGTTCGAACACATGCCAGTTGAGGATGATGACACGCCCCTTCGCGAGGTCGGGCATCAGACGTTCGGGCACAAGATCGCGGCTGCGGTAGAGGCTGGCGTCGCCCCGAAGCGGATCAAGTTCCGACAGGCGATTGCGGATCGTCACGTTCGGGCAGACCGCGACCACGATGTCGGAGAACCGCGCATCGCCACGGTTCGCCACCTTGTTGAGGATCGACCATGCGGCCAGCATCCCCATGACGGTGGTCTTGCCGGAGCCCGTCGCCATTTTGCAGCATTGGCGGCGGAAGGCCTTGAAGCCATCCATCTTGCGTTCGTCGCTCGGCTCGTCGAGCGGAACGGCGATGCCCTGTAGGAAGTCGGGCCGCGCTTCGGCGAGAAAGATAATGCTTTCGGCGGCCTCAAACTGCGCGAAGAAAAGCCGCTGCTTGCGCCCGTCGCGAAGCCACCAGTCAATCAGTTCGCGTGTCGTGCGGCTGATGCCGGGTCGGCCCGCCGCGCGCCATTCCCGTATGCGCTCGCGGATCAAATTGACGGTTGCAAGCTCGGTCCAGACGCCCGTGACATGCTCGTCGGCATCGCCCGCATCCGGTGAGCGGAACCAGTAGCCAGCCTTGCGCCGTCCCTTGATGCGCTGCGGCTGCTCGCCAAATTTCAGCAACCAGTGTTCGGCTGGCTCGTCATAGGGATTGTTGAGGATCGGTTCGGAAACTTCGAAGTCGCTCACGGTCAAACCTCGTCGAGCTTCTTCACGACCATCAATTCGTTGCCCCGGTCGTCGATGACCTTCACGGCAATCGTGTTGTGGTCGCCTGCTTCGAACGGCGCGCTGGTGTCGCCTGCGAGGTGATCCCACACGCTGGCGTCATGCGTCGCCTTGAGCGCGGTCTTCAGGCTGTCCCATGCCTTGGTGCGCGGAAAGAACACCTGCGAGGCCATGAAGACCCGACCATTGTAGTTGGTGTCGAGCATCCAGCACGGCACGTCATCGCCTTTCAGGCGGCTTACATCCATCGTGACCGGATCGAAGGTGTCGAGGCCTCCAAGCGAAACCTGCCAGCGCTCTTGATCGCCCGATTTCTCGGGCGCGATTTTGGTCGGCCTGATGTCCGGTCGCCCGCCGATGGAAAAAATCTGGCTGGCGCGGGTGGTCTTGAGAAGGTCGCCCATCACCACATCCGGCGTGACGGGAACCCAGGTCGCCGGAATGTCGAAGATCGCTTCACACTGGCCGATCATGTGTTCGGCGTTGGGCTGGATGGAAAACCCGATCACGTAGAGATGAGTGAAGCGCTTGGCAGCGGCCTCTTGTGCGGCTTCGTAGACAAGGCGCTCGGAAACCGCGCCATTCTCCGGGCCGAAGACGATGGCAACGGCGCGTTGCGACAGAGGCAGCGCATTCTTGTTCTGCTCATCGGCGACCGCGATCACATCGCCCAAGGTGACCTTCTGTCCCTCGGATGTCGCGTCCACCATGGCTTCGGCCGAAAGCGCCAAAGTCTTGGAAGGTTGGCGGATATTCTTCAGCGTGACATTGCGGCCCTTGCTAAGCTGGATGACCGGCGCGCGGCGAAGCGTGTCAAGCATGCGCTCGATAAAGGACGTGCGCTCTTCAAGTTCCGAACCGTCATCGGGCTCCCCGTCGCCATCGAGGTCAAGCGGCGTCGGAATGGTTGCTTCCACACAGAAGGGGCCGGTGACGCGAGTGACCTTCGGAACTGTGTCCGGGCGATCAACAAGCACCCGTTCTTCAGGTGGTTCGTCATTGGCGATGGTTTCGAGCTTGGTATGCGGGACGATACCGCCGATCTCCAAGCCATTGCGATCTTGCTTGCGAGAGTAGGTAAAGCCGCCCGCTGGGCCGCGAGCATCATCCTTGAGGCTGAAATAGTCGTAGGTGGCGGAAAGCAGCCTTTGCCGGGTCAGCGCCAACGGCACGCGGCTCGTGTCGATGGTTAACCAGCGCCGCCCCCATTGCTCCGCAACGAATGCAGTGGTGCCGGAACCGCAAGTCGGATCAATCACCAGATCGCCCGGCTTGGTCGCCAGCAAAAGGCAACGCTCGATGACCTTCGGGTTGGTCTGAACGACATAGAACTTGTCGTCGGTGAAACTTCCAGTCAGCGTGTCCGTCCAGATGTTGCCGATCTCCTGATAGGGGAAATCGGTCGCAAAACGCCTGAAACGGATGCTGTTTTCGGCAACATGGATGCGTCCGGCTTGTGCAAGCCGCTCCATGCCCTTGGGATAGTTGGCCTTCCAATGGTGGTTTGGCCCCGGATCGTACTTCTTGCCTTCGAAGACGAATGGTTGCGGCTCCGCTGCTCCGCCTTGCGACTTCATGTTGTCAGGCGAGTAGAGGCGCGCTCCTGCTGGAACAGGTATCTCGCCGCGCTTCTCCGATGCGGCTACCCCACGATAGGAACCGTCGGGCAGCAAGACCCAACGGGCATTGCCTTCACCGAGAACTGGCGGTTGCTCTTGGTAGAGCTTGTTCACCTGTAGTCTTTTGGCGTCCTTGGCATACCAGAGGATGAAGTCGCCAAGCGTGGCGATGGTTGCCGTGTTGAAGCCCGAAGTCGTTTGAAACGAAATCTGCGAGACGAAGTTGTCTGGCCCGAACACGGAGTCGAGCACGGAGCGGACATGATGAAGGTTGGTGTCGCTGATCTGGACGAAGATGCTGCCGCTCGGGGTCAGAAGGTCGCGGGAGACCGTAAACCTGTCGCGCAGATAGGTTAGGTAGGAATGCAGGTTCAGTTCCCACGTGTCCCGATAGGCTTTCACCATTTCGGGCTCGCGGGTCATCTCCTCGTCTTTGTTGCTGCCATCGACGCTTGGAGTGCGCACAAACGGCTGGAAATTCGAGCCGAATTTCACGCCATAGGGCGGGTCAATGTAGATCATCTGGACCTGCCCGCCCAAGCCTTCGTATTGAAGGAGCGAGTTCATCACGACGAGGCTGTCGCCGAGGATGAGGCGGTTCACCCATTTGTCCTGATGCTCGTAGGCCTTGGTGATCGCGTCGGCGAGCGGGCGTTGCGGATCGCCGAACAGGTCGAACAGGGTCGATTGCGCCGCATCCTTCCGGTGGCTTTTCAGAGTCTCGATGATGGCTTGCGTCGAAAGCCGCTCGTGCACGAAGAGCGGTAAGGTGGGGACGCTGAAGGACAACCGCTCCGCCTTGCCGGACCAATCAAGGTAGGGCTGCGATAGCCGCTTCAACTGCTCCGTTGCATCCACCAGCCCACGGACCGTGGCGACGATCCGCCCGTCCGCACTCGTGAACTGTCGCGGCTCCTTGAACGTGAAGGGCGGAACGCTGTCCGCAAGTTTCGCCGCATCTTCGATGCAGCCGATCAACCATTCGCCATGCTCACGCACCGGGTTCTGCCCGTCCCAATTCATTTCCGGGGCAAGGGAGGAGTCGTAACGATAGGTAGCCTTCGGCTTTTTCTTCTTGAAGCGCGACTGTTGGCCCGCCTCGGGACGGGCGATCAACGTGGCGTCTGGGTGGACGTAGCTTTCCGTGCGCGCGTCAATCTTTCCGCTCTTCTTGCTTGCCCGCGCCAATTATGCCCCCGCCTGAATCATTCATTGTTCGTTCGAGGATCAGTTTTGGCGAAGCTGACGCAGGTTTGCAACGCGTATTGTCTGTCATCATGCGCTTCACAAGCTCTCCGGAGACTGAGCGAAGAAATCGATACCGCCTGCCGCTGCCGTTGGCGGTGCGCTCGTTGTACATGTCCTTGCCGATCTGCCGGAAGGCGGCTTCGCCGTAGCGGGCTTCGTAGGCGTCGGCCTCCGCGCTGATCTCCTCAGGCGTCGGTTCGGGTGGGCGGGTGAAATGCTCCCATGTCATGATGAGCGCGCCCGCGACGATGGCGACGACGTGCCAGCCTATGAACAACCAAGCCAGCGCGTAGGTCATCGTGTTCAAGGTGGCGGCCATGGTTCGGTTCTCGCGTTGTAGACTATAGTCATCATCTGTAGCCGAAGAGCGTTGAGACTCATAGTCCGTAGACTTATCGTCCACGTCGCCGCGCTGTGGCGGCATGGAGGATGTGAAGAAACTCGTCGGCCAGAACGTGCGGCGGCTTCGGGAAGAGGCCGGGCTGTCGCAGGAAAAGCTTGCCTTGGAGGCTGAGCTTGACCGGACTTACGTGTCTGGCGTTGAGCGCGGCGTTCGCAATCCGACTGTCACGGTCCTTGCCCGGATCGCCAAGGCGCTGAAGACCGAACCGGACAAGCTGTTGATCCGGTGAAGGGTGCTCCGGGTTTCCCCGAAACACCCCTCTTCATAGTTCTTTGTCCTTGGATGATCGTCGTTCCGCAGTTGGATTGATCGATCATTGTTTCCTTGATTTATGTCCTTGGGTTTAGCTTTGCTCGTTCCTTGTTCATCGTTCCTCTGCTGAAGTTCGATGATTTCTTTTTCTACCGGTGAGTTGAACTCGATGACGTTGGTGAAGTGTGGGGTGTGCCTCTTTTTCTGCCATTTACGTGAGGGATGCCGGGGTTGGAGACACGAACCCGCTGCCGCATGATCACGCCGTCCGTTCGCCCGCTGCCGCGTCCGAACGTAAGCCTTGTGGACTCGATCAGCCGATACCGTTCGGCTTCCGAAATCCCCAACGTCGATTGCCGGCCTGACTCGATGCCGGGCATGTTCCGATGTTGCAGCCGGGACACCCGGCATGCTTCGTCACCTTGGCCGCTGTCGCGCATGCCAACTTGCCTACAGGTGGCGAGGGAGAGACGGAGATTTTCGAATTTTTTCCGTCCAGAACGGTCTTCGAAATCACCGTGCTTCATCTGTTTCGTTTCGCCGGTTGCGCCCCTGCTGATCGTAGGGACCGGCCGGGTCGCCTCTGGCGCGGTGAATTTCATCAGTGCGCCCGATTTCACGGATGCTTCCCCGGCATGGTGGGCGGAAGAGTCGGCGGGACTCGATGAATGATCGTCGGTGTCTGATCCGCGTTTCATCGCTTCAATCGCTTTGGATGCTGGCGGCATCCGCCCTGCGGTGGAGGCGCTGCCCTGTGAGAAAGAGCGAACGGCATCGGCGCGCTATGCCGCTTCGTCAAGTATTCCGGTTTCGCGTGCAACGATGCCCTCGACGCAATCCGCCAGAAGTTCCGCGCAGCGCTTGATGACGCCGTAGAGGAATTCCCAATGCTCGATGCTTTCCCGTTCGGCGTCGGCGGCAAGCACCACCCAGCCATTCGGACGCGTGAAGAGGTCGGTCGCCTCCGTGATCTGCGAGTGAAGCTCGTGCTCTTCGGGCAAAGCGTCGCGCGTGTAGGGTTGCGCCATCGTCCGATCCGTCTTGGCGTCCACTGCCTTGAGCCGGTCACGCTGGGCAGCAACATCAGCGCATTCGGTGCGGGGGCTTGGGCCGTACCAACACAATTCCTGCATGCGCACCGGTAGGGCCGTCGCCACATAACGCGCTTCGCGGAAGAGCCGGTTTTCGGCTTTCGGCTGCTCGTCGATCACGAAGGCGCGTTCGGCAAGCTCGGCGGAAAACGCGGCGGCATTGGCCACGACTTCAATCGGGAGGTGGATGCTTGCTTCCGCAATCGTGAACTGGCGCTGCTGAGCCTCGATGAGGCCGAAGAGAACCCGCCTCATCTTGTCGTCGAAAGGCATCGTGGCCGTGATCTTCGCGGCGATAGCCTCAAGCCGTCGAAGCTGCGCGTCGTGGTCAATGCAAAGCGCGCGGCGCGAAAGGTCATTCTGCATGGCAAGTCTCCTGCGGTTGGTGTGGTGGAAAGCGCTGCCGGGCTTCAAAGCACGACAGAATGCCGTTCGTTCTCGATTGCAGTGCTGATCCGCTGCCCCCAGGCATCCCATGCCACGATGGGGTCGGATGCTCCGGCCAAGGCGAAGCCGATCACGGCGCGGCGTAGGTCCGAGAGGCACCAGTCACGGGACAGATTGGCGATGCGCTTCAACTGGTCGATCACGGGCGAGCGCAGGAACATGGGGCGCTCGACAGGTGTCATGCGCGGCGACGGGAACAGAAATCCCGGCTTGTCGAGATGAGGCTTCAATAGGCTGAGAGCGTAGGGCGAAAGCGGCACAGACAGCATGTCCGGCTCGCCCCATTCGCCTTGATCGACCAGATGAAACTTGAACCAATCCCGGTGCTCAACATCGATGTGGTCTCGCTGGATTTCGCGAATGTTCGTCACAGTCTCGCCGGTCGTGATGACCATGAGCACGATGGTGCGGAATGGTTCGGCAACCTCGTCGCAGGCGGTCGCGATCCGAATGATCTCGTTGAAATCGAGCGACCGCCGCTTTCTGGCGGAAGCGAAAGGTGGCGGCATGCGCGCCATGGGGTTGGCGTCTGCATAGCCTTCCCGCACGGCCCAGTTCATCAGAGCGCGTAAGTCCTTGTGCAACCGATTGGCCTTGGATGGCCCGGTTACCAGCGTCGTCACCTGTCTCCACGTTGCGGCACTGATCGTAGCAAGGCGCTGATCTCGGAGGATCGGCAAGGCGAAGCGCTCCACGCGCGATATGGTCTCGCGGGCTGCTGGCGTGCCACGCAGGCCAAGTTCAAGGCTGTATCGCGACCATGCTTCACCAAACGTCGCCCGCGAAAGGCCGCGCTTGGGTCGCGCCTTCGGTTGGCCGGTGAGCTGGTAGTCGTCGTGCATCCGCTGCGCCAAGACGCGCGCCTCTGCAACGGGGAGTTCGCTACATTTGCCAAGGCGGAAGTAGGCCGGGTCGCCCTTAAATCGGGGCTGCACGCGATAGCAGTAGACCGGCGCGGCATCGGGCCGGGAACGGCGAACAAGAAGCGGATTGGTCGCATCGACGATTGTCATTTCGATGTCGGGTCGTTGGCCGAACGTGTTGATGTCGTCGGAAAGCGCCATCCGTAGCGGATAGCGGGCGACCTGCGGAACAATCACGGTCTCCGTCTCGTCGGTGCGCTGACCCAATAGGAATGCCACGCGCGGCGAAGCATCCTCGACGGGAAGCCCCGCCATGGTTGGCTTGTTCATCTCGGTACTCCAAAGGATTGCGGAGGTGTCGCCGGGGACGATCCCCGGCGACACTGGCGGTCAATCGCCCTTCCGAAGGTTCGCCAGTTCAGCGCCCAGCGCCCTGCCGACTTCGGAAATCTTTGCGGCGACATAGATGGACGGGCCACTCTTCAAGTAGAGAATAGACGAGTTTCCTTCATCGGGTCTTCCGCCTGCCAGCTCGGATCGTCTCGCCAACACATAGTCGCCCTTTTTGGCCGGAAATACCAAGAAACCATCCTCGTTCTCGATGATTTTATTGTCGCTCATGACACGTTCCTTTCTGCATTGAGCCTGTGGATGCAGGAACATGTTCCTGCATCCAACTAGAACCATGCCTATTGTTGGTGTCAACAAAGCATTTCAAGACAAAAGCCCTGTAGTTTCAGTGGCTTCTACGTCTTTTCAACCGCTGTCCGTTCGTGGCCTGCCGATGGCGTCAGACCTGCCGGACGCGTTGAAGGGCGGGATGCGAGCCATTCTGAAATTGAAGACGTAGGCCATCCGACGGAACGTCGGCCAAGGCGAACCGGTGCCGGAAAAAGCCCATCGGCGATGTAGGCGTAGAGAGTGGATGCGGACAATCCGGTAAGCTGTTGAACGGCTTTCCGCCGCAAGATCGCGTCGTTCATGGCTGGTTCCTTCCTGTTCGCCGATGACGACGGAATGCCTAGCAGTGCCTATGACGCCTGACATGATCCGATAATTCGATCTTTGAAAGAAACCACTCCAATTCTTCGATTGGCTCATTCCGAGCTATTGCCTGACGGATTTTACTGCGCACGGTTGCGGCAAATTCATCGCACCACTTCTTGTATTCGTGGCCACGATAAGGTTCTTGATAGTACAGCCGTTTCAAATAGGCGTTGTATGCCCATATTGACCAAATAGTTCCGCGTCGCAGTTTGTATCGTCGAAGCTCTTCAAATATTCGTCGCTTGTGCCGAAGGAACGTTGGGTGACCTACAATTTCCTTGCGAGGGATTTTGACGAGGTGCTGGTTCCCCGGCTCCAAGTGAACTGTGGCAAGCGCGGCATCCAAAACGGTTCGCTTGTCGCCCGACAAGATCAGCCGAACGCCTTCCATGGCAGCAGCTCGTTTACGCGGTGCGCCCGGACCACGTTTGCGGACAGGCTTCGGCGATTTCCGCTTGGGCTTCGCCGGTCCCGCTGTCATGGCTTTGCCTGTTCAGTCGCCAAGTAGTCAGCCCAATCCTTCATCAATTGCCGACGCTTCTCATAGAGGTCCGACCGTGCGTAAGCGGCTTCTGCCTTGTTCTTGATCACATGGGCCAAAGCGAGTTCCAGCACCTCGCGGGGATGCGAAGTCTGCTCACCTGCCCAGTCACGGAACGACGACCGGAAGCCGTGAACCACGGCGTCAACGCCGATTTCCTTCAGGAGCTTGCCCACTGTCGCGTCTGATAGCGGCTTGTCTGCCTTGGTGCCGGGAAACACAAGGTCGGACCCTGCCTCGCGGATTGCCTGCGCGGACTTCAGGATTTCAAGACAGCGCGGCGTCAACGGCACGCGATGCTGGCGCTTTGCTTTCATGCGCGAAGCGGGAATGGTCCATTCCGCCTTTTCAAGATCGAACTCGCTCCAACAGGCGAAGCGGGTTTCGCCTGATCGTGTCGCCGTCAACACGATGAACTCGAAGGCGAGCTTTGCAGCCATCGATGCCCGGCTTGCTTGCACAAGGCGAATGGCCTTCCCAACCTCTGTGTAGGGCAACGCCTTCTGATGCTTGATTTTCGAGCTATCCCGTCTTGGCAGGGCCTTGCTTATCGCATCAGTCGGATTGTCGGTTCGCAGCCCTTGAGCAATAGCCCATTTCAAAACCGTCCCGATCCGTTGTTTGACCCTGCTCGCGGTTTCATGGCGCGAATTCCAGATCGGCGTGAGCGCCGTTAGCAAATCCGCGCTGGTCACCGCTTCGACGCGCTTCTTGCCGAAGTGAGGGTAGGCATATTCCTTCAACGTGTTGAGCCATTGTTGGCCGTGCTTTGGGTTTCGCCATGTCGGCGCATGAAGCTCATAAACCTTCTGCGCCGCGTCCGCGAACGTCATGGCCTCTTCGGCCTTCTTGCGGGAGGCGAACGGATCACCGCCAGAACGGGCGAGCTTGCGGTTTTCCAAAGCGGCTTCGCGAGCATCCGCGAGCGCAACCAATCCCGCTGACCCCAAGCCGATGTCCCGGCGTTTGCCTTGGATGACGAGGCGTTGAATCCAGCGCTTTGCGCCGTTGTTGTCGATCTTCAGATAGAGGCCGTTTCCATCGGGGTAAAAGCCGGGATCACGCAGGCCGCGAACGGTCGCGGCTGTAAGCGCCTTTTCCTTGTGTCGCCCGATTGCTTTTCCCGTGGCCATTTCCTGTGCGCCCAACATCGCAACCAACAGTCATCGCCCAACATCCCGCCCATCATCGAATGTTGGGTGGACTAGGAATAGCTCGGAACTAGCTGGAATGCAACATTTGAATAAGCTATTGAAAATCAATTGATAAAAGGATTTTATCGGAATGCTCTGGAAATACAAATGGCGGACTCCCTCTCCGCCACTCATTCAAGAAAGACCGATCCCCGCAGCGCTTGATA
>ERZ1645187.3203-NODE-3203-length-13899-cov-22.978185_pt1 | contig 13899 bp, 9 predicted proteins | sample MGYA00575352_ERZ1645187 | MGnify/ENA primary metagenome ERZ1645187 (study PRJEB40837, sample SAMN11349314) | freshwater sediment metagenome | isolation source: river sediment | host: Sediment | place: India: Wazaribad , New Delhi | collected 2017-02-21 ...
GGCGAGGGCTTCACCTGGGAGACCCAGGACCGCGCCCGCGACGTCGCCGCCGCCGAACGCGCCTGGACCAAGGCCTGCGAGCTGATGGCCGATCCGGAGATCGCGCTGGTGATCCTCGACGAACTCAACATCTCGCTGCGCTACGATCATCTCGATCTCGACACTGTGGTGGCGGCGCTCGCCGGGCGGCGGCCCGACCTGCACGTCGTCGTGACCGGGCGCAACGCCAAGCCGGCGCTGATCGAGGCGGCCGACCTCGTCACCGAGATGGGGTCGACCAAGCATCATTTCGCGGCGGGCGTGAAGGCGCAGGCCGGCATCGAGTTCTGAAGGCGAGGGCGATGGGCGAGGACCGGCCGAGGCGACGGGCGAAGGCGCTGATGCTCCAGGGCACCGGCTCGGACGTCGGCAAGTCGCTCGTCGTCGCGGGTCTGGCGCGGGCCTTCGCCAACCGGGGGCTCGTGGTCCGGCCGTTCAAGCCGCAGAACATGTCGAACAACGCGGCGGTCACCGTCGACGGCGGCGAGATCGGCCGGGCCCAGGCGTTGCAGGCGCGGGCGGCGCGGGTGGCGCCGTCGGTCCACATGAACCCCGTCCTGCTCAAACCGCAGTCGGACGTCGGCAGCCAGGTGGTCGTCCAGGGGCGGGTGCTCGGCAACGCCAAGGCGCGCGAGTTCCAGTCCTGGAAGCCGCGGCTCGAGGCGTCCGTCCACGAGAGCTTCGAGCGGCTCGCGGCGGAGGCCGATCTGGTGATCGTGGAAGGGGCGGGCAGCGCGGCGGAGGTCAATCTGCGCCCCGGCGACATCGCCAACATGGGCTTCGCCCGCAAGGCGGACGTCCCCGTGGTCCTGGTCGGCGACATCGATCGCGGCGGGGTGATCGCCCAGATCGTCGGGACGCAGGCGGTGATCGATCCGGCCGACGCGGCGATGGTGGTCGGCTTCCTCGTCAACAAGTTCCGCGGCGATCCGACCCTGTTCGCCTCCGGCATGGACCTGATCGCGGCGAAGACCGGCTGGGTGGCGCTGGGGCTGGTGCCGTGGTTCCGCGAGGCGGGGCTCCTGCCGGCGGAGGACGCCGTGGTGCTGGACACGCGGCGGGCGAGCGGGGCGGGGAACTTCACGGTGGTGGTGCCGCGCCTGCCGCACATCTCCAACTTCGACGATCTCGACCCGCTGGCGCAGGAACCCGGCGTGCGGCTGATCCTGTTGCGGCCAGGCGAGGTGCTTCCGGCCGAGGCCGATCTCGTGTTGCTGCCCGGCTCCAAGGCGACGATCGCCGACCTCGCCGCGCTGCGTCGCGAAGGCTGGGACGTCGACATCGCCGCGCATGTCCGGCGCGGCGGCCGCGTCCTCGGCCTGTGCGGCGGCCATCAGATGCTCGGCCGCTCGGTCGCCGATCCCGACGGGGTCGAGGGACCGGCGCAGACGGTTCCGGGGCTCGGCCTGCTCGACGTCGAGACGGTGCTCGGCGGCGACAAGACGCTCGAGTTGGTGAGCGGCACCCTGGTCGGCTCGAACGCGCCTTTCAGTGGTTACGAAATGCATGTGGGACGCACGTCCGGTGAGGATTGCGCTCGCCCGCTGGTGGTTCTTTCCGACGGGCGGGGCGAGGGTGCGTGCGCCGTCTCCGGGCGAGTGGCGGGCTGCTACGTCCACGGCCTGTTTTCCGACGACCGCGCTCGCGCCGCGCTCCTCGCCGCGTGGGGGGCGGAGACGTCGGATCTCGCCTACGAGGCCCGCGTCGAGGCGACGCTCGACGCGCTGGCGGCGCACGTCGGAGCCCACGTCGATCTCGACCGGCTGTGGGAACTGGCGCGCTGAGCCTCAGAGGATCGCCGCGATCCCGACGGCGAGGGCGAGCGCTGCCGCCTCGACGATCAGCGCGGTGCGATGGAGGCGAAGCGCGCGGCGGATGTCGGCGGCGGTCAGATCGCGGCGTCCGTCGCCCATCCAGGCGCCGGCGTAGATCTCGCCGTGATAGACGCGCGGTCCGGCCAGGGCGATGCCGAGGGCGCCGGCCATCGCCGCCTCGGGCCAGCCGGCATTGGGGGAGCGATGCGCCTTCGCGTCGCGGCGGATCGCGCGGATCGCGGCGCCGGCGTCGGCCCCCGGCGTGACGAGGGCGGCGAGGATCAGCCACAGCGCGCAGAGCCGCGAGGCGGGCAGATTGACGAGATCGTCGAAACGCGCCGCCGCCCGGCCGAAGTCCTCGTGGCGCGGGGTGCGGTGGCCGATCATGCTGTCGGCGGTGTTCGCCGCCTTGTAGAGGACGCCGCCGGGCAGTCCCGCGACCGCCGTCCACAGGAGCGGCGCGACGATGCCGTCGGAGAAATTCTCGGCGAGGCTCTCGATCGCGGCGCGGGCGACGGCGGCCTCGTCGAGGACGCTCGGGTCGCGTCCGACGATCATCGAGACGGCGCGGCGTCCCTCGTCGAGGCTCCGGTCGAGGCCGTCGGCGACGGCGCGGACGTGGGCGTCGAGGCTCTTCTGGGCGGGCAGGGTCGCGGCGAGGAGGCCGAGCACGAGCAGGGCCGCGGCCGCGGGGAGGGTGGCGGTGACGAGGCTCTGCAGAAGGATCGCGAGGCCGCCGGTCACGCCGAGCAGGACGACGAGGGCGAGGATGCCGGCGCGGCGGCGCTGCGCCGGGCTCTTCGTCTCGAGGTTCCAGCGGCGATCGAGCGCGTCGATCAGCCGACCGATCCAGGTGACGGGATGGCCGATCGCGGCGTAGAGAGGAGCCGGCCATCCGACCGCCGCTTCGACCAGCAGCGCGACGAGCGCCACCGCGAGGGCCGACAGGGGCCAGGGAACGAACGACATGAGCGATCCGACGACGTGGGCGAAAGGAGAGGGCAGGGCGAGCCCGGTCTATCACGGCGGCGACCTCGCGCAAGCGCGCGCCCGCCATCCGTCGGCGCCGACGCCGTGGATCGACCTGTCGACCGGCATCAATCCTCACGCCTGGCCGATACCGCCGCTCGCGGCCGACGTCTGGCGGCGCCTGCCGGAGCCGCGCGCCGTGGCGGCGCTCGAGCGGACGGCGGCGGCGGCCTTCGGGGTGGCGGATGCCGGGTGCGTCGCTGCGGTGCCGGGGACGCAGGCCGCGATCCAGATGGTGCCGCGCCTGCTGCCGGGCGGGCGCGTCGGCATTCTCGGCTTCACCTATCAGGAACACGCCCACGTCTGGCGCGCCGCCGGTCGGACGGTGGAGATCGTCGATCGGCTCGAGGATCTCGCGGGGTTCGACGTCGGCCTCGTGGTCAATCCCAACAATCCCGACGGGCGCGTGATCGAACCGGCACGGCTCGCGATCCTGGCCGAGGAGATGGCGGCGCGAGGGCATCGGCTGGTCGTCGACGAGGCCTTCGTCGACGTGTTGTCCGACGCGGCGAGCCTCGCCTCGCGGCTGCCTCTGCCGGGCGTCGTGGTGCTGCGCTCGTTCGGCAAGACCTGGGGGCTCGCCGGGGTGCGGCTCGGCTTCGTGCTCGCCGAGGCGGCGACGACGGCCGCGCTGCGCGCGGCGTTCGGGCCCTGGGCGGTGTCGGGACCGGCGCTCGAGATCGGCGCCGCCGCGCTCGCCGATCGGGCCTGGCTCGAGGCGATGCGGGAGCGGCTCGGCGAGGATGCGCGTCGGCTCGACGCGCTGCTGGCGTCGGCGGGGCTGTCGATCCTGGGCGGAACGCCGCTCTTCCGTCTCGCGGCGGGGGAGGGGGCGGCCGGTCTCGCCGATCGGCTGGGGGCGCACGGCATCCATCTGCGGCGCTTTCCTCACGACCCGCGGCTGCTGCGGTTCGGATTGCCGGAGAGCGAGCCCGAATGGCAACGGCTTACCGATGCGCTCGGCGTCGGGCCTACGTCGGCGGGATGATCCGGCGGCGACGCCCCATTTCTTGGGCGAACGTCACGGACGGCGTCGTTCCGTCGTAGAGTTGGCCATTTTACAAGTATTCATTCCAGTTGTGACCGCGTAGTTTTTTCAAATGGAGCGATTTTGATCAAATTCATTCGTATACATGATTTCGTCGTCGTTCTTTGAGTATCGTCTTTCATTCGGGTGTCGCGTGTCGATCCGGTTTTTTGGTTCGATATCTCCCGCCTTGTTTGCCACTGCTCTGGCCGTCGAGGTCGACTCGCATGGGTCGTACGTAATTTTTCGGCACTTACGTGACGGCAGGGATTAGCGATTTTTTCACGCGATTGCCTCAAATTTTCTCAGACGAAATGCGGAGGATCTCATGCAGCTGCCGTTCCTCGGAGGGCGTGGCGCGCGCGCCGATCAACCCGTGCGCCAGAAGTTCGCGACGTCGGTCCGTCTCACCGGCGTCGAGCGGACGTTCGCGCCCGACGACGTCATCGTGTCGAAGACGGATCCGAAGGGCATCATCACCTACGCCAACGAGGTCTTCCTCGACATGGCCGCGCTCACCGAGCGTCAGGTGATCGGCGCGCCGCATTCGGTGATCCGTCATCCGCACATGCCGCGCGCGGTCTTCAAACTGTTGTGGGACACGATCGCCAAGGGCGACGAGATCTTCGCCTATGTGCTGAACATGGCGGCGACCGGCGATCACTATTGGGTCTTCGCCCATGTGACCCCGACCTTCGCCGTCGACGGCGGCATCACGAGCTATCACTCCAACCGCCGGGTGCCCGATCGTGACGCGCTGCGTGTGATCGAGCCTCTCTACGCGGAGCTGAAGGCGATCGAGGATCGTGCGCCGGACCGGGCGCGCGGTCTCGCCCAGAGTTTCGATCATCTCGTCGGTCTCCTGCGTTCGAAGGGCGTGAGCTATGATGAATTCGTCTTCTCTCTCACGCGCTGAATGGGCGATCGGCGCGGTCACCGTCTTTCTGATGATCGGGGTGATCCTGCATCTGTCGCTGGAGGTGCGCCCGCGTGACGCGGCGACGATGCTCTTTCTGACCGTCTCGGCCGGCTTCGCCTTCGTGTCGGTCCGCCGGGCCCGGCGCTCGGTCGCGGCGGTGTCCGCCGCGCTCGCGGGCGGCGCCAAGGGCGATCTCGAGAGCCGGATCGTCCTGCTCGACGACGGCGGCGAACTCCAGACGCTGGCCAAGGACACCAATCGTCTGCTCGACGTCACCGACGCCTTCGTGCGCGAGGCCAAGGCGACGCTCGCCTGCGTGCGCGACGGCAAACACCATCGCCGCATCATCGAGCGCGGCATGGTCGGCACGTTCGGTCAGGCCTCGGGCGTGATGAATCAGGCGGTCTCCACCATCGACGGGCGCCTCCAGGGCTTCAACCATGTGATGCGCGAGTTCGAGGGCACGGTCGGCAGCGTCACGGCCTCGCTCGGCGAGGCGGTGGAGAGCCTGTCGCGCTCCGCCGACACGATGAAGGTCTCCGCCTCCGACACCGAGCACCGCTCCACCACCATCGGCGCCTCCGCCGAGGAGACCTCGGTCACGGTCGCCACCGTGGCGGCGGCGACCGAGGAGCTGACGGCGGCGGTCGAGGACATTTCACGCCAGTCCGAGCGCGCCCTGATCGTCTCTCAGGACGCCGGGCATCGCGTCTCGGAGAGCCGCGAGGCGATCTCCGATCTCTCCGGCGCGGTCGGCGACATCGTCGGCGTGGTCGATCTGATCCGCTCGGTCGCCGAGCAGACCAAGCTGCTGGCGCTCAACGCCACCATCGAGGCGGCACGGGCCGGCGAGGCCGGACGCGGCTTCGGCGTGGTGGCCACCGAGGTCAAGGCGCTGGCCGGGCAGACCGCGTCGGCCACCGAATCGATCGCCGAGCGCATCCGCGCCGTCGAGGAGCGGGCGCATCGCTGCATGGCCTCGATCGACGGCATCACCGACATCATCGACGAAGTCGCGGTGGCGGCCAATGCCATCGCCGCGGCGGTGCAGGAGCAGAGCTCGGCGACGCAGGAGATCGCCCGGTCGATGCAGATGGCCTCGACCGCCACCGACGACGTCTCCGCCAACGTCGGCACGGTCGCCCAGGCCGCCGGCGTCACCGGCCGGGCGGCGGGCGAAGTGGCGACGGCCTCGACCGACCTCGCCGATCAGACCGATCGTCTCCAGTCCTCGGTGCAGCGGTTCCTGGAACGGGCGCGTGAGGTCGCCGGCGGCCGCCGCGCCGCCTGAGCCCCGACGAGACACCGTCGAACGCCGCCTGCGGGCGGCGTTTCGCATTCGTGGCCGGCGTTTACATCGCCGGCCCCCGCCGGTATGGTCCGCGCCCATCGCCCGAGGTGCTTCGCACACCCCGCGCGCAACGAAATTTCATCGAAGGTTCGATCCGATGAAGGCAGAGATCCAGTCCGTCGTGGACGAGATCCAGCAGGCGCTCAGCCTGCTGAGGAGGCATCTTTGACTGGGATGTCGCGCTGAAACGACTGGACGAGCTCAACGCGCTCTCCGAATCCCCCGACCTGTGGAACGATCCGGCCAACGCCCAGAAGCTGATGCGGGAACGCGACAAGCTGGTGAAGTCGGTCGACATCGTCCAGGGCATCGCGCGTGACCTCGACGACAACGTCGGGCTGCTCGAACTCGGCGAGATGGAGGGCGACGAGTCCGTCGTCACCGAAGCCGAGGTGGCGCTGAAGCAGCTCGGCCACGACGTCGCCAAGCGGCAGGTCGAGGCCCTGCTCTCCGGCGAAGCCGACGGCAACGACACCTACCTCGAAATCCACGCCGGCGCCGGCGGCACCGAGTCCCAGGACTGGGCGCAGATGCTGGCGCGCATGTATGTGCGTTGGGCCGAGCGTCGCGGCTACAGGGTGGAAGCGGTGGAAGCCTCCGAAGGCGAAGAGGCGGGCCTCAAGTCCGTCACCTACGTCATCAAGGGCGAGAACGCCTACGGTTGGCTCAAGACCGAATCGGGCGTGCACCGTCTCGTGCGCATCTCGCCCTTCGATTCGGCCGCCCGCCGCCACACCTCCTTCGCCTCGGCCTGGGTCTATCCGGTGGTCGACGATTCGATCGACATCGTCATCCCGGAATCCGACGTCCGCGTCGACACCTACCGCTCGTCGGGCGCCGGTGGTCAGCACGTCAACACCACCGACTCGGCGGTGCGCCTGACCCACATCCCGACCGGCATCGCGGTGGCCTGTCAGGCCGAACGCTCGCAGCACAAGAACCGCGCCAAGGCGTGGGACATGCTGCGCGCGCGCCTCTACGAGGTCGAACTGAAGAAGCGCGAGGACAAGGCCAGCGCCGAAGCCGCCGCCAAGACGGACATCGGTTGGGGTCACCAGATCCGCTCCTACGTCCTGCAGCCCTACCAGATGGTCAAGGACCTGCGCACGGGCGTCCAGACGACCGACCCTTCGAAGGTGCTCGACGGCGATCTCGATCCCTTCATGGAAGCCTCGCTCGCCGCCCGGGTGAAGGGCGCGGCGACGGCGATCGTCGAGGACATCGACTGATCTCCCGAACGGGGCGCTCGCGAGGGCGCCCCGAACGTCTTGTGGCGTCGCCGTCGCGTCACGCGGGCGTGGGACACCCGCGCCTCACGCGTCGCTTCGGGGGCGGCGCCCCCCTCCGATCGAAGCCGAAGGTGTTCCGATGGACCTGATCTATCTTCTCAAGGCCGCCGTGCTCGGCGTCGTCGAGGGCGTCACCGAATTCCTGCCGATCTCCTCGACCGGCCACATGATCCTGGTCGACGACTTCATCAATTTCGATTCGGGGTCGGGCAAGGTGTTCGAGGTGGTGATCCAGCTCGGCGCGATCCTCGCCGTGTGCTGGCTCTATCGCGAGAAGATCCTGGCGCTGATCGGCGGCGTCCTGCGGCGCGAGCGGGCGGCGCTGACCTTCGCCGGGGCGGTGATCGTCGCCTTCCTGCCCTCGGCGGTGATCGGCTTTCTGGCGATCAAGCTGATCAAGGCCTATCTGTTCAAGCCGGTGATCGTGGCGATCACGCTGATGGTCGGCGGTCTGATCATCCTGTGGGTCGAGGAGCGGCAGCACACCGTGTCGACCGAGGTCGCGGAGCGCATCACCTGGACACAGGCGCTCGCCGTCGGTCTCGCCCAGGTGGTGTCGATGATCCCGGGTACGTCGCGCTCGGGTGCCACCATCGTCGGCGGCATGCTCGGCGGCATGTCGCGCTCGGCGGCGACCGAATTCTCGTTCTTTCTGGCGATCCCGACCATGCTCGGCGCCACGGTGCTCGATCTCGCCAAGAACGGCGCCCATCTCGACGGCCGCGAGCTCGCGGCGATCGCGGTCGGCTTCGTCGTCGCCTTCGTCTCGGCGATCGTCGTCGTCAAGTTCCTGATCCGCTACGTCGCCCACCACACGCTCGGCGTCTTCGCCTGGTACCGGATCGGTTTCGGCGCGCTGCTGTTCGCGTGGTACGGGCTGTGGCCGTTGATCGGCGGCTGAAAGCCCGGCGCTTCTCTCAGAAGCCGAGCGTGCGGCCGGCGTCGAGCCAGTCGCGCGGATCCACCGCCTCGCCGGCCACCCGCGTCTCGTAGTGGAGATGGGGGCCGGTGGAACGGCCGGTCGAGCCGGCGAAGCCGACGCGATCGCCTGAGCGCACCGAATCGCCGGCGGCGACGGTGATCTCGGAGAGATGGCCGTAGCGGGTGACGACCCCGTTGCCGTGATCGACGTCGACGCACAGCCCGTAACCGCCCTGACGCCCGGCCGAGATCACGCGGCCGGGGCCGGTCACGTGGACCGGATCGCCGACCTCGGCGCGAAAGTCGAGGCCGGTGTGCATGGCGCCGATGCCGAGGAAGGGGTCGGTGCGCACGCCGAATTCGGAGGTGACGGTGCGGTCGCCGTCGAGCGGGCGGGCGAGCGGCAGGCGACGGGCGGTGCCGCGCAGGTCGGTGAGGCGGCCGACCGCCGTCTCGGCGCGGGCGAGAGGGTCGAGACGGGCCGGGACGAAGGGACCGCCGACCGCGTCGCTCGGACGGGGGGCCGGGGTCGGGGTGGGCTTGGCGACGCGGACGCCCAGTCGGCCGAGCGCCTGGCTCCAGGCCCGATCGCGCCCCTCGACGAGGTCGGCGAGACCGGAGATGGCGGCGCGCTGCGTCTCCTCGAAGCTCGCCACGGCGCGCTCCGCCGAGGCGATGCGGACGGAGGGATCGCGTCTCTCCCCGGCGTGGGCCGGGGTGGCGAAGGGCGACAGCCAGGAGGTCCGGAGCGGGGCGGCGAAGCGTTCGGTGTCGAGCGGCGTCGCCTCGGGCGCCTTGGCGGGAGGCGGCGCGAGCGGCGTGCCGATCGGCGCGATCGCGGGGCCCTTGGCGGCGGGAACGGCGAGGCCGAGTTCGCCGACCTTGGCGATCAGCCCGGTGAACTTGGCCTGGGTCTCGCCCAATCTGGTCTGGCGGGTCAGGAGGTCGTCGATCTTGGCCTCGAAGGCGTCCTGATCGACGAGCTGGCGGGCGTTGATGCGGTCGATCTCGGCGCGCAGCGCGGCGACGCGGTCCTCGTAGATCCGCTCCAGGCGCACCTGACGGCCGAGCTGATCGACCAGCAGTTCGTCACGCACGAAGAACCAGCCGGTGGCGCCCAGATAGGCGAGGCAGAAGGCGCCGATCACGGCGGCGACGGCGATCAGGCGGCGGGTGTCGACGTGGAAGGCGTGGACGTCGTCGCCATGCACGATGGTGATGCGGTGGAGATCCGAACGGCGGCCGAAGGACCGGGGTCTCTCTTCGGTGGGCGACATGAAACGTGGTCCTCGACGGCACGGTGGCGACGAGGCGATTACACTTCGTTAGGGTTAACGTTCGGTTTTCCTCGGCTCGTCGAGACCCCGGATCCGGGGCTTCCGGTTCAGGCGACGAGCGCGCGGGCCGCCTCGAGGACCGCCTCGGCATGGCCGGCGACCTTCACCTTGCGCCAGATCCGGGCGATCCGGCCCTCGGCGTCGACGAGGAAGGTGGCGCGTTCGACGCCCATGTATTTCCGGCCGTAGAGGGTCTTCTCGACCCAGACGCCGAAGGCCTCGAGCACGGTCTTGTCCGGATCGGAGGCGAGGACGACGCCGAGCGCGTGTTTGGCGCGGAACTTCTCGTGCGCCTTCGGCGCGTCGGGCGAGACGCCGATCACGGTGACGTCGAGGCGCTCGAACTCGGGCAGGAGCCCGGTGAAGGCGATCGCCTCCTTCGTGCAGCCGGAGGTGTCGTCCTTGGGGTAGAAGTAGACGACGACGGGCCGACCCCGGAAGGCGGCGAGCTTCACCTCGCCCCGGTCGCCTTCGAGAGCGAAGTCGGGGGCGGGATCGCCGACGGAGAGAGTCATTCTGCCTTCCTTTCGTCCCGATGTGATGGTCTCGGAAGACGTCGAACGACGATCCGCGACCGGCGCCGCGAGCCTAGACTCGGGCTCCGGTCCTCGGCAAGCCGGTTCGACCCGTGGGGAGGAAACGTGTACTCCCTCCACGCCGTCAGGGAGTGAAAACGCTGCGATTCGGCACAGACGAGCCGAGCGCAGGTTTACGTGCGCGAGAGTACGAAGATCTTCATGGAAGACGCCGCAGAGACCCCTTCGCCTCCTTCGACGCCGACGACGCCGACGACGTGCCGACGCAGTCTCGCCGGACGCTGCGGCCGCGCGGCGCTACGCGTCTGCGGTGGGGGTGTGGTCGTGCTGGTCGCGCTGGTGCTCGGACTGGGCATCGTGCTGTCGCGCGGGCCCCTCCAGCTCGAGGCGGTGACGCGCGGCGCGGAGCGGGCGCTCGCCGAACTGGGCGGGGCCGGCGCCTCGGCACGGGTCGGGTCGGCCGGGCTCGACTGGTCGTGGTCGACCGGCGTGTCGGTGGCGCTCGCCGACATCGCCGTGGAGCGCGACACGTCGCTGCGCCTCGAGCTGCCGCGACTGGTGGTGCGTCTGCGCCTGCTGCCGCTCCTCGTCGGCGAGGTGCGGCCGCGCGTGGTGGAGATCTTCGAGCCGAAACTGGCGCTCGACACCTCGGAGCTGAGAGCGCGGCCGGACGAGGCGGCCGAGCCGCTGCCGACCGACCGTCCGACCGACACGGCCGAGGGCGCGGCGTCGGCGCCGCCGGTTCCGGTGTCGACGCGGCTGGCCGAGGCGGCGGATCAGGCGGTCGAACGCGCCCTGCACGTGGCGCGCGAACAGGGATTCGAGGCGGTGACGCTGCGCAGCGGCGAGGTCCGGGTCCACCACGTCGACGCGGCCGGCGCGGAACGCGACGTCCGTCTCTCCGAGATCGAACTCGACGGCGTCGTCGACGGACCCGGCGGCGAGGTCGACGCCGGCCTCTCGGGACGCGGCGAGGTCGGCCGCTGGACGATGCGACTGACACGGAGCCGGCGGGACGACGGTGGTCATCGGCTGGCGTTCTCGGCCGACGACGTGACGCTGACCGATCTCGTCGGTCCGGCCGGCCCGGCCTTCGCGCTCGACATGCCGTTCTATCCGCGCCTGGATCTCGGCTTCGACGCGACCGGGCACTTCGACGGAGCCGACATCGACCTCCGGCTCGGCGCCGGCACCTTCCGCTTCGGCCGCATGCCGGAAGATCATCTCCTGTTCGACGAGGTCGTCGCCAAGGCGGCGTGGTCGCCGAAGGAGCGGGTGTTCGACCTCAGGCAGGCGCAGGCGGCGCTCGGCGAGACCCGCTGGAACCTGCACGGACGGATCGTGCCGCCGTCGTCGCCGGACGGCACCTGGGCCTTCGACCTGGGTATCGACGAGGGCAGCCTCCGTCCGCGCGACGTCGCCGGTCCGGCGGTTCCGATCCGCGGCGGCGGGGCGGCGGGGACCTGGAATCCCCAGATGCGGTTCCTCGACGTCACGCTCGGCGAAGTCCGGTTCGGCGAGGCGTCGCTGCGCTCGGCCGGGCGGTTGGATCTCTCGGGGGAGGAGCCGAAGTTCACCTACGATCTCCAGTTCTCGCCGGTGACGACGAGCGAGGTCGCCCATGCCTGGCCGACCTGGGTCGCGGCCGACGCGCGGGCCTGGTTCGTCAAGAACGTCGGCGCCGGGCGGGTCTCGGACCTGCGGATCCAACTGGCGATGCCGCGGTTCGATCGGCCGGAGACCTGGCCGGGCGACGCCCTGAGACTGACGGGCCGCTTCGAGGGCGGACGTTTCGCGCCGCTCGGCAACCTGCCGGCGGTGACCGGCGCCGAGGGACGTCTCTCGGTCGCCGACCGGCGCTTCGAGGCGGTCGTCGATCGGGCCCGTGCCGCCACCAAGGGGCGCGAACCCTCGATCGAGGGGTTCCGTTTCGCGGTCGCCGACATCTTCGTCAAGCCGCCGCGCGGGTCGTTTCGGGTCAAGCTGTCGGGCGACGTCGCGTCGCTGGCCGAGATCGTCGACGCCGAACCGCTCGCCGTGTTGTCGCAGGCCGGCGTCGCCGCGACCGGGCTCGCGGGGACCGGCGTCGTCGTCGCGCAGGTCGACGTGGTGTTCGACAAGGTGGTCGACACCAAGTCGATCGACTACCGGGTCGAGGCGCAGCTCGACGGTTTCGCGTCGCAGCAGCCGATCCAGGGGCGCCGTTTCGAGGCGGGCAAGTTCAAGATCGTCGCCGATCCGCGCGGTCTCGACGTCGCCGGACGCGCCGTGGTCGACGGGGTGGCGACCGACGTCCACGTCTTCGATCCGGCGGGCGGGTCGAAGACGACCGAGAAGCGCGACTTCAAGATGGAGGTCGACGACGCGGCGCGGCAGCGCATGGGCCTCGATCTCGGTGGCCTGATCGAGGGGGCGATCGGGCTCTCCGTGTCGCAGCCCGATCCCAACCAGCTGCGAAGCCGGGTCGAGGCGGATCTCGGGCCGGCTCGGCTGACCATCGCGCCGCTCGGCTGGACCAAGGGGCCGGGCGTTCCGGCCAAGGCCAGTTTCGATCTGTGGGACGACGACAAGGGGCTGCACGTCGACAATCTCGTCGTCGACAGCGAAGGTCTGTCGCTGCGCGGCACGCTCCTGTTCGACAAGGACCGCAACCTCGTCTCCGCCGACTTCGCCCGTTTCGTCCTGAGGAAGGGCGACAACGCCAAGGTCAAGGTGACGCGCGGGGCCGACAAGGCCTACACGGTGGTCTTCGACGGCGTCGACTTCGACGTTCGCGGCCTGCTCTTCTACAGCCGCCGGCCGCCGCAGGCGGCGACGGGGCCGGCCGGGAGCGGCGGCGGAGCGCCCGATCTCGTCCTCAAGATCCGTTCGACCCGGCTCGCCGGTTTCAACGACGTCGCGCTCGGCGAGGTGACGATCGACGGACGTTGGCGCGCCGGGGCCTTCCAGACGCTGGAACTGCGCGGGCGCACCGCCGGGAAACGGCCGCTGTCGGTGGCGATCCGGCCGGAGGGCGACCATCGCCGCTTCACCGTGGTCGCCGAGGACGCCGGTCAGGCGCTGAGCTTCCTCGACCTCTTCGACCGCATCGAGGCGGGAAAGCTGACGCTCTCGGCGCGGCTCGGCGGGCCGGGCGTGTCGGAGGGTACGCTGCGGCTGGTCGACTTCCATCTGCTCGAGGAGCCGAAGTCGGGGCGCGGGACGGCGTCGGAGGCGGGCGCCGACGGCACCCGGCGCATCCGCATCCGCAAGGCGGAGATCGACCGTTCGACCAACTTCGACCGCGCCCAGGTGCGCTTCTTCATGCACGACGGCATCGTCGACGTGACCGAGGGCATCGCCAAGGGCGCCTCGACCGGCGCCACCGCCAACGGTCAGATCGACGTCGCGGGGCAGCGCCTGTCGCTGTCGGGCACCTACATCCCGGCCTACGGCCTCAACAATCTCGCCGGCCGCATCCCGATCCTGGGGGCGATCGCCGGGGCGGGATCGAACGAGGGTCTGGTCGGCGTCACCTTCCGCATCGGCGGACGACTCGACGATCCGATCCTCGAGATCAATCCGCTGTCGGCGGTGGCGCCCGGCATCTTCCGGCGCATCTTCGAGTTCCAGCGCGGCGAGATGCAGCAGTCGAGCG
>ERZ1645187.3205-NODE-3205-length-13893-cov-18.040757_pt1 | contig 13893 bp, 16 predicted proteins | sample MGYA00575352_ERZ1645187 | MGnify/ENA primary metagenome ERZ1645187 (study PRJEB40837, sample SAMN11349314) | freshwater sediment metagenome | isolation source: river sediment | host: Sediment | place: India: Wazaribad , New Delhi | collected 2017-02-21 ...
GCGTGGCATCTCGGTCACCACAGCCTTGCATTACCAACCGGATTTGCAGGGGAGCACAAGCCCCGGCGTCGAATCGCCTAAAGTCACGCGGTCGAACCCCTTCAGCACAGGTCTTTCAGCCCGCGCGATGCCGCCTGCCGCCCTCCCGCTCGCCAAGCCAGCCCCCGACCGTGCCAGTGACGGCGCGGTCAGCCTCACTGCGGCCCAGCGCGTGCTGGAGCGCACCTTCGGCTACAAAAGCTTCCGCTCGCATCAGGCGCGCATCGTCGAAGCCGTTCTGGCCGGCCGTGACGCGCTGGTGCTGATGCCGACCGGCGGCGGAAAATCGCTCTGCTATCAGGTTCCCTCGCTGGTGCGGCCCGGCGTCGGCATCGTCGTCTCGCCCCTGATTGCGCTGATGCACGACCAGGTCGCGGCGCTCGAAGCCGCCGGGGTCGCCGCGGCCTATCTCAACTCGTCCCTGTCTTGGCCGGAGCAGCAGGAGGTCGAGCGCCGTCTGGCCGCGGGCGCCCTCGATCTGCTCTACGTCGCGCCCGAACGCCTGGTGCAGGACCGCATGATGGAGCGGCTGGCGCGCACCGAACTCGCCTTGTTCGCCATCGACGAAGCCCACTGCGTGTCGCAGTGGGGACACGACTTCCGCCCCGAGTACCGCCAGCTCAAGGTTCTCGCCGAGCGCTTCCCCGGCGTGCCGCGCATCGCGCTCACCGCCACCGCCGACGAGCGCACGCGCGCCGAAATCGTCTCCGAACTGTCGCTCGAAAGCGCCGAACAGTTCGTGGCGAGCTTCGACCGGCCCAACATCCGCTACACTATCGCCGAAATGGGCTCGATGGGCGCGCGCGAGCGGCTCTGGCAGTTCATCTCGCGCGAGCATCCGGGCGACGCCGGCATCGTCTACTGCCTGTCCCGTCGCGGCGTCGACGAGACCGCGAAATGGCTGACGGGGAAAGGGCGCACCGCGCTCGCCTACCACGCCGGCCTCGACGCCGATACGCGCCGCGAGGTGCAACGCCGCTTTCTCGAAGAAGACGGGCTGATCGTCTGCGCCACCATCGCCTTCGGCATGGGCATCGACAAGCCGGACGTGCGCTTCGTCGCCCACGTCGACATGCCCAAGAACATCGAGGCCTACTACCAGGAGACCGGCCGCGCCGGGCGCGACGGCGAGCCGGCCGACGCCTGGATGGCCTACGCCATGCAGGACATCATCCAGCAGCGCCAGTGGATCGCCCAGTCTGAAGGCTCGGAAGCCTTCAAGCAGGTGCAGCGCCAGAAGCTCGAAGCCCTGATCGGCCTCGGTGAGATGGCCGGCTGCCGTCGCCAGTCGCTGCTCGGTTATTTCGGCGAGCGCACCAGCGAACCCTGCGGCAACTGCGACAACTGCCTCAATCCACCCGACTGCGTCGACGGCACGGTGCTGGCCCAGAAGGCGCTGTCCACGGTCTACCGCACCGGCCAGCGCTTCGGCGTCGGCTATGTGGTGGACGTGCTGTTGGGCAAGGCCGACGACCGCATCGGGCGCAACGGCCACGATCGCCTCTCGGTGTTCGGCATCGGCGCCGACACCGGAGCCGCGACCTGGCGCAGCCTGTTCCGGCAGTTGCTCGCCGCCGGTCATCTGGTCGGCGACGATGAAGGCCACGGCACGCTGGCGCTGACCGACAGCGCCCGCCCGATCCTGCGCGGGGAAGCGACCTTCTCGGTGCGGCTCGCGGCGCGCGAGGAGCCGCGCGAGAAGACCCGCAAGGCGGCGCGCGGCGGCTCCACGACCCGCGTGGCGGCGGGCGATGCGGCGCTCTACGATGCCTTGAAGGCGCTGCGGCTCGAGCTGGCGGCCAAGGCCAAGGTCCCGCCCTACGTCATCTGCCATGACCGCACACTTGCCGAACTCGCGGCCCAGCGCCCGCGCGACGCAGCAGGGCTCGCCGGCATCACCGGTCTCGGCACCGCCAAGATCGCGCGCTACGGCGATGCCCTGTTGGGCGTCGTCAACGGCGCCGGCAAGCGCCACCCCCTGCTCGACAACCGCCTGTCCGCGACCGTCAACCAGACACTGGCACTGCACCTCGAAGGTCTCGACGCCGATGCCATCGCTGCAAAGCGCGGCGTGGAACTATCGACGGTGCTCGGTCATTTCGCGGAGGCGATCGAGGCAGGGCTGATCGAGGCCAACGCCGTCATCGGCCTCGACGAGAGCGAGATCGACGAGATCGTCGCCGCCTTCGAACGGCTCGGCACGCTCGAGAGCGGCCGCCTCGGCCCCGCGCACGCCGCTCTCGACGGGCGCTATGATTACGGCACGCTGAAATGCCTGCTGGCGGAGTTGGCGTAATGGCGAAGGCCGCACGCAAAGCTACGAAGAAAGCCGCCGTGCGCGAGCGCCAGCAGATCGCGGCACTGCCCTATGTGATCGTCTCCGGCCGCGCGCTCGTCTGTCTCGCCACGAGCCGTGAGACGCGCCGCTGGATCATCCCGAAAGGCTGGCCACGCAAGGGCACGGCGCCGCACGTGCAGGCTGCCGCGGAAGCAATGGAGGAAGCCGGGCTGACCGGCTTCATCTCGCCGGCGGCCATCGGGCATTACAGCTACCTGAAACGCGTCGAGGGGAAGCCGTCGATCCGCTGCCGCGTCACCGTCTATCCGATGCTGGTCATGGAGCAGGCGCTGGACTGGCCCGAAAGGCACGAGCGGCAGTTGTCGTGGCTGCACGCGCACACGGCGGCAGGGAAGGTCGATGAACCGGAACTGGCGAACATGATGGCCACGCTCGACAAGATGCGCCTGCGGGCCGATTGAACGTGCAGATTGATGGTCTCGGGTGCCGCTACTCGCGGATCTCGCCGCCGCTGACCTCTCAAAGCCCCGTCAGCTCCGCCTTGCCGGTCTTCGGATCGCGGCCACCGCGATAGACGTAGTGCTCGGTCGGCTCGTTCGACGAGTAGTAAACGCCCGGCGCGCGGCGGCCGAGGCCGCTGATCCCATCGAAGTTCCGATCTGCGGCGACAGCTTGCGGTCTGACAGGGTCGATCGCCAAAGCTGGCGCGCCGATGTCGCGCTGCGCAGAGCATCCGCCCGCCGCCAAGGCCGCTGCGGCTACTGCCCCGATCAATCCGAGTCGTTGCATGATGGCGTCCCTCCCTGCGATTGCCCCGTTAACGGGGCATCGCTGGCGAAGGTTCCTCGAACGTCGGCGTTGGCGCTTAGCGCATTGCCTGTGCAAGGTCGTATGTAGCCACAGCAGCAAGCGTGTCGTTACCGCGGCGGGCCGGACTGCAGCCAGTCGCGCAAGGCTTCGGCGGTCTGCGGGAAACGCCGCGCCTGCCGGGGCAGGTTATCCGATGCCGGCCAGCTGGCGACAGCTGCGAACAGTGAGCGAGAGCCGGATTCTTCCAGCGCAATTCGTTCGACCGCGAACGCCGCGAGCGGATGCTCGCCCGGGCCGCCGCGCGTCGCATTGCGTCCGCCGATGACGCCCGCCTCGCTCAGCACGCGCGCCATGCCGCGGCCCGACGCCTTCGCCAGGGCTTCGAGCCGAACCCATGCGTCGAGCACGTCGGCGATGTCGACAGGTGCCGACGGCGACCGCGGCTCACCACCCGGCACTTCGGCGGCGGCAACGATACGGCGGCGGCGTTCACCCGACATGGCGAGATCGCGCAGCCCTTCGAGATCGACACCGATGCGAGCGTTCCCGCCATGGGCGAGGCCGAGCAGGGCGTATCCGGCCGCGTGCGAAACGCTGAAGTCGAAAGGGGCGCCGGCGATGCTCGGCCGACCCGATGCGCTCCGCGTCAACGCCACGCCGTCATAGCGGCCATCGCCCGCCGCGCGCGCGATCAACAGACGCAGCGCGATGCGCGACAGGCGCCGTTCGCTCCGCCGCTCCGGATGCACCAGTCGCGCGATCTCTGCCAGATCTTCGCGAGACAGGCGCGGCGTCTCGATCTCCGCGCGCTCCAGCACAGCCTCCGCCGCATCGAGATCGACAAACCAGATCTCGACGGCGGTGGCACTCATGGCGTTGCGAATCTTGTCAGCCGACGCTGCGGCCGGTGCGCGACTGCGCAACAGCGATCGGCGCATCGGTGCGCGCCTCGCCGTCCGTCAGTTCATCCCGGCACGCCTGCAACTCCTCGATGGCCGCAACGATCACTCGCTGCTGATCCTTGCCGAGGCCGCCCGCCGCACGCGAGCGTCGTGAGCTGCTGCGCTCCTTGAGACTGCCGGCGATCGCGCGCACACCTTCGTCCGGCGCGCCTGCCTTGAGCAGCGGCGAAGCCGGCGCTGCACCCGCTGCCTCCTCGGCGGCAGCGCGTTTGACGGCGTCGATGCCCTTCTCGCGAATGATCCGCTGCACGCCCTTGATCGTATATCCGTCGGAGTGAAGGAGGTGCCGAATCCCGCGCAGCAACTCGAGATCCGCCGGGCGGTAATAGCGGCGGCCCCCTCCGCGCTTCATCGGTTTGATCTGGGGGAACTTGACCTCCCAGAACCTCAGCACGTGCTTTTGCAGATCAAGCTCTTCCGCGACCTCACTGATGGTCCGGAATGCATCGGCAGATTTTGTCATCGCCGCCCTCTTGCGTCTCGACAAACTGAACTCGAAGACGGTCTGAACCGAGGCCCCGCGCCCCTGCCCGTACCGTCGTGAACATTCACGCGCGCGTCTTTCAGCTCGCCCGTTCCTCGCTCTCCCTTCTCCGGTTCGAGGGCCTAACCGCGGCCCTGAGTGAGGCCGAAGCAGCCTCTGCTGCCTGAAATATCGCTTTGTCCGAATGCTACAGCCGCACAACAAACTCATGCATGCCGACGTGTTCAACGGATCGGCAGCAACGCACGCCGCGCCGCGTTGATATCGACGCGAGTTTGCCACGCGGGGCGGCGATCGCAACCCTCATCGCGCGCGAAAGACCGCTGCTCCACGTTGGAGGCATCGAGCTGTAGCCGTATTGCTTGTTCGACTCTGGAGAATATGCACGCAATCTCAAGCTGGACGACGCTTGGAGAGGCCGCTGTTGATGCGGTCCTTCATGATGTTGCTCGCCCGGAACACCAGCACGCGGCGCGGTGTGATCGGCACTTCCTCGCCGGTCTTGGGATTGCGGCCGAGGCGCTCACCCTTCTTGCGGATGCCGAACGATCCGAACGACGACAGCTTCACGTTCTCTCCGCGCGACAGCGTCGCCGAGATCTCGTTCAGCACCAACTCCACCAGCTCCTGAGATTCGTTGCGCGGAAGCCCGATCTTGCGCACCAGGGCCTCCGCCAGATCGGCCCGTGTCAGGGTTTTTCCCGTCATGTCGTTGTTTCCTCCCGGACTTTTTTATCGTTCTTTTTTCCGCATGCTATCGGCGCTCGCGGGTGCGGTCAACGAGGAAAGTCTCCAACCGACTGAAACTCAACGAATATCCGACGGGCTTGGGCAGTCCGGATCAACCAATCCTACCAGCGCGCCAGCACCGCGCCCCAGGTGAAGCCGCCGCCCATCGCCTCCATCATGACCAGGCTCCCTTCGTGCAGGCGGCGTTCCTCGAACGCCTGATTGAGGGCGAGCGGAATCGACGCCGCCGACGTGTTGCCGTGCTTGGAGAGAGTCATGACGATCTTCTGCGGCGGCACACCGAGCTTCTTGACGATGCCGTCGAGGATGCGCTGGTTGGCCTGGTGCGGCACGAACAGGTCGATCTCGTCGGCGGTGTAGCCGGTAGCGAGCAGGGTTTCCTCGATCACGCCCGAGATTTTCTGCACGGCGTGGCGGAACACTTCACGGCCGTTCATGCGCAAGTGGCCGACGGTCTTGGTCGAGCCAGGACCGCCATCGACATACAGCAGGTCCTCGAAGCGACCGTCGGCGCGGATGCGCGAATAGAGGATGCCGCGATCCTCGCGCGCGCCGTGCGTCGGCACCGCCTCCAGCACCACCGCGCCGGCGCCATCGCCGAACAGCACGCAGGTGCCACGGTCCGTCCAGTCGATGATGCGCGAGAACGTCTCGGCGCCGACGACGATGGCACGGCGGAACTGGCCGGTGCGCAGCAGGCTGTCGGCAACGGTCAGCGCGTAGACGAAGCCGGAGCACACCGCCTGCACGTCGAAAGCGGCGCCGCGCGTGATGCCGAGGCCCGCCTGGATTTTCACCGCGGTCGCCGGAAACGTCCGGTCGGGCGTGGCCGTGGCGCAGATGACGAGATCGATGCTGTCGGCGGAGAGCCCGGCTCGCACCAGCGCCTGACGCGACGCGGCGATGCCGAGATCGGACGTCAATTCGTCGTCGGCGGCGATGTGACGGCTCTTGATGCCGGTGCGCTCGACGATCCAGTCGTCGGAGGTGTCGACGATCTTGGCCATGTCGGCATTGCTGACGACACGCTTCGGGACACTGGCACCGACGCCACGGATGACGGAACGGATGATCGCAACCACGGTCGTCTCGCTTTCTGGCGCTGCCCTCGTTCCGGCCGGCCACTGGCCACACCGCGACGGCAGCTACCCTCGAATTATTCCGGCCGCGCCGGCACGTTCGCCGGCTTCTCCTCGAGCGGCGCGCCGAGCGACGCATGGAACGCGTCGAGGTCGGCCGCAAGCCGTTCGAGGAGGCCGCTTTCCGCCATCTCGTAGCCGAGATCGACGGCGCTCGCAAAACCCACTTCGTCGGTACCGCCGTGGCTCTTGATGGCGATGCCGTTGAGACCGAGGAAGGTACCGCCGTTGACGCGGCGCGGGTCCATCTTGTGCTTGAGCACCTTGAGACCGCCGCGCGCCATCAGCGCGCCGAGCTTGGAGAACATCGAGCGGGTCAGCGCGTCCTTGAGGTACTGGCCGACCTGGCGCGCGGTGCCCTCGGCGGTCTTCAGCGCGATGTTCCCGGCGAAGCCTTCGACCACCACCACGTCGGCCGCCCCCTGGCCGATCTGGTTGCCCTCGATGAAGCCCTTGTAGGCGAGCGGCAGGTTCGGTGCTTCCTTCAGCCAGGCGTGCGCCTGCTTCACCTCGTCGGCGCCCTTGATGTCCTCGACGCCGACGTTGAGCAGGGCGACGGTCGGCCGCTCCATGTGGAACAGGGCTCGCGCCATGGCCGCGCCGAGGATCGCGAAATCGCCGAGCTGGCGCGCTGTCGCGCCGATGTTGGCGCCGACGTCGAGCACGATGCACTCGGCATGGATGGTCGGCCACAACGCCGCGATGGCCGGGCGCTCGATGCCCTTCATCGGTCGAAGGATCAGCTTCGACATGGCCATCAGTGCGCCGGTGTTGCCGGCGGAAACAGCGCCATGCGCCTGGCCCTTGGCAACGGCGTCGAGCGCCAGCCACATGCTGGAGCCCTTGCCGCGCCTGAGCGCCTGGCTCGGCTTTTCGTGCATCGACACGACGATGTCCGTCGGCAGAATCGTCGCGCGCTGCTTCAGCGCCGGATGCCTGGCGAGCTCCGCCTCGATCTCGGCCGGCTTGCCGGCGATCAGAAACGACAGGTTGGGATGGCGCTCGAGCGAAATCGCCGCGCCTCCAACGACGACGGACGGCCCGTGATCACCGCCCATGCCGTCGAGCGCGATTGTTCTCGGCGCAAGCATAACCTGAGTTGGCCCCGTGATGATCGCTTCTGCACGGCAGGCCATCACGGTTCCCCCCGCCGGTACCGCCCGGGGCCAGCGCGACGTGCGGGCCCGGGAGCGAGCCCGTGGCCGCCTCCAAGTGGGCCGGGAAGATAGCGGTTTGCCGGTACACTACAACCGGTTTCTTGGCGTCATGCACCGCGCGTCCGGGCGCGTACCGCGCGGCGATCACTGTCGGCGGACGGGTGTCACCGGCTGCCGGGTTTCAGCCTGGCCAGAACCGCAAACGGATTTTCACGTCCGCCATCGTCGTCTTTCCTGGCGGCTTCCGGAGGCAGCTCCGCCCCCTCCTTGCGCGGATAGGGATCGATGGCCGTCGCCACCTGCTCATAGATCACGCGCCCTGCCTCGAGCCGCCCGTCCCGGATCGGTTCGGCGATGACGGCGGCCAGTGCCTCCTGCTCGCCGTCGAGGCCATTCTCGGACTTCGGCAGCAACTCCGGCGGCCAGAATTCCTCGTCGATCTCGATGGCGATGTCCTGCGCGACCGGCTCCAGCGTCACCACACAGGCCTGCACGACCCGCGCGCCGACATCCCCGGTCAGGCGATAGCGCCCGCCACCGGCCGGGGCCAGCCGGTACGACGCTTCGAGATGCTCGCACGCCTCGAGTTCGAGCGCCTCGGCAACGATGGCGAGTTCGGCGGGGCTCGCGCTCCGCTGCACGTCGAGGCCGCGTTCCGGCACGTCGGCAACGCGGTGCGACCACGCTTCCAGCGGGGCCGCGCTTGCGGTTTGGGTCATTGCTGATCTCCGCTCGCTCGTAGTTGCTGTGTCACAGGCTGCGGCGCGACGAAAGCCTGTCCCGCGGCGACATCGTCGAGGGTGGCGCGGGCCAACGCGTCGCGCTGCGCCAGCATATGGCGGGCGAGGGCCTCGCTGCCGGCATCGGCGGCGTCCTGCTCGCTGACGAAGCGTGCGATCGCCTGCGCCAGCGCGCCCGCATCGTTGGCGTCCAAGGCCGCGCGATAGGCGACGGCACGTTCGTAGAATCCGGCGGCGGCCCGCTTCACCTTCTTCGGCACCGACATGTCGCCGATGCCGATCTCGCGCATGCTGTCGTCGACGTCGGTGAAGAACGTCTCGAGCGCGACCCGCGACAGTTCCTCGGTTGCGGCGCCGCCGACGCGCAGCCGCTCGAGCACCTGGAACAGCACGGCACAGATCATCTCGTAGCGGCCGGCCATCGTGTCCGGAATGCCATAGTCGCGATAGAACGCCGGCGAGCGCGCCTGCGTCACGACGGCGCCATAAAGCTCCCGTGCTTTACGGGCGTCGTTGTTCCGCGTTCTGAGCCAGCTCAGCATGCGTTGGGACCTCTCGCGGCACGCGCGCCCCGCGCCGGCGGCGGGAACGGCCAGCGGTACGCGAGTTTCGGGGGAATACGCGTCCGGCTGCGTTGCATAGGGGAAGGCCTCACGCTATCGGCTGGACAGGTATCGCGGTCAAGCGATTCTCGAGGGATCGAAGGCATTATGCGCCGAGAGACATTTGCACGCCACATGGCCGGCGGAACGAACCGTCGCGGACGCGCCGCGGTTCGCAGCACCCGCCCCTCGCGCGCGGCCCTGCTGCTCGCGGTCGCCGCGGCAACCGCACTCACCGCCGGCTGCGGCGAGCAGATCATCAAGCACGGGCACCAGTTCACCGCCAACGACGTGCAGCAGATCCAGCCCGGCATGACGCAGGAGCAGGTCAAGCTGCAGCTCGGCACGCCGACGACCACCGCCACGCTCAACACCGGCGCCGCATTCTACTACATTGCGAGCACCGCCTCGCAGGTCGCCTTCCTCAAGGAGAAGGAGGTCGACCGCAAGGTGCTGGCGATCTACTTCAACCCGATGGGCTCGGTCGACCGCGTCGCCAACTACGGCCTCAAGGACGGCAAGGTGTTCGACTACATCAGCCGCACCACTCCGGCACCGGGCGGCAAGGACGAAGGCATCCTGAAGCAGCTGTTCCGCAACCTCGGCACCCGCCAGCTGTTCGGCGAATAGCGCCGCCAGCACCGTCGCATGCGCGCGATCACCGTGCGCGATCGCGCTCGCGGATCAGCGCAATGGTCTTGCGCGCGTCGGCAACCGCCTCGGGCGTGCAGTTGCGCGCATCGGCATATTTGGTCGTCATGTCCGCACGAAAGTCGCGCGCGAACTTGTCGTGGTCGAATGCCGCGTCGGTACGCTTGGCATCGGCGAGGCCCGACGCGACGAAGGCCCGGACGGTCGCCATGTCGTCCGCCGAGAGCGATCCCCCACACTTCTCGCCGATGACCTCGTACGAGATCGCGAGACCCCAGCCCTGATAGCGATGCGCTGGTGGCGCGCCGGACGAGGTGTCTTGCGCCAGCGCAGACAGGGAAAGTGCTGCGGCGACCAGTGCGGTCGCGGCGATGGATTTGAGCGACATTGGGGCCCTCACAAGCTGTCGTTGCGGTTCATTTTCCACGACGACTGTGAGGCGAGTCCGCCAGGGTGGCTGTTCCGCCCGATACAGGGTGCTTTCGAAGTCCCTGTCGTGCTGCGGCGTGCGCGGCTTGGGCGCTATTTCGCGGTCCAGCCGCCATCGATCGGCAGAGCTGTGCCGGTGATCTGCGCACCCGCATCCGAGCAAAGGAACACCGCCAGCGCGGCGACCTGCTCGACGGTGACGAACTGTTTGGTTGGTTGTGCCGCGAGGATGACGTCGCGGATCACCTCGTCTTCGCTCATGCCGCGTGCCTTCGCGGTATCGGGAATCTGCTTCTCGACCAGCGGCGTCCACACGTAAGCGGGACAGATGGCGTTGCACGTGATGCCGTGTTCGGCGCCCTCCAGAGCAACCGTCTTCGTCAGCCCGAGCAGCCCGTGCTTGGCCGCGACATACGCCGACTTGTACGGCGAGGCGACGAGGGCATGCGCCGAGGCGATGTTGACGATGCGGCCGAAGCGGCGCGCCTTCATCGACGGCATCACCGCCTTGATGGCGTGGAACGCGCTCGTCAGATTTACGGCGATGATCTGATCCCACATGTCGTCCGGGAAGTCTTCGACCGGCGCGACGTGCTGGATGCCGGCGTTGTTGACGAGGATGTCGACCGGCCCGAGTTCACGCTCCGCTCGCGCGATGGCGCCGCGGATCGCTGCCGGCTCACTCATGTCGGCGCGCTCGTAGATCACCTTGCCGGCTGCGTCGCCGCGGGCCTCGGTCAGCTCCCTCTGCAGTTCCGCGCGCAGCGGCTCGATGTCCTCCGGATCGCCGCGGCCGTTGAGCATGACGCTGACACCGGCGCCGACCATTGAGCGCGCGATGCCGAGGCCGATGCCACTGGTCGAGCCGGTGACGACCGCGCATCTGCCCGCGAGGGCTTGTTTCGCTCGGTCCTCGACACCTGTTGCGCTCCCACGCTCGTTCATGCCGCTGCCTCCAGTGCTGCCCGGCGGCATCACACCATCAAACGCACCGCGGCGCTACGGTCGGCGGCTAACCAAGTTCGCAACCGCCGGCAACTCGTCGCTGCCCGCTTCGGGCGCGTACTCCAGCACGTCACCCGGCTGGCACTGCAATACCTCGCAGATCTTCTCGAGCGTATCGAAGCGCACGCCCTTCACCTTGCCCGACTTCAGCAGCGAGACGTTCTGCTCGGTGATGCCGATGCGCTCCGCAAGCTCCTTCGAGCGCATCTTCCGCTTTGCCAGCATGACGTCGAGATTGACGATGATCGGCATGGCCCGTCCTCGCTCGATCCGGCTCAAACGATCTGGCGGTGCTCGTCGGCGATGGCGACGCCGGTCCGCAGCACGCTGGCGACGACGACGATGAACAGCGCCATCATGATGTGCAGCAGATCGTTCGGCTGGCCCCAGACGTGGAAGCGCGCCCCCGCGCTCTCGACGTGTGCCGACAGGATGGCTGCCACGGCGGGTCGGGCGGCCATGTCGACGAGGAGGGCCGCGAGCCCCGCCCAACCGAGGCAGCGCATTTCGTCGACGGCTGCGACGTCGAGAATGCGGCCGGCGACGAAGTGCCCGAACAGACGCCAGACCAGCAACACGACCAGGCCCGAGATCGCGAGGTCGACCAAGAGCACGGCGAACGAAGCCATGTGTTGCGTCGACGAATAGCCCGCGAGATCGAGCTTCAGAAGCTGTCCGTAGATGCGCGCCACCCGGGCCGGGTCGCTCCACACCGAGACCACCGCGTACACCGCCCACGCGATCCAGGCCACCGCGACCAGCCGGATCGCATGACAGGCGAGCGTGAGCGCCGGGTCGAGCACGCTGGCGGTGGCCGGACGGGGGGGCGTCAGCAGAGCTGTGAGTGTCATTCACGACCAATTCTCCAAATTGTATTGACGCGATTATATGTTATCGTAAAACAATAATTACTGCATGTCAATCAGGAGGCGCTCATGCGCTACGGAATGCTCCCGCAGCATGCGGCAACGGCAATGATTGCGCTGCTGCTGCCAGCTTGCTTGGGCGGTTGCTCGCACGTCCCGCTGACGACCGTCTACAAGCTCGCCACGTTCGATCCCGTGCAGGCGGACCCGGCCGTGATCCGCGCGGCGCTACGCTATCCGGACGCGCTCACACTGCGAAAGGACGGAGCCCGGCTGACGCTGACCCTGCAGCCCGCCGGCGGAACGACGCCACGCCGGCACGAATTCACGCTGGTCGTGGCCGACGGCCCGGGCGATCGCGAGCCGCGCCTGCGCTACGCACGCGACGGCGACGTCGTCGCGGTGATGCGGCTGTCGGATGCGGATGTGGCGACGGTGCGCGAACTGCAAGCCGAGCCGCACGGCGCTGGCGGGCGCCTCGAGGTTTCAGCCGCCGCCTGCCACCGTGGCGGTCTGCCGGCCGGACCGATCCTGACCAGCACGTTCCTGCGCCTCGCCATTGCCGACGGCTACATGACGGTGCTCGAAGATTTCGACCTCCGCCACCAACTCAGCGCGGAAAAGCTCGCGGCCGAGGTTCCGCCCTGCCCCGCGGAGCCCCCTCCGGTCACGGCGCGCTGACGGGCGCATGATCCTTTCGCTGACAGAACTGGCACCGGCCTTGCTTAGTCCCTGCGGTGCCTTTCTGACAACGGATTGAATTTCTCATGAGTGCCGATCAGCTTTGCCTGCTGTTTCTCGCCGCAACGGTGGCGCTGGTCATTTTCGCCGAGTTGAGAAAGCCGAGGCGTGCCGCTCGTGTCGCGGGGGTCGTTGCGCTCGTCACGATATTGGCGGCCGACTACTACCTGTTCGCCGCCATGAACCGCCGCGACGGATGGCTCGCGACAGAGATCGCCCGGCTTTTCCCGGACCGCGACGACCAGAAGCGCCAGCGCGAGCGGGCGGGTCGCAATGGCGCGGCCGGCGCGGCGACCGCGCCCGGGGACGGCCAGTCCTCTGCTGGAGACGACCGGCCGGCCGGGGCATCGGCGCCGTCCTCGTCGAAGCAGACGGCCTATGAGACACTCGACGCGGTCTCCGACTGGTTCGGCCGCAAGATCGCGAGGCCGGCCCCGGCACCTGTCGCGGAGGAAGCGTTCCGCGACTGTCCGCAGTGTCCCGAGATGGTGCGCGTGCCGGCGGCCGACATCCAGATCGGCAGCGCTGTGGGTGACGCCACGCGGCAGACCGGCGATGAACCGGCGCGGCGGCTGCGCATCTGGCCGGGCTTCGCCCTGTCGCGCGGCGAGATCACCCTCGAACTCCTGTCGCAAGCGGGACTGACGGCGAGCGGATCAGCCTGTACGGCCAGCGGGTCCATGGCGCAGGGGGCGGGCGCGGGATGCGTGACGCCGGCGCTGGTCGGCGACTACCTCGCCTGGCTCAACGCCCGCACCGGCAAGCGCTACCGGCTTCCGAGCGCCGCTGAATGGGAATTTGCCGCGCGCCTCGCCGACACCACCACGCCGCACCCCGAGGCGCTCGGTGGCGGGCTCGCCGAACTGGTGCGCGACTGCTGGCCGGCGGATCAGTCTCCGCTGCTCGCCGACGGCCCGCCATCGACGGCGATCTCCACCCGCTGCTCGTATCGCATGGTCAAGGATGCCGCCGACGGCGAAGACCAGCGCTGGCGGCGGTTCGCGGCCCGGCGTGCGGTGCGATCGGACTTCGCCTCGCCGCGCATCGGTTTTCGCGTCATGCGCGACCTCGACGTGCGCGTCAGCTCGGGCCGGTGACCGCGCGCACCCCGCGACGCAAAAGGCCCCGGATCGCTCCGGGGCCTTTCTGTCGTGGTGTTTTTTGTTTCCGCCGCCGATTCACGTCGCGCGCGAAAAGGCGCGCGACGATCGGGGCGGAT
>ERZ1645187.3207-NODE-3207-length-13892-cov-35.093590_pt1 | contig 13892 bp, 13 predicted proteins | sample MGYA00575352_ERZ1645187 | MGnify/ENA primary metagenome ERZ1645187 (study PRJEB40837, sample SAMN11349314) | freshwater sediment metagenome | isolation source: river sediment | host: Sediment | place: India: Wazaribad , New Delhi | collected 2017-02-21 ...
AGATGCGCGCCTTCGGCCGCCTGTGGGACGAGATCACCCGTGACCGCTACGGCGTAAAGGAAGAGAAGAACCGCCGCTTCCGCTACGGCGTTCAGGTCAATTCGCTCGGCCTCACCGAGCCGCAGCCGGAAAACAACGTCTACCGCATCCTCATCGAGGCGCTTGCGGTGACCCTGTCGCGCGACGCCCGTGCCCGCGCCGTCCAGCTGCCGGCCTGGAACGAGGCGCTCGGCCTGCCGCGCCCGTGGGATCAGCAGTGGTCGCTGCGCATGCAGCAGATCCTCGCCTACGAGACCGACCTGCTCGAGTTCGCCGACATCTTCGACGGCTCCGCCGAGATCGAGGCCAAGGTCTCCGAACTCGTCGCCCAGGCAAAGGAGGAGCTCGCCGCCATCGAGGCGATGGGCGGCGCCGTCGCCGCGGTCGAGTCGAGCTACATGAAGCAGAAGCTCGTCGAATCGAACACCCGTCGCCTCGAGGGCATCGAGGCCGGCTCGCAGACCGTGGTCGGCGTCAACCGCTTCAAGGAGACCGAGCCGTCGCCGCTGACGACCGGCGAAGGCTCCATCCTCACCGTGCCGCACGAGGTCGAGGAACAGGCGGTCGAACGCCTGAAGGCGTGGCGCGCCTCCCGCGACGGCAAGGCGGTGGAAGCCGCGCTCGCCGACCTGCGCGCCGCCGCCGCCGAAGGCCGCAACATCATGGAGCCGTCGATCGCCGCCGCCAAGGCCGGCGTCACCACCGGCGAATGGGGTGAGACGCTGCGCGCCGTCTTCGGCGAATACCGCGCCCCGACCGGCGTCGGCCGCGCCGCCCGCGATGCCGGTGGCGACCTCGGCGAGGTGCGTGCCGCCGTCGACGAGGCCTCCGCCAAGCTCGGCCGCCGCCTGAAGTTCCTGGTCGGCAAGCCCGGCCTCGACGGCCACTCCAACGGCGCCGAGCAGATCGCCGTGCGCGCCCGCGACTGCGGCATGGAAGTGGTCTACGAGGGCATCCGCCTCACCCCGGCGCAGATCGTCAATGCCGCGCTCGAGGAAGGCGTGCACGCCGTCGGCCTGTCGATCCTGTCGGGCTCGCACCTCGCGCTGGTCGGCGACGTCATGCATCGCATGAAGGCCTCCGGGCTCGCCGAGGTCCCGGTCGTCGTCGGCGGCATCATCCCGCCGGAAGACGCCGAGCAGCTGAAGGAGATGGGTGTGGCCGCGGTCTATACACCCAAGGACTTCCAGATCAACGACATCATGGCCGACGTCGTGCGCATCGTCGCCGAGCGCAACGTCGCCTGAAGACGTCGGATCTTCGTTGAGAAGGAGCGCCGAACCACATTCGGCGCTCTTTTTTCGTTCGCGCCGATCGTTGCCGTCGTCAGGCGTTCGGATTGGCGAAGGTTTCGCGGGCGACGCCGATGCGCCGGTTGATCGTCTCCAACTCGCCGATGCGCGCGAGGTTCGAGCGCGAGAGTTCGTCGAAGATCTGATCGATCGTCTCGGTGATTCGCTCCGCCGAACCCGGCCCCCCGGTATCGACCAGCGTCAGCAGGCTCTTGATCGAGGTCAGCGACACTTCGAGCGCCCGCAGCGTCACGATCACTTCGAGGCGCTCGAGATCCTGGGGTGAGTAGAGACGCCGAAGCCCCTCGCGGCTCGGCAGCAACAGGCCCGCCTGTTCATAGAAGCGCAGCGTTCGCAGAGAGACCTTCAGATGGCTCGCCAGTTCGCCGATGGTGTAGGACTGGCTCTGATCGATCGGTTGGAAGTCCATCAGAAAACGTAGCTTGGCGGCCAAATCGGTAACGGGAGCCTTTGGCTTCATCGAATAGACCTCGTCGTTCCGGCGGGCGCGCGATCGACACGGCCGGCCCCCTCGGCGCATTGCCGAGAAGTCCGGCGCTTTCGCCCGGTTCACTTTGCGTCATATTGCCTCAAAACGTTTTGGACGCAAAGGGGGCCGCCACGCGAAAATTTCGCAGGCCGCCTTTTGCCCCCTCGAGCCGAATCCGATGTGTCCGAGCGATCACAACCGCCCCATGGCTCCCGAGCGGAAATCGAACACCGCCTGCTCCAATTCGGCGCGGGTGTTCATCACGAACGGCCCGAGATGGGCGATCGGTTCGTCGATCGGACGGCCGGTCAGAACCAGCACCCGCGCATTCTGCGCGCCGGCGGCGATACGCACGAAGTCGCCCGCATCGGACAGGCAGGCGACGCCCGGTCCGCGAACCGTCTGCCCGGCAATGACCGGATCGGCCGAGAGCACCGCGATCGACGTGCGCCATCCCCGCGGAATCGGCAGATCGACCGAGGCACCGGCGGCGACGACCCCGTCGAGGACGGCGAGGGGCGTCACCGTCGCCGCCGGGCCGCGCAGGACGACACCATCGTCACCGGCGAGTTCGCCCGCCACCACCCGGAAGCGCGCGCCGCCCAGCCGCACCGTCGGAATGTCCTGGGCTGTGATCGCCTGATAGCGCGGCGGCATCATCTTGGCAGTGGCCGGGAGGTTCACCCACAGCTGTGCCATCGACACCGGCCCTCCGGCCTCGGTGGCGGCGCGCGAATGCATCTCCTCGTGCAGCACACCGGACCCGGCTGTCATCCACTGCACGTCGCCCGGCCCGATCCTGCCGCCATGCCCGGCGGAATCGCGGTGTTCGACTTCCCCGGCGTAGACCAGCGTCACCGTCTCGAAGCCGCGGTGAGGATGCGGCCCGACCCCACGCGGCGTCCGGCTCGGCGGAAAGTCGCGCGGAGCTGCCCAGTCGAACATCAGGAAAGGGCTGACCCGATCGGTGAATGCCGCATCGGCGAAGATCGGCCGGACCTGGAACCCGTCGCCGACCCAGTGCGGCGCGGGGGCGGGTAGAACGACCTCGACGGTCTTGGCGCGGATTTCGGCGTCGGCAGTCATGTTCGCCTCGTCGGTGAGAGCTCCCGATCCGAGCGAGTGGAGCCGGAGGGAGATGTGTTTTCCCCGTCCAGATGGGGCTCGACGCTCGCGCGGCAAAGACGGAGACGAGCGAACGGATCGTTCGACGTTTCACTCCCGACCGGCGATCGGCGCGAACAGCGGCGCCATCTGCGGCAAGACGACCCGCCCGAACCGCGGCCGCCCGTTCTCCACCACCAGATCGAGGCGCCGTCCCGGCAAGTCGGGATCGTCGGAGGCCTTTCCCAGCAACAGGAAGGCCCCCGCGGTCGCCGCCCCGTCGCGCCCCAGCGCCCGACCACCCTCGCCGGCCAGCGCCTCGAGCCCGCGCGCCGCCACTGCGATCGCCCCGTCGAGAAGCCCGTCGTCGCGCAGTCGCAGACCGCCCTTGCCGACGAAGGTCATACCGGCGGTGGAGAAGGTGAAGCGGATCGGATCGATGCGCCCGCCTCGCCCGGCGAAGGCGCGCAACGGCTCGATCGGCGCCGGCGGCAACGCATCGCGGAAGGTCACCGTGGCGGCGAGGTCGGCGGCCGGCGGACCGAGCCGCTGTTCCCCGACGAACAACGCCGCCCCGACGGCATCGATCGCCACGTCGAGATCGTGCCCGCTCGCCCCCCCGGCACGCAGGTGCAACTCCAGCCGCGGAGCCGTCAGCCGCAGCGTTCGACCGGTCGCGGTATGGCCGAGCGTCAACTCGCTCCCCTCGAGCGAGAACCGCTTCAGCCCGTCGGTCGCCCACCGCAGCGAAGCGCGGAAACGGCTCCACCCCGCATCGACCGCCTGTCCCGGAGCGGAAAAGGCCAACGGTCCGTCGATCTCGGTGATGACCAGGAACGGATCCCACGCCTGCGCCACCACCCGCAGTCCGGCGGCCCCGAGCGTCACCCCGCGGGCCGCGATCTCCAGTCGCGGTGCCCGGCAGGCGACCTCGAAGCGGAACGGAAATCCGCCGATCGACCGCTCCGGACAGACGACCGCGATCCCCCGCTCGCGCATCACCGCGAGACGATGATCGATCTCGGCTTCGACCCGCGAACGGGCCATCGTCCAGGCCACCCCCCAGCCGACGGCGAGCAGCGCGACCAGAACCAGGAGCACGCGCGGCAGCCGACCCGATGCCGTCCGCCTCGCCCCCGCCGTCGAGGTTCCACCGTCCGCCATCCCCGTCTCCCGTCGTCGATTCGTCCGCGCGAGCATCCGGCATGCCGCTGCGGCTGTCGACCCGCCTCAGGCGGCACGGCCGAGCACGCCCGCCGACGGCATCTCGGCGAGATCGAGATCGCGCCGCAACCGGCCCCGTTCGAGTTCGGTGGCGGCGAGGTGATGGACCCACAGCGATCGCCCGGCCCCGACCCGCCCGAACGCCTCGGCCGCGACGAAGGCCTCCGCCGCCACCGTCCCGTCCGGCCCGTGGCATCCCACCAGCAACACGGCTTCTGCGAGCTCGGCCGGATCGAAGGGCTCGTCGAGCAGAGTGAAGACGTAGCGCCGCCCCGATCGCCCGCGCCAGACACGGAAGCGATCGGCCAACGCCGCCGCATCGTCGCCGGAGAAGCCGTGTGCGGCGAGGGCCGCTCCGTCGCGGCCGAAGGCCAGGATCTTCGCCATGCGTTCCACCTTTGTTCCAACTCTTGCGAAGATGGATCAAATTTTCGCGGATCGCAAGCACAATTCGAACGAAAGCAGAACAAAACTCAGCCGACCTTGCCGGCCCGCGCCCACCACGCCTCGCCGCCCTTGGGCAACACCGGCGGATTGGGCGCGGCGAGCGCCTCGGCGATCAGACGATCCGAGGCGGTTTCGATCGCATCGCGCATGGTCACGAAGGCCACTTCGGCATCGAGCCCGGGCGGGATCGGCGGCAGGAATTCGACGACGATCGTCCCGGGCGGCCGGAAGAAGCCGTGCCGCGGCCAGAACAGACCGGAGTTGAGGGCCACCGGCACCAGCGGCACGTCGAGCTGGCCGTAGAGATTGGCCACCCCGTGCTTGTAGTGCGGCTCGGCCCCGGCCGGGCGCCGCGTCCCTTCCGGATAGATGATGATCTGGCGCCCGCGCCCCACCTCCATCCGCGCCCGATCGGTCATCTGCGCGAGCGCGAGGCGGCCGGCGGCGCGATCGACCGGGATCTGTTCCGCCTTCTTGGCGTACCAGCCGAACAGCGGGATCGACAGCAGCTCCTTCTTCAACACGAAGGTCGGATCGGAGAAGAAATCGAGCGTCGCCGCCGTCTCGAATGTCGACTGATGCTTGCAGGCGACGATCACGCCGCCCTTCGGCAGGTTCTCGAGCCCGCGAATGTCGACCTTCACCCCGGCCAGCGCGGTGATCGCCCAGCGGTTCACCCGCGCCCACGAGCGCACACAGGCCATCAGCGCGTCCTTCGACATCGCCGTGGTGGGCAGCATCACGATCAGCATGACCGTGGTGTGCACGTAGAAGAACGCGTTGAAGAGGAGCGAGCGCAGAAAGACCATCGCGACGGCGACCCCGGATCAGGGCTGAGGGGACGTCTCGGCGGCACGCGCACCCGCTCCACCGGCCAGTACCGTCGGCGGGGTCCGCATCGTCGCCGGAACGAAGCGGGCGTACATATACTTGACGTACTCGGAGAAGAGAAGTTTCGCCGTCGCCGGACGCAGATACCAGCGATCGAGCGCGAGGTCGGGATGCGCCACCGGGAACGGCACCATGCGCACGTCGGGCAGGGCATGGTCGAGTTCCACCAGCGAACGCGGCATGTGATAGGCGCTGGTCACCACGATCAGGCTGGAGAACCCGTGGCCGCGCGCCCACTCCGCCGCCTCCCGCGCATTGCCGGCGGTGGAGGCCGCGGTGCGCCCGAGATCGACGCAACAGGCGAACATCGCACGATCCGATTCGGTCATGCGCTGGATGTCGATCGCCCGCGTCTGCGGATGGACCCCGGAGATCAGGAGGCGCCGGCCCCGACCGGCGGCGAGCAGCTCGGTCGCCTCGACCACCCGATCCTTGCCGCCGGTGAGCGCGACGATGGCGTCGGCCGTCGGCGCCGCCGGCGGCTCGTCGAGCGAGACCGAAACGGCGAAACCGACGAAACCGAGCACGAAGGCCCCGGCCGCCGCCAGGACGAGCCCGAACGCGCCCACGACGATTCGCCTCGCGATCGCGTGAACCGAATGGGGGCGCCACACGCCCGTCGTCTTGGCCCTGGGCCCCGTCCGGCCGGTCGCGACCGCGCCTTCCGAGACCAAACGTCGAATCTCCATCGACGGGAGACTAGCAGAAATCGGGACGGCATCGATGTTTCGGCTCACGTCGACCTCCCTCAGTCCAGGCGCCGCAGATGCCCGAGCACGGTGGCCCGGGAGGTCACGGCGGTGGCGACCGCCACCAGGGCGACCACCACGACGACCCCCAGATGGCCCCACACCCCGACCGAGAACCCACCGAACAGCGCATGGGCCTGATCGGCCAGCGGATCGCCGCGCGAGGTGCGGGTGACCAGATCGAGCAGCACGAAGCCGACGATCGCCGCCGCGCCGCCGATCGATCCGCCGATCAGCCCGAGTTGGAGGAAATGGCGCTGGAACTGCCCGGCGATGAAGCGATCCTCGGCGCCGACGAAGTGCAGCACCTCGATCACGTCGCGATTGCCGGCCATCGCCGATCGCGTGGCGAACACCACCGACAGCGCCATGGCGACGAACACCAGCACCACCACCGCGATGCCGACCACCACCACGGCGCTCGCCATGGTGCGCAGGCGCGCCGCCCACACCGCGTGATCGTCGAGCACCGCCCCGCCCACCTCGGTGTCGAGCCGATGCCGCAGGCCCACGAGGTCTGCCGCGCTCGGGTCGCCGAGGTCGAGCACCACCAGTCGCGGGATCGGCAGCGAGGAGAGATCGAGACCGCTGCCGAGCCAGGGCTCGAGCAGGGCCGCCCCTTCGCGTTCGTCGACCAGCCGCGCCGAGCGCACCCCCGCCGTCGCGCGGGCGAGATCGAGCGCCTTGGCCAGCCGCGCCGCCAGCACCGGCCCGTCGCCCGGCTTGACCTGGATCGTCACCTCGCGGCTGACGTCGAGCTGCCAGTCGTGCGCCGCCGAGATCACCAACGCCAGCATGCCGACCGCCAGACAGGCGAGGAAGCCCATGATCGCCACCACCGCCACCAGCGCCCGCCCCGCCACCGCCTGCGGCGGCACGATGGTGTTGCCCCCGGCCGGTCCGGTCTCGACGGTGGGCGGCTTCGCGGCGCTCGGCTTCGGCGATGCGGCCCGCGCCGGGACGACCGCTGCAGCCGTGGGGGCGGATGTCGGCGTGGCGACGGGATCTTGGCGCGAGGAGACCTGCCCTTCCGGCAGGGAATCCGCTGCGGCCACGGAAGCGGACGAACCCGCGACCGGCGGTCGTGGCGGCTGTTCGCGAGACGGCCGAACCGGAGGCTCCGTCGACGGCACCGTCGTCGCGGTCCGCTCGTCCTCCGGCGCCGCTTCGATCCACGTCGTCTCGGACCGATCGTCGCGATGCGGCGGCGGATTCGTCGGCGGGACGGCGACCGGCGCCACCTCTGCGGCGATCGCCGCCGCGGCCTCGTCGAGTCGAGGATCGAGCCGAGGCTCGATCCGGCGCTCCCCGCCGCGCCGACGCCCCGCCTCCAACCCGAGCGAGGAGGAGAGCTGTTCACGCAGACGCCTTGGGCCCAATGTCGGGGGCGAGCGATCGGTCGGGGGGCGGTCGTCACGGGCCACGGCTCACTCCCAGATGCGGATGCGCCCATCGGCGAGCACGATGCGGCGGGCATCGTACTGGTCCATCAGGGCGACGTCGTGGGTGGCGATGAGCACCGAGGTGCCGAGCCGATTGAGTTCGGTGAAGAGCCGCAGGAGCCGGCGCGCCAACGGCGGATCGACGTTGCCGGTCGGTTCGTCGGCCAGCAGAATTTCCGGCTGGGTGATGAGCGCGCGGGCGATGGCGGCGCGCTGCTTTTCGCCGCCCGACAGCACCGGCGGCATCGCATGCATGCGATCGCCCAGCCCCACCCACTCCAGGAGTTCGATCACGTCGGCGCGGTAACTCGCCTCCTCCTTGCCGAGCACCCTGAGCGGCAGGGCGACGTTCTCGTAGGTGGTCAGATGATCGAGCAGTCGGAAGTCCTGGAACACCACGCCGATGCGCCGACGCAAGCCGGGTAGCTCGTCGCGCGTCACCGAGGCGGTGTCGCGCCCGAACACCCGCACCAGCCCGCGCGTCGGCTTCAGCGACATGAACAACAGACGGATGAGCGAGGTCTTGCCCGCCCCCGACGGCCCGGTCAGGAACTGGAACGACCGCGGCGCGATCTCGAAGGTGAGATCGCGCAGGATTTCCGGACCCATTCCGTATCTGAGGCCGACGTTTTCGAACCGGATCAAGTCGCTACGCTCCACGCCGTCCCCGCTCGCCGTGCGCCGCCGGGCGCGCGCACCCGCGTCGAACGCGCGAATACGAGGACATTTCATCCTGACGCGCCGGATGTTGACGATTGGTTAACCATGATCGCGTTCCCTTGGGTCTCGCGAATCCGTCCGCGGACCGGAGATTTACGCGCCGTTCAGACCGCATCCCGACAATCGGACGAATCCGCGACGAATCGGCCCATGCGAGCGATCTGCCCCACCTGCGACACCGCCTACACGATCCCCGACGAGCGCATCGGCGCGCAGGGGCGGAAGGTTCGTTGCGTCAAGTGCGGCGAACAGTGGCGTGTGATGCCGGCGATCGAAGAGGCCGCCGCCCCGGGCTTCGAAGCCGTCCCGGCGGAGCCCACCGCCGCCGTGCCGCCCGCCCCCCCCATCGCGAGACCCGCCGCCGTCATGGCCGACGCGACGCCCATCGACGAAGATCACTGGGCCTCGGTGGCGCAGCACTTCGAGGGCGGCAACGCCGAAGAGGCGGGCGAGACCGCCACCTCCGACGATCGCCTCGACGACGAAGGGATCGCGCCGAAGTCCGAGGCCACCCCCGAGGCGCCGACCGCCGCCGCGTCTGCCCGTCGCCTGCCGCGCCTTCCCGACATCCGCCTGCGCCTGAAGCCGAAGCTGCCGCGGCCGAAGATCTCCCTGCCGCGCCTGCCGATCGCCGTGACCCGCGCCACCCCCTTCTTCGGGCCGCTGGTGTTCGTCACCGCGCTGTTGGTGGTCGCGGGCCTCGTCGGCTTCCGCACCAAGATCGTCGCCGCCGCCCCCGGTCTCGCCGGCTTCTACGCCATGGTCGGCATGGAGGTGAACCTGCGCGGTCTCACCTTCGGCCCGATCGAGACCCTGCGCGAGATCGACAACGGCCAGCCGGTGCTGGTGGTCGAGGGCACCCTCGCCAATCCGACCAAGCAGGAGCGCGGCGTCCCCGCCCTGCGCTTCGCCCTGCGCGACGCCGACACCCAGGAGCTCTACGCCTGGTCGATCGATCCCAAGGCGACGGTGATCGCCGCCGGCGACAGTCTGCGCTACCGTACCCGCCTCGTCGCCCCGCCGGACCGAGCCGCCGACCTCCAGGTTCGCTTCGTCGAGCGGCGTAATCATCAAGCGGGTCTGAAATGAGCGAACCGAAGATCGAAGTCCTGTTCTCCACCGACGAGATCGCCGCGCGCAACGCGGCGATGGCCGCCGAGATCCATGCCTCCGGTTTCGACGACCGCCCCCTCGTGGTGGCGGTGTTGAAGGGCGGCTTCGTCTTCGCCGCCGACCTCATCCGCGCCCTGCACGGCGCCGGCATCGCCCCGGAAGTGGATTTCATGTCGCTGTCGAGCTACCGCGCCGGCACCACCTCGTCGGGCACGGTGACGGTTCTGCGCGACCTCGAGACCGACGTCGCCGGCCGCGACGTGCTTCTGGTCGACGACATCCTCGAATCCGGCCGCACCCTCGCCTACGCCAAGCAGCTGCTGCTCGATCGCGGCGCGAAGCGGGTCGCCCTGGCGGTGCTGCTCGACAAGCCCGTCCGCCGGGTCGCGGCGATCGAGGCGGAGTTCGTCGGCTTCACCTCACCGGATCTGTTCGTGGTCGGCTACGGCATGGACATGGGCCACGCCTATCGCCAATTGCCCTACATCGGCCACGTGATCGTATCGAATTGACACATGAGAGGTCGCGGTGATTCGCGGCCGAGGGAGGTTCCACCATGGCTCGCATCCTGCTCGCCGAAGACGACGATTCGGTCCGTGCCTTCGTCAAGCGCGCTCTCGAGATCGACGGGCACGCGGTCCTGGCGGTCGAGGACGGCGCCACGGCGTTGGAGGTGGTCGGCTCCGACGAGGGCGGCTTCGATCTCCTGGTCTCCGACATCAAGATGCCGATCATGGACGGCATCGCACTGGCCCTGAACGTGGCGCGCGACAAGCCCGATCTGCCGATCCTGCTGATGACCGGCTACGCCGACCAGCGCGAGCGTGCCCACGGCCTCGATCAGATCGTCCGCGACGTGGTGTCGAAGCCCTTCACCCTCGCCGAGATCCGCCGCGTCGTCGGTGCGACCCTGGCCGGCGTTCCCGAACCGACCCGCATGGCCTGCTGAAACGGCTTTCCCGAGCAGAACACGAGCGGGCTCCGGAGCGATCCGGGGCCCGTTTCGCATCCCCCCTCAATCGAGCTTCAACAGCCGATCGAGATAGTCCCGCTCGAGCCGCGGCCGGCCCGGATCGGAGAGCCGCCTGCGGATGTCGTCGAGGATGCGCCGCGCCCGCTCCACCGCCGCCTCGTCGGGAATGCCCACCCGCCCGTCCGCCTTGCGGCCGCGATCCGGACGACCGAGCGGATCGTCTGCGGTCTCGCCCTCGCGGGTCCCGTCGCTCTCGCCCTCCTTGCGCAGCCGCTCGGCCAGCGAGCGTGCCCCGCGGCGCAGCGCATCGAGCGCGCGCCCCTGCGAGCCGACCGCCTCGTCGCCCTCGCCGCGTCCGAGCGCGTCGCCCGCCTCGCCCATTTCGCGACCCGCCTCGCCCAGCGCATCGCCGGTCGCCTCGTCGCCCTCGCCGGGCCGGCGCGCCAAACCCTCGCGCAGCCGATCGAGATCGCGCCGCAACTCGTCCTGCTGGCGCCTCAGATCGCCGGCGTCACCCCCCTCGCGGTCGCCGCGATGGGTGTCGTCCATCAGCTTGCGTTGCCGCCGCATCATCTCCGAGAGGCCGCCGAGCGGATCCTCGCCGCCGCCGCCCTCGCCCGAACCAGACCCGGAACCCGAGCCCTGCGGTTTGAGATCGGCGAGGAGATCGTCGAGCCGCGACAGGAGATCCTCCGCCGCCCGTCGCGATCCGGTGCGCCCGAGCTTGTCGATCTCGTCGAGCATGCGATCGAGATCGCCCTTGGTGATCTGTTTGCCGCCGGGTGCGGCCTGCCGACTCGGATCGCGTCGCGCCGCTTCGGCCTGCGCCTTCAGATGCGCATCGAGCGCTTCGCGCAGACGCCGGGTCAGCCGATCGATCTCCGCGTCCGAGGCCCCGTTGCGCAGCGCCTCGCGCAGCGCCTCGATCGCCTTGGCGAGCTCTTCCGCCTCCTTGGCCGTATCGCCCTGCTCGGCCAGCCCCGCCAGCGTCGCCAGCCCCTGGACCACCCCGCGCAGCGCCTCGTCGCCCTCCGCCCGATCGGTATCGAGCGCCAGCCGCCGGAGCACCAGATGGAGACCCGCCCGCGTCCCGAACCGGTCCGGCGCCAACGACAGGCCGTCGAGCGCCGTCGCCACCGCATCGCGCTCGCGCGCATCGAGCGCCAGCCGTCGTCGCAGCTCGCTCGCGGCCCGCGCCAGCGGCACCCGATATCGCCGATCCGGCAGATCGACCTCGGTCGCCTCGCTCCGGCCCTCCTGGCCGATCGCGTCGCGCGCCACCAGTTGCAACCGGAGCCGCGCCCCGGCGAAGGGATGGGCGGAGAGATCGCGCACCGTGTCGGCCCGGCCGCGATGGGCCCGGCCCGCCGGCAGCGTCAGCGGAAAGCGCGGCGCCTCGTAGAGCGGATGCCCGCCGCGCGGCGTCTCGAAGATCGCCTCGGCCGCCACCACCCCCCAGTCGTCGTCGGTCTCGTGGCCGAGGCGCGTGGCCCCCTGGCCCTGACGCCGCGGCGGCTCGACGAGCGTGATCGTCGGCGCCCGATCGGGGACGATGGCGAAGCGCCAATCGGCCACGCTGCGCCCGTCGCGTTCGGCCCGCACCGCGCCGTCGGCGACGAGTTCCAACCGACGCTCCACCGTGCCGCTCGCCTCCGGTGCCGCGGCCGCGGTGACGGCGGCGGCGAAGCCCCCGCCCGTCGGTGCCCCCGGCGCGATCGGATCGAGCGCCCGCACCGCACCGGCCGGGGTCGCCGCGAGCTCGAGCTTCGGCGCCGCCGCACCCGCCGGCATCGCCACTCGCACCACCAGACGGCTGCCGCCCGGCACCGAAATCGCGCCCGCCTCCCGCTCGCGCGCCGCCTCGCCGGTCAGCACGATCGGCGCGAGCCCGGTATGCGCCGGCGGTTCGATCCAGGCATCGAGCCGCGGCGGCACCGGCACCACAGAGGTGAACCGCACCGTTTCGTGAAGACGTGCCAGATGCTCGCCGTCGGCGGCGAACCACGCCACGAACAGCAGCATTCCGAGCGCCGGCCGCAACGCCCATCGGTCGCGGCGCGGCAGATCCGGCCGCGGCCAACCGACGTGCAACCGGCCGACCCGCGCCGCCAACCGCCGCCGGTGCGCTCGCCACAGCGTCTGCGTCGTCGCCCCTGCCCCCTCGGGCAGGCGATCGGAGAAATCCGTGAGATCGTGCGGACGAAGCCCGCTCGCCGCCTCGACCCGTGCCCGCGCCGCCGCGACGTCGAAGATCGCCCGGCGCCGCCGGACGTCGAGGACCGCCCCGGCCACGACCGCGACGGCCGCGATCGCGAACAGCACCAGCACCGCGATGCGGGCGCCGTCCGAGAGGAGCCGGAAGAGACCGAGCCACGCGAAGGCCGCAAAGAGCGCGGGAACCGCCGCCACCGCGACGAGACGCGGCCAGACGACCTCCCATGCGAGCGCCGCCCGCGCCAGTCCGACGGCACGCGCGATCCGCCGCGCGAGCGCCGCCTCGCGCGCGCCGTCACCGGCCCCTGCGTCGTCGTTCGGCTGAATGTCGTCGCCGGTCATGGATGTTGCGGTCGCCCTCGCTGGCAGGTGTTCTCCCGCCCGACGGCACGGTTCCCCCGCGCCTCACACGAGGTGCGATCCTCCCACGCGGCATCGCGCTCGGCAACCACCGTCGCCGAGCCTGTCGGCGTCACAGCAGGAAGTCGAGGAAGAACGACTTGTTCTCCGGCTTCGGCGGAGCCGCCGGCTTGGACGGCAGGCCGACCGGGATACCGACCGGAGCGGTCGCCTTCTTGGGGGCCTCCACCACCGGCAGTTCCGGGTCGGCCTTGCGGCCACAGCCGGAGAGCGCCACGCAGGCGGCGAGAAGAGCGGCGGCGAAGAGGATCGGGCGGGGCGAGCGGGTCACGGGCGATCCGAGCGTTCGAGGGGAGGCGGGACGATGTTAGCGGAAATTCCGTTGCCGGACCGCCTCACTCGCCGGAAATTCAGCGGACGGCTTCCTTGGCGAGACGAGCGACCCAGCGCTTGGCCTGGGCGCGCACGTTCTTCGGCGCGGTGCCGCCGTAGGAGACGCGGCTCGCCACCGACTTGGCGACCGAGAGGACACCGTAGACCTCGTCGGTGATGCCGGCGTGAACCGCCTGCATGTCGGCGAGCGACACCTTTTCGAGCGTCACCCCCTGATCGGCGGCGATGCCGACGATGCGGCCGGTGACGTGATGCGCCTCGCGGAACGGGATGCCGAGCCGGCGCACCAGCCAATCGGCGAGATCCGTCGCGGTGGAGAAGCCCGAACCGGCGGCGCGGCGCATGTTGGCCACCTCCGGTTCGAGGTCGCGCATCATGCCGGTGGTGGCGGCGAGCGCCAGCGACAGGGACTCCAGACCGTCGAAGATCTGTTCCTTGTCC
>ERZ1645187.3208-NODE-3208-length-13891-cov-18.413703_pt1 | contig 13891 bp, 10 predicted proteins | sample MGYA00575352_ERZ1645187 | MGnify/ENA primary metagenome ERZ1645187 (study PRJEB40837, sample SAMN11349314) | freshwater sediment metagenome | isolation source: river sediment | host: Sediment | place: India: Wazaribad , New Delhi | collected 2017-02-21 ...
TTAATCCAAATTTCTTATCATTTTTTCAATGGCCAGTATATTAAGCGGTTGGAATGAAGTTAGTCCAACCGCTCAAAAACTTTGGCATGCAAGTTGCAAATTAACAGATACAACTATTTTATAAATTAAATGACAGATCAAAATGAAAGATGTAAAATTAATAATCAGCCTGTTGATTGCATGGATAATCATTTTGCCCGTAGCAGCTCAGAGCAATCAAAATGCCGTCAAAGTTTTGAATAATACCGTGAGTGTATTGCAGAAAAATGCCATTCAAACAAACTTTGAACTCACCGTAAAAGAATCCGCATCGGCTAAAGCGCAGAAAATGAACGGCTCGTTTCTGATGCAGGGAAATAAATTTGTGCTGAACACGAGTGAAATGAAAGTCTGTTTCGATGGGAAAACTCAATGGAGTTACCTGCCTGACGTGAATGAAGTATCAATTACCAATCCTACCGAAAAGGAGCTGGCACAAACCAATCCGCTGGCATTGCTTCAGGCATACAAAAACAAATCAACTATCCGTTTTGCAGCCAAAAATACAGTCAAGGCTTTTCATACCATTGAATTGCTGCCCAAATCAAAAGAATCTGATTTTCAGAAAATAATTGTGATAGTGAATAAATCCAACTCCTTTCCTCAATCTATACAGCTTACAGATAAAAAAGGAATGAATACCTTGCTTACCCTCACTCAGTTCAAAACAGGAATAAAAACTAACAACAGTACATTTACATTTATCACAAAAAATTATAAAGATATAGAAATTAATGATTTGAGATAAAAAATAAAAAGCTATATCTTTGCAGTGCATTAATCTTTCAAATCGGTGATTGATGCACGCTTTGTTTTAAAAATTATTATACTAAAAAAATAAACATATATGAATGAAAAAGTAAGATGCCTGATAATAGGTTCAGGACCGGCAGGTTTTACTGCTGCCATATACGCTTCGCGTGCCAATTTATCACCTGTATTGTATGAAGGAATGCAGCCGGGTGGGCAGCTCACCACTACTACCGAAGTTGAAAATTTTCCGGGTTATCCTGAAGGAAAAACCGGACCCGAAATCATGGAAGATTTGAAAAAACAAGCCCAGCGTTTCGGTGCAGATATACGATACGGAATGGCTACGGCTGTTGATTTTACAGCATCACCTTATAAAGTGACGATCGATGGAGACAAAATTATCGAAGCTGAAACAGTAATCATATCTACCGGTGCCGAAGCAAAATACCTGGGCATACCGGATGAAACGAAATATGCCGGTTTTGGAGTTTCGGCGTGTGCCACGTGCGATGGTTTCTTCTATCGCAACCGAAAAGTAGCTGTAGTGGGTGGCGGTGATACGGCTGCCGAAGAGGCTACCTACTTATCCAATATTGCCGAAAAAGTATATTTGATCATTCGTAAAAACTACATGCGTGCATCTAAAATCATGCAGGACAGAGTGCTTGCCAATCCGAAAATTGAAGTGCTTTTTGAGCATGAAACCGTAGGTCTGACAGGCGAAAGGGTAGTGGAAGGTGCTGATTTAGTGAAACGCCGCGGTAAACCCGATGAAGAAAAAGTACATATCGACATCGATGGATTTTTTCTGGCCATTGGTCATAAGCCCAATTCAGATATTTTCAAACCCTATCTTGAAACCGATGAAGTGGGTTACATAAAGGTAACTCCGGGCACTCCCCGTACGGCAATACCGGGTGTATTTGCAGCGGGTGATGTGGCTGATCCTCATTACCGCCAGGCAGTTACTGCTGCAGGTACTGGCTGCATGGCAGCTATCGAAGCTGAAAGATATTTGTCAGAAAAAGGATTGTAAAATTTTTGCAATTTTTTATTGAAATAAATGAAAGTTGTAAATAAAAAAGAAGCAGTGAATTTCACTGCTTCTTTCGGTTTGATTTATTTGTTTCTTTGTTCATCCAACATACGCTGAGCAACTTCCAGAATGCTTGTGTCATCCAGTTGAACAATCCCTCCGTCAGGTCCCGGTTCAATATGCAATCCCACACTTTGACCCTCTTTGTAGTCTGTTCCGCCAAAATAGTTTTTTACTGTTTCTTTTTGCAGACCAAGTTCGTTAGCGATCTTGGCCATACTCCCGCTTGGCAGTGCATCTTTTATTCTACGTAATTCGTTGAATGTTATTGTTTTAGTCATGGCAAAAAATGTTTTTATAGTTAATAAATTTGAACTCAATATTGAATGTTAAACATAGTACATTTTTTTTGTTTTACAAAACATTTTTGTGCAAAAAAACAAAAAATGCTGAAAAATAATTTCATTTTGTAACTATTTAATTGAAATTCAGTATATTAATTATTTACAGTATTCCCTGTAAAATTCTACAATAGTTTCCATGCCTTTTTCATACAGTTCAATGCTGAAATTTTCATTCGGTGAGTGAATGGCATTGGATTCCAGCCCGAATCCCATCAGAATCGGTTTCACACCCAGCACTTTCTCAAATACCGGCACAACTCCGATGCTCCCGCCTCGGCGTACGGGCAATGGTTTTTTACCAAATGCTTTTTCGTATGCTTTTTCAGCTGCAATGTATTCTGCTGAATCAATGGGACATACATAGCTTTCAGCCCCGTGAAGCCTGCTGACTTTTATACCGATGTGTTTTGGAGCTATTTTTACAAGATGTTTCTCTACCAGTTTGGCTATCTTTTCATATTTCTGATTGGGTACCAGCCGTGCTGAAAGCTTGGCGTAGGCTTTGGAGGGAAGAACGGTCTTGCTGCCTTCGCCCGTATAGCCACCCCATATTCCGCATACGTCCAGCGTAGGCCTGATCCCGGTTCGCTCGATGGTTGAGTAACCTTTCTCACCATATAAATAGTTGATATTGAGGTTTTCCATGTATTCTTTTTCGTCAAAAGGAATCTGGCGGATTAAATCCCGTTCTTTTTTACTAACTTTCTCCACATCGTCATAGAAATGCGGTATCGTAATTTTTCCTTCATTATCAGTCAGTTGTGCCAGGATTTTTGCAAGTTCGTTGATAGGATTGGCTACAGCTCCGCCGAAAATACCCGAATGAAGATCCCTGTTGGCCGATGTAACTTCAATTTCCCAGTATGCCAGCCCTCTCAGTCCGGTTGTGATACTTGGTTTGTCGGCTGCCAGCATGCTTGTATCCGATACAAGTATGGTATCGCAGGCCAGTAATTTTTTGTTTTTTTTGCAGAAATCTTCCAGGCTGGGCGATCCGATTTCTTCTTCGCCTTCGAGGATGAATTTCACATTGCATTTCAGCTGGTTGGTTTTTACCAGGTATTCGAATGCTTTGGCCTGCAGAAACGATTGTCCTTTATCATCGTCGGCTCCCCGCGCATATACTTTCCCGTCGCGTATTTCGGGTTCGAATGGCGGCGAATCCCAAAGCTCCAAAGGCTCTGCCGGCATCACGTCGTAGTGGCCGTAAACCATCACTGTAGGTAGTTTCGGGTCGGTAGTTTTCGATGCAAAAACTACCGGATTGCCTTTTGTAGGGAGTATTTCGGCTTTATCAACTCCGGCTTCGAGCAACAGTTTTTTCCATTGTTCGGCACATTGCATTAATTCGGCCTTCTTGTCGGAATGCGAACTCACACTGGGTATTCTGATCAGACTGAAAAGTTCCTCGAAAAAACGGTTTTCATTTTCTTTGATGTATTCTTTTATTTCCATGATAAATTGTGTTTTATAATTTAACGAAAAACGAATGCATTTGTTTTGATGACGAGAAAGGTTTTTCATCATGAAAAATTAAATTCATTCTTAAACAAACCTTCTTTAAATACTTTTGCGGTATCAAATGTTTATTTCTTGAAAAACGAAAACTTTTGATTTTAATAGTTTATTTTGAGTAAACTCATGCATTTTTTTCCTATTTTTGTAAGTTATTTTATTTAAGTAGCCAATAAGTTCATAATTTTTACGTTTGGTATTGATATTTTTCGAAAAATTATATACAAGATTTTATATGAAGAAAAACCAAATTTATTTTTTTACATTGATGTTAATATTGGTGATAGCCGGTTGTACAAGTCAGAAGAAACTGACATACTTCAATGGAATAGATAAAAATGCAGCAGATTCGATAAATCTCCGGTCGTCGTTCCGCCACGAAGCAATAATTGTCAGTGGTGATATGCTGGGCATTACCGTTTCGGGCCTGGACCCGAAAGCTGTTGCCAATTTTAACATGCCGTTTGTATCCTATTCATCACCCGGATCCGACCAGATTTACGCTCCTCAAACTCTGCAACCCTACGTGGTAGATATTGAAGGAAATATTCATTTTCCGGTAGTGGGAAAAATAAAAGCCGAAGGTCTTACCAAAAGTCAGCTTATTGCTTTGATTACTAAAGAGTTGGAAGTGTATGTGGAAAAGCCCATTGTAAATATCCGTTTTATAAATTCTACGGTTACTATACTCGGTGAGGTGAACAGACCTGGTCAGTATGCGCTGACAAACGAACGCAGTACGCTGCTGGATGCGTTGGGGCTGGCGGGTGATCTGACGGCCTACGGAAAACGGGAAAACGTACTGATAAGACGCGAGAACAGTGGAAAAGTGGAGTTTTCAAGACTAAATCTCAACGACGGAAGTTTATTTAATTCACCTTATTACTACGTTCAGCAAAACGATGTTATTTACGTAGAACCTAATAGCGTAAAATCAGTTTCATCACAGAATATACCTCTTTATTTGTCATCTGTATCCACTTTGGCTACATTAATAACGCTGGTATATTCTATTTCCAGATCCAACTAAATTAAAATCTCAGACGGTTCGTTATGCAAAACAATATAAAATCGAATTCACCCTCAGTCAGCAGTTCTCAGAATAATGGAGACACAATTCATTTAAGGGATTTGCTGTTCAAGTATATTCAAAAGTGGTACTGGTTTGTACTGGTGGTAATAATTTGCCTGATTCTGGCAACGCTTTTTATCAGAAAAACCGAAACCAAATACAAAATTCAAACTACCATACTTCTCAGAAATGATAACACCACGCCCGGCATTTCTCAAATGGCCATGATGGAAAGTCTGGGTTTCAACGGAGTTTCCAAAGAAGTGGAAGATGAAATTCAGGTAATTAGTTCGAAAAAAATACTCAAACAGGCAATTGATTCATTAGGACTACAAATAGAGTATTTTGAAAAAGATGGATTGAAATATGTGGAAAAGTACAGGGATTTTCCATTTACACTAAATATTTCAAAAGAAATTCTCGGAACAATAAATCAACCGCTTGTTTTTCATGTCAAAGAAAGTCTTGGTAAATACAAACTTGATATGAAATACGGTCATAATTTCAAAGAAAAATATAAGTTGGATAATATTCAGCAAACTTTTGAAACTCCACTGGGTAAGATTGGTTTTATTTCCAAAAATGCGTTGGAAGAAGGTGCAAAGTATAAAATTGTGGTTTATCCCATTAACCAGTTGCTCGAGAAAAATGGTGGAAAAATTAGTGTATCCACCGTAAACAAGCAATCAAACGCCATTCAGATTTCAACAGTTGAATCCAATATTCCCAAAGCACAGGACTATCTAAATAAAATAGTTGAATTATACAACCTCGATGCCATCGTTGATAAAAACATCATAGCTACCAATACAGCCAACTTCATCAATGATCAGTTAGATATTATTTCAAAAAATTTATTCAAATGGGAAACAAGCGTTGAGGGGTATAAACGTTCACAAAGCCTTACAGACCTTTCATCCGAAGCTACTCTGTATCTTGAGTCTGCCAGCGAATATGAGAAGAAACTCACCGAACTGGGCACACAGCTTAATATGATTCAATCGGTTGAAAATTACATTAAAAATCCTAAGAACTCTGGAAATTTAATACCTGCCAACGTAGTTACCGAAGATCCTGCATTAGCTAAATCTATTCAGGAATATAATATGGCCGTACTCGAAAGGATGAAACTCGCTCAAACGGCAAAAGAAAAAAATCCCTCACTTATCCAGGCAGATCAACAGATAGACGCCCTTCGGGCAAATGTACTCGCAAGTGTCAACAGTGTGAAAAACGGCCTTCAGATAGCTAAAAATGATGTTCTCAAGAAAGACGCCCAATTCAATACCCGGATTAAGAATGTTCCGACACAGGAACGTCAATTTCTGGAAATAAAACGGGAACAGGAAATTACTCAGAACCTGTACATTTTTCTGTCACAGAAGAAACTTGAGAATGCATTGAGTCTCGCCAGTACAGCGCCCGCAGCCCGTACCATTGACAGAGCTTATGCATCACTTGATCCGGTAGCACCCAAAAGAATGACCATTTACCTGGTAGCCATCATGTTAGGTGTACTTATTCCGTTCTTGGTTATTTATCTTAAAGATTTGATCAACAATAAGATAGAAGACTCAAAAGAATTCCAGAATTTGGTGAAACCACCGTATTTGGGCAATGTTGCAGTAAGCCGCGAATCCGAAAGGGTGGTGGTGAGAGAAGGAAAGACCACTCCGATTGTTGAAATGTTTCGTCTCATCCGAACCAATCTTCAATTCCTGATAGGCTCCAAAAAGTCACCGGTAATTCTCATAACCTCCAGCATAAGCGGCGAAGGTAAATCTTTCACTTCCATAAATATAGCTATGTCTTTAGCACTGATGAAAAAGAAAGTTGTGCTCATAGGAATGGACATACGTAATCCAATGCTGGGTGAATACATGCACATACCGAAAGACAAAGGAGTGACACTTTTTATAACTAATACCAGTTACAGCATAAACGATGTAATCGAAAAATCAGGATTTCATCCACTTCTTGATGTGATACCGGCAGGACCCATACCACCCAATCCATCAGAACTGCTGATGAGCAACCGCGTGGATGAATTAATAGAGGAATTGAAAAAAATCTATGATTACATTATTGTGGACACAGCTCCTATTGGTGTGGTTTCTGACACGTATTTACTCAATAGAATTGCCGATAACTGTATTTACGTAGCACGCCAGGATTATACACCAAAAGATGCTGCAGATCTGATAAATGAAATATATAAGGAAAACAGGTTGAACGGCATGGGGGTAATCCTGAATGGCACACCTGTATCATCAGGATATGGCTACAGTTACGGTTACGGCAGTAAATACAAATCTTCGAATGCCCCGAAAATTACTTTTGGTGATAGACTATCAGATTTTATAGATAAGCTGACGAAAAAGAATTAATAATATTTTTATAAATCAAAAACCTCAGACTTTCATCTGAGGTTTTTTTAATTTCTAATTTTGGATTAGGAAACCATGAAAATTTATAAGTTTCCAAGTACTATTATTAAATAGTTGATAAACAGCAATATGAAATGATTGAAATTTTTCTTAACAAAAAATAATATGTAATTATTCGAATTTATTGATATTATTTTTTACTTTTGCAATTGAATTTTTTCCCCGGTTTATGGATCAACTTACTCAACAAATCATTCACTCTGCTTCAGCCAAGTTTCAGCAATTTGGCATTAGGAGTATTTCTATTGATGATATTTGTAACGAGTTACGCTTTTCAAAAAAAACATTTTATCAGATTTTTCCAAAAAAGGAAGATTTGGTTAAAGCTGTTCTCGAATTTCAAACGTCTTTAGTGACTGAAAAGTTCATGAAAATGTACCGGAACAAAAATGCCATTGATGCGTTGATATTAATAATAAAAGAAGTGAAATTGCATGCTCACAACGATTGTACTTCTTTCAATTACGATCTTGAAAAGTACTATCCTTCCTTATACAATGATTACATGAAACACAAAACCGACTGGATGAAAGAAAGTTTTATGAACAATCTCAGGCAGGGAATCGAAGAGGGATATTACAGAGAGGATTTAGATATAGAATTAAGCGCCATATATCATGTTGTTCAGTTAAGCAATTCATACAGAGATATTTTGAATCATTCACCGAAAATTCCGGTTAAACGAATCACGGAATTTTACATCGATATGATAGTAAGACTGATTACAAACGAAAAAGGATTGAAATACGTTCAGGAACAAATAATGAAAGATTAAAAAAAGAATTTTTTACATCAAAAAAAAATGAAGAAAACCGGATTATTAATAATAAGCCTGATGCTGATGAGCGGTCTCTATTCGCAGGATACCCTGCGGTTGACTCTGCCTCAGGCTGTAGAAATAGCTCTGAGTGAAAGTCCGACGATTAAAATCGCCGATAAGGTAATCGAAAGGACAGATTATTCCAAGAAGAGTGCCTGGTACGCTCTGATACCTAATCTGGAAGGAACGGGACAATACTCCAAATTTCTTGTTCCTGCAAAGATGAATATGTTTGGTCAGGTAATGGATTCACCTTCCGATTTCAATGCTTCGCTCGGAATGTCACTCTCGCTGCCACTCTTTGCACCAGCTCTGTGGCACAGCATACAGATGACAACACTCGAGATGCAATCAGCTGCCGAAAAAGCCATTGCTTCGAAAATTACACTCAGAAACGAAGTAACAAAAGCCTACTACAACGTACTGGTAGTACAGGACTCATACAAAGTGTTGCAGGATGGCTACGCACTGGCAAAGAAAAACTATGAAATTGCCAAAAAAGGGTATGAAACCGGTATGCTTGCTGCTTACGATTACATTTCGGCCGAAGTTCAGCTGAACAATCTGCTCCCCAACATACTTCAGGCCGAAAACGGTATAGCACAGTCCAAAGCCTATCTGAAAGTACTGATGGGAATGGATATCAACATACCGATAAAAGTATCGGATTCACTCACCGATTTTGAAAGCAACATTGTGGAGGTAAAAAGCATAAATGATTATGATTTTGAAAATAATCCCGACTTACGTCAGCTTGATATTGGTCGTATGCAGCTCCAAAAATCACTTCAATTGCAAAAAACTCAACGAATGCCCACTCTTGCCGCTTTCAGTCAATATGGATATAGCGGAACCGGAAGCAAACAAACCATGTTGAATTTTGGACAAGTGCCCATTATGGTAGATGCAAGCAAAGACTGGTTTAGCCAGGGACTGATCGTAGGACTTCAGCTGCGGGTACCCATAACCGGCATTTTCACCGGTACAATCAAAGAAAAACAGCTTAAAATTCAGGAACAGGAACTGCTGTTGCAGCGCGACCAGGCCAAAAGCGGAATACAATTACAGGCAATCTCAGCACTTGACAAAATGAATAAATCGGTAAAACAGGTTGAAGCAGCCCGAAAAAGTGTGGAATTATCCGAAAAGGCATACACCATTTCCTCAAAAAGATACGAAAACGGTGCCGGAACCATGGTAGAACTGCAAAACGCCGCTTTAGCTATTACTCAGTCACAATTATCATATCGTCAGGCAATTTCTGATTATTTATCAGCAAAAGCCGATCTGGATAAACTGATCGGAAATAATTAAAAGGCATCAGATTATAGTAAAATCAAATTTTTAATAATATAAATACCCGAATCAGGGCGAATTTTAAAATAATAGAATTTAATAACAACAAAAAATATATGAAACTTAATCATTTGTTTTTAATAAGTTTACTTGCACTGACAGTGGGCCTCGTTTCGTGTGGCGGCAAGGAGAAAAAAACTGAAACTGTGGCCGAAAAACCATCAGTAAAACTTGCAAAGGTATTTGAACGCAACGTACCGCAAATAGCCGAATTTACAGCTACCATTCAGCCCGAAGTGAAAAACAGCATTGCACCTGTAACACCTGGACGCATACGCCGCATCATGGTTGAAGTGGGTTCACAGGTGGGCAAAGGTCAGCGTTTGGTACAAATGGATGCTGTAAATCTGGAGAATTATCAAACTCAGATTGGTAATTTGCGTGAAAATTACAACCGCCTGCTCGAATTGTATCAGGTAGGAGGTGTATCAAAACAGGATGTTGACAATCTGAAAGCTCAGCTGGATCAGGCCGAAACTTCGATGAAGAATTTACAGGAGAATACCTATCTCATCAGTCCGATAAGCGGAGTGGTAACAGCCAAAAATTACGACAACGGTGATTTGTTTACCGGTCAGCTTCCGGTACTTACCGTCATGCAGATCAATCCACTGAAAGTAATAGTGAATGTATCCGAAACCTATTTCCCCAAAGTTAGACAGGGTATGGGAGTGGATATCAGTTTTGATGCTTTCCCCAATCAGCGATTCGGCGGAACGGTAAGTAAAATATACCCTACGGTGGATGAAATGACCCGTACTTTTGGCGTTGAGATAAAAATGCAAAACAGCGGAAACAAGGTTCGTCCCGGTATGTACGCACGTGTAACCATGAATCTGGGTACTGAAAACCGCGTAGTAGTGCCCGATCAGGCTGTGGTAAAACAGGTAGGTTCGGGTAACCGGTTTGTGTATGTGTACAAGGATGGAAAAGTGTCATTCAATGAGGTAAAACTTGGGCAACGCCTTGATGCCGAATATGAGCTTATTTCAGGTGTTCCTGCCGGTTCGCAGGTGGTTGTAGCAGGTCAGTCAAAGCTCAACGATCAGATGGAGGTAACCGTAAGCGAAGAAAAGAAAGAAACAGAAGCCAATAAATAAGATCGTTCATTTCGTCGCTTTTTTTTAGAAAAAATAAATCTCACTTTACGGAGAGTGAAAAAAGTAAAAAAACACATTAAATGAAAATATACGAAAGTGCTGTAAAGAAGCCAATTATGACTATCCTGGTCTTCATTGGTGTTATCATTCTGGGACTTTTTTCGTTGAGAAATCTGTCGGTCGATCTGCTGCCAAAAATTGATATGAACATGCTGATGGTAATTACAACTTACCAGGGAGCCAGTGCAGCCGATGTAGAAACCAACGTGACACGTCCGCTTGAGAATGTTTTGAATACTGTTCCCAGTCTGAAAGAACTCACCTCGTCATCGAGAGAAAACCGTTCGGTAGTGACGATGCAGTTTGAATTCGGAAAAGATCTGGACGAACTCACTAACGATGTGCGTGATAAACTCAGTCTGGTAAAAGCCATGCTGCCCGAAAACGCCGAAGAGCCGATTATCATGAAGTTTAGCACAGATATGATACCGGTTATCATGCTATCAGCTACTGCCGAAAAAAGCATTCCGGCATTATACCGGATTCTGGACGACAATGTTGCCAATCGTCTGGCACGTATTGATGGAGTAGGTTCAGTATCCATAGCTGGTGCTCCTCAACGTCAGATTCAGGTTTATGTTGATCCGGTGAAAATGGAAGCTCACAAGCTCACTGTTGAAGGCATTGCACAGAAAATCGGTGCAGAAAATATCAATATTCCGGCCGGTACAATGGATGTAGGCAACGAAACATTTTCGCTGCGTGTACAGGGAGAATTCAAAGATCCCAAAGAAATAAACAACATCATAGTAGGTAATTATGGTGGAAAATCCATTTTTCTTTCAGACGTTGCTACCGTAACGGATAGTTTTGAAGAACGCGTTCAGGAAAGTTATACCAACGGCGTTCAGGGTGCGGTAATGGTAGTTCAGAAGCAATCCGGAGCAAACACCGTAGATATTGCCAACCAGGTCCTCAAAGCCTTGCCGGAAATACAAAAAAACTTACCACCCGATGTAAAAATCACGGTAATAAATGACACCTCTGACGGTATCAAGAATACAATAAATGGTCTGACCGAAACGGTTCTTTTTGCATTCATATTTGTAATAATCGTAGTATTATTCTTTTTAGGGCGCTGGAGGGCTACTATCATTATCATTCTTACCATTCCGGTATCGCTTGTTGCCTCATTTATATATCTATACGCTACGGGCGGCACCCTCAATATCATCTCACTAAGCTCCTTGTCCATAGCCATCGGGATGGTGGTGGACGATGCCATCGTGGTGCTCGAGAATATTACCACACATATCGAACGGGGAAGCCGCCCCAAAAGTGCGGCTATACACGGAACCAACGAGGTTTCGCTTTCAGTGGTGGCATCTACACTCACGCTGATTGCTGTGTTTTTCCCACTCACGCTGGTTACCGGTTTTGCCGGAGTTATGTTTAAGGAATTGGGCTGGATTGTTACCATCATCATGACCATGTCGTTGATTTGCGCCATGACGCTTACACCCATGCTGAGCTCACAAATGCTCCGGCTGGACAGAAATCCTACAAAACTTACAAAAATAATATACTCACCCATTCAGCGTTTTCTGGATTGGCTGGATAATGCTTATACACGATTCGTAAACTGGACCGTACGTAACCGCAAGAAAACCATATTATTTACCACTCTGTTCTTTATTTTAAGTTTACTTCCGGTTGGATTAATCGGAACTGAGTTCTTTCCTGCATCGGACGACGGGTATATTTCTGCAAAAATTGAACTTCCGATAGGTACACGCATGGAAATAACACGCGAGCTTGCCCTGGAACTTCAAAAGAAATGGAAAGAAGAAAATCCTGAAATAGAAACTATCAGTTTCTCGGTAGGACAGGCAAGCAGTTCGAACGTTTGGGGATCGTTGCAGAGCAACGGAAGCCACATTATCGATATGGATTGTCGACTGGTAAGTATTAAGAACCGTGATAAATCGGTATTTGATCTGATTGCCAAATTTCAGGCAGAACTGGATAAAATGCCTGAAATCAGGAAATCAAACGTATCCACCGGTGAAAACGGCATGATGGGCGGACAGTCAAATCTTGAAATAGATATTTTTGGATATGATTTTAATAAAACCGACCAAATAGCCAGGGACCTGAGTACACGTTTCGGTAAGATTGAAGGATTAACTAATATACAGGTAAGTCGTGAAGAATATGTACCTGAGTTTCAGGTGGATTTTGACAGAGAAAAGCTCGCAATGCATGGATTAAATATTGCTACAGCCTCCAATTTTCTTAAAAATCGTATCAACGGACTTACAGCATCTCTTTATCGTGAAGATGGTCAGGAGTACTTCATACGTATTTCTTACGATCCCCGATATCGCCAGTCCTTAACTGATGTTGAAAACATACTTATTTATAATACACAGGGATCGCCGGTACGGGTTAAGGATTTGGGAACTGTAGTTGAACGGTTTACACCACCGACCATACAACGTAAAGACCGCCAGCGTGTGGTAACTGTTTCGGCTACACTTTCAGGCACCACCATCGACAAGGCAGTAACAGCCATCAAAACTGAGATAGATAAGGTGGAAATACCTTCGGATATTATTATTGATATCGGTGGCTCGTACGAAGAGCAGCAGGAGTCGTTTGCTGATCTTGGAATTCTCTTCTTCATCATTATATTGCTGGTTTACATCGTCATGGCATCGCAGTTTGAATCACTCACGTATCCGTTTATCATCATGTTCTCTGTACCTTTTGGTATTTCGGGGGTAATTCTGGCCATGGTTATTACAGGAGGAACGCTGAATATCATGTCGTTTATCGGGCTTATCATGTTGGTGGGTATTGTGGTTAAAAACGGTATTGTACTGGTGGATTACATCAATCTGAACCGTGAACGTGGAATGGGAATTATCCGGGCGGTGGTAGCCGGAGGAAAGTCACGTTTAAGACCGGTGTTGATGACAACTGCCACTACCATTCTGGGTATGCTTCCCCTTGCCCTTTCGCAAAGTGAGGGTTCTGAAATGTGGCGTCCGATGGCCGTTACTGTAATAGGCGGTTTGTCTGTATCCACGGTATTAACATTACTTGTAGTACCCGTACTTTACACTATTGCAGCAGGAATTGGCGTGAAGAGACAGTCGAAAAAGATGGCAAAGAAATTACAGGTAAAATAAGGCTTGCAGTCTTCAATCTCTTTTATTTGTGAAAAAATAATTTTTTCAAAATCAAAATCAAATATTTCTGAATCTACTTAATGAAGCAGGTTTTTGAAGTTGTACACAATAAATTATGAAAGCAGTTTTTATAACTTTTGATCAGTCGCACAAAG
>ERZ1645187.3210-NODE-3210-length-13885-cov-172.696602_pt1 | contig 13885 bp, 9 predicted proteins | sample MGYA00575352_ERZ1645187 | MGnify/ENA primary metagenome ERZ1645187 (study PRJEB40837, sample SAMN11349314) | freshwater sediment metagenome | isolation source: river sediment | host: Sediment | place: India: Wazaribad , New Delhi | collected 2017-02-21 ...
ATATAGGTAATGGTGAATTGGCAGTCTAAACTAATATTGAGACAGCCTCTTATTCAGAGTTATTTGCATCAGTTCTTTAATAATAACCTTTATTTTTATCTTGATCCAGAAGTTATAAACAACAGCGGATTACTCGGCTACTTATATGGATTGGAAAGCAAGCCAGTTAATTTAATAAACTTAGCGCGGAAATCTGGTTTAAGTCAAGATGCTACGCTTATAGTTTCTCATGAATCTCTTTTAGGAAATAGCGGCCTGCAGCAAATAGGTGGAAATTCCTATTTTTATGGAATTTTTCGGAAATCGGCAAAGCGTCTAAGGTTATTGCTACCAGAAGCTGACATCCATGTTATTTTCTATATACGGCGCCAAGATGAATTTCTTGAATCCATGTATCTCGAACTTCTAGCGACTGTCAATACTGATTATACCTTTAATAAATTTATTTCAATTCAAGAACCAACAAGGCTTTCATGGCTGCGTGTTATCACCGATCTAGAGGATGTATTTGGTGCAGATCATGTGCAAGTTGCATTATTCGATGATATTAGATCGGGAGCGCCAACTTTTATTGCGAATTTCATGCGTCGTATAGGAATAACAGTTTCTCCTGATACTATTCCTGATTTGGGCAAGCAGCGCCCATCGTTGTCACGAGGAGCTTATTATTTAGCCAATATGGCGATGAGATCTGGCATGCCAATAAAGTATAGGAGGAAGTTAAACGATTTTTTAAGATCACGTTGGACAAACAAAACACATAAATCAGCTAACTTGTTAAGTTGCGAGCATCGCTACGGGCTCTTATCAAGCTGCAAGCCCGATAATTCTGTCCTCTTTAATAAATATTTTCCGGACTTGGATATAGCTTTATGGCACTCGTAGAATTCTAAAAGCTAGCGCTGGTAGAGTCCATTGTCAGTTAAAATCGCAATAATATCTATCACAAACCTGTAGGTAATACAATGATTTGGAACAATCATCTTTTATTCTTGCATCCCCAGAAAACTGCCGGTATGTCCCTCACCAACGTACTGCTTGATACCTTGGCACCACCTATATTTAATTCCTTACCCCCAGGGCACTGGCCCGAACATCCCGAGGGGAAACCTGGTGTTGCCTATGTTTACGGACTTAGGCACGAGAATCAGTATCAAGCCAAATCCATCCTGAAACAATTCAATCTATCCCTCGATGATTTTAAGGTCATTATGGTAGTTATGAGAAATCCATATGATATGGAGGTCTCGCGTTATTTCCATTTGCGAAAGCCAGATGCGTTTGAAACAAGTTCGGATCGCGAGCTTGCTTTAAAATCTAGTTTTTCAGAGTTTGTAGTAAATACTCAATTCCGTAAAAGCCGTCCTTATCACCCGGATATAGAGAGATTTCAGGCCATACAAAGTTATTATACAACGGGAGATTCAATTCCACCAAACTTACGTATTGTTCATTACGAGCATCTTGAGGAAGATATTAATAATGTGCTTGGGTCACTAGGCTATTCTCCGGTAAAGATTCCGTATGTGAATATCTCACACGAACGTTCCAGTAGAGATATTATGGATTTCATAACAAGCCCTGAGATTGAGTATTCAGTCTATAGTCGGTACGCATGGATTTTTAATCATAATTATTACCCCCGCATTGCATTCAAGGCCGATAAGTAACTCTTATTTTATTATGAGGTAGGATTGGAGAGTGCCTCCTTGCCCTCATTTAGTATGACGGGGAATATTTGGCGCTGCCGGTGGGGCATTTGAGTATGATATTTCAAGAGAAAAGTTAGGAATTATCATCATTGTGAGTAGCCAAGCCATTAACTGAGGAGCAAACCCGATGGTTGAATCTAATAAACTAAGTAGCTCAAAATGGAGGTGCTAGGACTACTTTGTTTATTTTACTCAAATCAGATATTTACATTACTCTGTTGAGTCGTATTGCGTTCAAGAAAGGTCCCTTGGGTGGAATGTGCTGAGGGGTTCAGATCAAATTAGTAAAACCTAAAACTCCCCAGGATACTCACTTCTGACGCCGGCCGCAATTAGGGTTCCCTTAAAGACTTATGCTTGGCGCATGCCTAACAGAAAGCTACTGTTCGTTTAATTTAAAAGGTGATGATTAAGCATTTCGATTGCCTTTATCATGGCAAATAATTAATTAATACTATGGTTTTAAATATTATAACAGGTTGTTACACGGTCCCGTTCACCGCTGGATGCGGTGAGGGTTTGTAGATGGCACCAATGCCTCAGCCAGAGGTTGTGAATGGCAAGTCATATTTTAATACTTAGGTTTATGCCAAGAATATGAGGATTTTACTTTTTGCCTATGAATTTCCCCCGATATTGGCCGCGCAATCTTTACGGTGGTATTATTTGGTTAATGAACTGGCTAAGATTGGCTTTGAATTGGATGTTCTTACGCCATTAGTGACCGATATTTGGGGGTTTAATCCTGAGTTTGAGGAATCTGTGCGAATATATCGCTGTTTTCCAGGCCCTTTTTTTGGGTTCTCTGGTTGGCTTGGTAAGCGCTTACGTAGTCCTTCTGTAATAACTGATGCATGTACTGCAGTTATTAAATCGCCGCATTGGAGACAATACAATATTCTCGAACGTATCTACCGCACTCTTCGTCGTGTGCAGGATCAGATTTTTTTTCCCGATTCCAGATCTGAATGGTTGCCATTTGCCTGGCATTCTGCACAGGGTTTGTATGTAAAAAACCATTATGATCTGGTAATAAGTTCCCATGAGCCAGGTGTTGATTTATTACTAGGTTTGCGTGCACATCGTAAATGGGGCATTCCCTGGATTGCGGACTTAGCCGATCCATTGCTTACTCCATATACTCCCCGCTGGCGCACGCATTGGGATAGGAAGTTGGAAAGGCAAGTATGTCAAACTGCTGATGCTATTCTTACTACGACTGAAGGAGTCAATGCATTACTCTCTAGCCGACATGATGTTCCGGTTAATCGTTTTAATCTTATTCGCCAGGGGTTTGACCACCGCTATAATGATTATAGAACTACCCTAGCACCTTCTTGGTCTCGAGATTCTTTTGTTTTGCTGTTTACCGGGACATTTTATTTCGGCTTCCGTGATCCGGGGCCTCTGATTCAGGCACTGGAAAGACTGGATAATGTTGAAATGGTTTTTGTGGGTGACATGGGCCCTTTTATGGAGGATCTGCAATGTCTTGGTAGCAAGGTAAAACTGTTTGGTAAACTCCCGCACGATGTATGTTTGTCTTGGCAGCGCCATGCCGACATATTGGTAAACCTTGGAAATAAACAAGATGATCAGGTACCTGGAAAAATATATGAATATCTGGGAGCTTGTCGACCCATTCTTCACATATCCTCAAGTATATCGGACCCGGTTCCTTCCTTTTTAGATAGATTTAATCGTGGCCGGACTGCTCGGTCAGATGTTAATTCCATCATTACCGTTATTCGTGGCCTACGGGAACTATGGGATCATGGATTACTAGATCGTTCTTTCGATTTATCGATGGATTCTGTTATGGATTATTCCTGGATGGCCCAGGCGAGTCGCTTGTGCGATTTGATTAGCGGATTAGGTCTTGGAACGGGCTTCTACAATAAGGTACAAAATGCATAGTGAGGGATCCCGTGTTCCCTTAAGGGTGCTTGCGGTTTCGGCGTACGAGGATATCAATGTAGGTGGTGCTGAGCGATATGTTTTTGAAACCATCGCTCGACTTCGTCACCAGGGTTTCGAAGTTTGGCATTTGCATACGGGTGTAGCTAACCAAGGTGCTAATCTAACTATCCCTTGGAACTTCTTTAGTGGTGGTTTCCATCCAGCCTGGCCACGACAAATCGAACAGTTACTTAAACAACGTCGTCCTGATGTTGTTTACGCTCATTTCACTGTTCCCGGTCTTGTTGATGTTGTTGTGAGGCGTGCTCAAGCATGCGGTATCCCTGTCTGCTTGGTCTATCACAGTGATGTCACGGGTCCTGAATGGTATCGTCGGTTGCTTGGCATTATGTATTATCGCCTGGTAGGGTTGAAGACTCTACGGGGTGCTTCTACCCTACTGGTCAGTAGTCCTGAGTATTTTCGCGCTTCACCTTGGCTAGCACAATTACCTGGAAAGTCGATTTACTTTGCTCCCCCGGGTGTTGATGATGTCATTGGTCTGGGCCATCGTATTCCTTGTGACCCATATCTATTGTTTGTCGGCAAGTCCGGGGTCAGTAGTAAAGGTTTCCATCTTCTATACCGGGCTTGGTTGCATTTACGTACGGAATTCCCTGACGTCGGTTTGGTGACAGTAGGGTCGGTACCGAACCGCGCATATCCCGGCGTTCGATTCTTGGGTCACATAGATGTGCGCGCAAAACTTGCGGATATTTATGCATCCGCGTTGGTCACCGTTCTGCCTAGCATGAGTTCGGCGGAATCATTCGGCATGGTTCTGGCCGAGGCATTGGTGGCTGGCTGTCCTGTCGTCGGCGCGAATATTGGTGGAATACCTGCCCTAATATCGCCGGGAGAAAATGGTTATCTTTTCCCGCCAGGCAAATGCAGTGCGCTGACCGAAATGCTCACTAAAGCCATTCAAGAGAACGAGCAACTTCGAGCTAACCTTAGGAAGGTTGATTATGCTAAGAGGTTTGGATGGGATATTACTGCCCAGCAAGTTGTCACCTCTTTGCTAACTACCGTTTATTCATACAGGTCTGGCCATAATATTTCCCTTTAACATCCTTATTTGCGTTTCCAATCGGATCTGAGAATGAATGTGGAGTTCATTATCAATCTTGTAATCATCAAGCCAGGATAGTGGCTAGAATTCGTTCTGCTGCGAGTCCGTCGCCATAGGGGTTGAGCGCGCGAGCCATATCCTGGTAAGCCGCAGAATTATCGAGGAGGTGTTCGGCTTCGGTAATGATCTGGTTTTCGTCGGTACCAACTAAGCGAACGGTTCCTGCTTCAACTGCTTCGGGTCGTTCGGTAGTTTCACGCATAACAAGCACCGGCTTACCAAGTGATGGAGCCTCTTCCTGCACTCCACCAGAGTCGGTGATGATGATGTGGGATTTAGTCATAAGATATACGAAGGGTAAATAGTCTTGCGGCTCGATAAGAATCACTTCTGGGGTGTTACCAAGGATGCGATGTACTGGCTCTTGCACAGAAGGGTTGAGATGAACGGGGTAGACGATTTGCACGTCACCACGTTGACTTAGGTGCTTTAGGGCCCGGCAGATATTTTCAAAGCCATCCCCAAAATTTTCGCGACGGTGACCAGTGACTAACACCAGTCGCTTGTTGTCGTTCAGGAAAGGAAACTTTTTCTGCTGAATCTGCTGCAGCGCGGAGTCATTTTGCAATTTATGTACAATATGCTGAAGAGCATCGATAACGGTATTGCCAGTTACGTGGATGCTGGCGGGGTCGATACCTTCGCGAAGTAATGATTGGCGGGCGCGCTGGGTCGGTGCGAAGTGTAGGGTCGCGATACGACCCACCAGGCTGCGGTTCATTTCTTCCGGCCAAGGGGCGTAGATGTTGCCGGTGCGGAGTCCGGCCTCAATGTGTCCGACCGGGATCCTATGGTAAAAGGCGGCGAGGGCAGCAGCCATGGTAGTTGTGGTATCACCATGTACCAGTACCAGGTCATAATGCTGCTCACTGAAAATTTGGCGCAGGCCAATCAAAATGTTGCAAGTAATGTCGGTGAGATCTTGACCCGGTTGCATGATGTTGAGGTCATAATCAGGCTGGAGCTGGAAGAGGTCCAAGACTTGGTCAAGCATCCGGCGGTGTTGAGCTGTGACGCAGAGATCCGTCTGACAGTCGGCATTGATTTTGAGGGCATTTACTAACGGGGCCATCTTGATTGCTTCAGGGCGAGTCCCAAAGACTGTTAGGATATTCATAAGGCATGCTCTTTCATCTTTAAAGAATAGAACAATTATACCTGCTTCTATATTTCAGTTTGCTGACAGGGGAAGGCAGCTCGGTTGTTTACTTCTATTTTTAGTGGAATACTTAGAAATAGGGTATCAATAGAAGCTGTTGTTTTTGCAGTTCGCACTGTGTTTGCAGTTCGCACTGTGGCTGTTTTGGGCTCATTGGTGAGCAAGGGTAAACTATCCTCTGACCTTTGAAAATATTTTTTCAGTCGCGGAAGTGTAATAGGTTGCCTATCATTCTTGTTGACAGCCAATCTTCTAATTCACGCTACTCAGGATACCGCCACCGCACCCTAATCCGTGTCGCCGCGGATCGCCACGACAGCACCCGCGAGACCATGCCGGAGGAACTGACCGCCGCCCGGCAGCCCTTGACCAGCGGCTCCAGCCCGGAAGTGGCGACCATCGTGGACGCCATCTACCGCCAGATCATCGCCGCCGGCACCCACCGCGCCAGCCGCCTCTGCGTCACCGAGGCGGCCAAGGTCATCGAGAACACCCTGCGCGACCTCAACATCGCCCTGATGAACGAACTGGCCAAGCTCGGCATCGACACCCTGGAAGTGCTCGAAGCCGCCGGCAGCAACTGGAACTTCCTGCCCTTTCGCCCCGGCCTGGTGGGTGGCCACTGCATCGGCGTCGACCCCTACTACCTCACCCACAAGGCCATCGCCATCGGCCACCACCCCGAGGTCATCCTCGCCGGCCGGCGCATCAACGACCGCATGGGCGCCCACGTCGCCGAGACCGTGGTCAAGCTCATGCTGCAAAGCGGCATCGGCGTCTGCAACAGCCGCGTCCTCATCCTCGGCCTGGCCTTCAAGGAAAACTGCCCCGACCTGCGCAACAACCGGGTGGTGGACATCATTGACGCCGTGCGCGAGTACAGCATTCGGGTCGACATTTACGACCCCTGGATCGACCGGGCGGAGGCCCAGCACGAATATGGGCCGCACTGCCTTGCGGAGTTGCCAGGGGAGCAGGGGCAATCTCTCGTCCCCTACGACGCCCTCATCCTCGCCGTCGCCCATCGCCGTTTTCATTGCGATGGGTGCCTCTAGTCTTCGCGGTTTGGGTAAGTGTAAGGCAAAGTGCGTCCTTTCTGACGTCAAAGCTGTGCTACCCCTGGACCAGGTAGACGGTCGGCTTTGAAATGACCTCGCAGGAAAGAACTGGGACCAAATAGGGCGCTACTACTAAACGAAGCCACCGCGACCGGCTGTCTGTTTAGGCCCACATGGGGCGTTACTACGAAACGAAGCCAACCCGACCACCTGTCGGGGCTGGCCCAAAGAGTGCGTTACTACGAAACGAACCCATCGGTGCCCTGAGTGCGGCACAGGCCCAGCGGTGGGCGAACCCGGCTAACGATCAGCTGGCTGAGGTCGTGGTGGGCGATGTAAGGGTTTTTTCTGACGGAAGGAAACAGGTTGCTCTGGTGGAAGAGGGACGAAATCTGGCAGATACTCCCATGTCTGGTGGCGGTTCCAATCGACGGGGCGGGGACTGAAAAAGGTTTGCTCCAGAAGCAGGATGTCGCTGCGCAGCGGTTCTTGGCAGCGCTTGGCGAGCAGGGCCAGGTTAGCAGGGGGCTGATCGGGCAGTGCTAGGGCAGCCCAGGCGAGGAGGGCGTCCCGGGCAGTCGCGGCATCGCCGGTGGCATAGGCTCTCTTGACTGCGGCGATGGCGGCCACAAGGGGATCAGATTGGAAGCTGGCGGGTGGGGTGGGGGACGGGGGTGTGGCTGGGCGCGGCCAGTCTTGGGGGCGGCGATTGCGGTTAATGCGTTGCCAGCGCTGCCGCCACTTCCAAATAAAACTCATCACACCAAGGATCCCTACCAAGACGCTAAGGGCTGGCCACGAAGCCAGGCTTGATGGCCACCAGGGTTTAGTATCGGGTGTGGGGGAAGGGATTGTTAGGGAAGTGATTGATGGGGCCGAGGTTAGCGGCGGCATCCCTGGATAACCATCGGCAGGCCTGAAGCTGTTTGAGGCCTCCCCAGTTGGGCGTGTATTGGTGCCAGGGGGCAGGTCCGCCACCGGTGCCGAGGGGTTGGCCTTGGCACTAGCCTCTGCATTGGCACTAGCCTCTGCATTGCCGCTGACCTCTAATGCCAGCGGCTGGGTGGCTACCTCGCCAAAGGCGATCGCGGGGATCTCCATGCGGCCGAAGCGCAAGGGGCTGAGGGTCAAGAGTAGTTGGTAGCGCTCTTCGCGTTGGCCGTTGATCTCCCTGACCTGGCGGGAGCTAGAGCGACCAACGATACGAAAGTGCTGTTGCAGGGGGCTCAGGTCAGGGCCAGGAGCCGGTTGGGCATCGGCCTCCAGGGTCAGGCGTACCGTTTCGCCAAGGCGAATGCTGTTGGTGTCAAGCCATGCCTTAACCTCCAGGGCGGATGCCTGGTTGGCAAGGCAGACAAGTGATCCCAGACAGAGCAAGGTCCTGGCTGTCGCTGGGCTGAAGTTAAGGGTCATGAAAAATGAGAGCGGAGGATGGGATGGTCTGGTTGCTTTGGGCAGATGATGGCAACACGGATGCTGCTGGCAAAGAATCGGATAGACAGTCAGTATAAGCCATGATCGCTAGATGCCTCCGAAGGGTCTTATTCCTGTCGACTCATGACAAATTCTGAACTTCCTGCCTTTGCTGAACTGGACGCCTGTCTGCTGTCAGACCGCCAGGCCCTGCGCCGGCGCCTGCGCAGCCTGCGCCAACGCCTGGAGCGGGGCCAGCCGATCGACCAGGGGCTAGTACCCTTGCGGCAGGCTATCGCCACTTCCCGCGCCGGGGTTGATCAGCGGCGGTTGCTTATCCCCGAGATCCACTACCCACCGGAATTGCCAGTCAGCGAGCGCCGTGCCGAGGTGGCGGCCCTCATCGCCCGCCATCAGGTGGTGGTGCTGTGCGGCGAGACCGGCTCTGGCAAGTCCACCCAGTTGCCCAAGATCTGCCTGGGGCTGGGGCGGGGGGTCTTCGGGCGCATCGGCCACACCCAGCCGCGACGCATTGCCGCCCGCACCCTGTCCAGCCGGGTGGCGCAGGAGCTGGGAGGCGAGACCGGTGGCCTGGTGGGCTACAAGGTGCGCTTCCACGACCGGGTGCGGCCGGAGACCTGTATCAAGCTGATGACCGACGGCATCCTGCTGGCGGAGATCCAGCAGGACCGCTTCCTCAACGAATACGACACCCTGATCATCGACGAGGCCCACGAGCGCGGTCTCAACATTGACTTCCTGCTCGGCTACCTGCGCAAGCTTCTACCGAGGCGGCCGGAGCTCAAGGTGATTGTCACCTCCGCCACCATCGACCCCCAGCGCTTCGCCAACCATTTCGCTGATGGCGAGGGCCGGCCGGCGCCCATCATCGAGATCAGCGGCCGCACCTACCCGGTGGAGGTGCGCTACCGGCTACCCGAGGAGGAGAACGCCGGGGAGCGGGACGAGGCCATGCAGATGGCCATCTCCCAGGCGGTGGATGAGCTGGCCAAGGCGGGGCGTGGCGATATCCTGGTGTTCCTCTCCGGCGAGCGCGAGATCCGCGAGACCGCCGAGACCCTGCGCAAGCACCATCCGCCCTCCACCGAGATCCTGCCCCTCTACGCCCGCCAGAGTCCGGCTGAGCAGGCGCGGGTCTTCCAGGCCCATGGCACCCGGCGGGTGGTGCTGGCCACCAACGTCGCCGAGACCTCCCTGACGGTGCCGGGCATCCATTACGTCATCGACCCCGGCTTCGCCCGCATCTCCCGCTACAGTCATCGCGGCAAGGTGCAGCGCCTGCCGGTTGAGCGCGTCTCCCAGGCCTCGGCCAACCAGCGCCAGGGGCGCTGCGGTCGCGTCGCCGCCGGTATCTGTATCCGTCTCTATTCCCTGGACAATTTCCAGTCCCGGACGGCCTATACCGAGCCCGAGATCCAGCGCGCCAACCTGGCCGCTGTCATCTTGCAGATGAAGCTGCTGGGCTTCGGCGATATCGCCGCCTTCCCCTTCATCGACCCGCCGGACCCGCGGCTGGTGGCGGATGGCTACCGCACCCTGGAGGAGTTGGCGGCCATCGATGCTCAGGGCGAGCTGACCCCCCTGGGTCGCCAGCTCGCCCGCCTGCCCCTAGACCCGCGCATCGGCCGCATGCTGCTGGCCTCAGCGGAGTTGGGCTGCATGACGGAGATGCTGGTGATGGCCAGTGCCCTCAGCGTCCAGGACCCCCGCGAGCGGCCCCTGGAGCAGCGCCAGGCGGCGGACGAGATCCACGCCACCTTCAACCACCCGGAGTCGGACTTTCTCAGCTTCCTCAATCTATGGCACTTCCTGGAAAAGGAGCGGGCGCATCTCACCAAGAACAAGTTCCGCCAGCTCTGCCAGCGCCACTTCCTGTCCTGGAACCGGGTCACGGAGTGGCGCGACGTCCACACCCAGTTGCATGCTCAGATGGCGGAGATGGGGTTTAGGGTGCAGGCAGCGGCCCCTCGGGAGGCCGCTGGCGGGGCGTCCGTCGGACTGGCCGAGCCGCCCCCTCTCCCCTACCCTCCCCCACCAGGGGGGAGGGGGCAAGAGGAGCGCCTCCCCAACCCTTGCCCGCCCGGGGGGAGGGGGCATGCCGGGAAGACGGGCTCAGAGCCAGGCCGGAGGGCCGGTCCAGAGATGGGCGGGGAGGAGCGGCGCTACGTTGCCCTGCACCTGGCTTTGCTCACTGGTCTCCTCGGCAACATCGGTTTCAAGGACGAGGGCCGCGAGTATCAGGGGGCGCGCAACAGCCGCTTCCTCATCCACCCCAGTTCCGGACTTTATGACCAGCAGCCCAAGTGGATTGTCGCCGCGGAGCGGGTGGAGACCACGCGTCAGTATGGGCGCATCGTCGCCAAGGTCCAGCCGGCCTGGATCGAGGAGGCCGGGCGCCATTTGCTCCAGCGCAGCTATTTCGAGCCCCACTGGCAGGCCGCCTCCGGTCAGGTGGCGGCCTTCGAGAAGGTGACCTTGTTCGGCGTCACCCTGGTGCCCAAGCGGCGAGTCAACTATGGCCCCATCAATCCGGCGGAGGCGCGGGCCATCTTCATCCGCTTTGCCCTCACCGCGGGCGACTTCGACAGCCGCGCCCCCTTTTGGCGCCATAACCGCGAGCTGATCGCCTACATCCAGCACCTGGAGGCCAAGTCGCGGCGTCGCGACATCCTGGTGGACGAGGACGCCATCCATGCCTTCTATGACCAGCGGGTGCCATCCGGCATCTATTCCACCCCCCTGTTCGAGCGCTGGCTGCGCCAGGCCACCCAGAAGGACCCCAAACTGCTGCATCTACGCATGGAAGACGCCATGCGCCACGAGGCCGCGGCCGTCACCGCCCAGGCATTCCCTGACAGCCTCCAGGTGGGCGCCACGGCCCTGCCCCTGGAGTATCGCTTCGACCCGGGGGAGGCCGACGACGGCCTGACCCTGGTGGTGCCGGCGCCCCTCATCAACCAGGTCTCGCCGGATCGCTGTGACTGGCTGGTCCCCGGCCTGCTGCCGGAGCTGATCGCCGCCCTGCTGCGCGGCCTGCCCAAGGGCTGGCGCAAGCTGCTGGTGCCCATCCCCGACACCGCCGAGCGCTTGGCCGCTCGGCTCAAGCCCACTGACCGGCCGCTGATCCAGGCGTTGGGGGAGGAGGTCAAGGCCCTGACCGGCCACCAGATCCCGGAGGATGCCTGGGACCCGGCGGCCGTCCCCGCTCACCTGCGCATGAAGTTCCGCCTGGTGGACGAGGGCGGCCGGGCGCTGGCGGCGGGGGAAGACTATGCCGATCTCAAGCGCCGGTTTGGCGGCAGCGGCCGGCAGGCCTTTGCCGCCATCCCCAGCCAGGGGCTGGAGCGGGAGGGCATCACCCGCTGGGATTTCGGTGCGCTGCCGGAGTCCGTTGATCTCGATCGGGGCGGCATCAAGCTGCGCGGCTACCCGGCTTTGGTGGATCAGGGGGACAGTGTCGCCCTGCGGGTGCTGGATTCACCGGAGGGGGCCGAACTGGCCCAGCGTGCCGGCCTGCGGCGGCTGTTCATGCTCAGCCTGGCGGTAGAGGTGCGGCAGTTGCGCCGCAACCTGCCGGGCCTGGACCGGCTGCGGTTGCAGTATGCCAAGGCCCCGGTGTTGGGGTTGGTTGATCCCCAACCCAAGCCTCCGGACCTGGCTGACGAGGTCCTGGCCCTGATCGTCGACCTGACCTTTGTCGAGGGGCTGTCACCCATCCGCGACCGGGACAGCTTCGAGGCACGCCTTGCCAGCCGCCGCGCTAGCCTATCAGCGGTCGCCGCCGAGGTGCTGACCTTGGTAAGAGGCATCCTCGATGACTATCAGGCCCTGCGCCAGGGGCTGGCGGGCATCACCCAGGTCAACTGGATGCCCTCGGTCCTTGACCTCAGGGCCCAGCTCGATGGCCTGATCTTTCGCGGCTTCCTGCAGGAGGTGCCCTATATGCGCCTCAAGGACTACCCGCGCTACCTCAAGGCCGCCCGGGAGCGCCTGGACAAGTTGTTCCACGCCGCCGGGCGCGATCAGGAACGGCTGCGGGAATTGACGCCATTACTGGAAAAGTGGCGGGAGCGCGCCGCCGCCGTCCAGGCGGTCGGCCGCCGCGACCCGCGCCTGGACGAGATCCGCTGGATGCTGGAGGAACTGCGGATCTCCTTTTTCGCCCAGCGCGTTGGCACCGCTTATCCCGTGTCGCTGAAGCGAATCGAGGCGCGGTGGAAGGAGTTGGGAATCTAAGGTGATTTACGAGAACAACAATACCGGGCGGTTTCTAGTACCAAGTGCAACACCTGTTAGTGAACAGATCCATTGGGCTGGTTGAGACGTTCCAGCATGGCCCGATAGACACTGATTGGGGGGAAGTAGCCGTGGATCGCGCGGGGCCGCTGGTTGAGGCGTTCCGCGATCGCATCGAGTTCTTCCTGGCTGTAGATGGACAAGTCCGTCCCCTTGGGGAGGTACTGGCGCAGGAGACCGTTGGTGTTCTCGCAAGATCCCCGTTGCCAGGGGCTATGGGGGTCGCAGAAGTAGACCTTGACCCCAGTCTGGGCGGTCAGCTCGGCATGGCGCGCCATCTCTTTGCCCTGATCATAGGTCAGCGATTGGCGCATCGGTTCAGCAATGCCGTTGAGCTTACGCGTGTAGCCCGCCAGGGCGGAGGCGGCGGTGGCATCGTCCATCTTGGCCAGCAGAACCAGGCGCGAGGTCCGTTCGACCAGGACCCCGACTGCCGAACGGTTACCCGCCCCCTTGATGAAGTCCCCCTCCCAGTGGCCCGGCAAGGCCCGGTCCTCCACCGCTGGCGGACGTACATGAATGCTCAGCATATCAGAGAGTTGCCCACGTCGATCCGTACCCCGGGAGCGTGGCAGGCGGGCACTGTGGGCTTTGCGCAGGCAGGCGATCAGTTCCTGGCGCAAGGCACCCCGCGGCAGGGCGTAGAGGCAGGTGTAGATGGTCTCGGGGGAGACTCGCCGCTCCGGGGTGTCAGGCCACATCATCTTCAGGGCGCCGGCAATCTGACCGGGCGACCAACCCTCCCGCAGAAAATGTTCGACCACGCCAAACAGCACGCCGTCCACCGCCAGATTGGACGACCGCCGCCGCATAAAGCGGCATCGCCGGGCTTCCTGACCAGCCCGCTTGGCGTCGTAGCCACGGCTCCCCGGGGCATCCGCCGGTGGGGCATGCCGGCGCCATTCCCGGCTGATCGTCGAAGGGGCACGGTGCAGCGCCCGTGCCATGGCGCGCAGACTCTGCCCCTCGTTGGCCATCACCATGATCGTAGCGCGCTCTTCAGCAGACAGTTGTTCGTAGTGCGTGCCCATTGCAACACCTTAAAGCGTAGGAGTGTTGCACTTGATTCTAGACTGCGCCCCGTTATATGTTCACAGGACCTCAGACTAACTCGCTGATTGCCCGCTCATGATGA
>ERZ1645187.3211-NODE-3211-length-13884-cov-33.296117_pt1 | contig 13884 bp, 11 predicted proteins | sample MGYA00575352_ERZ1645187 | MGnify/ENA primary metagenome ERZ1645187 (study PRJEB40837, sample SAMN11349314) | freshwater sediment metagenome | isolation source: river sediment | host: Sediment | place: India: Wazaribad , New Delhi | collected 2017-02-21 ...
TCGCCTGGCACGCGGCCCTGCACGAGCTGTCGCTGGGCGACCTGGAGTCGGTGCGGACCCGGTACGACGCGCAGCTGCACCCGGACCGGGGCCTGGGCTGCCGCGGCCTGGTCGACACCGGGTCGCTGCTGTTCCGCTGGGCCATCACCCCCGGCGCCACCGACGTACCAGGGCTGGAGCGGGTGGCGGAGGTGGCCGGTCGCGACTGCCTCGAACGGCCGGCGACCCCGTTCCTGGCGCTGCACGCGGCGGTCGTGCTGCTGGCGCTCGGGGACGACACGGGCCTGGCCCGCCTGGGGCGCTGGAGCGCCGCGCAGAGCCACCCGGCGCAGCGCGAGGTGGTGGCGCCGTTGGTCGCGGCGCTGCGGCTGGTCACCGCCGGTCGGGCCGGCGCTGGCGCGGACGGCATCGGCGCCCTGGCCGAGCAGCTGTGGCGGCTGGGCGGCTCGGACGCCCAGCGGGAGGTCGTGGAGGAGATCAGGATCGCCGCGCTCCTGCGTGCGGGGCGGCTCGACGAGGCGAGGGTGCTGCTCGACCGGCGGCTGGACCGCCGTCGCTCACCCCGCGACGCGCAGTGGCGCTCGCTGTGTCGCCCGACCCAGGTACCGAGCCAGGTCCCGACGCAGCTACCGGCCGGGGCGGCCTGACCTCACGCGCCCCCCGCGGACGTCAGCACCGGCGCCAGGAACCTCCCGGTGTGGCTCTGCGGCAGCGCCGCCACCTGCTCCGGGGTCCCCTCGGCGACCACCATCCCGCCACCGGAGCCACCCTCGGGCCCCATATCGACGATCCAGTCCGCGGTCTTGATCACGTCCAGGTTGTGCTCGATCACCAGCACCGTGTTGCCCTGGTCGACCAGTCGGCCCAGAACGCCCAGCAGCTTGCGGATGTCCTCGAAGTGCAGCCCGGTGGTCGGCTCGTCGAGCACGTAGACCGTGCGACCGGTCGACCGCTTCTGCAGCTCGCTGGCCAGCTTGACGCGCTGCGCCTCACCGCCCGAGAGCGTGGTGGCCGGCTGGCCCAGCCGCACGTACCCCAGGCCGACCTCGGCCAGCGTCTTCATGTGCCGGGCGATCGCGGGCACGGCGGCGAAGAACTCCACCGCCTCCTCGATCGGCATGTCCAGCACCTCGGCGATGGTCTTGCCCTTGTAGTGGACCTCGAGGGTCTCACGGTTGTAGCGCGCGCCGTGGCAGACCTCGCACGGCACGTACACGTCGGGCAGGAAGTTCATCTCGATCTTGATCGTGCCGTCGCCCTGGCAGGCCTCGCAGCGCCCGCCCTTGACGTTGAAGGAGAAGCGGCCCTGAAGGTAGCCGCGCATCTTCGCCTCGGGGGTGGCGGCGAACAGCTTGCGGATGTGGTCGAACACCCCGGTGTACGTCGCCGGGTTGCTGCGCGGCGTACGCCCGATCGGCGACTGGTCGACGTGGATCACCTTGTCGACGTGCTGCACGCCGGTGATGGTGCGGTGCCGCCCCGGCACCGTCCGCGCCCGGTGCAGCTGCTTGGACAACGAGGTGTACAGGATGTCGTTGACCAGCGTCGACTTGCCCGACCCGGAAACTCCGGTGACCGCCACGAACATGCCCAGCGGGAAGGCGACGTCGATGCCGCGCAGGTTGTTCTCCTTGGCGCCCTTGACCACCAGCTCGCGGCCCTTGGTGCGGGGGCGCCGCACCGCCGGCATCGGGATCTCCCGGCGCCGCGACAGGTACTGCCCCGTCATCGAGTCGGGGTGCTCCAGCAGGCCTTGGACCGATCCGGAGTGGATCACCTGTCCCCCGTGCTCTCCGGCCCCGGGCCCGATGTCGACCACCCAGTCGGCGGTGCGGATGGTGTCCTCGTCGTGCTCGACCACGATCAGGGTGTTGCCCAGCTCCTTGAGCCGCACCAGGGTCTCGATCAGCCGCTGGTTGTCGCGCTGGTGCAGCCCGATCGAGGGCTCGTCGAGCACGTAGAGCACCCCCACCAGGCCGGCGCCGATCTGCGTGGCGAGCCTGATCCGCTGCGCCTCGCCGCCCGACAGCGACCCCGAGGGTCGGTCCAGGCTCAGGTAGTCCAGGCCGACGTCCAGCAGGAAGTTGAGCCGCTCCAGGATCTCCTTGAGCACCCGCTCGGCGATCTGCTTCTCCCGCGGGCTCAGCTCCAGGGCCCGCAGGAACTGCGCGGCCTCGTTGATCGGCAGCGCGCACACCCCGGCGATGGAGAGACCGCCGAGGGTGACCGCCATCGACACCGGCTTGAGGCGGCTGCCATCACAGGTGGGGCAGGGCACCTCGCGCATGAACCCCTCGAGCCGCTCGCGGCTCGTGTCGGACTCGGCGTCGCGGTGCCGGCGCTCGATGTAGCCGCGCACCCCCTCGAACTCCGCGTAGTAGGAGCGCTGCCGCCCGTAGCGGTTGCGCGTGACCACGTGCACCTTGGTGGGGTGGCCCTCCAGCAGCGCCTTGCGGGCCTTGGGCGTCAGCTTCTCCCACGGGGTGTTGAGGTCGAAGCCGAGCTCCTCGCCCAGCGCCCCCATCAGCCGCAGGAAGTAGTCGGCCACATGGGCCCCGGTCCACGGCTGGATGGCGCCCTCCCCCAGGGTCGCCGACGGGTCGGGCACCACCAGCTCGGGGTCGATCTCCATCCGGGTGCCGATGCCGTGGCAGGCCGGGCAGGCGCCGAAGGGCGAGTTGAACGAGAACGAGCGCGGCTCGAGCTCGTCGGTGTCGATGGGGTGCTCGTTGGGGCACGACATGCGCTCGGAGAAGCGCACCTCGCGCCCGGCGTCGCCTGGGTCGAGGTCGACGAAGTCCAGCACCACCAGGCCCTCGGCGAGCGACAGCGCGGTCTCGACGGAGTCGGTGAGCCGTCGCTTGGCCGAGTCCTTGACCGCGAGCCGGTCGATGATCACCTCGATGCTGTGCTTGCGCTGCTTGTCCAGCTTCAGGCCGGACTCGATCACCGTGTCCAGCGCGTGCGTCTCTCCGTCGACGCGGACCCGGCTGAAGCCCTGGGTCTGCAGCGACCGGAACAGCTCGACGTACTCGCCCTTTCGGCCGCGCACGATCGGGGCCAGCACCTGGAACCGGCGACCCTCCTCCATGGCCAGCACCTGGTCGACGATCTGCTGCGGGGTCTGCCGCTGGATCGGGGCCCCGCAGGTGGGGCAGTGCGGGCGACCGGCGCGCGCGTAGAGCAGGCGCAGGTAGTCGTAGACCTCGGTGATGGTGCCGACGGTGGAGCGCGGGTTCTTCGAGGTGGACTTCTGGTCGATCGAGACCGCCGGGGAGAGCCCCTCGATGAAGTCGACGTCCGGCTTGTCCATCTGCCCCAGGAACTGGCGGGCGTACGCCGACAGCGACTCCACGTAGCGGCGCTGACCCTCGGCGAAGATGGTGTCGAAGGCCAGCGAGGACTTACCGGAGCCCGAGAGCCCGGTGAAGACGATCAGCGAGTCCCGGGGCAGGTCGAGCGAGACGTCCTTGAGGTTGTGCTCTCGCGCTCCTCGGATGATGAGCTGGTCTGCCACTGCGGTTCCCTCTTGGCCTCGTTCTGGTGCGCTGCTGTGCGGCGTGCGTGTCTCTGGCGCAACGTTCGAACACATGTTCGTCCATCGTAGTCCCCGGGACAACCCGCCGCGCCGTCGCCCACTCTCTCACGCGGGCAAGATGTACCCATGACTCAGGATTCATCCTCGTCCCCCGTCCCTCCCGCGCACGCCACGGGTGACACCGGCTACACCGGGGCCGTTCGCCCCGGCGGACCGCCCGACGTACGCGAACTGGCGGAGCTGACCATCACCAAGGTTGCGGTCGACGAGCAGATGTCCAACAACTGCTACCTGCTGCGCTGCCGGCAGACCGGCAGGCAGGTCCTGGTGGACGCGGCCGCGGAGGCTGACCGCCTGCTGGAGCTGATCGGGGACGCCGGCCTGGACGCCGTCGTGACGACGCACCAGCACTGGGACCACCACCGGGCGCTGGCCGAGGTGGTGGCCGCCACCGGCGCCGAGGTGCTGGTCGGCACCCCGGACGCGGATGCGGTGACCGAGCAGACCGGCGTCGCGGTGACCCGGCGCCTTGCCGACGGTGACGTTGTCGCGGTGGGGACCTGCGCCCTGCGGGTGATCGCGGTGGCCGGCCACACGCCGGGGTCGGTCTGCCTGGTCTACGACGACCCGGCCGGTCACCCGCACCTGTTCACCGGCGACAGCCTGTTCCCCGGCGGTGTCGGGGCCACCTTCGGGGACGCCGAGGCCTTCGCCCAGCTGATCGATCAGGTCGAGGCGAAGCTCTTCGGCACCCTGCCCGACGACACCTGGTTCTACCCCGGGCACGGCGACGACGGGCGGCTCGGTGAGGAGCGCGCGTCGCTACCCGAGTGGCGGGCCAGGGGCTGGTGAAGCGCCCCTCCGCGATCTATCGGGATCAGCAGGAACTCGCGTTGAACGTCATACGGGAGATGAAGATCCACTGCTGGCCGGCGTTGTTCACGTCGTTCCAGAACCGGATGGCGACCGAGGAGATCGGGGTCGCCCCGAAGGTGATGTTGACGTTGCCTTGGGTGCCTGTGACCTCGTTCGCCAGATTCGTGACACCGGTCCACGGCCCAGTCCCGGCGCCAGCGGCGGGATAGACACCGTTACCGGTGACGGTGCCGTCCCCTGGCCTTGTGAAGGTGAAGATCCCACCGGAAAGCTCGACCTTGTCGATGTGGTTGTTCGAGGTCTGGTCCAAGTCGCTCAGCGTGAAAGCCAGGTTGGACACCGGTCGATTGAACGACAGGGTGATCTGCTGGTGATGAGGCCGGCGGGCGTTGCTGTTGTTGCCGACGTTCCCGTCGGCATCCTGGGCCAAGGTGAGACCAGGTGCTCCCGAGTTGCCGACATTGAACGAGGACACCCGCATGTTCTGGATCACCAGGTTGGGGGTGCTGTTGTTGTTGTCGTGGTTGTAGGTGGTGTTCAGACCCCGCATCAGGTTGTCAGACCCACTGGTCGGCACATTGGAGGTGCCGGTCACGATGAGCGGCTGAATGTCGGCCAATTGGCCGGGAGTCATCCCGGTGGTGGTGGCGGTGGCCGTGCCGGTGCCCGTCCCGGCCGCATACGGAGAGCCACTGTTCGTCGGCACGTAGGTCCACCCACTGCCTCCCCAGTTCATGGTGTAGGGGATCACCTTGCAGGAGGCGGCGAACGCCGGCGCGGCGGACGCGACGAGCACGGTCGGGACACTCCAGGCGCTGGCCGCGAGCACGGCACGACGGCTGGTGGGGGAGTTGACGGACACGGAGGCTCTCTTCGTTAGATCGGACCCAGGCTTCATGCTTCCCGGACAGGCAACCCGTTGCTGAGGCGGGTCGGCGCCGATGGCGACGCGGTGACTAGGGAACGCAATCAGTGTAAGTCCATGACGCATTACGACGAGGACATACCGAATATTCGGTAAATCGGTCTAGCCACGTGCGCTAGACCACATGAGTCCGTCCAGTCACACCTCGAACTCGTGGATCACATGCATGGCGGCCTCTTCCGCGCTCGACCCGGCCCCGTCGATCCCGACGTCGGAGACGAACCGATCGTCGTCGTCACTGGCGGCGACCAGGCGCCCGGAGCGCTCCTCGCCGACCTGGTCGTCGTCCAGGTCCTCCTCCATCGTGTCCTCGGACCAGGCCTCGTACTCGACGTCCGGCTCCTCCCAGGAGAGCTGGCGATCCAGCGAGGCGCCCTGACGCTGCTCGGCCGCGGTGTTGCCGAAGCCCTGGGCCGCCGACCATCGCTCACGCGTCACGATGCCCTCGTCGAGGATGTCCTCGACGCCACGGTCGTCCAGGCTGTCACCGGGCTGGAGCTGGTCCTCGTCGTCGACGCTGTACTCGCCGTACTCTTCCTGTCCCATGCCCCCCATCAAACACCCTGGAGACCCCGTGGAGGCGGCTTGGGTGGTGAAGCCTGTGTACCCTTCGCCACCCTTGACACGGGCGGTTCGCTGAGGCAGTGCAGGGCGCCGTCTACCCTGAGGCGTGCTCATCTCCGACTCCCATCGCGTGCTCTTCATCCACGTGCCCAAGACCGGCGGCGTGACCGTGGAGACCGTCGTCCGCGAGGGGGTCGACGACCTGCGCGACCTCGGGCCCGGGCGGCATCCGCGGCTGCGCTGGGTGCTGAACCAGGAGCCGGGGTTGGTCGACTACTGGACCTTCGGCTTCGTGCGCAACCCGTGGAGCCGGATGGTCTCGTGGTGGTCGATGATCGACCGCTGGAACCACCGCCTCGGGCCGGCTTCGGGCAAGCCCCAGGTGGAGCAGGACGGCCCGCGCGGCGGCAACCGGCTCTGGCGCGCGGTGGCCGCGTACGACGGCTTCGAGGAGTTCATCCTGCGCGGCACCGCCGAGCTGCCACGCCTGGCCACCCCGCAGGTCGACTTCCTGCACACCCGCCGCAAGAACGCCGACTTCATCGGCCGCACCGAGCGCCTGGCCGAGGACCTGCAGGTGGTGCAGCACCGGCTCGGCCTCCCCCTGGAGGCTCCGCCGCGGCGCAACAGCTGGACCAAGGGCCCCTGGCAGGACTACTACGACGACCGGACCCGGCAGCGGATCGCCGAGGTGTACGCGAAGGACATCGCCGAGTTCGGCTACACCTTCGGCTGACTAGCATCGGGGCCGTGAGCTACCTCCTCCGCCAGAGCCTCCTTGCCGCCCTGACCGCCAACGCACTCCGGCCCATGCGCGGCTACACCCCCGCGATCCCCTCGTTCGTGCTGGGCTGGCTCACCAGCGAGCTGGCCCCGCAGCTGCTGGCGCTGAACGCGGCGGACACCGGCGTGCAGCTCGCGCGCGGTCGCCGCAGCGCCGCCGGTCTGACGCTGGCCGCCGGGTCCGCCGCCGGGCTCGGCTACCTGGTGGCCGGCAGCCGGCGCTCCCAGCAGCAGCTCGAGGACGCGCTCACCCAGGGCCTGGGCGTGGACTACGTCGAGCAGCTGGACGCGCCGCCCACCCCCGCCGACCTGGCCACCCCCTGGCGCTCCCTGGCCCGCCCGTTCCGGTTCGGCGACGACACGGTCCGGGTCGAGCGCGACATCGCCTACACCGACGCCGGCAGCCGCGGCCACCTCGACATCTACCTGCCCGCGGCTACGACCAGGCTGGTGAAGGCGCCGGTGCTGCTGCAGGTGCACGGGGGCGCCTGGACCCTGGGCCGCAAGGACCAGCAGGGGCTGCCCTTGATGCACCACCTGGCCGCCCGCGGCTGGATCTGCGTGGCGATCAACTACCGACTCGCGCCACGCGACCCCTTCCCCGCGCAGATCATCGACGTCAAGCGGGCCATCGCCTGGATCAAGCAGCACATCTCCGAGTACGGCGGCGACCCCGACTACCTGGTGGTCACCGGCGGCTCGGCGGGCGGCCACCTGTCCGCCCTGGCCGCCCTCACCCCCGGCGACCCGGCCTTCCAGCCGGGGTTCGAAGAGCAGGACACCAGCGTGCAGGCCGCCGTCCCGGTCTACGGGGTCTACGACTTCGCCGGCGCCACCGGCCTGAAGAGCGCGCAGCTGATGCGCGACCGGTTCCTCGCCCCGAAGGTCATGTTCAAGACCTGGCAGGACTCCCCCGCCGACTTCGAGAACGCCTCCCCGATCCTGCGGATCACCCCGGACGCGCCGGACTTCTTCGTCATCCACGGCACCCACGACACCCTGGTCGACGTCGACCAGGCGCGGTTGTTCGTCGGGGAGCTGCACCGGGTCTCCCAGCGCTCCGTGGTGTACGCGGAGCTGCCGGGGACCCAGCACGCGTTCGACGTCTTCCACTCCATCCGGTCCGCCCACATGGTGCGCGCGGTCAGCCGCTACCTGAACTGGCACTGGAACCGGTACCGCGCCGGACAGCCGGTGGAGGCGGCGTGATGCCGGTGCCCCCGAGTCCTGAGGCCCAGCCCCGCCCCCCGGCCGAGCTGTTGGCCCTGATCGACGAGACCAAGGGCTTCATGCCCGCCGACGAGGGACTGCTGCTGTTCCGCTACGCCCGCGAGGCACTCCCGCTCGGTCCGGTGCTCGAGGTCGGCACCTACTGCGGGAAGTCGGCGCTCTACCTGGGGGGCGCCGCCCGCGAGGTCGGCGGCACGGTGTTCACCGTCGACCATCATCACGGCAGCGAGGAGAACCAGGCGGGCTGGGAGCATCACGATCCCGAGGTGGTGGACCCGCGCACGGGCCGGATGGACACGCTGCCGTTCTTCCGGCACACGCTGGAGCGCGCCGGCCTGGAGGAGCAGGTGGTGGCGGTGATCGGCACCTCGGTCACGGTCGCGCGCCACTGGCGGACCCCGCTGGCCATGCTCTTCATCGACGGCGGCCACGCCGAGGAGCACGCGCAGAACGACTACACCGGGTGGGCCCGCTGGGTGCAGCCCGGTGGGCTGCTGGTGATCCACGACGTGTTCCCCGACCCCGCCGACGGCGGGCAGCCGCCGTACCACGTGTTCCTGCGGGCGCTGGCCGGCGGTGCCTTCACCGAGGTCGAGACCCTGGGGTCGATGCGGGTGCTGCGCCGGACCTCAGGACCGGGCCGCGCCGGCGAGGACGTCGGCTGAGGGACAGCCGCACTCCAGGCCGATCTCGGAGAAGACCGGCAGCGTGGCGCCGCGCATGATGTCCGAGCCACCGGTGGCGCCGCTGAGCTGGTCGGCGGCCAGGATCACCGCGGCGGCGGTGTACGTCGTCTGCTCCCCCGGCCAGTTGACCCGATCGGGGTAGACGTACCCGGTCCAGTAGCGCCCGTCCGGCTCGCGCAGGTGCTGCATGTCGGCGAAGAGCCGCAGCGCCCGGTCCCGGTCGCCCAGGGCATCCAGCGCCATCACCAGCTCGCAGGTCTCCGCCCCGGTCACCCACGGGTCCGGCGCGATGCACAGGATGCCCAGGTCGGGCACCACGAAGGTGTCCCAGCTGGCGGCGATCAGGTCCTTGCCGGCCTGCCCGCGAACCGCACCGCCGAGCACCGGGTAGTACCAGTCCATCGAGTAGCGCGACTTGTCCAGGAACTGGTCCCGGTGCTCGCGCAGCGCGTGGGCCAGCCGGCCGCCGGCCAGCTCCCAGCCCGGCTGCGGCTCACCGACCAGCTCGGCCAGCGCCACCCCGGCGGCCAGCGAGTGGTAGATGCTCGAGGAGCCGGCCACCAGGGCCTCGGCGTTCACCTTCGCGGGGTGCCCCTGGGACCACTCCTGGGACCAGGCGATGCCGCCGAACGGCAGCTGCAGGGAGACCACCCAGTCCAGGGCCCGGCGCACCGCGGGCCAGTAGCGGCGCACGAAGGCCAGGTCCCGGCGTACCAGCCAGTTGTGCCAGACCCCGACCGCCAGGTACGCCGACATGTTGGTCTCGCCGCTGTGGTCCTCCACCTGCCCGGCCACGATCTTCATCGGCCACGAGCCGTCCGCGCGCTGCAACCTCAGCACCCAGTCAAAGGCCCGGTCGCTGGCCTCGACCTCGCCCCCGACCAGCATCGCCATCGCGGCCTCGATGTGGTTCCAGACGTCCGCGTGCTCGCCGGGCGCCCAGGGCACGGCGCCGTCCGGCTCCTGCATGGCCACGATGGAGGCGGCCGTGGCCGCGACCTGGTGGCCGGTCAGGATGCCGGGGACCTCGGGCAGCTCAGGACGCATCGACCCACGCGGTGTCGGTGGCGAGCGAGTCGAGCTGGGCGGCGGCCGGCTTGGTGAAGTACAGCACCATGCTCTTGCCGATGATCGGGTCCAGCACCTTGCCGACCAGCTGCAGCACCCGGGGCGCCTCCATGATCTCCCACACCAACAGCTTGTGGTACGACTTCGCCAGCCAGTGCTCCTCGTTGTCCAGGCCCACCGCGCACTTGATCCACCAGTACGGCGAGTGGAGGCCGTGCGCGTAGTCGACCCCGTCCAGGACCATGCCGGCCTTGGTGATCTTGTCGACCAGCTCCTTGTCGGTGTAGATCCGGATGTGGCCGCCCGGCGTGTTGTGGTAGTCGTCGGATAGCTTCCAGTTGATCATCTCCGGCAGCCACCGCGGCACCGAGACCGCCAGCGTCCCACCGGGGCGCAGCACCCGGACCAGCTCCGCGATGGCCTGGATGTCGGCCGGGATGTGCTCGAGCACCTCGGCGGCCACGACGCGGTCGAACTCGGCGTCCGCGAACGGCAGCGCCAGCGCGTCCCCCTCCTTGGTGTCGGCCTCGGCGCCCTCGGGCACCTCGCCCTTCTCCTTCATCGCGTCGAACACCTCGCGCACGCCGGCCAGCTCGTCGGCGTCCTGGTCGAAGGCGATCACGTCCGCGCCGCGCCGGTACATCTCGTAGGCGTGGCGACCCGCGCCGCAGCCCATGTCCAGCACCCGCTCACCGGGGCGCAGCCCCAGTCGGTCGAAGTCAACGGTCAGCACGGGGCTCCCCCTTCGCGGCCTGCTCGGCCCGGTAGTCGGCGATGACGCTCTCGTACGCCGCCGCAGTGGCCTGCGCCACCGCACGCCAGCTGAACTTCTCCTGCACGCGCTTCCGCCCCGCCTGGCCCATCCGCTCCCGGCGCTCCGGGTCGTCGAGCAGCGCGGCGATGGCCGCCGTCAGCTCACCCACGTCCCCGGGCGTAACGAGGTCGGCGCACTCGCCGTCGGGACCGACGACCTCGGGGATCGCCCCGGCCCGGGACGCCACGAGCGGGGTGCCGCATGCCATCAGCTCGGCGGTGGGCAGCGAGAAGCCCTCGTACAGCGACGGCACACAGGCGATCTGGGCCGAGCCCATGATCCGCACCAGCTCCTCCTCGGGGACCCCGTTGACGAACCGCACGTGCGGTCCGATCGCCAGCCGCTCGATGAGCTGCTCGGTCGGCCCACCCGGCACCGGCTTGGTGACCAGCAGCAGCTCCAGGTCCCGTTCGGTGCGCAGTTTGGCGAAGGCCTCGAGCAGGGTGGCGATCCCCTTCATCGGCATGTCCGCGCTGGCCATCGCCAGGATCCGCCCGGGCACCCGCGGCTCGACCGGGGGCACGAACGCGTCGTCCACGCCGAGCAGGACCACCTCCATCCGCGCCGGGTCCACGCCGAAGTCGCGGGCGATGTCGCGCTTGGAGGACTCCGAGGGGGTCAGGATCTTGCGGGCCTGCCGGGCCACCTTGCCCTGCATGCGCAGGAAGCCGTACCAGCGCCGCATCGAGAACTGCTTGCGCAGCGGCGCGGCCGCGAGGTCGATGCGGCGGTCGAAGGTGATCGGGTGGTGCAGCGTGGTGAGCAGCGGCAGCCCCATCTTCTCGATCTCGAGGATGCCGTAGCCGAGCACCTGGTTGTCGTGCACCACGTCGAAGTCCTCGACCCGGTCCCTGAGCAGCCTGGCGACCCGGGTGCTGAACGTCTTGGGCTCGGGGAAGCCGGCGGTGCACATGGTGAGGAACTCCTCCACGTCCACGCGGTCGCGGAACTCCCGCAGATGCGGCACCCGGAACGGGTCCGGCTCCCGGTAGAGGTCCAGCGACGGCACCTTGGTCAGCTTCACGCCATCGTCGAGGATCGGGTACGGCTGGCCGGAGAAGACCTCGACCTCGTGTCCGAGCGCGACCAGCTCGCGGCTCAGGTGCCGAATGTAGATCCCCTGGCCGCCGCAGTGCGGCTTGCTCCGATAGGACAGCAGGGCAACTCGCAACGCGCGGCCTTCCTCGAACAGATGGAACGTGTTTCTACCACGGCCACCGGTTGATAGCGTAGGCACGTCAGTCAACGGACCACGGCACAGTTGTGTTCCGGTTCCGCGATGTCACGTGAGTCACCCCCGTCCCGCACACCGGAGGAGCTGCGAGAGATGAGCAGCCAGCGCACCCGCACCACGGGCGGCAAGACCGAACGGGTCCGCGGCAAGAGCGCCGTCGCCCAGGGGGAACGCCGGGAGCGGATCCTGGACGCCACCGTCTCACTCGCGTCCAGCGGGGGCTTCGACGCGGTGCAGATGCGCGAGGTCGCCGAGCGCGCCGACGTGGCCCTGGGCACCCTGTACCGCTACTTCCCGTCCAAGATCCACCTGCTGGTCAGCGCCCTGCACCGACAGCTCGAGCGCGCCAACGAGGCCTCCCTCAAGGCGGGGCCCATCGCCGGTGACACCGCCGCCGACCGGGTGATCAACGTCTTGCGCGAGCTGGGTGGCGGCATCGGCTCGGATCCCCACCTGACCGAGGCGTTGACCCGGGCCTTCATGTTCGCTGACTCGTCGGTGCAGCAGCAGATCCATGAGGTCGGCGAACTGCTGGTCGCCATGCTCACCCGCGCCTTCCACCCCGAGGACCCGCAGTCCACCCCCGAGGACGTGGCGCGCTCCCGGGTGATCGCCGATGTCTGGCTGGCCACCCTGGTCGGGTGGGTGACCGGCCGACGGACGCTGGAGGACGCGATCGCCCACTTGGAGCACGCCGTGCGGCTGCTGATGAGCGACTCCTCGGCCTGACTCGGAGGTCGTGCCACTCGCCCCTCGGCGGGGCGGCGAGATTGGTTGTCCGTGGGCTGTGCACAGGCCTTCCCGCGCATATCCGAACATCAGTACGATTGACTCCTCAGTTGAAGCAACCCCATCTCGGATCCTCTCGGGAGGCACCTGTGGCACACGACCCGACCCCACCGCATCCTCTGTTGGTGTGCGCCGACGCGATCGAGGCGGCGCTCAAGGAGGCGTCCGGGGTCGACCCCATCTTCATGACGCTCGCCGACAAACGGGTCGGGCTGGTCCGGTTCGCGCACCTGGTGAACCTGGTCGAGGCGGTGCGGATGCGGATGATCGCGGCGTCTGAGGACGTCGCCGCGGCGGAGGGGCACCGGGATGTGGCGTCGTGGTTGACGCATCGCACTCGGGCGGACCGGAAGGCCGACCGGCGAGCCCAGTTGTTGGCGGTGGAGCTGGAGACCCGGTGGCACCAGCTCGCCGCCGCGGTCCAGGACCCCGGCGAGGGGCGGGTGAACCTGGACCAGGCCCGGGTGATCGCCAGCGCCCTGGGTGACGTATCCCGCGCTCTGGCCGAGGAGCCCGGCATCGACGCCGACCTCGCCGCGGACATTCTTCAGCGGGCCGAGGCCCGGCTGATCGAGCACGCCCGGACCTTCGGGCCAAAGGAGCTCGCCAGGCTCGGGGAGGGGATCCTCGACGTCGTGGCGCCGGAGTACGCCGACCAGGTCGAGGGCCGCACCCTGGAGAAGCAGGAGGCGCATACCCGGCGGCACACCACCCTCACCACCACCCCGTTGGGGGACGGCACCACGTTGATCAAGGCCCGGGTGCCCGACCCGATCGCGGTCCGGCTGGTGACGCATCTGGAGGCGTTCACCAACCCCCGCCGCGCACACCTGGCCGACAGTGCAGGCGAGGGCGCCGACTGCGGCGGCGCCGCTGCCGACGGGTACGGGGCCGACGGGGAGAGGCTCCCGTATCCGATGCGGCTCGGGTACGCGTTCTGCTCCCTGCTGGAGACCCTCGACCCGACCCGGCTGCCGCTCCATGGAGGCGACGCGACCCGGATCGTCGTGACCATCCCGGTCGACCAGCTCATGGCTGGGGTCGGGGCCGGCACGCTGGCCGATGGCACCCGCATGTCCGTGGGGGACGTACGACGGCTGGCCTGCACGGCGGGGATCATCCCCGCCGTCCTCGGCACCGGCTCCCACGTCCTGGACCTGGGCCGTACCGCCCGGCTGCACAACGGCCCCCAACGCAGAGCCATGAGAATCCGGGACAAGCACTGCCGGGCCGAGGGCTGCCGAATACCCGCTACCTGGTGCGAGGCACACCATTGGCAAGCCTGGTCAGCGGGCGGGGCCACGGACCTGGACAACGGCGGCATGCTCTGCGCGTTCCACCACCACCTGATCCACGACCCCCGCTACCACCACACCA
>ERZ1645187.3212-NODE-3212-length-13884-cov-4.516596_pt1 | contig 13884 bp, 5 predicted proteins | sample MGYA00575352_ERZ1645187 | MGnify/ENA primary metagenome ERZ1645187 (study PRJEB40837, sample SAMN11349314) | freshwater sediment metagenome | isolation source: river sediment | host: Sediment | place: India: Wazaribad , New Delhi | collected 2017-02-21 ...
TCGGCCCAACGTACCCTGTTGCGCGCGCCCTCCGCACTCGGCCAGGTAGAGATCTGCAATAGGTTCATCAAAAATGTGCCCTCGCTCAGATTTATGGTGCCCTCAGGGGGCGTCATGTGGCTCAGCTACAAGATGGCGTGTACCGTGTCCAGCGGTGCCCTGAAAACGTGATTGCAGAAGCCATGATTTGATGGTCTGGGCCGTATTGCCCGGTCAAGTCCGACGAAGTTCCGCTGCGCTCCACAGCCCTTACGATGGCCGCTCGATTTCCGTCAGGCGGGTCAGCATTCGTTGCACGGCCTCGATTTGCGGTGCTTGTCGTGTCAGGTAGCCCCGGCCGGTATAGCCCCACCAGTCCCAGCAGCCCTGGGGATTGAACGGACTTGTCGCTGCTTGTGGAAAAAGCACGATCAAACGATTACTGTCGGCCCACCGCGCAAATCCCGTCTCGCGGACAAACACGTCACCGACCAGAGCGCGGTTCTGTCCACAGCCGTGGAAGGCGATGTGAACCCGGCATCCAGGCGCCTTCGATTCACCACCATCGCGGCAGGAAGCGGGCACGTAGACGACGCCGCTGTCTTCCATCCCGTGAGTCGGCAGATCGCGCGTGAAGGGACGCTGATCGAAGACGACGAACTCACCCGTGGTTTGCGCGGCAGCCGGCTTCAGTGGCCCGTAGATGAAGGACAGCAGGTCACCCGCCTGATCGTAGTCGCAGTCGACTACGTAGGGTTTGCCCGTGTCGTCACATGCAAGACCTGCATTATCGGTCACGAATGCATGACCTGCATCGATGTCGCTGACGAATTTGATCTGCTCGGCAGGCACCCCAAGATCACGATAGAAGGCTTCAGCGGCGCTGACGATCGCTGGCACGACCGTATGGTCGGACTTGCCTGTAAACAGGTAGACGCGGTCCGAGATCACCAGATCGATCGGCGCGATGTCGCCTTTCTGGGCCAGGCTTCGTGCGCGATCGGCCAGCATCGACGGGCTTGGTACGCCCCAGATCTGCATGGCGTTGAGCATGCATCCGTTGATCGCCTTCGTGACATTGAGGAATGCCGAGCCGGGTCCGGGCAGCATGTCGGCGAATACGCTTTCCGCGCAGCCGTAGGGTCCACCCGCGATGATTGCGGCACCGATGATCTCTCGTCCGTGCGCCAACTGGAATTGACCGGCCATATAGGCGCCTGACGAAATACCAGAAACGGATGTCTCATTTTTCGCAGCGCCGAACGCCGGGAGACGAGTGCTTTTTTCCGAACCGCCACATCCCGATATCACTATCGAGGTGACGAGCATCGCAGCAAGTGTCGCGACTGCGCGGACAGTGCGCCAACGTACAGAGGGCGCGCGTGGCGCGCCAGCTGTGCGGGCTCTGGAAGATCTAATGCGACGTGGCATGTCCACCGTGATGCGAGGTTGCCGATAGGGTATGGAGGGCGAACTTATCCCGATCGCTGCTGCCGCGAAACCCTGCTCGCGGCCTTGTAGCGGATTTTGGTCGCTGCGGCCTGATGCTGGTTGCGACACACCCCGCCAAGGCGCCTATTTCAGGCGCACGCTGACCCGGTCCACCTGCCCCTTGGCGTCGATCACCGATAGCCTGAAGAAACCGCGCGAGAGAGGCTGCCAGACGAGGTCGCGGCGATGGGTGGTCATGCCGATCGGATGGCCATCTGCAAGCCAGGTGAGCGGCAGCGTACCACCTTCCGCCTTCAGCAGTAGCGGATCGAGGCTTTGTACATCGGATGCCTCGGCAACTTCGACTTCGGCCCGGTCGGGCGGGAAGGCGATCGCAAGGGAACGTTCCAGGTAGGGGCCCGTCATGCGTGGCTGGCCAGGCTCGGCGAAACGCTTGAGCGGCGCGGGCAGTTCGCTTCCCGCAACCTTGAGTACGCCAGACGGCTGCGGAGCCAGTGGAGCGCGACGCTCGCCGATGCGCGCGAAGGCATCAAACAGGATGGGGGCGGCTGCGCCATGCCCCATCAGCCCTGGCGTCGAGGCGTTGTCGGGTCGCCCGACCCAGACGGCGACGACGTGACGGCCGTCATAGCCGATCGCCCATGCGTCGCGGTAGCCATAGGACGTCCCCGTTTTATAGGCGATGCGTCCACCGCGCGCGTTTGCCGGGGGCGGTGCGTCCTTGAGGATATCGGTCACATACCAGGCCGCGACCGGAGACAGCAGGTGGCGCGGGCGCTGTTCGACATGTCCCCGCCGCAAGCGCAGGGCGGCGGCCTCAAGATCCTGTCGCCGGTGAACGAGGGTGATCGGGCTGCCGCCGCGCGCAAGACCCGAATAAAGCCCCGCCATATCCTTCAAGGTGAAGCCGACGCCGCCCAGTGCGAGGGCGAGCGAAGGCTCTGTGGATTGGGCGAATTGAGGCGTGAAGCCGCCCCGCTTCAGCCGCGCGACAAAGCGGGCTGGCCCGACGCGATCGAGCACCTTCACCGCGGGAATGTTGAGTGACTGCGCCAGTGCCTGGCGAATCGTCACCGTGCCGCGGAAATCCTCGTCGAAATTCTTTGGTGTGTAGGTGCCAAAGCGCACTGGACGGTCGTCGATCAGCGTTTCGGGATGCGCCAGCCCGAGCTCGAACGAAAGGCCATAGACGAAGGGCTTCAGCGTCGAGCCGGGAGAACGAACGGCCTCCACCATGTCGATGGCGCCAAAGCGCGTCGCATCGAGGTAATCGGCGGCGCCGACATGGGCGAGAATCTCGCCACTGTGATGGTCCGCCACCAGGATTGCCGAGGAGAGCCGCTCGCCGATCAGTGCGGTCTGCTCCCTGGCGAGCTGTTCGAGACTTTTTTGCAGCATGCGGTCGAGCGTGAGGTGGTGCTCGCGCCTGGCCGGTGCTGCGGCCACTTCCTCTTCCGTCAGATGCGGAGCAAGCATCGGGAAGGTGCGCCGCCGCGTCGGCATAGGCTCGTTCTTTGCGCGCTCGGCTTCCGCAACGCTGATGACGCCGGCAGCGGCGGCACGGTCGAGCACGCGCGCGCGCGCGCGTCTGGCGGCTTGGGTATGCCGGTCCGGGCGTCGTGTCTCGGGTGATTGCGGTAGCGCCACCAGCAGTGCGGCCTCGCCCACGGACAGCCGCTTGGGCTCTTTTCCAAAGTAGGCGAGCGTGGCTGCGCGAACGCCTTCCAGGTTGCCGCCGAAGGGTGCAAAGCGCAGGTAGAGTTCGAGGATCTCATCCTTCGACAGCCGCTGCTCGATTTGCAGTGCGCGCACCATCTGCCTGAGTTTGCCCGAAGCGGTGCGCTCATGCCGTTCCTCGATCAGTCGCGCCACTTGCATGGTCAGCGTGGAGGCGCCCGAAACGAGCCGCCCGTGCCGTATGAACTGGCCGGTGGCCCGCATCACGGCACTGAGGTCGACGCCGTGGTGGGTGCGAAATTTCCTGTCCTCGAATGCGAACAGGATGGACAGATAGCGCTGGTCCACGTCGCGCGTGGTAACGGGCAGCCTCCAGCGGTCGTTTTTGGTCGTGAATGCGCGCAGAAGTTGCCCGTGGCGATCCATAACCACGGTCGAAAGATCGCTTGCGACCTCGAGCGGGGGTGGCCCGAGGTGTGACTTTGCAATCTCGACCCCGCCCCACAGCGTGACGGCCGACAGGGTGGCGGCGACCGTCAGCGCGATTGCTGCTCGCGCTGCAAGGCGCAGGCGGCGCCGCCAGGGTGCTCCCGCGGCAGCGGGGGATGCCGCCGAGGGTGCGGAACCTGTCATGGGCTTGCAGGCCTCATCCATCACCGCCGATCACTCCTTGGCCGTGATGGTGAGCGTGCCCGCCGCAGTCCGAGCGTAGAGGTCGGGCCGGTACATGTCCTCCACCGTGGCAGCCGGGTGAACGAACTTGCCCGGCGTGACCGCGCGCACGATATAGGCCGCGCTCGCCATGCGCAGAGGTGTCGCCGCATCGCCTGGTTCCGAAGAGGCTTCGCCACCGTTCTCGTCCTGCTTTTGGGTGTTGAACAGGTTGAACGAGGCGACGAAACGGTCGTCACGGAATTCCGTGTGTTCGGGCGAGACGGTTCCGGCCAACCAGGCGAGCGACTTGATGTCGCCAGACTGTACCAGCCGCGGGTTCTCGATCTCCAGGCCCGCCGGCAGGCGATCGACCAGCAGGATGCGACCGCCGGCTTGGTGCGTTTCCACCTTGACGACCGCAACCAGACGCTCGTTCTGCGGCAGGCTTGCCGTGCCGCCCGTCGCGCTGCCGAGTTCCACCTGCCGGCCGTCCAGCGTGTAGTACGTCCGCGTTACCGTGAAGCCCTTGGAGGTGGCCGGTTCGGGCGTCAGCGCCGCGCCGATCACCGAGACCACAACGTCGATTGCCGCATCGCCTTCGTTGGTCAGGACAAGCCCGCCATCCTTGCTGATCTGGGCTGGCGTGAGCGGCCGCAAGATCGGCGCCTGCAGCGGTGCGCCGCCGAGCGTCAGGCGGGCGGCCGCCGCATCGTCGGCAAGGGCGTTGGCGGCGAGCAGCAACCAGGCCTGCTCCTGCGTCGAGGTATGGCCGCGTGCCGCATAAGCCTTGGCGATCACGTCGACGAGGCGGGGAGAATCCTCCTTTGCGATGCCGACCTCGGCTGCGAGCGTCACCAATGCCGCACCATCGCGCAGGCCCGAGCCGTAATCGCCACGCGCAACATCGGCATCAGGATTTTCAAGTGCCGCGATGGCCGCCGAGAACGCCCGCTCCGCGCGCGTCTTGTCACCCATCATGGCCAGCGCCGCACCAAGCTGTGCCTTGGCGAGCGGCGTCGAGAACCTGTCGAGCCGCGTGTCGGCATAGTAGCGCAGCTCGCCAATCGGTGCGCGGCCGTTGCGGGCGAGCACATAGAGCGCATAGGCGCGGTCCTCGCCGCCCTTCTCGAAATCCTGCGCATAGGCGATCAGGTTCTGCAGCCGGTCGACCGCCTGGCCATAGGCGTCCGAGCGTACATCGAAGCCCGCCTCCCGCGTCCGCGTCAGGAAGTCGGTGACATAGGCCGTCAGCCACAGGTCGGGTTCGGCAGGTCCCCAGATGCCGAAGGCGCCGGTGCTGTCCTGCATCGCAAAGACGTGGTCGATCGCCTTCTGCACGCGCTCCTTCAGCTCCTTGTCGGTGCCAAGCCCTATGCGGCTGGCAACGGCGTTGGCATAAACGAGCGGCAACGCGCGAGAGACGGTTTGTTCCGCGCAGCCGTAGGGATAACGGTCGAGCGAGGTGAGCAGCCCTGGCACATCGAAGCGTGCCTGCGGACCAGCCGACAGGTTGATCCTGGTGCGGTTGCCGATGAGATCGGCGATGAGGTCCTTCGATAGCGTCAGGCTGCCGCCCTTCGCCGCGATCCTGGCAACCGTGGTCCGCTTGATGTCACCAGCCGGCGGCTTGACGTCGAGCGTAATGCGGCGCTTGACGTCGATGCCACTGGGGCCGGCCACGCGCACGTCATATGCAATGAGGCCGACATCTTTTGGCTTGAGTGCAATCCGTTCGATGCTGCGCGCATCCGCCTTGAGATCGAGCGTCTTGTCGGCGACCCGCTCCTTGGGAGCGTTGTCCACGTCCGAGATCGAGCGTTCGACCGTGAGCTGGTAGAGCGCGGCGGGACCTTCGACGTTGTGCAGGTCGATCGTCAGGCGTGCCTCGTCGCCCAGTGTCAGGAAGCGCGGAGTCGTCAGCGTCACGGCGATCTCGTCGCGAACGATCACGGTCTTGTCCGCCGAGCCGACCTTGTCGCCGCTCCAGGCAACCGCCATCAGCCGCACCGAGCCGTTGAAGTCGGGCATGTCGAAGGAAACGACCGCCTTGCCGTTGGCATCGACAGTGGCGATGCCGGAGAACAACGCCAGGATTTCCTCGGTCGGAGGCGCGCCCTGCATTTCAAGCCCGCCGCCGTCGCCGCCTGAGCGTAGCGCGCCGCGCTCCGCCCGCATGCCATCGATCAGCCGGCCATAGAAATCGCGGATCTCGATGCCGAGCTTGCGCTGCTGGTAGAACCAGTTCTGTGGCGAAGGCGTCTTGAACCGTGTCACGTTGAGAACGCCGACATCGACGGCCGCAACCGTGATGCGGGCGTCCTCGCCCGGTTGTAGTCCGGTGAGCGTCACCGGCACATCGAGCTTGCTGCCAGAGCGAACCTTGTCTTGCGCGCCGATGGCAATGGAGAGTGTGCGCGGCTTTGCATCGAGGCCGAGCCAGGCAAGGCCGAGCGCGCGCGAGGGCATGCGCTTCAGAGCTTCGTCCATCGGCCGGTACATCAGCGCCGTCACGTAGACACCAGCGCCCCAGTCCTCGCCAACCGCGATAGCGACCTCGTTGTCGCCCTTGTCGATCTTCACCTCGCGCACGTCGTGGAGATCAGAGCCGAGCACGGCGATAAGCGCGGTGCCTGGATATTTCGACGCTATGCGCAGTTTCGCCGTTTCGCCCGGGTTATAGCTCGCCTTGTCGAGTGCAACGTCGAGCACTTCGGGACTGTCGGGATTGTCTCCACTGACGAACCATCCCGCATTGAAGGCGTAGCTCGAGGCTGCTGCGCCGGCACCCTCCGTGGTCACCTCAAGCCGGTAGCGGCCATAGCCGACCGCGGCTGAGATCATGGCGGGAGCATCCGCGCCGATATCGATCGTGCCGCCGGCTGCTTTGCGTGTGAAAGTCACTGCCTCGTATGACCATACGCCGTCGCGCGCATACCATTGCCAGCTGGTTTCGAGTTTCATGAGCTGCCACTTGGCGTCGCGCACTGTGTTGCGCTTTCCATCCTCGCCAAGGTGGATGACCTCGAAGGCAGCATCCTTGCCGACCTCTTCACCAACCTCGTGTGGCTTGAACAGCGGCTTGATGCCGATGCGGCTGCGTGGCGTCGTCACGGGCAGGGTGAGGCCGCGCTCGATGCTGCGTCCGCCGGGCTCCTTGAGGCGCAAGAGGACCTGCGCCTCGAGGGGGCGGGCCGTATCGGAGATCGCCGGCAGCACGACCGGAACGTCTGCTGTACCGTCGGCCGAGGTATTGACCAGATGCTCGAGCGGCTGGCGCACGGGATTTATGGTTTCGTCGGCCAGTCCGAACTGGTAGCCATCGAACCCGGCAAGACCGCTGCTGGACGGTCTGACGATGATGTCGCCTTCGAGGGCAAGGTTGGCCGCCGGTGGGCCATAGAGATACTTGCCTGCGATTTTGATCGATTTCGTCACCTCAGGGCTCAGCGCGCCTTCGGGTGCGGTGAGCGTCATGTCGAGCCGTTCGGGCGTGAAGTCTTCCACCAGGAACGAGACCTGGGCAAGCGCGGGTGAGGTCGGGTCGGCATGCAGTTGCGCACGCCACGTGCCGGTTTGCGCAGCGCTCGTCAGGGCAAGATCGCTGGCGCGCCCGCCGAGTCCTTGGTCGGTAAGGAGGATGCTGCGATGGGTGACGCCGTCGGGACGTGTCACGATCAGCGTCATTGGAGTCGTCACGGCCTTGCCCGCGCCGTCGCGAACGATGCCGGCCAGATGCACGGTCTCGCCGGGGCGATAGACGCCGCGCTCGGTGTAGAGATAGGCATCGATGGCGCCAGGGGCATCACGGCCTTTCACGCCGCGGTCCGAAAGGTCGAATGCCGCCGTCGTCAGATCGAGGAAAGCGTATTCCGTGCCGTTGGTTCGTTCCGCGATGAGGATCGCCGGCGCCAGTCCGCCCTCACCCTTGGCAAGGCTCGCTGCAAAGCGTGCGTATCCCTTCGCATCGGTTTCGCTCGAGGCAAGAACCTCGTTGTTGCGCGCGACGAGGCGAACCTTGGCCCCCGCGAGGGGTGACGTGTCGGCCAGAGAGCGCACGAAGGCATGGATGCCGTCGGAGCCGCTGAACGCCGTCAACCCCATGTCCGAGACGACGAACCATTGCGATGCGATCGCGTTGTCTTCGTTCTTGTTCTTGTGCAGCGGCTTGGCAACCATGACATAGGCGCCGGGCTTCAGCGTGCCGACGGCATCGCCGACCGGGACCGCCGTCGTCACCTCTGCATTGAGCTTCGACGTGACGGGCAACTGCCCTGAATAGATCTTCTCGCCGTTGCGGCTTTCGATCGTTTCGACGTCCCACACCGAAAGCTGTCTGGATAGATCGCCGCTCTGCAGCGTCTGGGCCAAGTTGCGGTCGCCGATCCGGTAGATATCGATCGAGACTGCGGTGGTGTTGATGGAGACCAGCGGGATACCCTGCTGGCCACGGCTCGGCAGCACGTAATTGCGTCCCGAGAAGCGAACGGCGGGCTTGCGGTCGGGAACATAGATCGCTACGTCGATGTTCTTCGTCAGCTTCTCGCCGACGTCGGAGGGAAGTCCGGCTTTCAACTGGATTTCGTAGCGCTCGCCGTGCTTGAGCCCCTCGATGCACAGCTGCTGGTTCTCAGCCGAGAGGCCGGCAGGGTCCTTGCCGCCGACCGACACGAATTTGGAGAAGTCGATCGTGCTGCGTGCCAGCGTTTCGGAGAATTGCAGACAGGCACGCGGGCTCGATGCCTCGCTGTCGGTCCGGTAGTCGGTCATCCGGAAGCCATGCTCGGCCGTCAGCCGTTCGAGTTCCGCTTGCGTCTGGGCATCGTCGACGAGCGCCACACTCGCCTTCAGGGATTCGATGGCGGGACGCCAGAATGCGCGCCGCTTGAGCGCATCGGCAAGCACGGCCAGGGCCCTGGCCCGCTGGGTCTTGTTGGTCGCGCGCTCTTGGGCGATGTAGGCGGCGCCCGAAGCGTTCACCGGCAAGTCGAAGCGCTCGGAGCCCTTGTTGGGGTCGGGCGTGATGGCGAGCAGCGATTGCGCAAGTCCGGTCCAGGCCTCCGTGTTGCCCGGCTCGGCGACGACCGCCATGGCGAAGTTGCGCGCTGCCTCGCGCGCGTCCTTGGCGAGCGCGCGATGTCCTGCCTCGGCGAGTTGGGAGGCTTTTTGCCTGCCCGGTTTCCAGTGTGACCTGAGGTAGGTCTCGTAGCGCTCTCCGTCCTTGGAGAACTCCTTGTGAACGAACTGGATCGTCTCGGCGTGGGCTCGCGGCACGTTGAAGGCCATGAAGGCGAGCGCGCAGACGCTCATCATCGCAAGTCCAATGAGGGCGGCGGAGAATAGTTTTTCAAAATGTGTCATGAGACCTGACCCTGGGTTCGGGAGACAAGGATGCGCCCGCTGCAATACGGGAAACGACATGGCGCAATGATCTGCGCACGCGGGGCATAGGTAAAGCCAATCACGCGGGAATGACGGAACAGCGGCGATAGCGGAGGCTTTGCCGGAATTTTCCGCTTCCTTGCCTTCTTTTGCGCCTGCTTTCCGGCGTACCCGGACTGCCAGTTGCCGTGTGTCGGGATCGGCAACGTGTCCGCGAAGTGTCCGCGACGTGCATTCAGCGGTGGCGCGCCGGCTCATGACACAGGAAGAATGCCAAATTGCCAAAGGACTTATTCCGCGGGCGCCGTCTGGCCGACGTCGGCCTCGCGCTCTGCCAATTGGTCGTGGAGCCTGCGCTGCACGTCGCCGGGCGAACCTGTGCGCCGTGCGATGAGACTGTAGGCGACCGGAACGACGTAGAGCGTCATGACGGTGGCGACCGAGACACCGGCGACCACCACGACGCCGATCACGATGCGTGTTTCGGCGCCAGCCCCGAACGACAGCATCAGCGGCACTGCACCCGCTACGGTCGTGATGCCGGTCATCAGGATCGGGCGCAGTCGCACGCGCGATGCCTCGATCAGCGCATCGTCGAAGGACATGCCCTCGTCGCGCAGCTGGTTGGCGAACTCGACGATCAGGATGCCGTTCTTGGCCGCAAGGCCGACCAGCGCGATGAGGCCGACCTGGCTGTAGATGTTGAGTGTCGTGCCCGTGAGATAGAGGCCGGCCAGTCCGCCAGCCATCGCCAGGGGTACGGTCAGCATGATCACCAGCGGATGCACCCAGCTTTCGAACTGTGCCGCAAGCACCAGGAACACGATCAGCACGCCGAGCACGAAGGCGAACAGGATCGACGAGGATGATGACTTGAAGTCGCGCGATTGCCCCTTGTAGTCGATGATGGCCGTCTCAGGCAGGTTCTCCTTGACCAGCTTTTCCAGGTAGGCGAGCGCCTCCCCCAATGCCAGATGGTCGGCGAGGTTGGCTTCCAGCGTGATCGCCCGCACGCGGTTGAAACGGTTGAGCGTGCCCGAGTCCGCCCGCTCCGCCAGACTGACGACATTGGACAGCGGGATGAGTTCGTTGCTGCGGCTGGAGCGGACATAGATGTTCTGGATGTCGGTGGGGGTCTGCTGGGCGTCGCGCTCGCCTTCGAGCACCACGTCGTATTCCTGTCCGCGCTCGATGAAGGTCGTCACCTTGCGCGAGCCGAGCATGGTCTCCAGCGTCCGGCCGATATCACTGATCGATACGCCAAGCTCGGCGGCGCGATCGTAGTCGATCTGCACGTCGAGTTGTGGCTTGGTTTCCTTGTAGTCCCAGTCGACGCCCTCGAGTCCTGGATTGCTCGCGGCAATCTTCTCGTTGAGGGTATCGCGCCAGCGCACGAGTTCCTCGTAGGTGCCGCCTCCGACCACGAACTGAACGGGCTTTTGCACGGCGCGGCCGAAGCCCTGGCGCATCACGGGGAACGCTCGCACGCCCGGCAGGTCCGCCAGCTTGCCACGAACCTCCTTCATGATCTCGAACGCGGAGCGGCGCTTGCTCCAGTCCTCCAGAAGAACGATGGCGATCCCCGAGTTGAAGCTTGTGATGGCGCCGAAAGATCTGGGTGCGCGCACCAGCATGCGCGCCGCCTCGCCATTCTCGATGTACGTCATGAGGCGCCGCTCGATCTCGTTCATGTAGGGCGTCATGTACTCATGGGTGGCGCCTTCGGGCCCGTTGATCAGGACGAAGAACGCACCGCGATCCTCTCTCGGCGCATACTCCGTTGGAACGCGCTCCAGGAGCCAGTAGATCGATCCGCAGATCGCCACATATGCCAGGATCGGCAGTACCGAGAAGCGGATCACCCATTTGAGGCTATGTGCATAGGCCCTCGCAAGCTCGTTGAAAACGCGATCGATGGTACGATTGATGAGCCCTCTATTGGTGTTGGGACGCAAGAGCTTGGAGGCCAGCATCGGCGAGAGTGACAGCGCGACGATGCTGGAAAAACCGACCGCCGCCGCCATCGTCATGGCGAATTCCGCAAAGAGCCGTCCGATGTCGCCTTCCAGGACGGCGATGGGCGCGAACACCGCAATCAGAACGAGCGTCGTCGCGATCACCGCGAAGCCCACCTGGCGCGTGCCCAGATAGGCGGCAACCAGCGGTGTCTCACCAAGTTCATCCATGCGCCGGTAGATGTTTTCGAGAACGACGATAGCGTCGTCCACCACCATGCCGATCGCCAGGACCAGCGCGAGCAGCGTCAGCAGGTTGATGGAGTAGCCAAGGATGTAGAGGACGATGAACGTCGCGATAACGGAAATCGGCACCGTCACGGCAGGCACGATCATCGCCCGCCAACTGCCGAGGAACAGCAGGATGACCGCGACGACGAGAGCGATGGCGATGACCAGCGTCTTGTAGACTTCCTCGATCGCGCCCTCGATGAAAACGGACGTATCGTAGCTGTCGGTGATGCTCATGCCGTCGGGCAGGTTCGGCGCGATCCTGTCCCGCTCCGCCCGGGCCGCGCGCGCCACCGCTATTGTGTTGGCGGTCGATTGCTTGATTATTCCAAGTCCGACCATGGCGACGCCATTGCCGCGAAAGAACGTGCGATCCTCCAGCGAGGCCTTGACCACCCGCGCAACGTCTCCCAGCCGCACGAGATAGCCGTTGGCGCCGCGCGCAAGCACCAGCTTGGAGAAATCGTCGGCCGTCTTGAAGTTGCGATCGACCCGCACCGTGAACTGGCGCTTTGTCGATTGGATGGAGCCCGCCGGCAGCTCCACATTCTCCGCCCGCAGGGCCCGCTCGACATCGGCCACGGTCAGGCCGCGGGCGGCAAGGGCCTGCCGGTCGAGCCAGATCCGCATGGCGAACTGCTGCTGCCCACCGATCCTGATCCGGGCGACGCCATCCTGCACCGAGAAGCGGTCGACCAGATAGCGATCCGCGTAATCGGTCAGATCCGGAACGGTCATCCTGTCGGAGGAGAGGTTGAACCACACGATCACGTCGTCGTTGGAATCGACTTTCTGGATCTCGGGGGGATCGGCCTCGGTCGGCAGGTCGTCGAGAATGGTCGAGACGCGGTCGCGGATATCGTTGGCGGCGGCGTCGACGTCGCGGCCCACCTTGAACTCGATGTTGACGCGCGATCGCCCATCCTCGCTGGACGAGGAGATGCAGCGGATGCCCTCGACGCCGGCGATGCGTTCCTCGATGAGCTCGGTGACGCGGTTTTCCACGACCTTCGCCGAGGCACCGCGGTAGCTGACGTCGATGGAAACGACGGGTGGATCGATATCGGGGTACTGCCGCAGTGGCAGCCGCTCGAATGCGACGAGGCCGAAGACGACGAGCAGCAGAGCCAGGACGCTGGCGAAGACCGGGCGCGTAATTGAAACATCCGATAGCCTCACGTGCGTCCCGCCGGCTTGTCCGGCGCCCTCTGGCCCGTCGTCGAGGGCAGCGAGCCGGTCCCGTCAGGAACGATCTCCTCGGCCCGCAGGATGGAGACGGAGGTCCCTGGCCGAAGCTTGAGATTGCCGTCACCGACAATCGTTTCGCCGACCTTCAATCCCGCCTTGACCTCGACGAGGCCCGGCTGGCGCGTGCCCGTCTCGATGCGCCGGCGCTCGGCAACCATCTTCTCCTTGTCGACGACGAAGACGTACATGTCGGTTCCGATCGGCACGAGCGCCTCTTCCCTGATTGCGATGGACTCGCGTGGCACCTTGAACAGGTCGATGTTCATCAGCAACCCAGGAACGAGCCTCCGGTCGGGATTGGGCAGGATGGCGCGGACCTTGATGGTGCGCGTTATGTCGTCGATCCTGTTGTCGATGCTGGCCACTTCGCCGCGAAATTCCTGGTCACCGAACCCGCGGGCCTTTGCTGCGATCTCCAGGCCGGGCTTCAAGGTGGCGATGAAGGTGGAGGGAACGGAAAAATCGAGTTTCATGACGCTGTCGTCCTCAAGCCGCGCGATCACGTCGCCAGGCGTGACGAGGCTGCCGACGGAAACCGTGCGCAGGCCCATGCGGCCTGGAAAAGGTGCGCGCAAAACGCGGTCCGATAGCCGTGCTTCCATGGCCGCGACGCGCGCCGAGGTGACGTGGTAGTCGCGGCGGCGTTGATCGAGAACCGTTTCGGGAGTGAGGCGCCGATCCGTCAGGCTCTTTGATCGTTCGTACTGCGCCTTTGCTTCCTCCAGCGCCGAACGTGCTTCCTCCAGGAGAGCCTTTTCCTCCGCGGTGGTCATCTCGACCAGGATCTGCCCTTTGTCGACGCGGTCTCCATCTTCGAACTTGATGGCCGTGATCTTGTCTGCGACGACCGCGGTGAGCGCGACGCTTTCGTTGGACCGCAGCGTGCCGATCGCTTCGACACGGTCGCGAAACGTCATCATGCGTGTTTCGAATACGATCACCGGGACTGCGGCGTTGCTGTCCTGCGCGCGCGCCGTCACGGTAAGAGTGCCGAGCAGGATCACTGCAAGCACGAGTGTCCTGACCCGCGAATACCGGCACCGTTGCCGCGCCTGGGTTCGGGTGTTTTCTGGTCTGAAGGACACGCGTTCAGTCATTTGCCTAGTGTGGTGCTTGTCTCGCAATTGCCGACTGACAATTTGGCAGCGATGCTGGCCGGCAATTGCCGGATTTTGCGATCGCCAACGGAGCGGCTGCGGGTCGGCACCGCCCTGCCCCGTGGCGATCGAGGGCCGTGCGCGGCGATTGA
>ERZ1645187.3213-NODE-3213-length-13883-cov-8.442797_pt1 | contig 13883 bp, 10 predicted proteins | sample MGYA00575352_ERZ1645187 | MGnify/ENA primary metagenome ERZ1645187 (study PRJEB40837, sample SAMN11349314) | freshwater sediment metagenome | isolation source: river sediment | host: Sediment | place: India: Wazaribad , New Delhi | collected 2017-02-21 ...
CCTTATCAGCGCCTCGCCCTTCGCCCGGGTGGCGTCGGAGGCGAAGTCGTCGAGCCACTCGCGGAAGGTCAGCACGGCGTTGAGCTTGCAGAAACGGCCTTCGTGCCCGCTCTTGAGCAGCTTCATGATATGGTCGCCCGTGCGGCCGCAGCGGTAGCCCGACGTGCAGAAGCTGGTTATGTGGCCGAGGTCGGCGAGCTCGCCTATCACCTCGTCGAGGCTGCGCGGGTCGCCTATCATGAACTGCTGGCGCTCCGATTCCTGGTGGTTGTAGCGGTCGGAATAGGCGCCTATGCCTATGTTGGTGCCGGCGTCGCGCTGGGTGCAGAAGCTTATCACGCCGCGTATGGTCTCGGCCTTCTCGCGGGCGGTCACTATCATCCCGGCGTAAGGCACCGACAGGCGCAGCACGGCGACGAGCTTCCTGAAGTCGGCGTCGGAGACGTTCTTCACGCTCTCCTCGGGGAGGCTGGTGCCGTTGGCGCTCTCGAGGCGCGGGAACGAGATGGTGTGCGGGCCTATGCCGAACTTGGCTTCGAGTTCGCGGGAATGCGCGACGAGGCCGAGCACCTCGAACTTCCAGTTCGGGTTAAGGCCGAACAGCGCGCCCAGCGCGACGTCGTCGATGCCGGCCTCGAAGGCGCGGTGCATCACGTACAGGCGCCAGTGGAAGTCGGTCTTCGGGCCCGTGCCCGGATGCAGCTTCGCGTAGAGCTCGCGGTCGTACGTTTCCTGGAAGACCTGGAAGGTGCCTATGCCGCCGGCTTTCATGATCTTCAGGTCGTCTATCGACATCGGCGCGGCGTTGACGTTGACGCGGCGGATCTGGCCCCAGCCGCGGCGGGTCTTCTCCTTTACGGAGTAGATGTTGCGCATGGCCTCCGCTATGTACTCGGCGCCGCTCTCGGGGTGCTCGCCGACGACGAAGATCAGCCGCTTGTGGCCTATCTTGCCGGCCAGCACGCGGGCCTCCTGCTTTATCTCGTCCATCGTCAGCTTGCGGCGGGCCTGGCCCTTGTTGGCCGCGCGGAAACCGCAGTACAGGCAGTTGTTGACGCAGAGGTTGGAGGCGTAGAGCGGGGCGAAGGTGACGACGCGGTTGTCGTAGACCTTGCGTTTCACCTTGCGGGCGGCCTCGAAGACCTCTTCGAGCAGCGCCGGGTCCTCGACGGAGAGCAGTACCGCGGCGTCCTCCGGCGGCAGCGCCTCGGAGACCTCGAGCGAGCGCGCCAGTATCTCGCGTACCTTCGCCGGGTCGGGCTTCGCGGAGGCTATCGCGCGTTTCAGCGCCTCGTCGTCTATGAAGTCGGTCTTGCCCACGAGCCCTTTCCAGCTTATCCTTTCGCTAATGTCAGCCATGATGCCTCCCGTGTTGTCCTTCGGGCGCTTCGGGCGCGGGGGAGTTCCCCCCGGCCGCGTCGTTGAGCGTCACCTCGAAAACAGTTCCTTTGCCGTATTCCGACGACACCTTCACGTCCCCGCCGTAGAGCCTGGCGATGCGGCGCAGTATCGACAGTCCGAGCCCGCTGCCGTCCACGGCGCGGGTGTGCTCGTTCTTGATCCTGACGAACTCGCCGAACAGCTTCGCCTGTTCCTCCGGCGTCATGCCTATGCCGGTGTCCGAGCAGCGCACCAGCACCGACGACGGCGAGGTGCGCGTCAGCTCCAGCGCGGCGGAGCCGCCGCGCCTGTTGTACTTCACCGCGTTCGTCAGCAGGTTGGACAGCACCATGTCCACCTCGCCGGGATCGGCGCGCAGGACGAGGCCGGGCTCCGCCCTGACCTCCACCTTCACGCCCCCTTTCTCCGCGGCGGCGGCCACCGCGTCGGCGGCCAGCGAGGCCGCCCTGCGCAGGTCCACCGGTTCGAAAGCCCGCGCCTTCCTGCCCGATTCCAGCCGCGTCAGGTCCAGCAGGTCCATCACAAGCTTGCGCATGCCCGCTATGCGCACCACGCTCCGCTCTATCATCTGGTCGTAGGCCGCCAGTTCCGGGCCCTTGATCCTTTCCCGCATCAGGTGCATGTAGCCTTCCACGGCCGCGAGCGGGGCCTTCAGCTCGTGGGCCAGCACCGTGACGAAGTTGAAGCGCAGCTGCCGCTTCTCCTCCTCGAGCGCGCCGGCCTTGCGCTGCAGGTACACGCTGCGCGCGGCCTTGGCCACCGTGGCGCGCAGTTCCTCCGGCGTGAACGGCTTCGCGAGGAAGTCGAAGGCGCCGCGTTTGGTCGCCGCCACCGCCACGTCGAGCGAGGCGAAGGCGGTTATCATTATGGTCAGGAAGGCCGGGCGTTCCGGCGCGGCGGCCAGCACGTCTATGCCGGTCATGTCCGGCAGCTTGTAGTCCAGCAGAACAAGGTCAGGCGCTGCGGCGCGTATCGCTTCCAGCGCCTCGCCGCCCGTGGCGGCCGGTATCACGGAGAACGCCACGGTCTCGCCGAACTCGTCGAGACGGACCGAGAAGCCCTCGAGCGCCCTTTCGGCGCCCGCGCGCATCCCCGGTTCGTCGTCGACGATCAGGACCTTGAGCCGCCGGTCGGCTTCAGGCATGGGCCTCGCCGGCGCCGAGCAGGCGCTTCAGCGCCGCCTTCAGCTGCTCGAAGCGCAGTTCCTTATGTATGATCACGTCGGCCTTTATCCAGGACTTGGGGTCCTGGGCCTTGTCGAAGGAATGGCCGGTGTCGCGGGTCACCGAGGTCACGATGATCACCGGGACCTTGGGGTCCATCTTCTTTATCCTGTAGCTGAGGACGAAGCCGGAGTCCTGGTTCTCCATCATCAGGTCCAGTACGGCGGCCTGGAAGGCGCCGGGCTTTATCAGCCCCTCGGCTTCCTTCTGGCCGGCGGCGGTGACGATGTCGTAGCCCTCGGCTTCCAGGTACAGCTTTATCTGCTCGAGCATGTCCGGGTCGTCCTCGGCCACCAGAACCTTTATCTTTTCGCTGTTAGTCATGTTCGTCTCCTTCGTGGTAGTAAAACCGCAAATCTTTCAGGGCCTGTTCCCCGGCCCCGCGTCGCCCTCGCGGGCCGTGCGCGGCAGCCGCACCGTGAACGTCGTCCCGGTCGGTCCCGCCGCCGGGTCGGCGTTGCTGGCCACCGTTATCGCGCCGCGGTGGGCCTTCACTATGCCGTAGGACACCGCGAGCCCGAGCCCGGTGCCTTTGCCTATCTGCTTCGTCGTAAAGAACGGCTCGAAGACCTTCTTTATGTTCTCCGGCCTTATGCCGCAGCCGGCGTCGGCGACGCTGAAGCATACCGCGTCCCCTTCGGCGAAGGCCCGCACCTTTATCGCGCCGCCCGAGGGCATCGCCTCCGCGGCGTTCGTGACCAGGTTCGAGAGCACCTGCACGATCTGGTCGGGGTCCATCTCTCCCGTTACCCCGCCTTCCCCGCGCTCCACGGACAGTTCCGCCCCGTCGGGCAGCAGGGCCGTGCCGGCGTAACTCTCTACCAGCCTGCCCAGGTCCGTGGCGCGGAAGGACGGCTTGTTCTTGCGCGCGAAGTTCAGCAGCCCGGCGACGATCTTCTTGCAGCGGTCTGCCTGCTCCGTTATCATCTCGGCGTCGGCCTTCAGCCCCGGGTCCGACCGGCACCGCTCGGACAGCAAATGCGCGTACAGCAGCACCACTCCGAGCGGGTTGTTCAGCTCGTGGGCCACCCCGGCCGCCACCTGGCCCATGCCGGCCAGTTTCTCGCTCTGCGCCAGGGCCTGCTTGGTCTTGGCGAGCTGGTTGTAAGAGAGCGTCAGTTCCTCGGCCGTGACCTTCAGCCGGTCTATCGTGTACGGCAGGCACATCTCGCTTTCCGCTATGCCGCGCACTATCGCGGTGGCGTGCTCCACGCAGGTGGTGTAGCCGCAGGCGCCGCAGTTCAGCTCGTCCTCGGGCTTCGTCTTGCCCATCTTCTCCAGGACGGCCTTAAGTTCTTCCTTCGTCGGAGTCTTCATCCTCCTGTCTTCCGGCTCGAAGGCGGCGGAATAATCCATGCCGCGGCACCGCCGCACCGACTCCTCCCATTCGCTGACGCGCATGCTGAAGTAGCTTTCCCTGGCGTAGCGCCTCAGCGCGGCCTCGCGGGCGTGCTTGGAGGACTTCACGCTGACGCCGGGGCCCATGATGCAGCCGTCGCAGCACAGCAGGTCGAGGAAATCCGCGTCTATGTCGCCGCGCTCCATGTTCCTGAGCGCCTCGGCGAAGCCGTCGAGCCCCTCGGCGGACATGAAGCGCCCGCTCATCAGGTCGGCCTCGAGCTCGGCCGAGCTCAGCAGGCCCCCGCCCATCGGGTACAGCACGCCCTTCGCCGGGTGCGGCGGGTCGAAGCGCGCGTCCTTCGCGCTCGAGCGGTCTATGCCGGCCTCTTTAAAGAGCTCCCGCAGTTCGACGAAGGTCAGCGATTCGTCTATGTCGGCGCGGGCCCGCCCGGTCTCCCCCTTCTTCGCGACGCAGGGGCCTATGAACACCACCTTCACGTCGGGGCCGTACGTCGCGTGTATCACGCGGGCCTCGGCCACCATCGGGGAGACCACCGGCGCCAGGTCCTTGACCAGCGCCGGGTGGAACTTCTGCACGTAAGAGACCACCGCGGGGCAGGCCGTGCTTATGTATTTCCTGCCCGGGTTGTCCGCCAGCAGCCTGCGGTACTGCAGCGAGACCATGTCCGCGCCGAAGGCCACCTCGCAGACGTACTTGAAGCCCAGCGCCTTCAGCATGCCGGCGAAGCGCCTCGGGGCGAGGCCGCCGAACTCCACCGGGAAGCTGGGCGCCAGCGCCGCGGCCACCGGGGCCGGGCCCGCGAGCAGCGCCTTCACGGCGGGCTTCGAGTCCAGCGTCGCCTTGGCGCCGCGGCTGCACATCAGCACGCAGTTGGCGCAGCCGATGCATCTTTCCTTTATGACTTCGGCCTGGCCGCCGGAGATCCTTATCGCCTTCGCCGGGCACCCGCGCACGCACGTGTAGCACGCCTTGCAGCGTTCCTTTATAGTGCGTACGAGCGGTTCTTTCCCGGGTTCCATATCTCCGGCCGCCGGGCCGCCGGCGGGAGGCTTTCCCCCCGCCGGGACGGTCCTGCGGTTACGCTATGTCCGACACCTTGCGCTTCGCGTACTTCGTGTGCAGCAGGTGGTGGCTCTTCTCCCCCAGCGGCTTGCCGAGGAACTCCTTGTAGAGCTGCTGCACGGCCTTGTTGTTGTGCGAGACGCGTATCTTCTCGGTCGCGTCTATGTTGTAGAGCGCGCGCATGCGCTCCGCTATCGCCACCTTGTTGCGGGCGAAAGGCTGGCCGCCGCCGTTGATGCAGCCGCCGGGGCAGGTCATGATCTCGATGAAGTGCAGGTCCTTGCGGGCCCCGCTCTTTATCTCCTCCATCAGCTTGCGCGCGTTGCCGAGACCGCTGGCCACGGCTATGCCCACCTCGAGCTCGCCGACCTTCACCTTGGCCTCCTTGATGCCGGCCAGGCCGCGGACGGGCTCGAACTTTATCACGCCCAGCTCCTTGCCGGTGATCAGGAAGTGCGCGGTCCGGAGGGCAGCCTCCATCACGCCGCCCGACGCGCCGAAGATCTTGCCGGCGGTCGTGCGCTCGCCGAACGGCATGTCCGGCTCCTGCGGCTCGAGGGACTTCAGGTCCAGCCCGTAGATCTTTATCATCTGGGCCAGCTCGCGGGTGGTCAGCACGTAGTCGATGTCGGCCGCGCCGCCGCGTCCCATCTCGGGGCGCCCCATCTCGAACTTCTTGGCGGTGCACGGCATCACCGAGACGCTCACGATGTCCGCGGGCTTGAGGCCCTGCTTCTTCGCGTAGTAGGTCTTTATCATCGCGCCGAGCATCTGCTGCGGGCTCTTGCAGGTGGAGAGGTTCGGCAGCATCTCCGGGTAGAAGGTTTCCACGAACTTTATCCAGCCCGGGGAGCAGGAGGTCATCATCGGCAGGACGCCGCCGGTCTTCACGCGCTCGACGAGCTCGGAGCCCTCCTCCATGATGGTCAGGTCGGCCGAGAACGAGGTGTCGAAGACGGCCTTGAAGCCCATCTTGCGGAACGCGGTCGTCATCACGCCGTTGACGTCGGTGCCGGCGGGCAGGCCGAATTCCTCGGCCAGCGACACCGAGACCGCGGGGGCGTGCTGCACGACGACGTGCTTGCCGGCCGCCAGCGCGGACATCACTTCCTGTATGTAGCTCTTCTCCATCAGCGCGCCGGTGGGGCAGACGTTGATGCACTGGCCGCAGTTCACGCAGGACGACACGTTAAGCCCGGTGTTGAAGGCGCAGCCTATGTAGGCCTCCGAGCCGCGCTTCACGAAGTCTATGCAGGCGACGGCCTGGGTCTCCTCGCAGACGCGCACGCACTTGCCGCAGAGTATGCACTTCTCCGGGTCGCGCAGTATCGACGGGCTGGAGATGTCCATGTTCTTGCGGCGGGTCTGCACCGGGAACTTGCGCTTCGTCACGCCGTACTCGCGGGCGAGGCGGCTCAGGTCGCAGGTGGGCTGCTTGGCGCAGTACAGGCAGTCGTCGGGATGCGAGCCCAGCAGCAGCTCTATGATCATCTTGCGGGCGTTGATCACGCGCGGGCTGTTGGTGTGTATCTTCATCCCCTCGGCGGCCGGGAACGAGCAGCTGGGCACCAGGTTGGGGGCGCCTTCCACCTCCACGACGCAGATGCGGCAGGCGCCGGAGGGCAGCATGTCCTCCATGTGGCAGAGCGTCGGGACCTTTATGCCCTCGCGCTTCAGCGCGGCGAGAATGGTCTCGCCGGCCTTCGCTTCCATCTCTTTTCCGTTTACGGTTAATTTCATGTTGTCACCTCAGGCCGCGGTCACGGCTTTGAATTTGCAGACGGTCCTGCAGTTGCCGCAGGAGATGCACTTCTCCGCGACGATGTAGTGCGGGAGCTTCGGCTTGCCCACGATGGCCTGCGTCGGGCAGCCCTTCGCGCACATCGTGCAGCCTTTGCACTTGTTCTGGTCTATCGAGAATTCCAGCATCTCGGTGCAGGCGCCCGCGGGGCACTTGCGGTCGAAGATGTGGGCCTCGTACTCGTCGCGGAACCAGCGCAGCGTCGACAGCACCGGGTTCGGGGCTGTCTGGCCGAGACCGCAGAGGCTGGTCTCCTTTATGACCTGGGCCAGGTTCTCCAGCTCCATCACGCCCTGGAAGCGGGACAGCGTGTCCTTGGCGCTCTCGCCCTTGCGGCTGCGGGTTATCGTCTTCAGTATCGACAGCATCCTCATGGTGCCCTCGCGGCACGGTATGCACTTGCCGCAGGATTCCTTCTTTATGAACTCCATGAAGTACTTCGCGACGTCGACCATGCAGGTCTTCTCGTCCATCACGACGAGGCCGCCGGAGCCCATGATGGCGCCGACGGTCTTCAGGGACTCGTAGTCCACCTCGATGTCGATGTTGGCCTGCGAGATGCAGCCGCCGGAAGGGCCGCCGATCTGGACGGCCTTGAAGGCGAGCCCGTGCTCTATGCCGCCGCCGATGTCGAAGACGATCTCGCGGAGCGTCGTGCCCATCGGGATCTCGACGAGGCCGGTGCGGTTGACCTTGCCGGACAGCGCGAACACCTTGGTGCCCTTGGAGCCCTTGGTGCCGATGGCCGCGAACGCGTCGAAGCCGCGGGTCAGGATCTCGGGGATGTTGGCGAAGGTCTCGACGTTGTTGATGACGGTGGGCTTGCCGAACAGGCCCTTCACCGCCGGGTACGGCGGGCGGGGCTTGGGCATGCCGCGGCGGCCCTCGATGCTGTTGAGCAGCGCGGTCTCCTCGCCGCAGACGAACGCGCCCGCGCCCATCTTGACGATGACGTCGAGGTCGAAGCCGCTGCCGTAGATGTTCTCGCCGAGCAGGCCGTAGGACTTGGCCTGGTCGATGGCGCGCTTGAGGTTCTTGACCGCGAGCGGGTACTCGGCGCGGATGTAGACGTAGGCCTTGGAAGCGCCTATCGCGTAGGCGCCGACCGCTATGCCCTCGAGCACGCGGTGCGCGTCGCCCTCGATGACGGCGCGGTCCATGAACGCGCCCGGGTCGCCCTCGTCGGCGTTGCAGACTATGTACTTCTGGTCTGACTGCTGGGCCAGCGCGACGCTCCACTTCTTGCCGGTCGGGAAGCCGCCGCCGCCGCGGCCGCGCAGGCCGCTGGCTATGACGCCGTCGCAGACCTGGGCCGGGGTCATCGTGTGTATCACATTAAGGAAGGCGCCGTAGCCGCCGCGGGATATGTATTCCTCAATGGAGAGCGGGTCCACGATGCCGCAGTTCTTCAGCACGAAGCGCATCTGCTTGCGGAAGAAGGGGTGCTCGTTGAACATCGGCAGCTTGGGCCATTTCTTGCCGCCGTCCTCGAACTGGCCGAGCACGTTGTCCTTCAGCGGGGCCTCGTCCTTGAAGACGGAGTCCAGCAGCTTCGCGGTGACGTCGCCGGTGGCGGACTGGAAACTGACGCGGGCGCGGCCGGGGAGCTGCACGTCCAGGAGCGGCTCGGCGGCGCAGTAGCCTATGCAGCCCACCTCGACGATATCGGCGTCGATCTTGTTGGCCTTCAGGTACTCGCGGGCGGCCTCGAGCGTCTTGCCGGCGCCGGCGGCCATGCCGCAGGTGCCCGCGCCGACGTAGATCACCGGCTTCTTCAGCGTTTCCCTGCGCAGCGAGGCCGCCTTCTCGGCGTAGTCCTCGGAGCCGAAGGCCCGCACGAGGAACGACTTCCTGACGGAAGCCGGCACGGCGGAAAGGTTCTTCTCTATGATGTCGTTATTTTGCGCCATTGGATTTCTCCCTGTTCCTTATCTCTTCGATGAGCTTCTTGAGCTTCTCGGCGGTGATCTTCGCGTGGAATTCGCCGTTGATGCTGATGACCGGGGCGAGGCCGCAGGCGCCCATGCAGGCGACGGTCTCTATGCTGAACATGCCGTCGCGCGTGGTCTGGCCGGCCTTTATCCCCAGCACTTCCTCCGCCATCTGCAGCACGGACGCGGAGCCCTTCACGTGGCAGGCGGTGCCGCGGCACACCATCACGTGGTTGGTGCCGATGGCCTCGAAGCGGAACTGGTTGTAGAAGGTGGCCACGCCGTACACCTTGCTGGCGGGTATGCCGAGGTGCTTGGCGACCTTCAGCACGGAGCTGCGGGAGATGAATCCCTCCTCCTCCTGTATGTCCTGCAGTATAGGTATCAGCTTGTCGCGTTTAGCGAGTCCGTAGTTCTCAAGTACTTTGTCCACTCTGCTTTGAACACTCATGTTGTCCGCTCCTTTAGCGCCGTTTTTTTGGCGAAATATGCCGCTTTGTCTATAGACAGCGTGATGTCGAGCTGCTCCAAAAACACGTCCCCGGGCAGCTTCAGCTGCGCGGGGGCGAAATTCACTATGGCCTTCACGCCGGCGCGGGAGAGCGCGTCCGCGGCCTGCTGGGCCCCGGCGGCCGGCACCGTTATGATCCCCACCGTGGCGCCTTCCTTCGCGACTATCTCGGCTAGGCGCTCCACCGGGTAGATCTGGCAGCCGGAATAGACGCGGTTGCAGCGCTCGGGGTCCGCGTCGAAGGCGGCCACTATCGAGAGGTTCGGACGGCGGCGTATGAAATAGGTAAGTATGGCCTTGCCGAGGTTGCCGACGCCGATCAGCACCATCTTGGTGAGCGAGGAGGATTCCAGGTGCTGGTACAGCTCGGCGAGGAACTCGCGTATCGGATAGCCCTTCTGCGGCGTGCCCTTCAGCGCGAAGTTCATCAGGTCCCGGCGCACCTGCTCCGGCGAGATGTTCACCGCGGCGGCCAGTTCGCGCGAGAAGACGTGTTCCGCCCCCGCCTCGAGCCTCGAGTGCAGGAACTGCGTATAGCGGAAGAAGCGCTCCACCGTGCGCTGCGGGATGTTCTCCATCAGTCCTCGCGGCCCTCCACGTTGATCTGGTCCTTCTTCAGCGCCAGCATCTCGTTGACCTTGGCCACGAATTCCTTGGGTTTTATGGGTTTGTCGACGAAAGCGTCGACGGGCAGGTACTCCCCGTCCTTGTCGGTGAACTTCTGGGGCGCGGTCTCGTTGACGGCGGAGAGCATCATTATCGGGGTATATTTAAGGGAAGGCTCGCGGCGGAAGCGGCAGGCGGTGTGGAAACCTTCGGTGGCTTCGTCCATCATGACGTCGAGTATGATAAGGTCCGGCTTCATCTTAAGGGCTTTCTCGAAACCCTCCCTGCCGTTCACCGCCGTCTGCACGGTGTGGCCCTGGCCCTGCAGCACAACCTCGCAGGTGTCCAGTATGTCCTGGTCGTCGTCGATACAGATTATCTTCGCCATTCCGCCCTCCGTCCGAGCCCCGTTCATGGAGTAACGATAAAAAGTTTTTAGACTGACCACGTTGTTAATCAATTAACGCTGCCTACAAACCTAGTATACCCCATGGCTATAGGTTTGTCAAGCGTATTTTCGGGAATAGGCCTTGAATAGCGGACGCGGGGCGCGAAGATACGCCCCAGACCATTATTTGGTATGCGGATAGGCCGCGTTATTTTTGAAACGATGCGAGGCTAGATGTTGTCTTTGACTATTACCAGTTTCCCCTCTCCCCGCAGCTTGCCGGCTATCAGCGGTATTATAGCCTGGCGCGGCAGCACCCCGAGCTGCCTGAAGATCTGTCCCCCGTGCCCGGGGTTCCGCGCCCCCCCGATGTGGAAGTAAATGCGGTCCGCAGAACGCAGCAGGTCCAGCAGGCGGGTCACGGTGGAGGACCTGTCCAGCTCGGCTGCCGGGTCTCCCATCAGGTTGTAGAGCTGGTTCAGCGTCAGCGCGCCCTCGGTCACCATGTCCATGCCTTCCATGAACCGCTCCGGCGGCTCGAACGGGTTCTCCGAGGCGCTCGAGGTTATCTTCCTGCCGCTGTGCCTCGCGCAGACGTCGGCCGTCGTCGAGCCGCAGATCACCTTCATGCCGTCCTCGGCCAGGAAGGCGTCCACCGCGGCCTTGTCCCCGGCCGGGTTCGACGGCGGGCCGGTGAGTATGTGCACTGTGCGGCCGGGGCGGCACGTGAAAAGCGCCGCCGTGGCGTCGTCCTTGTAGCCGCCGCCGAAGCGCCCGGCCTCGGCCACGAGCAGCCCGGGCAGGTCGGCCGCCGGTTTCCCGGCCGAGAGGGACTGGTTCACGAAATCCCGCGCGCCCTCAATCCCCCAGCCGCCGCGAAGGCGGCCGCCCATGCCTGCCTGCGTTATGCCGTCGGACAGGACGAGGAAGCCGTTGCCGGGCTCCAGCTGGAAGAGGGTCTCGCCGGCCACCTCGTTGGAAAGGGTGTAGAAGCGCTGCCTGGCCACCGCGGCCGAACCGGACTCGATAAGGAGCGGCGGCGGCATCTCGTAGGACATTATCACCGCGGCGCCGGAGTTGGAGACCTTGACCAGCGTGAACGCCGCGAACAGGACGTCCTTCGTGCGGGCCTCGTGCATCGTCGCCATGATGCGGGCGCATGCCTCCCTCGTGCTGAAGTCCTGGCGCAGCAGGCTCAGGAGCCTCGACGAGAAGAGCTGCGCCGCGACATGCGCCTTCATGCCCGAGCCTATGCCGTCCAGCACGACGAAGGTCGCGTGGTCCGGCGCGCGCTCCTCGGCCACGAGGTCGCCGCAGACCAGCATGCGCCGCTTCACGGCCTGCGCGCTGGTCAGCAGCGTGTGCTTATAATTGCGGTCCGTCCTTGTCATCGGTGCCGTCCAGCTCCATTATCTTGCGGACAAGTTCCTCGCCGTGAGCGGTGCTCTCGCCGAGGTACTTGGCTATCTCCTGGGCCATCGAGATCTGGTGCTCCAGCAACTGCTGGGCCTGCGCCAGCGTCTTGTTGCGCAGGTGCTCGGCGTGCGCCGAGCCGCGCGAGTCCTCGAGGTTCACCAGTATCGCGGCCACCTGCCCGTCCTGCTGCAGAGGGTACACTATCTGGCGGCACACCAGCGAGTATTTCTCGTGGCGCACCACCGCGTTGAACTGGTCGGCCGCGCCCGACGAGACCTTCTCGAAGGGCTCCGGGTCCATCAGGTAGGAGACCGGGCGGCCTATCAGCTCGTCGGTGCAGTGGAACATGGCCCTGAACGCCGGGTTCATGCCGATGATCTCCAGTTTCGCGTTCAGCAGTACGATGCCGTTGGGGCTGGTGCTTATGATCTTGTCGGTGCGCTGCTCGGCCATGCGGCGCATCAGCGGTATGCACATCTCCGGCACGGCCATCCCTTCCAGCACGGCTATCGCCTTGTCGCGGCACGTCGGGTAGCCGCAGGCGCCGCAGTTAAGCCGCTGCTCCTTGTCCATCTTGCCGGTGGCGGCGAACACCGCCTCTATCTGCTCCTCGGTGAAAGCCGGCCTGGGCACCGGCGCCTGCTGGCCGTAGGAGGCCGACGTGTCCGGCGCCGGGGAATCGGGGCCGGCCGGGGCCGCGGAGTTGTACTTCACGATCTCGGCCCGGCGTTCGAAGACGTTCTTAGGCGAGGAGAAACCCGGGCCGCCGAGACAGCCGTCCTTGCAGAACAGCGGTTCGAGCCCGGCCTCCAGTCCCCCCTCTATCGCCTCCAGCGCTTCCTTCACCTGCGCCGGTCCGGTGGCCATCAGGTGCACCGGCGAAGCGGGATCGGTGTCCAGCGAGGCGGTCTTCAGCAGGCCGCCGGAAAGCGGGAACAGACGCGCCGCGCCGCAGGGGAGCTCGTCGAAGCCGCTCTCCTCGCAGGCGGAAAGGTCTATGCCCTTTCGCGCGAACCACTCGCGCAGCTCGGCGAAGGTAAGGGCCGCGTCCACGGCCTCGGCTCCGGCGCGCGCTATCTCGGTCTTTTTCGCCACGCAGGGGCCGATGAAAACCACGCGAGAGGAGGGCCCGAGGGCCTCCTTGAGCCGGCGGGCGTGTATCACCATCGGCGAGGCCACCGGGGTAAGCCTGTCGGCCAGCTCCGGCCTGTACTTCTCGACGAAATTCACGACGGCCGGGCAGGCGGTGCATACCGCGCCGCCGGAAGCCTTCAGCGCTTCGGCGCTGGCCTTCGCGCAGTGCCACGCGCCTATGGCCGTCTCCGAGACGTGCCTGAAGCCCAGCTTCCTCAGCGCGGCCACCACGCGGCCGCGCTGCCAGCCGCTGAACTCGGCGGCGAACGACGGGGCGAGGCTGGCGGCTACCGGCGCCCCGGAGTCTATGAAAGCCTGAGCCGCGTCTATGTCGCGGCGGTAGGTCTTGGCCTGCTGCGGGCATTCCCTTATGCAGGCGCCGCAGGCTATGCAGCGCGCGGCATCCACGGCGGCCTGCCCGTCGGCCATCTTTATCGCGTTGACGGGGCATACCCGCAGGCACCGGTGGCAGTCCCGGCACCTGGCGGTCAGCGTGTACACTACCTGGCGCGGATCGGCGGGCATGCTCCCTCCTTTACTTCTTCGCTTCCTTAAGCAGCTCGGCGCGGGCCTTCTCCGGCGTGCACTTCTCTATGCGGCGGCCGCCTATCTTCAGCATCGGGCCCTTGTCGCAGGACTCGAAGCAGAAAGAGGCCTTCACCTCCACCTTGTCGGCGAGGCCCTCGGCGGCTATGGTGTCGGTCACGGCCTTGAACACGCCCTGCGCTCCCTTGATGAAGCAGCTGGTGCCGAAACAGACCTCGACGGCCAGTTTCTCGGCGCCCGGCTTGCCCAGGCTGATGCCCTCGTTCTTTATGCGCTTGCGGTTCTTGTAGTGCGTGTGCAGCAGCTCGTGGGCCTTGCGGCTGCCGGGCTTGCCGAGCCGGGTCTTGTAGATCTCGGCGATGTAGGGGTTCTCCTGCGACTTATGCAGCTGCAGCATGCCGTCGTTCTCGTAGAGGCCCTTGGTGCGTTTCGCGCGCACGTCGGGGTCGCGGCTCACGGGCTGGCCCGCGCCGCCGATGCAGCCGCCGGGGCAGGCCATGA
>ERZ1645187.3214-NODE-3214-length-13878-cov-19.150546_pt1 | contig 13878 bp, 8 predicted proteins | sample MGYA00575352_ERZ1645187 | MGnify/ENA primary metagenome ERZ1645187 (study PRJEB40837, sample SAMN11349314) | freshwater sediment metagenome | isolation source: river sediment | host: Sediment | place: India: Wazaribad , New Delhi | collected 2017-02-21 ...
GGTTCGCCTCCAAGGAGGAGGCGATCGCCTATGCCGAGCGCAAGGGGCTCGAGTATCGGGTGGTCGAGCCGCGCGAGAAGTCGGCCAAGACGATGTCCTATTCCGACAACTTCAAGTACGGCCGCATCGGTACCTGGACCCATTGAGGGTCGGCGTGCGCCGGGGTCGAGGGTCGAGGTCCGGCCGGCGGTCTCGCCGGGCGTCGTCGACGTCGACCGTCCCGAGAATTCCGCCGTCGCCCGACGGCGCCGGCGCGGCACCCGCACCGCGCCCCGCGGCCCCGTAGCTCAGGGGATAGAGCGACAGCCTTCTAAGCTGTTGGTCGCACGTTCGAATCGTGCCGGGGTCGCCAATTTTTTCGATCGAGGCCGTCGCGGGATGCCGCCCGCGCGGCCGACGGCTCCCTCGGCCGCCTCGGCGCGTTCGGCCGGATCGAACGCCGGCGCCCGACGCGCGGCGCGTCGCCCTTTCTCCGCGCCGCTGTCGCGGTATATCGACCGAAGTGCCGACTCCGGCCCCGACTCGGACCGAAACGCCGCCCTGCGGTCGCTTCGCCCGCGATCGGCCGGCCCGGAGCGCCGCGGCGGCCGTGGCGACGGTGCCGGCCCATCCCGGCTTTTTGACGAGCCGGAAGCGAAGACCTTGACTGCCGCGCGGCCGGTCGATCATCCTCGGAGAGGGTCGGCCCGCGATCGCGAGCACATTCGAATTTCTCAACGGAGATCGACACATGGAGCTCTCGATGCCGTCGTCGTCCGATGAGGCCCACCCGCGGCGGGCCGGCGAACCCGTGACCTTCGCCGAATGCGCCGGCTTCTTCCACGCCGCACCCGGCGATGTCGCCGTGTTGATGCTCTCGCCGTGGGGTTTCGAGGATCTGGCCATCCGCGAGAGCTGGCGCGGTCTCGCCGAGACCTTGGCCGACGCGTCCCATCCCTGTCTGCGCTTCGATCTGCCGGGCACCGGCGACTCCACGGGCGACGACCTCGACGTCGTCGATCTCGACGTGTGGCGTCGCGCCGTCCTCGCCGCCGCCGCCGAGGCGCGCCGCCTCGCCGCGACCGACCGGTTGATCGTCCTGGGGCAGGGGTTCGGCGCCTTCCTGGCCCAGGACATGGCCGATGCGGTCTCCGCCGAAGGGCTGGTCGCGCTCGCCCCCATGGCGGAAGGGCGCGCCGGTGTGCGCGAGCTCCGCGTCTGGAGCGCGATGCTCGCCGCCCCCTCGGATCCGCCGCCCGACCCCGGGTCGGACGAGGCGCTGAACGTCGCCGGCTTCCGTCTGTCGCGGCCGCTGATCGAGCGGTTGGAGGTCGCGCAGTGGTCCCGCGAGGCCGCCGTGACCTGCACCCGCGCCCTGGTGCTCGCGCGCGGCACCCGCCCCGGCGATGCCCGCTTCGTCGAGATGCTGCGCGGCCGCGGCATCGCCGTCGAGACGGAGGAGTTCGTCGGCCACGACGACCTGATGACCACCACGGCGCGGTCGAAGACCCCGTGGGACGATTGGCGGCGGATCGCCGCCCGCGTCACCGCGACCTTCCCCGGCACGCTCCGCACCGCGTCGGCAGTTGCGCCGGGGTCGGCCGTCCTCGACACCGCGACCTACCGCGAGGAGGCGATCTGCTTCGGCCCCGCCCGCGCCCTCTTCGGCGTCCTCTGCACCCCGAAGGATGTCGTGCGCCCGCCGGTCGTGATCTTCCCCGGCTCGGGATACAACGCCCATATCGGCTGGGCCCGCGGCCACGTCGCGCTCGGCCGCCGGCTGGCGGCCCGCGGTATCGCGTCGTTCCGCATCGACGGCTCGCGCATCGGCGACGCCGGCATCGATCCCGGCGGCCCCGAGGAGGTGCTCTACGACGCCGTCCAGATCGCCGAGGTCCGCCGCGCCGTCGATGTCGTCGTCGAACGCGGCCTCGGCCCGGTCGTGCTCGCCGGCCGCTGCTCGGGCGCCTACGTCGCGCTGCACGCCGCGGAAGCGGACGACCGCGTCGCCGCCGTCGTCTCCGTCAACGCGCTGCGCCTCGTGTGGAACCCCGCCGAAACCCTGGCGGAGGCGATGAGCGGCGGATCCGGCTCGTTGAAGACCTACGGCCGCCGCCTCCGCTCGCGTGAACTTCTCCGGCGCATCAGGACATTCGATCTGCCCGTCGGCCGTGTCGGGCGCGATGTGGCCATCCGGCTGTTCAAGCGCCTCTCGGCCGCTCTCGCCGGCATCTCCGGCAAACTGACGATGATGGGCCGCCTCCATGCCCGCGTGAACGACCGCTTCGACGCCATGAACGCGCGCGGCATGCCCGTCGCGCTGGTCTACGCCGACAACGACGCCGGCCTCGACGAATTGGCCGCCTATTGCGGCCGCGGCGGCCGTCGCCTGGCTCGCTGGCCGACGATCTCCCTGACCGTGGTCCCCGCCACCGACCACAACATGACCGCCCCCCACGCCCAGAACGTGATCTTCGATCGCATCCTCGACGTCGTCGCGCGCCTGCCTCGGCCGCGATGACCTCCGCCGCGCCGATGGACCGGGGGCGATCCCTGCCGATGCGGCACCCGCCCGCAGGCGGTCGGCCGACCGCCTCGAAACGTCTCCCTGCGTAATCCGATGTAAAGTCATTTGTGAGATAAGGGCCTACGGAGAAGGTCGATCCTTCTTCGTCGGGGAATGCGCATCAATAATCATTCGGTCGTTTATTGGTTTGCGGGGATCGGAAATGCGCGTCGCAATTGTGCATGATTGGCTCTATGTCATAGGCGGAGCCGAACGCGTGCTCAAAGAGTTAATAAGTTGTTATCCGGACGCGGATCTGTTCACGATATTCGATGCACTCAGCGATGAGGATCGGAAATACCTCGGTGCGAAGACGATTCGGACCAGCTTCTTGCAGAAGATGCCGTTCATTTCTCGAAAGCACAGATTCTATCTTCCGTTCATGCCCTTCGCCATCGAGCAGTTCGATCTTTCCGAGTATGATCTGGTCATTTCGAGCAGTGCGTCGGTTGCGAAAGGGGTTTTGACCGGTCCGGATCAGATTCACATCTCCTATGTGCATTCGCCGATGCGCTATGCCTGGGACCTTCAGCATGCTTATCTGGCCCAGTCCAAGTTGACCCGCGGTCTGCGCAGCGTTCTGGCGCGTATGATGTTGCATTGGCTGCGAATCTGGGACGTGCGGACGGCGTTCGGCCCCGACGTGGTCATCGCCAACTCGTCCTTCGTGGCCCGCCGCATCCGCAAGTCGTCCGGCCGCAAGGCGCTCGTCGTCCACCCGCCGGTGGTTCAGGCGGCGGTCTCCGCCGCGGCGCTGCCCAAGAAGAACTACTTCCTCGCCGCCAGCCGCCTCGTCCCCTACAAGAACATCGACCGGATCGTCGCCGCCTTCGCCGATCTGCCGGACGAGCGGTTGATCGTCGCCGGCGACGGTCCGCTCGCCGCGCAACTGCGCGCCGCGGCGACGCCGAACGTCACCTTCACCGGCTACGTCGCCGACGCCGAGATGCGGCGCCTGATGGGGGAGGCGAGGGCGTTCATCTTCGCCGCCGAAGAGGACTTCGGCATCATCCCCGTCGAAGCGCAGGCGGAGGGAACGCCGGTCCTGGCGCTCGAACGTGGCGGTGCCTGCGAGACGGTGGTGAAGGACAGGACCGGCCTCTTCTTCGATCGACCGCAACCCGACGCGATCGCGCGATGCGTGCGGGAGTTCATCGCCGTCGAGGATCGGCTCTCCCCCGAGCATTGCCGAGAACAGGCCGCGAAATTCACGCCTGAACGCTTTCGTAACGATATCGAAGCCATAGTTTCGCGGCAGATGTCCGCTGAGATGGCGATCTGAATCCGCCGACCTCCGAGGTTCGTGAGGGTCGGGCGCATTGGTGAACTCGGGGACGGAGTGGCGATGGCCACCGCAGCGAATTCAGATGGAGCCACGCGCGACGCGGCGCCGGCCTCCCGCAGTCTCGTCGCCGTATTCTGGCGCCGGAGGATACGGTTCGCGTCGGTGGCGGGCATCGTCGCCGGTCTCGTTCTCCTGCTCTATCTGATGATCCCCACCAGCTATCGCGCCGTCGGCTCCATCGTCGTCGCCGAACCGGATCCCGGCCAGCGCGAACCTTCGGTGGTGTGGGGACAGAAACTCGGCGACCCGGCCGATCTCGAGAGTCAGATCCTGATCGTCGGCTCGCCGCGTATGATCCGTCTCGCCTCCGGCCGACCCGGGGTCGCCGCCGCGGTGCGCGGCGAATGCGAGGGCTCGCGCGGCGTCCTCGGCGCGATCTCCTCGACCTGCGATCGGCTGCAGCCGGGCAGTGACGCGATCGTCGCCCATCTGGAGGAGCGCTACACGATCTCGTCGGTCGGGCGCTCGCGCATCATCTCCGTCGCCTACCGGTCGAACAGCCCGGAGAATGCGAAGACCATCACCAACGGTCTCATCGAAGCCTTTCTCGAGGACCAGAAGCTCGGCCTGTCGTCGGGACGGGAAGTCCCCGCAGCTCAGCTTCGCGACGAATTGAAGCGTCTGAACGACGAGTTGCGCGAGAAGGAAGGCCGGATCCAGGACTTCCGCGCCGAGCGCGGTCTGCAGGCCGGCTCGGCCGCGCTCATCGCCTCCGAACGCCTGACCAGCATCGGCCAGCAGCTTTCGGCGGCCGAGGCCGCCCGCGCCGCGGCGTCGGCGCGTCTCGAAGAGGTGCGCATCGACCAGAAGACCGGCACCGCCACCGCCCCGTCGGTGCTGTCGAACCGCGTCGTGGCCGACATCAAGCAGCAGCTCAATCTCGTCCAGGAGCGCAAGGCGGCGGCGGATGTCGCGCTCGGCCCGCTCCACCCGCAGAATTCCGCCCTCGACGCTCAGGTCGACGTCCTGCGCCGCCGCCTCGCCACCGAGATCGCCGCCGTCGCCGCGAGTTCGGAGAAGGAGTTCAACTCCGCCGATCGTCTGGTGACCTCCCTCAAGCGGCAGCTCGACCGGATGAAGGCCGATGTGGCGCAGGCGACGACCGAGGAATCCTCGATCGAGAGCCTGGTTCGCGACGTCGAGATCAAGAAGCGCCAATACGCCGATCTCGCCGAGAAGGCGAACGCCCTCGAGACGGATCGCGCCATCATGCGGGGCAACACGCGCCTCGTCAGCCTCGCCGAGCTGCCGACCGTCCCGTTCTTCCCGAAACGGCTGCCGTTCTTCGTCGCCGGATTGACGCTCGCGATGTTGGCCGGCGCCGCGGCGGCGCTCGCCGCCGAGCGCGGCCCCCGCGGGACCGCCGAACCGGCCGTACCTGAGGCGTCGTCCGCGCCGGAGGCGACCGAGGAGCCCCCGGTCGTGGTGACGCCGGCTCCGCAGTCGCAGGAGCCGCCGCCGTCCCCGGACCGGTCGCGGTCCGCGGCTCCTTCGCAGCCCCCGCCGCGACCGCAGCCCGTCGCCGCGATCCCGGACGGCACGATCACCCTGCCCCTGTCGGGGATCCTGGCGGGGAGGGGCTATCGCCACGCGGCCGATCGGCTCGCCTACGCGGTCGCCGCCACCGACTACGACCCACAGGCCGCCGATGCGTTGCGGGAACTCCGTCGACGCGCCCGCGAGAGCGCCCGGGCGCTCGGTCGGCGAAGTGCCTCGGTCATGATCTGCGCCGCGCATCGTGCCGACGACAAGGCCTTCCTGTCGCTGGCCCTGGCGCGGTCCGCCGCCCGGGACGGGCTGCGCGTCCTCCTGATCGAGGCCGATCTCGACGGCGCCTCCTTCGCCGCGGTGCTCGAGGTCGCATCGAAGACGACCATCGCCGATTTTCTCCGCGGTCGCCGCGCCCCCTCCGAGGTCGTCGTGCCGACCCGGACCCACAACCTCGACGTCGTTCTGGCCGATCGGCGCGGTGTCAACCTGCGCCCGGTCGCAAAGGGTGCGTTCGGTCCGATCCTCGCTCTCGGCGATCACTACGACCTCGTGATCGTCGATGCGCCGTCGTCGCCCACCGCCGACGTCGATCCGGATCTGCTCCATCAGGTCGACGGGGTCTTCCTCTGCTCGTCGCCGGTGTCGACCGAACTCGACGCCACGCGGTCCGAGGCGGAGTCGATCGAAGCGGTCGGTGGCCGCGCCCTCGGGATCGTCGTGGTGAAGCGGAGCGAGCGTTCGTCGCCGGCATCGCTCGACGAGGCACCGCGCAGGATCCGGTCATGCTGACCCCGCGACCGCTGTTCGTCGGCCACACCGGGACGATGTCGGGTGCGGAGATCGTGCTGTCGGAGATCGCCGCCGCCTGGGCCGGCGCCTCGGCGTTCCTCTTCGAGGACGGTCCGCTGCGGCAGGCTCTGGAACGACGCGGCATCGTCGTCGAGATCGCCGGCGGCGGCGCGACGCTGGAGGGGCTCAGACGCGATCGGCCGTTGATCGGTTCGCTCGGGCTCGTCGGACGGCTCGTCCGCCTGATCGGCGCCGTCGCCCGCCGCGCGCGTGACCACGACGTCGTCTATGCCAACTCCCAGAAGGCCTTCACCCTCTCCGCGCTGGCGATGATCGCGGCGCGCCGGCCCCTGATCTGGCACCTCCACGACATTCTCGACGAGCGCCATTTCGCGCCGTTCCAGCGGCGCCTGCAGGTGGTCCTGGCCAATCGCCTCGCCGCCCGCGTCCTCGTCCCCTCGACCGTCGCCGCCGAGGCCTTCGTCGCCGCCGGTGGCCGGCGCGACCGGGTCCACGTGGTGCCGAACGGGGTGGCCGCGCCGCCCGCGGGACCGGCGCCGTCGCGGGCCGACCTCGCCCTGCCGGCCGGGCCGTTGATCGGGGTGTTCAGCCGCCTCGCCCCGTGGAAGGGCCAGCACGTCGTGCTGCGCGCCCTGGCGGAGCTTCCCGATGTCCGCTGCATCGTCGCCGGGGCGCCGCTGTTCGGCGAAGATGCCTACGCCGCCGAACTCCACCGGCTGGTCGCCGACCTCGGTCTCGGCGATCGCGTCGTCTTCCTGGGGCAGCGGTCCGATGTGCGGGACCTGATGCGGGTCGTCGATGCGGTGGTCCATCCGTCCGTCGATCCGGAACCCTTCGGCCTCACCCTCGTCGAGGCGATGTCGGTGCGCACCCCGGTGATCGCCAGCGATGCCGGGGCGAGCGTCGACATTCTGGACGGCGGAAGCGCCGGCCGTCTCGTCCCGGCCGGCGATGCGGCGGCCCTCGCCGTCGCGGTCCGCACCGTCCTCGCCGGCGGCGACGCCGTGGCCGCCACCGTCGAACGCGCCGCCGAACGCGCCGCCACGCTCTACGACATCGAACGCATGCGCGCCGTCGTGGCCGGGCACATCCGCGCCACCGTGTCGGAGGTGCGACGATGACCCCCGGAGCCGCCACCGCGTCGGGACGATCGTGGACGGCCGTCGCGCCGGCCTGGGCGATCACCGTCGCGATGATGGCGGCGACCCTGGTCGTCGGCGCCGTGTCGGCGTCGCTCGCCCGGCCGCTCTTCGTGATCGGCTGTCTCGCCGTGGCGCATCTGGCGTGGCGCGAGAGCCCCGCCTCCCATCTCCGCGTCCTGATCCTGCTCTTCGTGTTCGCGCCGTTCCTGCGCCGCATCACCGATCTCGGCGCCGGCTACGATCCCCTCGGCCTGATGCTCGTCGGTCCGCTGTTCGCGCTCGCCCTGCCGGGCCTGCGACTGATGACCTACGACAACCTGCGCGAACTGACCTCGGAGCGGTTCGGTCCGATCCTCGTCGTCGGGGTGACGGTTCTGTGGGCGACGCTGTTGTCGATGGTGGCGGGCGCCTGGAACGACACCGCGTCCGGACTGCTGAAGTGGGGCGCCCCGTTGATCTATGCGGCGACGCTGCTGGTCGAGGACGTCGACCGCGACGAGATGCTCTCCGCCGCGGCGAGCGCCTTCTTCTTCGTCCTGCCGGTGGTCGGGATCTACGGCATCCTGCAGTTCGTCGATCCCCCGGCCTGGGACCGCTACTGGCTCCAGTACGCCTCGATCATGTCCGCCGGCCGGCCCGAACCTTTCGCCGTACGGGTGTTCTCCACCCTCAACGGACCGGCGAGCTGCGCCACCTTCCTCGCCACCGGTCTGTTGCTGGTCGGCTTCCTGAAGCGGGGATGGTGGCTTCTGCCCGTCGCCCTTCCGGCGGTGATCGCGTTGCTCCTGACCACCTATCGGACGGCCTGGATCTCGCTCGCCGGGGCGATCGTCTATGCGACGCTCTTCGCCCCCACGCGCCTCCGGGCGGTCGGGATCATCCTGGTCGCCGTCGTCGGCGGCATGGTGGCGTTGATGGCCAGCCCGGAAGTCGCCGACACGCTGAGCGTCCGTCTCGCCACCTTCGGCAGCGTCGGCCAGGACGTGAGCGCGCTCGAGCGCCTCGAGCAGTTCGTCCTGCTGTGGAGCCGCGCCGAGGATCACCTGATCGGCGGCGGCTTCGCCACCGTCGACGTCGGCGCCGCCGGCACGATGGCGATCGACGGCATGTTGATCGCCTGTTGGACGATGATGGGCCTCGTCGGCGGCCTCGTCTGCCTCTCCGGATTCCTGTGGGCGATCCTCCGCGCCCTGCCGCTCCCCTCGGCCGGCCTGTCGCGCGGCCGCATCGTCACCGGCGGGCTCATGGTCGGCGCCCTCGTCCAGCTGCCGCTGGCCAACATCGGCGCGGCCGAACTCGGCTTCCTGTTCTGGACGTTCGCCACGCTCGCCGTCTGCCGCGGTGCGCCCGAAGCGGTCGCCTGAGGGGTCGCCCCGCGCCGGTCGATCCGCCGCCCGGCATCACTTCCGGCGTCACACCGGACCCAGGCTCCTCACGCAGGCGGCCAGCGACTCGGCCGATCGCTCCGGCGTCCACTCCGCGATCCGGTGGCGGGCGGCGTCCCCCATGGCGACCATGTCCGAGCCGAGCAGGTCGCCGATGGCCCGTCCGAGATCCCCCGCGTCGCCGGCCCGGAAGCCGAATCCGGTGACCCCGTCCTCGACGAGATCGAGGCGCGCCCCGCAGGCGTCCGAGCAGACGACCGGAAGGCCGGCGGCCATCGCTTCGTTCACCACCAACCCCCAGGGATCGTCGCGGGACGACAGGATGAGGAAGTCCGAGGCGAGGTAATGGGCGGCGAGCTCGCGTCCCTGGCGAAAGCCGGCGAACACGGCGTCGACGCCGAGACGTCGCGCCCGCTCCGCCACCGCATCCTGCAACGGACCGCGCCCGACGAACAGCAGCAGCGGGCGGCGCTCCGCCGCCAGACCGGCCACCGCGTCGACGATCGTCTCGGGCTGCTTGCGTTCGATGAGATAGCCGCAGACGACCGCGATCGGCCGCTCCGTCGGCAGGCCGAGCGCGCGCCGACGCTCCATCCGGCTCGTCGCCGACGCCCTCTCGCGCTCGAGATCGCCGGTGGGGGTGCAGAGATACTGATTGAAGACGCGGCCCGGATCGACGCCGAGGTGATCGACGAGAAAGCTCCGGCCGACGCTGCCGTTGGCGAAATAGGCGTTGCACAGCTTCGCCGTGAATTTCTTCACCAGATGGACGAGAATCGGATCGGTGGTCATGCGCTTCGGGCCGAAGCCGTCGAACAGCAGGATCACCCGGCGCCCCGCCAGACGGGCGGCGACCGCCGCCGCCAGATAGCTCGCCTGTTCGAAGCCGCCGATCATCACGACGTCGTTGCGGCGCACGAGATCGAGCAGACCGCGATTGAGGCGGCCGTACCCGGGTATCCGCAGAATGGTCGGCAGCCGCGTCTCGGAGATGCCGGCGGCGGGCGGGGCCGCCCATCCGCGCCCCTGGTCGCCCTCGTCGGTGTAGGAGACCGAGAGCGTGATGCCGTCCCGGGCGAGCCGCGTCGCCCACGCTTCGATCATCGCCGCCCGGTACGGCCCGGGGATGTTCGTCAGATAGGCGATCCTCACGAGATCATCCGTTCGAAGTGGGCGATCCGACGGTGATCGGCGCGCCTGGCGAAGTCGATCCGATCGACACGCGAAAGTCTCGGGTCGAGCGGTGGGCGAGAGGACCGGGCACGGATGCTAACGTGGCGGCCGTGGAAAGAAAACCATGTAGGTGTCGTTGCCGCTCAACTGCTCGAACCGGACGAGACCATTGCGGGGTTCGGCGATCGCCAAGGGTCCCTGCCAACCCCACAACTCGGCCGAGCCGGCCCAGGCGGGAGCGGTCGACGTCCAGACATCCGACGGCCGATCGGTCCATCCCGGGCGATTCTGCCAGACCCGCAACTCGCCCGCGGGACCCGAGAGGGTGTAGCGGCCGCTGCTCCGGGGGTCGAGCTCGGTGAAGCGCATGTCGCCGGCGAGGGCCAGGACCCGCGCGAGCACCTCGGCGCGCGTGTCGCCCCGCCACGGTGCGGTCGCGGTGGCCATGGCGTAGCTCGGACCGTCGACCGCGGGCGTGTCGCCGAGATTCCACGGAAACGCCGTGCGGGTGACCGAAGTCCGGCCGTCGTTGCCGACGACGCCCATCTCGTCCCAGAAGGCGGTGAGGAACAGGCTCCCCAGCTGTGCCGGATCCTGCCACGCGTCGTCGCGGGCGACGTTGTACTCCGTCGCATGGAAAGCGATGTCGCGGCTCACCCCGAGCGCCGCCTTGACCCGGTCGAAGCAGCTCTGGGCCGAGAACTGCCGCCCCCGGGTCAGCGGAAACCAGCGCGCGTTGTAGTAGGTGTGGAGATCGAGACCGTCGAGTTCGCCCGACTGCAACAGATCGGCGATCGCTGGGCCGTAGCCCTTCAGCGTCGCATCGCCGTGGGAGTTGCACAGCGCGAAGCCCCCCGGGATCACCTTCAACGCCGGGTCGACGGCGTGCACGCCCTCGGCCAGCCCGGCGAGGGCGTCGTGATAGGCCCGATGCGGAATGGTCGCCTGGACGTCGGGCTCGTTGATCGCCGAGAACACGGTGACGCCCCAGTCGACGATCCCGTGCCGCCGCGCCCAGTCGCCGTTCGGGCGGAAGCGCCGGGCGATCGCCTCGCCGGCGGCGCGCCACTCCTGCCGCGATCCCGGCGGCACCGGTGGATCGAGGAACTGATACGAGCCCTCGTACTCCAGCAGGATGATGGGGGTGATCCCGTGGCGATGGGCCTCCATCATGGCCTCGTCGAAGTTCTCCGGGGTCGGGCGCCCGTCGCGGTCGCGCCATCCGTAGGAGTTCATCCGCGCCGAGCGGGCACCCACACCGGCCAGCGCCTGATACAACTGCGTCGACGACGGCGCGCCGGCGAGATGGGTCGCGAGGTTTCCCCCGCCGGTCCGTTGACGCAGGGTCGTCGAGACCGGGACGGAGGCTGAAGCGGGTGCCGGCCCGGCCCCCACCTGCGCCGTCGCTCCCGAAACGAGCACCGTCATCGCGCCCAGACAGACGACGGCCGGCAGCAACACTCCGGATCGCATCGGACCTCCTTCCCGGCGGGATGGCGACGCGCCGGCGCGCCCGTCACCGATCGCCCGACGCACCGCGGCGCCCGAACCGGCCGCCGAGATCGGACAGCACCTTGCGTCCCGTACCCGTCAGGTTCGGCACCAGGATGAACAGACCGACCGCGACGCCCGCCGTCCACAGGCCGGCGGCGGCGGCGACCCGCCACCAGAACGAGGCGACGTATTCGTGCACGGCGAGACCGAGGACCAACACCGACACCGACGGGACGGCGGCGAGGAGCAGCATGCGCATCGCCACGCCCGCCACGCCGAGCAGCGTCGCGGTGGCGCCGAACATCACGATGCCCCGCAACGACTCGCCGAGCCCGAGGATCAGCGGTCCGCTCGTCGAGTCCGGCGACAGCGAGAACACCGCGACGTTGAACACCAGATTGGCGAGATAGGCGGCGATGAGCACCAGCACCGCCGCCGCGTTGCGACCGGCCCGGTTGAGGATCCGCAACACCACCCAGCCGATCGTCGTGGCCCACAGGCCCACCGAAATGCCGGAGATGGCGTCGCTGGTCAGCCGCACCGCCACCTCGTCGAAGGCGCCGCGCGCGAACACCGTCCGCACGATGTCGGTCGAGAACAGCGCCAGCACGACGCAGCTCGGCAGGCCGATGGCGAACATCGGCCGCATCGCCGCCTCGACCGTCTTGCCGTCGTCCTCGCTCGCGGCGCGCGACAACAGCATGAGCCCGATCGGTTGGCTGATGAACAGCACCGCGGTCTCGGTGATCGTGCGGGCATAATCGAGCGAGGCGATCGTGCCGCTCGCATGTCGCGAGGCCAGCAGCCGCTCGATCCAGATGTTGCCCTGCTCGACCAACGGGAGGATCAACAGCGTCCGGATCCGTACGAAGAAGGTCCTCGCCGCGTCGACCACGTCGCGGACGTCGATAGAACGGAAGTCGAGCGCTCCCTCGCGGATCAACGTGGCCAGACCCCAGACGGCGAGAATGTCGAAGGCGGCCGAGAACGCCCAGGCGATCGAATTCGCCCAATGGAAGGCCATCAGCAGCAGCAGGCCGATGATCACCGTGACGTTGAGCAACCCGGCGCGGATGGTCGTCAGCCGCGCCCGCCCGACCGAGATCTCGCCGGCCGAGAGCACGCTGACGATCACCGTCGCCGGCATGCCGAGCGCCATGATCCGCACGAACTCCACCGCCTTGGCCTTGGCCTCGGGCGAGAAGCCCCCGGCGAGCGCCTCGGTCCATTGGGACGCGAACAGGATCACCAGTGCGGCGAGCAGCGTCGCGATGGTGCCGAGCGCCACCACCAGGGCGGCGAAGGGCCGGGCCACCTGGTCGTTCTCGCGCCAATGGCGATGCAGCGGGATCAGCACCGCCGGGACGCTCTCGTTGAGGAAGATCGCGACGGGCATGCTGACGCCGGTCAGCGCCAGACGGAAGGCGTCGGCGACCATCGAGGCGCCGAGCGCATGCGCCATCAGGATCTCGCGGCCGAGGCCGAGCGCCTTGCTCACCGCGGCGCCGGCCATCAGCAGGATCACCAATCGCCGGCCGGAATTCAGCGGGGCATCATCCGACCGGGTTTCGTCGACGGTGGGCCGCGTCATGGTGTCCCTTTCCGCGATCCGACCGACGCCGGCGCGGGTATGTCGATGGTCCGAGGCCGACCGGCAGGAGGATCGCCCCTCTGCGGCCGACATGGGCGACGCGCCCGGTCTCTCCCGGCACCGGCACGTGCATGGTTCGTCGCCGCGCGCACCGCCGCGGTCACCTCGGTGACCCGGTGGCGCGGGCGGCGATCGATCGCTGCGATCGATACGATACCCGGTGTGGGGGTGTCGATGGGCGGGTTTGCGCGCCCACGAAGGCGAAAATACGAAGCGGGGGCGCCCTCGACCCCGGCGCGGGCGATGCGGCTCGAAGACTGGCTGCCTGCCACCGAGTTCATTGGGGTTTCCATGGCCCGATCGAACCATTCCGCTCTGCGCGCACAGGCAAGGCGACGAGCCGTCCTTTTCGCAGTATTTTTCCACAGATGACATGAACTTCTTGCAGAATTCTTTCGTCGCCGGGGCGCGCCGCGCCCCACCCGACGGCACGCGCCGGCCCTGCGGTGGCCGCCGCCGTCGACCCCTGCCACCGGCCGGGACGGTCCGGTTCGCGCCGTCGAAGGGACGACTTGGCGCAAGGACGCGACGCCCGGATCGCATCATGATGGCGGAACGAATTCGGAAGGCGGCGCCGTACCTGCCGCTCGGGAGGCGTGGCGATGAGCTTGTCGCAGGCGTCCGAAGCCATCGATTTCAAGGCCGTGGCCGATCGGCTGCTGCCCGCCGGCGCGAGCTACGACAGTTGCCTCGCCTGCGGCCTGTGTTCGTCGGGCTGCCCCGCCTCGGGCCTCGAGGGGCTGGACCCGCGCCGCTTCGTCCGCATGGCGATGCTCGGCCTCGACGCGGAGCTGACCTCGACGCCGTGGATCTGGACCTGCACCCAGTGCAAGCGCTGCGCC
>ERZ1645187.3216-NODE-3216-length-13867-cov-4.245656_pt1 | contig 13867 bp, 10 predicted proteins | sample MGYA00575352_ERZ1645187 | MGnify/ENA primary metagenome ERZ1645187 (study PRJEB40837, sample SAMN11349314) | freshwater sediment metagenome | isolation source: river sediment | host: Sediment | place: India: Wazaribad , New Delhi | collected 2017-02-21 ...
CACGCTCAGCCTCGAGGAAGCGGCGATCATCGCAGGCCTGGTCAAGGCACCCTCGCGCTATTCGCCGACCGCCGATGTCGACGCCGCCGTGTCGCGCGCTCAGGTGGTGATCCAGGTCCTGCAGGCCAACGGCACGATCAGCGCCGCCGATGCGATGGACGTCGATTTCGCGCGCGTGAAGCTGGCGCGCGAAAAGGGGCAGAACTCGGTCCGCTATTTCACCGACTGGGCGCTGCCCCAGCTCGACCTGCTGATGCCCGAAGGCAACGAGGAACCGATCGAGGTGTGGACCACGCTCGACCCCGCGCTCCAGCAGGCCGCGACCGAGGCGATCCGCGCCAACGTGCCCGCCGGCGCGCAGGGCGCGCTCGTCAGCCTCGATCGCGATGGCGCCGTGCTCGCCATGGTCGGCGGCACCGACTACGTCACCTCTAACTACAACCGCGCGACCAATGCCGTGCGCCAGCCGGGATCGGCGTGGAAGCTGTTCGTCTATCTCGCCGCGCTGGAAGCCGGCTATACCCCCAATGACAAGGTGGTGGACGAGCCGGTGACGATCGAGGGGTGGAGCCCGCGCAATTCCGGCGGCACCTATGCGGGCGAGATCGACGTGCGCACCGCCTTTGCCTATTCGAAGAATACCGTGGCAGCGCAGCTCGGCAACGAGGTGGGCTTTTCCACCGTCGCCGGCATGGCGCGGCGCTTTGGCATTTCCACCCCCGTATCAACCGTGCCCTCGATGGTGCTGGGTTCGAACGAGGTGCGCGTGATCGACATGACCCGCGCCTTTGCCGCGGTTTCGGCCAAGGGCATGTCGGTCGAGCCCTATGGCATCGCGAAGATCGTCACATCCGATGGCGACGTGCTCTACACCCATCCCAAGGAGAGCGGCCAGCTGCTGGTGCCACAATTCGTCGCCGCCGGGATCACCGATCTGTTGCAGTCCGCCGTTGCCACCGGCACCGGCAAGGCGGCGGCGATCGGTCGCCCGGTCGCCGGAAAGACCGGCACCACCAGTTCGAACAAGGATGGCTGGTTCCTGGTCTTTTCCAGCGGCGTCACCACCGGCGTGTGGATGGGGCGTGACGATGCGAAGCCGGTGGCGGGCCTCCAGGGCGGCCACGCCCCGGCGCGCGCCTTTGCCGCCTTCATGCGCGCCGCCGTGGCCAATCGCCCGGTCGAAAAGTTCGATACGGATCTCAAGCTGCCCGAATGGCAGCTCGAACCCGATGACGAAGTGCTCCAGGGCGATCCCAACGACTATTACATGGTCGACGAGAACGGCGAGCTTATCCGGCCCGAGCGCGGCGATCCGGCCGCGACGGGGCCGGGCGAGCCGCCGACCGAGGAATCGCCGCGCGCGCCGGGCAATGGCGGCCTCGTCCCCGTTGGACCGCCGCCGGCAGCGAACGACGATTTCCTTGACCGCGCCACGGGCCGCAGCCCGGGCGCGGAATAAAGCTTCAGCTCAGGTCGAGCGGCACTTGCCGGTATTGGTGCGCTGGACCACGCCGTCCTCGTAGCGGACCTGCATGGTGTAGCCATCGTCCGACAGCCAGCGGATCTCGGCATCGTACCACTGCCCGTCCTTCCACTGGCATTCGACCATGCTGCCGACCTGCCAGGAAAACGGCACGACATCGCTCGCTAGCCGGCTTTCCTTCGTGCCGTCGTCGAACCGCACGGTCACCTGCGCGCCACTGGCGGCGACGATGACGCCGGGGAAATAGTAATCGCTGTCACGCCACGGCGACAGGACCCAGTCGCCGATCTCCTGGGCCGCGGCCATTTGCGGCGACAGCAGCGCACAACTGCCCAGAACGACGGCAAGGATACGAGATTTCATTGGCGCGATACTCCCCATTTCGCGGCCTGAACGCCGCAGCGCCGCAAGGCTAGCGCAATGCGCCCGCGCTGTGCAGGGTTTTTCTTGGACGGAGTGGAGAGGCCGGGGGCGCCGAGACGCCCCCCGCGCTCAGCGCAGCCGCAGCGGCACGTAGACCGGCGGCTGGCCGCGCTGCTTGACCTGAAGCAGCACCGCCTCGCGGTTGGCGCTCTTGGCAGAGCGGATCGCGGCTTCCAGGTCGGCCACGCTGGCGATGGCACGGTAATTGGCCGAAAGGATGATGTCGCCGCGCTGCATGCGCTTTTGCGCCGCGTCCGAATTGGGATCGACCGCGTTGACCACCAGCCCCTGCGTCACCTCGCTCGCGCCAAGCTGGCGGGCGATCTGCGGGGTGAGCGGCAGCAGCGACAGCCCCAGCGCGTCCTCGGCCAGGCCGCTGCCCTGGCGTTCGGGCGGGCGGTTGAACTGGTCGTTGCCGCCATCCTGCTCGGGATTGAAGGTCTGCTGCGCGAGTTCCTCCTCGCTCGGCCGCTTGCCCACGGTGGCGGTCACGGTCAGCCGCTTGCCCTCGCGGATCAGCACGATCGGCACGCGCTTGCCCGGCGCGGTATTGGCGACGAGGTAGGACAGCGTCTGTTCGCGCGTCACTTCCTTGCCGTCCACCGTCAGCACCACGTCGCCCGGCCTGATGCCCGCGGCGGCGGCCGGCTGGCCCGGTTCGATCGCCTGGACGAATTCGCCCTTGTTGTGCGCCAGGCCCAGCGAATCGGCGAGATCCTCGTTGATCGGCTGGATGCGCACGCCCAGGTAGCCGCGATCGATCGCCTGCCCGCTCTTGAGCTTTTCGACGATCGGGGCGGCGATCTCGGCCGGAATGGCGAAACCGATGCCGACGCTGCCCCCGGTGGGCGAGAAGATCGCGTTGTTGATGCCGATCACGTTGCCGCGCATGTCGAACATCGGGCCGCCCGAATTGCCCCGGTTGATCGAGGCGTCGGTCTGCAGGTAGCGGTCATAGGCCGAGCCCGAGCCGGTGTTGCGATAGACCGCCGAGATGATGCCCGAGGTGACCGTGCCGCCGAGGCCAAAGGGATTGCCGATGGCGATCACCCAGTCGCCGACGCGCGCCGAGCGCGAATCGCCGAACTTGACGAAGGGGAAGGGCTTGGTGCCGCTGATCTTGAGCACGGCGAGGTCGGAGGCCGCGTCGCGCCCGATCAGGCGGGCGGGAAATTCGTTGCCATCGGGCATGGTCACGGTGATCGATTCCACCTGCCCGCGCCCGTCGGCGGTGATCACGTGGTTGTTCGTGACGACATAGCCATCGGCCGAGATGATGAAGCCCGAGCCCAGCGACTGCGCCTCGCGCGTTTGCGGCTGGTTGGGATCGGCCTCGCCGCCGAACAGGTCGGCAAAGGGGGTGCCGGCAAAGGGATTGGCCGCTGCCACCTTGACCCGCTGGCGGGTGGAGATGTTGACCACCGCGGGGGCGAGCTGTTCGGTCAGGTCCGCGAAGCTGGCGGGCGCGCCGCCGCGCGGCACGACCGTGTCGATCCGCCCCGCCTCGTTCTGGGCGACTTGCGCGCCGGCGGGGTAACCGGTGGCAAGCGAGATGGCAGCGCCGCCCAAAAGCAGCGCGGTGGTCACTCCATAGGCATAGCGCACGGGCTTCACGTCCTCTGTTTCCTTTGTCTCGGCGCCCTGCGGCGCCCGGAAAATCCAGCCGCGATTCAAGCCTTCGCAGCTTAACCCAAATTGAATGGCGCGGGTTCCCGCGTCACTCGCCCGCGCCGCCCCGGAACTGCTTGAGGTAGCTGTTTTCGGGCGAGAGCACGATGGTGGTCGATCCCTGATCGTTGGCGAAGGCATAGTCATAGCTCTGCATCGCGCGGTAGAAATTGTAGAAGCCCGGGTCCTTGCCGAAGCTGTCGGAATAGGTGCGGGCGGCCTGGGCCTCGGCCTCGGCGCGGATGATCTGCGCCTGCTTCTGGCCCTGGGCGCGGATCGTCGTCGCTTCCTGTTCGCGCGCGGCCTGCATGCGGGTGAAGGCGCTTTCCAGCGCGCCTTCGGGCAGGTCGGCGCGCTTGATCCGCACGTCGATCACCTGGGCGCCGTATTCGCGCGCCTGCTTGTCGAGCCCGTCGCGGATCTGCTTCATCACCGCGCCGCGATCGGCGGTGAGCAGCGACTGGAAGGTGCGCTTGCCCAGTTCCTGGCGCAGCACCGAGGTAAGGATGGGGTTGAGCTGTTCCTGCACGCGTTCGGTCGTGCCGGCCGTGCGCACCATCTTCACCGGATCGATGATGCGGAAGCGCGCATAGGCATCGACGTTGAGCCGCAGCTGGTCGGTGGACAGCACCTGCTGCTGTTCCATGTCGACCGTCAGCAGCCGCTTGTCGATGCGGGTCAGCGTTTCGGCAAAGGGGATGCGCAGGCTGACCCCGGCGCCGGTCTGGCCGAAATCGGCATCGGGCTTGAAGCGGTTGATCACCCGCACCGGCTCGCCGAAGCGGACGACCACGGCCTGTTCGGTTTCGGGCACGACGACGACGCTCGACAGCACGGCAATCGCCGCGACGCCCAGCGCGATCACGCTGGCCCTGTGGTCCTGCCAGATCCGCGCGAGCATCATTCGCCTCCCTTCGCGGCTTCGGCGGCGACCGCCGGTGCCTTCTTGCGCAGTTCGGGCAGCGAGAGGAACGGCTTGACGCCTTCTTCCACGATCACCTTGTCGTTGCCGCCCAGCACGCGTTCCATGGTTTCGTAATACATGCGGCGCTTGGTCACCTCGGGCGAAAGCTTGTACTGTTCGTAGACCTTGTCGAAGGCGGCGGCATCGCCCTGCGCGCGCGCGAGCAACTGCTGGGCCCAGGCCTGGGCGTTCGAACGGTCGCGCTGCGCGTCCTGCTGCGCGGCGGTCACCTGCTGGAAGGCGCCGACGACCTTTTCCGGCGGGTCCGCCTTCTTGATCTCGACGCCCTGGATGGCGACGCCCGAGCGATAGGCATCGAGGATCGCCTGCATGCGCGTGCGCACGTTCTGTTCCACCCGCGCGCGGCCCGCGCCGCCCATGGCCTGGTTGAGGTCAACCTCGGCGATGGAGGAACGCATGGCCGCCTCGGCCACTTCGCGCACCGTCTGGTCGGGATCGGCGAGGCGGAAGGTGTAGAGCTTCAGGTCCTTGATGTTCCAGCGCACGAGGTAGCTGAGGTCGACCAGGTTCTGGTCGCTGGTCAGCATCAGCTTTTCGCCTTCGCCCTCGGGGATCGATTCGCGCTTGATCGAGGTGACGTCGGTGACGCTCACCGTCTGGACCGGCCAGGGCAGGGTCATCGAGACGCCGGGGCCGATGGTGCGCGAATACTTGCCGAAGGTCGTGACGATGCCTTCTTCCTTGGGACCGACCATGTGGGTGGTCGACAGGCCAAGCCAGACGAGCGCGATGCCGCCGGCAATCACCGGGCCCCAGCTCTTGCCGTCGGGCCGCTGGGGCATGCGCAGAAAGCCGCCGCCGGTGGGTCCGCCACCGCCGCCGCCACCGCGCCGCTGCTCGCGGCCGCGGAAGATGTCCTCGATGCTGGCCGAGCGGCGCGGCGGTTCGCCGTTGCCCGAAGGCAGCCAGGGATTGCGCGGCCCGCGCGGCGGCGGCGATCCGCCGCCATCGGCCTGCGCCGGTCCCTCGCCTGCCGGCTGGTCCGCGTTGCCGCTGTCGCCGTTACTGGCGCCGCCGCTGTCGTCGCCATTGCCGCCGCCGCCGCCCGTGTCGCCGCCGCCCCAGGGGCTGCGACGCCCGGTCATGGCCAGCGCGCCTCGGCCGATTGCTCCCATGATCGCTTTCATGAAGCCTTGTATAGGAACGCCTTGCGCACAAAAACAGTGCCCCGACGCGGTTTTTCCCTGCTAGGGGCGGGGGCAGGCCGGCACGGCACATCATGGAGACGATTTTGCCCAGCGACGATCACGATCACCTGAAACAGCTCCTTCCCCCGCTCGGCCAGTCGCGCCTGCAATCGCTGCGGCTGGCGGACGGCGTCGCCACGCTGGTGCTCGACGTAGCCGGGCTCGACGGGCTGGAACGCGACCGGCTGGAGATCGCGGTGAAGGACGCGCTGCGCGGCGCCCCCGGCGTGCGCGAGGTGCGCGTGGCGATGACCGCGGAAAAGCGCGCGCGCCGCATCGTCGCGGTGGGTTCGGGCAAGGGCGGTGTCGGCAAGTCGACGCTGGCGGCCAACCTGGCCGTCGCCCTGGCGCGCATGGGGCGCAAGGTGGGGCTGGTCGATGCCGACATCTATGGCCCCTCGCAGCCGCGCCTGTTCGACAACGAAGGCCAGCGCCCCGATGCGCGCGACAAGAAACTGGTGCCGGTGCCCAGCGCCTATGGCGTCGGCGTGCTGTCGATGGGCCACCTTGCCCAGCCGGGGCAGGCGATCGCCTGGCGCGGGCCGATGGCGGGCAATGCGCTGTCGCAGCTGGTCGATGCCGAATGGGGCGATGCGGAAATCCTCGTGGTCGACCTGCCGCCCGGCACCGGCGACGTGCAGCTCACCATGCTCCAGCGGTTCAAGCCCGCCGGCGCGGTGATCGTTTCCACCCCGCAGGACCTCGCGCTGATGGACGCCACCCGCGCCATCGGCCTGTTCGAACAGGGGCAGGTGCCGGTGATCGGTCTGGTGGAGAACATGGCAGGCTATGTCTGCCCGCATTGCGGCGAGGTGAGCGATCCCTTCGGCTCGGGCGGGGCAGAGTCCGCCGCTGCCAACATGGGCCTGCCTTTCCTGGGGCGCATCCCGCTCGACATCGCGATCCGGGTGGAGAGCGACGCGGGGCGGCCGCCGGCAGCGGGCGAGGGGCCGCAGGCGCAGGCCTTTGCCGCCATCGCCCGGCGCATCGCCACCTGGCTCGACAACCAGTAGGATCGGCTGCCTGAGATGGAGCTTTCCCGGCGCGGCATCCTGATCGGGACGCTGGTGGGCGGCGGGCTCGCCGTGGGCTACATGCTGCGCCCGCGCAGCTTCCCGCTGCCGCTGGAGCCGGGGCGAAACGAGGTCGCCTTCGATGCCTGGATCAAGATCGGCCACGACGGGGTGGTCACGGTCGCCGTTCCGCAGGTGGAGATGGGGCAGGGGATCACCACGCTGATCCCGCAGGTCGTGGCGCAGGAACTGGGGGCGGACTGGCGGCAGGTCGCGGTGGAGCCCGCGCCGCTCAGTCCGCATTATACCAATACCGTGCTGGCCGCGCGCTGGGCGCAGCTGTGGATGCCGGCGCTGCCCGGCCTTGCCGCCGCGTCCGATAGCGCCATCGCGCGCCGCTGGGCGCAGGATCACCGCTTTCAGGCAACGGCGGACGGCACCGCGCTTGCCGCCTACGAAGCGCCGGCGCGCGCCGCTGCCGCCGGGGTGCGCGCCATGCTCGCCCAGGCGGCGGCCGATCGCTGGGACGTTTCGTGGGAGGAGTGCGAGGCGCAAGGCGGCTTCATCCGCCACGGCAAGCACCGCGCCTCCTTCGCCAGCCTGGTGGGCGAGGCGGCGCAATACGATCCGCCCGACCCGCCCCTGCTGCGCCCGCGCCCCCCGCAGGAGCGCCCGGCCGATTTTCCCCCCGGCGGCGCGCTCGCCCACCCCCGGCTCGACCTGCCGGCCAAGGTGGACGGCAGCTTCGTGTTCGCGGGCGACGTGCGCCTGCCGGGCATGGTCTTTGCCGCGATCCGCCATGGCCCGGCGGGCGACAGCGAGCTTTCCGGCTTTGACGAGAAAGCGGCCGCCCGCGTTGATGGCGTCGTCGGGGTGGTCAAAGGCAAGCGCTGGCTCGCGGCGGTGGCGACCAACTGGTGGGCGGCGGAAACCGCGCTCAGTGCGATGCGCGCGCAGTTCCGCTACCGCGACGCGGCCGACAGCGCAAAGATCGAAAAGACGCTCGACGAGGCGCTCAACCATGGCGAGGCGCACCGCTGGCTGGAAGCGGGCGATCCCGATGAGCATCTGGCGAAGAACTTCTCGCTCGCGGTGCGCTACGATGTCGAGCCCGCGATGCACGCCACCCCCGAAACCGCGAGCGCCACGGCGCGGCTGCGCAATGGCACGCTGGAACTGTGGGCCGCCTGCCAGGCGCCCGAGGCGGCGCGGCGCGCGGTGGCCGAGGCGCTGGGGCTGGGCGAGGGCGATGTCGTGCTCTACCCGATGCCGGCGGGCGGCAGCTTCGACCGGCGGCTGGAGCATGATCACGTCGTCCAGGCGGCGCTGATCGCGCGCGAGGTGGGCAAGCCGGTGCAGCTCACCTGGTCGCGTTGGCAGGAACATCTTGCCGGGCGCCCGCGCACCCCGGTTGCAGCGGTGATGGCCGCGCGCACCGATCGTTCGGGCGCGCTGATCGGCTGGAAGGCGCGGCTCGCCCTGCCGGCCAGCGCGCACGAATTCGGCCGGCGCCTGTTCGGCGGCCTCACCCCGCAGGCTGCGATGGCCGAGAGCGCGGGCGAGTTCGATGCCCTCGCCATGGCCGGCGCCGTGCCGCCCTATGCGATTGAGCACATGGTGGTGGAACACGTGCCCGCGCGCATCGCGCTGCCCACCGGGCGCCTGCGCGGCAACGCCCACGGCTATACCGCCTTCTTCAACGAAAGCTTCATCGACGAACTGGCCCACCAGGCCCGGCAGGAGCCGCTATCCTTCCGCATGGCGCTGCTCGGCCACGACCTGCGTCTGGCGCAGTGCCTGCAGCGCGTGTCGGCGCTGGCGGGCTGGGGCGGCGGCGGCGATGCCAGCGGGCAGGGGCTTGCCTGCCACATCATCGATGGCGGGCGCATCGCGGTGGTAGCCACCGCGCGGCAGGAGGCGGGCGGGGTGCGCGTCGACAAGCTGAGCGCGGTTGCCGACATCGGCCGCATCGTCAATGTCGACATCGCGCGCCAGCAGATCGAAGGCGGGCTGGTCTTCGGCCTGGGCCTCGCGCTCGGCTGCGCGACGCCCTATGTCGATGGCCTGCCGCAGAGCGGGCGCCTTGCCGCGCTTAACCTGCCTCGCCTTGCCGATTGCCCGGAGATCGAAGTGGAATTCATCGCCAGCGACGCCGAACCCGCCGATCCGGGCGAACTGGGGGTCGCCGCCGTCGCGCCGGCGATCGCCAACGCGCTGTTTTCCGCCACCGGGCTGCGCTTTCGCCGCCTGCCGCTGCTTTCGGAAGGTCTTTGAACGTGACTTTGGATTTGCGCCCCGCCGATCACCCGCCGGTCGCCGTGGGCGGCGTGGGCGTGCTGCTCGTCAACCTCGGCACGCCCGATGCGCCGACGGCCTCGGCGGTGAAGCGCTATCTCGCCGAATTCCTTTCCGACCGCCGCGTGGTAGAAATCCCGCCGCTGGTCTGGCAGCCGATCCTGCGCGGCATCATCCTGAACACCCGGCCGCGCAAGTCGGCCCATGCCTATGCCCAGGTCTGGACCGAGGCGGGCTCGCCGCTCGCCGCGATCACCGCCGCGCAGGCGCGCGCCTTGCAGGAACGGCTGGGCGAGGGCGTGCGCGTGGGTTGGGCCATGCGCTATGGCAAGCCGGCAATCGCATCCGAACTGGAGGCGATGAAGGCGGCGGGATGCGACCGCGTGCTGTTCGCGCCGCTCTATCCGCAATATTCGGGCGCCACCACGGCGACGGCGGTCGATGCGCTGGGCTCTGCGCTCAAGGCAATGCGCTGGCAGCCGGCGATCCGCACGCTGCCCCCCTATCACGACGATCCCGCGCATATCGCTGCCCTGCGCGACGACATCGCGCGCCAGCTCGCCGCGCTGCCCTTTGCCCCCGAAGTGCTGCTGCTGTCGTTCCACGGCATGCCCGAACGCACGCTGCACCTGGGCGATCCCTATCACTGCCAGTGCCGCAAGACCGCGCGCCTGCTGGCCGAGGCGCTGGCCCCCGGCTTTCCGGGCCTGCGCGTGGAGACGAGCTTCCAGTCGCGTTTCGGCCGGGCGAAATGGCTCGAACCCTATACCGAAGCGACGATCGAGGCCGAGGCGGCGAGGGGCACCCGGCGGCTGGCCATCGCCGCGCCGGGCTTTTCCGCCGATTGCCTCGAAACGCGCGAGGAACTGGCGATCCGCGGGCGCGAGCTGTTCCTGGCGGGCGGCGGCGAGCAGTTCGTCGCGCTCGATTGCCTCAACGACGGCGCCGCCGGCATGGCCATGCTGGAGGCGCTGGTGCGGCGCGAACTGGCGGGGTGGATCTGATCGGGAACATCCGATCTTGACATAACCCCTGTTTGTTCTACTCCTGTTCAAAGTCTGAACGGAGTCGCACCCATGGCACAGGCCAATTTCGCCTATGCAGCGCCGGCCAACGATGCCGCCGGCCTGCCGCTGTCGCTTTCCATCTTCGCCGATCGCGCCCACCTGCGCGCCACCCTGCGCGACGATGCCGAAGCGGCGGGCTTCCGCATTGCCGAGACCGCCGATCTCGCCCACCTGGTGGAGGGAGAGGCACGGCCGCTGGGCGAAGTGGTGCTGATCGATTGCCCCATGGTCGATGCCGCCATGTTCGCCGCGCTTTCCCGGATCGACATGCGCGCGGCCCATTGCGGCGCGCAGCTGGTGGTTTCCACCACGGTTGCCGCGCTCGACGATGTCTTTGCCTGCATGGACCAGTCGCAGCCGCAGATCCTGGTCGATCCGTCCCGCGCCGATCGGGTGATCGCGCTGGGCCGCGTGCTGGCGCGCATCCCCAACCTGCGCCTGCGCGAACTGGCGGAGGAAGATCGCCTGCTGCTGCTGCGCCTCACCGAACAGGTCGGCCAGATCGCGCAGCGGCTCGAACGGCTCGAAGGGCCCGCGCGCGATGCCGGTGCCGGTCCTGCCCCGGGGGTGGACGGCGGCGAAAGCGCCTTCCGCTTCGAAGCGGCCAAGCGCAGCTTCACGCCGGCGGAGGAAGACGCCTCGGGCCGGCTGGCGCGCGCCTCGCGCCCGCCGTTGCCCGATCCGCGCCTCGTGCGGCGCATCATCCGCCAGCGCCAGTTGCGCGCGCGCTTTTTCGATGGCGATCTCTTCGCCGATCCCGCCTGGGACATGCTGCTTGATCTGACGGCGGCACGGGTGGAGCACACCCGCGTCTCGGTCACCTCGCTGTGCATCGCCTCGGGCGTGCCGCCGACCACGGCGCTGCGCTGGATCGGCCAGATGACCGAGGCCGGCCTGTTCGAGCGCGTCGAGGACGAGACCGATCGCCGCCGCGCCTTCATCGCCCTGACCGACAAGGCCGCCGATGCCATGGCCCGCTTCTTCGCGGAACTGGGCGCGGGCGGCGCGCGGCTCGTCTGAGCGGCGCGGGCCGGTCGATGCGCGCAACGCGCGATTGACCCGGCGGGGTGGCAAGTCCAAGTTCCCGCCATACCGGAACGGGGGCGGGATTGGCATTGGCGTCGCTGCAATTGAACAAGATTCGCGTCATCGCGATCAGCCGGCTGTTGCTCGCGCTGGCGCTCCTGCTGATCTCGATGACCGATCCGGACAAGATCGGCTACGATCACGAGCCCGACGATCTGCTGGCCACCGCCTATCTCGTCTTCGCGCTCGGCTTTCTCGTCGTCGCCTGGACGAACTGGTGGCTGGATTTCCGGCTGCTCGTGCCCAGCCAGATCGTCGATCTGTGCGCCTTCATCCTGCTGCCTTCCACCTTCGAACCGTGGGGTTCGGGCTATCGCGTCGCCGCGATCCTGATCGGCGCCTTCATCCTTATCGAATCGGCGCTGCGCTGGGATTGGCGTCGCTGCCTCAGGGTGGCGATCGCGATCAACCTGCTCAACGTGCTGATCGTGGTCTTCGAACCCATCCGCCTGCTGTTCCATCCCGAAACGATGGACCTGGGCATGGAACTGGGCCTGAAGATCCGCAATTTCGCCCTGCTTCTGGGGATCACGCTGGTCATCGCCTGGTTCAGCCACGGCTTCGTCCAGCTCCATCGCCGCCTCGAACTGTCCGCCGATCCGGGCGAGACGACCCTGGGGAGGGAGGAATATCTGCTGGAAGTGGCGATGGCGGCAGCGGGGGCCATGGGCGGCCTGCTGTGCTGGCAGCCCGGGCGCTCGGACCGCTGCGTCGCCATCGGATCGGGAACGCTGGCCGCCGCGGCCGGCCATGCCGACCTGGCGCGCTGCCGGCTATCCGACAAGCACCCGGCCTTCGTCTTTGACCTCGACCGGGGCCGCGCCGTCATGCAGACCGACGATCACGGCTGGCGCGCGCTCAGTGTCGCCGAACTGGCCGGGGCGAAGGTCTCGGACCTGCCGCCCTGTTCCGGGCTGACCGCGCCGCTTGCCGGGATCACCGGCCGTGGCCGTCTGGTGCTGACCGACCTGCGTGCACTCGACATCTTCGGCGTCCGCCAGATCGCGGCGCTGGCCGACCAGGTTTCGACCGAACTCGATCGCCTCGAATTCGAGGCCGCCGCGCGCCACGCGGGCGAACTGGAACTGCGCAATACCCTGTCGCACGAGCTGCACGATGGCGTTGCGCAGTCGCTGGCGGGCGCCTGCTTCTGGCTCGCCTCGCTGCGACGCAAGCTGCTCGACGAACCCGCGACGGTGGCGGAGATCGAAAAGGTGCTGCGGGCGCTCGAGGCCGAATCAAGCCACGTGCGCGAGGTGATCACCGTGCTGCGCAGCGAACCCGATTCGATCCACAGGATCGATCTGGGCACGACGATCCGCGATTTCCTGCCGCGCGCGGCGGGAACCTGGGGCGTGCGGGCCAGCCTGCGCACCACCGGAACGCCGGTTCGCGCCTCGCCCTCGCTGGTGTTCGAGGTGCAGCAGATCCTGCGCGAGGCGATGTCGAATGCCGCCCGCCACGGCCGAGCCACGCAGATCGAGGTCGAAATCCACGGCGAAGACGATCTGGTGCACCTGTCCATTAAGGATAATGGCAACGGGTTTTCGGGCCCGCCCCCGCATCCACTGCCCAAGATGATTGCCGAGCGGACGAGAAAATTAGGAGGTTCTGTTGAAATTGGCTCTGCCACGGGCCACACAGAGTTGCGAATTGCCTTGCCCCTGGAGGAAGATGGATGACCAGCATCGTCATAGCGGATGACCACGTATTCTTTCGCAATGGCGTGGAAGCCGCGCTCGAGGCGGCGGGATTCGCCGTGGTCGGCTCGGTCGGCGATGGCGATGCCGCGCTGGCCTCGGTTGCGATGAAGAACCCCGACGTCCTGATTCTCGACATCCGCATGCCGGGCAAGGGCGGGATCGCGGCGCTCAAGGCGCTGCGCGAAGCGGGTGACAAGCGCCCCGTCATCATCCTCGCCACAGAGGTCGACGACGACGCGCTGGTGGCGGCGATGAACGCGGGCGCCAATGCCATCATCCGCAAGGATACGGCGGAATTGCGCCTCTTCGACGCGATCAAGGCGGTGCGCGAAGGCACCCGTTATATCGACGGCGACCTGCTCGAAAAGGCGTTCTCGCTCGCCCAGGGCGAACCCAAGGCGGCAGCCGCGAACCTGCTTTCGGATCGCGAACGCCGCATCGCCGGCGAAGTCGCGCAAGGGTGCAGCAATCGCGAGATTTCCGAAAAGCTCGGCATCACCGAGGGCACGGTGAAGGTCTACCTGCACAACATCTATGCCAAGCTGGGCATGAAGAACCGCACCGAACTGGCGCTGTGGCACAAGGCCGAATGCAACTGACCAGGCCGGCGCGCGGGCGCGCGCGGTGACCGGACCTGCGGGCTTGTCACGCCGGATAATTGTCCTTAACCGGGGGTATATATCCGAAACAGGACGCGCAGGGAGACATGCCGATTTCGCGGGCGCCATCACCATGGGGCGGGTGGATTTCCCGCCCTGCCGCCGCCATGCTGCTGATGCTTGGAGGGGCCGCCTGTTCGCCCGCCGGGCAATCGGGCGAGGACGCCCCGGCCACTGGCGCGGCATCGTCGCATGCAGGCGAAGCGGCGCTATCGGGCGACGGGGCGCGCGCGGTCGCCGCGCTCGGCCAGCGGTGCGACCGGCCCGGCACGGTCCGCCCGCGCGGGCAGACGCCGGA
>ERZ1645187.3217-NODE-3217-length-13866-cov-6.961770_pt1 | contig 13866 bp, 11 predicted proteins | sample MGYA00575352_ERZ1645187 | MGnify/ENA primary metagenome ERZ1645187 (study PRJEB40837, sample SAMN11349314) | freshwater sediment metagenome | isolation source: river sediment | host: Sediment | place: India: Wazaribad , New Delhi | collected 2017-02-21 ...
GCTGGCGCTGGCGGCCGGGCCGGCGCGCGCGGGCCAGCGGCGCGCCCGTTCGCCGGCCGCGGCGGCGCTGGTGTTCGGGCTGGTGCTGTGGCTGTGGCACGCGCCGCAGGCCTATGCCTGGGGCCTGACCTCGGTGGCCGGCTACTGGCTGATGCAGGCGTCGCTGCTGGGCACGGCCTGGTGGTTCTGGCGCGCCGTGCTGCGGTCCGACCAGCCCTGGGGCGGCGCGGTGCTGGCGCTGTTCGCCACCGTGGCGCACATGGGCCTGCTGGGCGCGCTGATCGTGTTCGCCGGCCAGCTGCTGTACCCGGTGCACGTGGCCGGCACGCTGGCCTGGGGCGCGGCGCCGCTGGCCGACCAGCAACTGGGCGGGCTGCTGATGTGGGTGCCGGCCATCGTGCCCTTCATGGCGGCGGCGCTGTGGCGGCTGGCGCGGGGCCTGCGCCGCGCGGAGGCCGCCGCGTGACGTGGTGGATGGCGCTGCTGAAGTTCGTGCACGTGGGCGCCATCGCATTGTGGGCCGGCGGCCTGCTGGTGCTGCCGCTGCTGCTGGCGCGGCGCGCGCGGCTGGCCTCGCACGACGCGGTGCAGGGCCTGCACGCGCTGACGCGGCGGCTGGTGCTGTGGTTCATGTCGCCGGGCGCGTTCGTGGCGGTGGGCACGGGCACGGCGCTGATCTTTCTGCGACCCACGCAGGCGCCCTGGTTCAGCGCCAAGCTGGCGGCGGTGGGCCTGATGGCCGCGCTGCACGTAGCGCAGAGCACGCTGGTGCTGCGGCTGTTCCGCCCCGGCGAGCGGGTGCCGGCGTGGCGCCTGGGGGGCGGCCGGGCTGGCCAACGCGGCGGTGGTGCTGCTGATCCTGCTGCTGGTGCTGGCCAAGCCGGGCTGGTCGCTGTCCGGCTGGGGCGGCGACTGGTTCAGCCCAGGTGCGTTGGGTGAGCTGCTGGGTCGCTGGCTTGACCCGCTTCTGGCTCGGGTGAGAGGTTAGTGCCGATGCCGTGCTCGAACACCAGCTTGCCGCCATGGAAGCCCGCGAACCCGGCGAACACGGCGCCCAGCAGCGACAGGGCCAGCGCATGAGGCAGCACGTCGTCGGGCACCAGCACGCGCAGCCGCCAGTTGGCGGCGGTGACGGCCAGCATGGTCATGGCCGCCACGGCGTGCGACCAGTTGGCCACGCGGCCACGGATGCCCGCCGCGCCCAGCAGTTCGATGGTGCCGATGGCGGCGGCCAGCAGGCCCGACCAGAAGGTGGCGCCCGCCGCCCACACGCCGGCGCGCTGCCAGAAGCCGTCGCCCGTGTACCAGTACAGCAGGTCGCAGCCGAGCGTGGCAAACACCAGCGCGATCGGAAAGTGCACCAGCATGGTGTGCAGCGGGTGGCCGATGATGGCGACGGTGGAGCTGGTGTCCAGCGCCAGCACGTCCCGGATGATGCGCGGGTGGCGGCTGGCGGCGGATTCGGACGAGGTTTCGAGGCGGGCCATGGCGTAGCGTGCGGTGGTCGGAGGCGGTGGACCATGGTAGCGCCTGGCGCCGTGCTGGGAGGTCTGGTCGGATGCCAGGGCCACCTGTCGGCGCTGGCGCCCGCCGCCGCGCCGGCGCAGGCGGTGTCGGGCCTGTGGTGGGCCATGCTGGCCGGCAGCGGCGTGCTCTTCGCGCTGGTGCTGGCCCTGTTCGTGTGGGTGGCGCGGCCCAGCGAGCGCCCGCGCAGTGCCCACGGGCGGCGCTGGATCTTCTGGGGCGCGGTGGCGCTGCCGGCGCTGGTGCTGCCGCTGCTGCTGGCCTGGGGCCTGTGGGTGGGCGAGCAGCGCGCCACGCCGCGCGCCGACGCGCTGGTGGTGCGCGTGACGGCGCGCCAGTGGCACTGGGAATTCGCCTACCCGCAGCTGCAGCCGGGCCGCGCGCACCGCGTGCTGCACCTGCCGGCCGGGCGCCCGGTGCGGCTGGAAATCACCAGCGCCGACGTGATCCATTCCTTCTGGGTGCCGCGGCTGGCGGGCAAGCTCGATGCGCTGCCCGGCCACGTGAACGTGATGTACCTCGACCAGCTGCCCGCCGGCCGCTTCAGCGGCCAGTGCGCAGAGTTCTGCGGCACCGACCACACCACCATGCGCTTCGACACCGTGGTGCATGCGCCGGCCGCGTTCGAGGCCGCGCTGGCGGCGGAGGCCGCGCCATGAACCCGCGCCACGACGCGCTGCCCTACGACGACGATGCCCGCGCCGTCAGCCCCCTGCGGCGCCACGCGGCGCTGTCGCGCGTGTGGGCCACCGGGCGCGGCTGGCGCACGCTGGCCTCGGTCAACCACAACCAGCTCGGCATCCGCTTCCTGGTGGCGTCGTTCGTGTTCTTCGCCATCGGCGGGCTGCTGGCGATGCTGATCCGCGCGCAACTGGCCACGCCGGGCGCGGCCTTCCTGGGGCCGGACATCTACAACCAGGTGTTCACCATGCACGGCACGGTGATGATGTTCCTGTTCGCCATTCCGGTGTTGGAGGGGCTGGCCATCTACCTGCTGCCCAAGCTGCTGGGCGCGCGCGACATGGCGTTTCCGCGCCTGACGGCGTTCGGCTTCTGGTGCTACATCCTGGGCGGCACCATCATCGTCGGCTCGATGCTGTTCGCCGCCGCGCCGGACAGCGGCTGGTTCATGTACACGCCGCTGTCGTCCAACGCGCATTCGCCCGGCATCCACTCCGACGTGTGGCTGCTCGGCGTGACCTTCGTCGAGATCTCGGCCGTGAGCTTCGCGGTGGAGACGCTGACCTCGATCCTCAAGCTGCGCGCGCCCGGCATGTCGCTGGAGCGCATGCCGATCCTGGCCTGGTACATCCTGGGCGCGGCGGCGATGATGCTGGTGGGCTTTCCGCCGCTGATCCTGGGCTCGATCCTGCTGGAGCTGGAGCGCGCCGCCGGCCTGCCCTTCTTCGATCCGGCGCGCGGCGGCGACGCGCTGCTGTGGCAGCACCTGTTCTGGCTGTTCGGCCACCCCGAGGTCTACATCATCCTGCTGCCGGCGGCGGGCTGCCTGTCGACCATCATCCCGGTGTTCGCGCGGCGGCCGCTGGTGGGCTACGTGGCGGTGATCGTGGCCATCGTCGGCATGGTGTTCCTCAGCATGGGCATCTGGGTGCACCACATGTTCACGGTGGGCATTCCGCACCTGGCGCTGGCGTTCTTCTCGCTGGCCAGCGTGGCGGTGGCGGTGCCCACGGCGGTGCAGGTGTTCGCCTGGCTGGGCACGCTGGCCAGCGGCACGCCGCGCTGGCGGCTGCCGATGCTGTTCGTCAGCGGCTTCTTCATCGTCTTCGTGTGTGGCGGCCTCACCGGCGTGATGCTGGCCATCGTGCCCTTCAACACGCAGGCGCACGACAGCTACTTCGTGGTGGCACACCTGCACTACGTGCTGACGGGCGGGCTGATCTTTCCGCTGCTGGCCGGCATCTACTACTGGCTGCCGCACCGCACCGGGCGCCTGCCGGGCCAGGGGCTGGCGGTGGCCGGGTTCTGGACGCTGGTGACGGGCTTCACCGCCACCTTCTTCCTCATGCACCTCACCGGGCTGCTGGGCATGCCGAGGCGCATCTACACCTACCGCGACGGCGACGGCTGGACGGCGCTGAACCTGCTGTCGTCGGTGGGCGGCTTCGTGCTCACCATCGGCTTCGCCATCATCGCCATCGACATCATCCTGCAGCTGCGCGGCGGCCGCCGCTACCGGCGCGACCCATGGGACGCCGGCACGCTGGAATGGGCCACGCCCACGCCGCCGCCGCTGTACACCTTCGGTTCTCTGCCGCAGGTGGACCGCCGCGCCGACCAGCTTCAGCCCGCCACGCTGGGGCCGCAACTGGCGGCCGGCCAGGGCTACCTGGGCGGCACGCGCCACGGCTGGCAGGAAACGCTGGGCGTGGAGATGGCGTCCGGCCGCATCGACCAGTTCATCGTGCTGCCGCGCAGCACCTGGGTGCCGCTGTGGCAGGCGCTGCTGGTGTGCGCGGTGGTGCTGTGCCTGCTGTTCAAGCTGTATGCGGCGGCCGGTGTCCTGGCCCTGGCGGCGGCGGCCGGCTGCGTGTGGGGCGCGCGCGACGCCGGCCTGCCGCACGACCACGGCGCGCTGCCCATCGGCCGCGGGCAGCACGCGCTGCCGCACACCGAGGCCGCGCAGCCGCCGCCGCAACGCCGCCGCCGACCAGTACGGCGGCGACCGCACGGCGGCCGAGGACGCCTTCACCTCGGCCGTGGTGGCGCTCGACATGCACACCGGCAACACGCGCTGGCACGTCAACACCGTGCACCACGACCTGTGGGACTACGACCTGGGCGCGCAGCCCCTGGTGACCGACATCGACGTCGACGGCACGCCACGCCGCGTGGTGGTGCAGGGCACCAAGACCGGCTCGGTGTTCGTGCTGGACGCGCGCACCGGCGAGGCCGTCAAGCCGGTGCAGGAGCGCCCGGTGCCCGCCGGCACGCTGCCGGGCGAGCGCTACGCGCCGACGCAGCCGCAATCGGTCGGCATGCCCAACTTCGCCGGCATGCCCGGCCCCGAGCCCGAGGTGCTGACCGAGGCCAACAGCTTCGGCCTGACGCCCATCGACGCCGCGCTGTGCCGCATCGCCTTCCGCCAGATGGAGTACGAGGGCATGTACACGCCGCCGAGCGAGAACCCCGGCGGCATCCTGCTGTTTCCCGGCATCGTGGGCGGCATGAACTGGGGCGGGCTGGCGGTCGACCCCGAGGCACAGCTGCTCATCACCAACCACAGCCGCCTGCCGAACCGCATCACGCTGACGCCGCGCGCGCAGGTGGAGGACCGGGCGCTGGGCGACGGCGGCGCGCGCGCCGACCAGCGCATCGCGCCGCAGGCCGGCACGCCCTATGGCGTGGCGCGACCCAACTGGATGTCGCCGCTGCAGGTGCCCTGCATCGACCCGCCCTGGGGCTTCCTGTCGGCCACCGACCTGCGCAGCGGCCGGCTGCTGTGGTCGCGCCCCCTGGGCACCGGCTTCGACACCGGGCCGCTGGGCATCCCGACGCGGCTGAAGATCAGCATCGGCACGCCCAACCTCGGCGGCGCGGTGGTGACGCGCTCGGGCCTCACCTTCATCGCCGCCGCGCAGGACAACTACCTGCGCGCCTTCGACACCCGCAGCGGAGAGCTGCTGTGGGAAGGGCGCCTGCCCGCCGGCGCCCAGGCCTCGGCCATGACCTACATGCACCAGGGGCGGCAGTACGTGGCCATTGCCGCCGGCGGCCACGCGCGCTTCGAAACCAAGCTGGGCGACAGCCTGGTGGTGTTCGCCCTGCCCCAAGGCGGCCGCTGACGCCTGCCGCTACAGCTGGCCCAGCGCCGCCTTCACGTCGGCCACGCTGAGGATTTCGCTCAGCACGATGGGCGGCTTGCCGGGCGCCTGCAGCACGTACACCGGCACGCCGCTGCGGCCGAGCTTGTTCAGCTCGGCGGTGATGGTGGCGTCGCGCCGCGTCCAGTCGGCGCGGAAGGTCTGCACCTTGGCAGCGTCGAACGCGTTCAGCACCTCGTCGTTCGCCAGCGTGGTCTTCTTGTTGTACTGGCAGGTCACGCACCAGGCGGCGGTGAAGTCGACGAACACCGGCTGGCCGGTGCCCAGCACGGCCTGCACGCGCTCGGGCGACCAGGGTTGCCAGCGCTCGCCCGCCGCCGCTGCGGCCTGCGCGGCGGGCAGCGCCGTGTGGATGACGTTCGGGCCGATGGTGGCCAGCAGGAAAGCGCCGAACGCTACCGAAAGCGAAGCAATCAGCAGGCGCGTGCGGCCCTGCAGGCCGAACGCCCACAGCACCAGCGCCAGCGTCACCAGCAGCGCCAGCAGCGCGCCCGCGCCGTCGATGCCGGTCTGCTGGCCCAGCACCCACAGCAGCCACACCGCGGTGCCGAACATCGGGAAGGCCATGAACTTCTTGAACGTGTCCATCCACGCGCCGGGCCGCGGCAGCAGGCGCGCCACCGCCGGCCACCAGCTGGCCGCCAGGTAAGGCAAGGCCATGCCGAAACCGAGCGCGGCGAACACCGCCAGCGCCTGCCACGCCGGCAGCGCCACCGCCAGCCCCAGCGAGGCGCCCATGAACGGCGCCGTGCAGGGCGAGGCCACGGCCACCGCCAGCACGCCGGAAAGCAGCGAATCGGCCACCGGGTGCCGCGCCTGCAGCGAGGCCACGCTGCTGGGCAGGAAGTGGCCGAACTCGAACACGCCCGCCAGGTTCAGCCCGATCACGGTGAACAGCACGGTGAGGCCCGCCACCACGCCCGGCGACTGCAACTGGAAGCCCCAGCCCAGCTGCTGCCCGGCCGCGCGCAGCGCCAGCATCAGCGCCCCCAGCGCCAGGAACGACAGCACCACGCCCGCCGTGTAGGCCAGCCCGCTGATGCGGTGGGCACGCCGGTCGTCGGCATGGCGGGTGAAGCCCAGCACCTTGATCGCCAGCACCGGGAACACGCAGGGCATCAGGTTCAGCACCATGCCGCCGATGACGGCGCCCAGCAGCGCGAGCAGGAAGGTGGCCGTGGGCACCGACGTGCTGGCAGCAGCCGCAGGCACCGCGGCTGTGCCCGCGGCGCTGGCATTGGCATTGGCATTGGCATTGGCATTGGCCGCCAGCGCGGCCTCCAGCGCGGGCGACACCACCGCCACCGGCGCCACGGCGGGCCAGGCGCCCTTGACCGGCGCGTCGGCGCGCCAGCCCTGCGCCTGGTCGGCCGTCACCAGCACCAGCGGCATGGTCTCGGGCGCATCGGCGCGGTCGGGCGATACCGGAATGTCGGCCGTCCACACCGCGCCGTCCCAGTGCTGGCTCCACGTCCTGGGGCCGACCGGCTCGCCCGGCCTGGCGGGCGTGGCGGCCGTGACCACGATGTTGGGCGTCTCGGGGAAGAACTCCAGCACCTGCCCCTGCACGCTGGCGGGCAGGCCGGCCACGCGCACCGCCAGGCGCTGGCCGCCGTCGGTCAGCTCGATCTGGTGCTCACCGGTCACGCTGGTCGGCTGGGCCTTCAGCGCCGCGTCGAATGCCGCGCCGTGCAGCGCGGTGGAGCTGCGCAGCGGCAGCTGCAGCGCGAATTCGCCGTCCTGCGGAATGCACTCCTGCCGGCACACCAGCCAGCTGGCCTTCAGCTTGACTTCCAGCGCGTCGGCCAGCGGCGAGGGCTTGTATTCGGGCGTGATGATCAGCGGCACCGGCAGCAGCACCGTGCCGTCGTAGCCGTAGTTGGCCAGGTGGCCGATGGGGAACTTGGCCGGCAGCGGCCAGGCCACATCGCCCGCCATCACGCCGGGCGGCAGCGTCCAGTGCAGCTCGGTCGGCATGCCGGAATCGCCGGCGTTCTTCCAGTAGGTGTGCCAGTCCTTGGCGTGCGTCAGCTGCAGGCCCACCCACACCGGCTGGCCGGCGGCCGCCTCGGGCGTCTGGCCGATGGGCACGCCCTGCGGCGCATGGGCCAGCAGCGTGGCCACCACCTGGTCGGTGCGCACCTCGGATTTGGGAAGATTCTGGGCCTGAGCCGGCGCCCACAGGGCGCCAACAGCTATCAATAAGGAAGCATAGAAGCGGGAGACCAGAGCGCGCATCGAATTCATCAGGGCAAACACAGGCAACAGGTTGGGAGCCGCCACGGGGCCGGAAGTTCCGCCGTCCGACAACCGGAGCGGGCGATGTCCTACAGGCCCGGGGCAGCGCGAACGCCGCCGATGTGGTATTTCTGCGGTTTCACCGAAGTTCTGGTTAGACCATCACGGCAGCCCGCAGGCGGTGCTGCCGCACCGCCTGGAAGGAGACGCCAGCGATGCGATTGTCCACCACACCCCTGGACGCCGCCCTGTCCCCCTGGGCCGAGCGCCTGCGCCAGCGCCTGAACCTGCCGCTGCTGGTGCGCTGGAGCGGCGGCAGCGGCTTGCGCCTGGGCGATTTCGAGCAGCCGCGTGTCGTCGTGGACGTGCGCGACGCGGCCGGCGCGGCGGCGCTGCTCAGCCCCTCGCTCGACCACCTGGGCCGCGCCTACGTCGAAGGCCACATCGACGTGAGCGGCACCGCGCACGACATCATGGACATGGCGCACCGCCTGGCCGTGGCGGGCAGCGCCGAAGGCCCGCCCGGCTGGGTGCAGCGCATTGCCCACCGCGTGGCCGACGCCGTGAGCCACACGCGCGCCGAAGACCGCGCCGCCATCCAGTACCACTACGACGTCTCCAACGCCTTCTACGCCGAGTGGCTGGACCCGGCGATGGTGTATTCCTGCGCCTACTTCGAACAGGGCAACGAGACGCTGGCCGCCGCGCAGCAGCAGAAGATCGACCACATCCTGACCAAGCTGCGCCTGCAGCCGGGCCAGACGCTGCTGGACATCGGCTGCGGCTGGGGTGCGCTGGTGCTGCGGGCGGCTGAAGCGTTCGGCGCGCGCTGCGTCGGCATCACGCTGTCGCAGAACCAGTTCGAGCTGGCCACCGAGCGCGTGCGCGCCGCCGGACTGGGCGACCGCATCGACATCCGCCTGCAGGACTACCGCGACGTGCGCGGCCCGTTCGACCGCATCAGCAGCGTCGGCATGTTCGAGCACGTGGGGCTGAAGAACCTGGCCAGCTACTTCCGCATCGTCCGCAACCTGCTGGCACCCGACGGCTGGGCGCTGAACCACGGCATCACCTCCAGCGACGCGCACAACGGCGAGACCCGCTACGGCGGTGGCCAGTTCATCGGCCGCTACGTGTTCCCGCAGGGCGAGCTGCCGCACATCGGCACCGTGATGACGGCGCTGCAGGAAGGCGGGCTGGAGCCGTTCGACGCCGAAAGCCTGCGCCGCCACTACGCGCGCACCCTGCAGTGCTGGAGCGAGGCCTTCGAAGCGAAAACCGAGCGCCTGAAAGCCCTGGTGCCCGAGAAGACCTGGCGCATCTGGCGCATGTACCTGGTGGGCTGCCAGTGGGCTTTCGAACACGACGAGCTGTCGCTGTTCCAGGTGCTGTGCCGGCGCGCCGGTCAGCCGGCGGCCACGCTGCCCTGGTCGCGGCGCTGGGTGTACGGCGGCGCGCGCTGACCGCCCCCACCAACGACAAGGCGGCCCGCGGGCCGCCTTGTCGCCAAGCGCGTCGATCGACTCAATCCAGCGTGATCTTCAGGTCCTTGATCAGCTTGTGCCAGCGCGTGACTTCGGACTTCAGCAGCGCGCCATATTCGGCCGGCGTGTTGCCCACGGGCTCGACGCCGAACTCGATCAGCTTCTGCTTCACGGCCGGCTGGTCGATGGCGGCCTTGACCTGCTTCTGCAGCGCGCTCACCACGTCGGCCGGCACGCCCGCGGGCGCCACCATGCCGACCAGCGCTGCGGCCTCAACGCCCTTGAAGCCCAGCTCGGCAAACGTCGGCACGTCGGGCAGCTGCGGCAGGCGCTTGTCGTTGGCCACGGCCAGCGCGCGCACCTTGCCGGACTTGATGAAGCCCGCACCGGCGGCCAGATCGACCATCATGGCCGGGATCTGCCCGCCCGCCAGATCGCCCAGCGCCGGCGCGGCGCCGCGGTAGGGGATGTGCACCATGTGCAGCCCGGCCTGCGTCTTGAGCAGTTCCATGGCCAGGTGGTGCGGGCTGCCGGCGCCGGCCGAGCCGTAGCTGAGCTTGCCCGGCGCCGCCTTGGCCTTGGCGATGAAGTCCTTGGCGTCCCTGGCGTCCGAGTTGGGGCCGACCACCAGGATCATCGGAAAGCGCCCCATCAGCGTGACGGGGGTCAGGTCCTTCTCGGGGTTGTAGGTGAGCTTGCTGTAGAGCGCCGAGTTGAACACCATGGTGCCGTTGTCGGCCGACAGCACGGTGTAGCCGTCGGGCGCCGCGCGCGCCACGTCGGACGCGGCGATGGCCGTGTTGCCGCCCGGCTTGTTCTCGATGGTGACGGGCTGGCCGATGTGGGTGGACAGCTGCTGGCCGATGGTGCGGGCCAGGAAGTCGGAGCCGCCGCCGGCCGGATACGGCACCAGCCAGCGGATGGGCTTGGACGGATAGGTCTGCGCGGCAGCGGTGGTGGCACCCAGTGCCAGGGGCAGCGCGACGAGGGCGGCGGAGAGCAAAGACTTCATGGTGAAAGGTTGATGCGGATCAAAACGCGTAATACTACTTCCCATTGCGCAATCGCTTCTCCGGATTTCTACCGATACGCTCCACCCCATGACGACCGCCCGAAAACGCCCCGCCCCGCCCCCCGCCGAACCGCGCCGCCGCCGCGTGCAGTCTGCCGAGATGGGCATGAGCATCCTGAAGGCGCTGGCCCGGCTGGGCGGCGCGGCCAGCCTGACGGCCGTGGCGCAGGCGGTGGATGAAAGCACGGCCAAGGTGCACCGCTACATGGCCAGCCTGGTGGAGGAAGGCCTGGTGGCGCAGGACGCGGCCACGCAGCGCTACTTTCTGGGCCAGGAGGCCATCCACATCGGCCTGGCCGCGCTGCGCCAGTGCGACCCGGTGCGTGCCGGCGAGCCGGCGCTGGCGCGCCTGCGCGACGAGCTGGGCGTGACCTGCTTCATCGCCGTGATGGGCAACCAGGGCCCGACCATCCTGCGCATCGAGGAGCCGGCCCTGCCGGTGGTGGTGAACGTGCGCGCCGGCTCGGTGCTGCCGCTGCTGTGGTCGGCCACGGGGCAGGCGTTTCTGGCGTGGTCGGAGGGCGCGCAGATCGACACGCAGGCGCGGCGCGACTGGGACGGCGCCACGCCGGTGCAGCGCGCGCAGCTCAAGGGCAAGGACCCGGTCGCGGGCCTGCGGGCGCGGGTGCGGGCGCAGGGCCTGTCGTCGGTCGAGGGCCTGCTGTCGCCCGGCATCAGCGCCGTGGCGGCACCGATCCGGCTGCACACCGGGCAGGTGGCGGCGGTGCTGACGGCGCTGGGCGCCGCAGGCGGCTTCGACGCCGCGCCGGAAGGCCGCATCGCCACGCGCGTGCGGCAGGAGGCGGATGCGATCAGCGCGGCGCTGGGGTTTGACGGGGAGCGGGGCTGATACCGTTTTGCATTCAGAACAATGACAAATGACCGCGGCTGGCGCCGCATGACCAATGACGAATGCGCCATTGGTCATTGAAGCGCAGCGAAGTCATTGGTCATTCGTCATTCTTGAAAGCGATTTCGTAGGAGGCGCTTTCAGGTCGACAGCGCTGTGGGAGCGGGCTGGCCCGCGATGGGGCGTGATGGTGAGATAAGGCGCTGCATCGCGGGCCAGCCCGTTCCCACCAACGGCGGAACCTGAAAAACATGGGAGTATATGCCTGCAGCGCCCGTCAGACGGGCGCTGCAGACGACCTATAGGTGGAGTATAGGCCGCGCAGCACCCCACCCCACCGCCTGCAACGCCTACAGCTCCAGCACCAGTTTGTCGCCCGCCGCGCGCGAGCAGCACACCATCATGCGGTCCTGCGCGTCGCGCTCGCCGCGCGTCAGCACCACGTCGCGGTGGTCCACGGCGCCGCTCAGCACGCGCGTCTCGCACGAGCCGCACAGGCCTTCGCAGCAGTCGCTCTGCACGTCGATGTTGGCGCCCTTGAGCGCCGACAGGATGGTCTGGTCGGCACGCACCTGCAGCGTGATGCCGGAGTCCTTCAGCTCGATCTCGAAGGCATGCTCCTTGCTCGGATCGAGCGTGGGCGGCTCGGTCTGGAAGTGCTCGATGCGCAGTGCGTCGTCGGGCCAGTGCGCGGTGCAGGCTTCGAGCGCGCTCAGCATGCGCTCGGGGCCACAGGCGTAGATGCGCACGCCGTCGTGCGGCGTGGCCAGCAGCGCCGTGAGGTCGGCACGCCGGCCTTCGTCCTTGGCGTAGACGTGCAGGCGCTCGCCGTGCTCGGCGACCAGCGCCTCCAGCAATGGCATCAACGCGCGGCTGCGGCCGCTGTAGTGGATCTCGTAGTCCATGCCCAGCAGCCGCGCGCGGCGCGCCATGGCGGCGATGGGCGTGATGCCGATGCCGCCGGCGATGAAGATGGCACGCTTCGCCGTCTCGTCGAAGCGGAAATGGTTGCGCGGGCCGCGGATGCGCACGGTGTCGCCGGCCTTCAACTGGTCGTGCACCCAGGTCGAGCCGCCGCGGCTTTCGGGGTCGCGCAGCACGGCGATCTCGTAGGCGCTCAGGTCGGCCGGATCGCTGCACAGCGAGTACTGGCGCGACAGCTCCGTGTCGCCGCATTCGATGTCGATGTGCGCGCCGGGCTGCCATTTGGGCAGCGGCTGGCCGTTGGCCGCCACCAGGCGCAGCAGCACCGTGTCGGCAGTGATCGGCGTGACGCGCTCGACCACCATGGGCCGCGTCACCGTTTGCTTCGACGGCTCGCCCAGGCGCACCGGCAGTTGCTGCTGCAGGATGGCGGGGTTGGCGCGCTCGGGGTTGTGCGCCGGGTCCCATTCCACCCACAGGTGCTTGGGGCCGCGAAACGACGTGTTGGGCACGTAGTCGAAGCGCTGCTCGGCCAGGCGCATGTGCGGCAGGCGCTTGGTGAACTCTTCCAGGAACACCTGCAGCTCCAGCCGCGCCAGGTTCTTGCCCATGCACTGGTGCGAGCCGTAGCCGAAGGTCAGGTGGTCGCTGGCGTTGTCGCGGCGGATGTCCAGCCGGTCGGCATCGGCGAAGTGGCGTTCGTCGTGGTTGCCCGAGGCCATCACGATCAGCAGTTTGCTGCCAGCCGGAATGTGCACGCCGCCCACCGTGGCGTCGCGCATGGCGATGCGGCGCCACGCCGCCACCGAGCCGTTGTGGCGAATGCACTCCTCCACCGCGCTGGGGATCAGGCTCGGGTCGTCACACAGCTCCTGCCACACCGCCGGGTGCTGCAACAGCAGCTTGAGCGCATTGGCGATGCCGTTGGACGTGGTTTCGTGCGAGGCCACGATGCCGGCCATCATCATCGAGTGCAGGTAGGAGTCGGTGACGACGTCGGGGTACTCCTTCTGCTTGCGGATGCCGTACTGCATCCAGCCCGGCTCGTCGGGGTTCTGGCGCATCTTCTCCAGAATCTTGCCCGAGAGCTGCCAGAAGTTGCCCACCGCGTGCGCCACCGCCACCTGCTCTTCCGGCTTGGGCCGGCCCCAGGTGTTGACGGTGTGCGCGATCGAATACTGGCGCAACTGGGCCATGTCCTCCTCGGGCACGCCGAGGAAGTGCAGGCCGATGGTGAGCGGCGCCTCCCACAGCATCTGGTCGACCAGATCCGCCTTGCCGTCGTTGATGAAGCGGTCCACATACTCGCGCGCCACGCGGCGCACCATGGGTTCGTGCTCCACCAGCGCCTCGGGCGTGAAGGGCTGGATCAGCACGCGGCGGCGCGCCATGTGGGCCGGCTCTTCCTCGTTCACCAGCGTGCGGTTCATGGCGTAGTCGTAGCTGGCCAGCACGGCGTTGGCCTCGTCGCCCGTCGGCGTGATCTTCTCCAGCGCGATCGAAGCGCTGAAGGTTTCGTGGTCGCGGAACACGGCCTTGATGTCGTCGTAGCGCGTGACCACCCAGTAGCCCAGTTGGGGCGAGAAGAACACCGGCTCCTGCTCGCGCGACCAGCGCACGTACTCGGGCGGGTCCTGCTGGTAGCCGTCGGCGAAGGGGTCGAACTCGGCCGCGCCGGCGCTGATGGGGCAGCCGGTGGGGCCGGTCTGACCCGTCAGGGCGGCGTGGTCGACGGGGCAGCGGGCGGTGGTGGATTCGAGGGACATGGCGCGGCAGCCTGATGAAAGATCAAACGCGTAATTTAACTACGCAAAGCGAAATTTCGCAAGCCGGCGGCGCTGGCGCGCAGCGCTTGATACCGTTCTGCATTCAAAACCGATGACAAATGACCGCGGCTGGCGCCGCATGACCAATGACGAATGCGCCATT
>ERZ1645187.3218-NODE-3218-length-13865-cov-11.316727_pt1 | contig 13865 bp, 14 predicted proteins | sample MGYA00575352_ERZ1645187 | MGnify/ENA primary metagenome ERZ1645187 (study PRJEB40837, sample SAMN11349314) | freshwater sediment metagenome | isolation source: river sediment | host: Sediment | place: India: Wazaribad , New Delhi | collected 2017-02-21 ...
GTGTTTCGCCTTCAGGTCATGAATGTCTCCGAGAAGGAGCAGCGCTATAGCGTGAGCGTCAGCGGGTTGAATGGAATCGCATTGATGGGAGAACCGATCATTCAGTTATCGTCGGCAAGCAACAAGAACGTGATGTTCCAGGTGAGGGTTCCGCCCGAGTCCGCCTCGAAGGGTTCGCATACAATCTATTTCGACGTGAAGTCGCTGAGCGATGAGGGTATCGAGGTCCACGAGAAGGCAATATTCCTGATGCCATGAGGAATTCAGGCGAGGACGATTTCGGACGGCCGTGGTATCGCCACTTGTGGCCATGGTTGTTGATGCTTGGCCCGGCGCTGGTCATCGTCGCGGGTATCGTGACGGCATGGATCGCTTATTCGACGAGCGACGGGTTGGTCACCGAGGACTACTATAAAAAAGGTCTCGCGGTGAATCAGACGGTGGCACGCAGTCAAGAAGCCGCCAAACAGGGGTTGCGTTTGAAGGCACGCCTTGCCGAACAGACGATGGATGCCCTGCTCATGGCGACCAGGAACGAGAATTTCATCTACCCCAAGCGCCTGCGGGTGACGCTGTCCCATCCGACCCGCGCTGGTCTCGACCAAGAATTCATGCTGGATCGCGCCGGTGATCGCTATGTCGGCAAGTTTCGTCTGCCGGCATCGGGACACTGGTTGATTCTTGTCGAGGACGAAGCGGCCTCCTGGCGGCTCATGGGCAATGCCGTTCTGCCCATGAACGGCGAATTGACGATAGGCGAACAGTAGACCGGTCGAACTATTGATGCGTTTCCGACCGTCGTCAGCGATACACGAGAACGGGAATGGTCGAATGCGTCAGCACCTTTTGGGTTTCGGAGCCAAGCAGCAGCCCGCTGAACCCCCGCCGGCCATGTGACGCCATGAAAATAAGATCGCAACCCGCATTGCCGGCGGCATCGATGATGGCTTGATAGGGCAGATCGCTGACGCTGTCGAGTGTCGCACTCGGTACCCCTGCGTCCTGTGCGACGGCGCTTGCCTTGGCGAGAATTTCCTGCGCTTGCCGGTCGGCCATCTCGGCAAACTTTTCGGGTGTGGTGGGGTCTATCAATGCGCCTTCCCCGTAAAAGGCAACGGGGTAGTCTGGTTTGGCAAAGAAGAACGTCACCTTTGCTGCTATCTCTTTCGCAAACGCGACGGCGCGTTGAACGGTTTCAATGGAAAGTTGCGAGCCGTCGGTGGGAACGAGTATGTGCTTGAACATGGAAATCTCCTCCAAGAACGGGCCATTTGTTAATTATCAAACCAAGGGCAGGCAAGCCGTTGATGCATGTCAACATGGCCGGAAGCCGCCAGAGAAGAATTCTTTCCAATCATGCAAATTCGCTTTCTTGGCGCTGCTCGCGAAGTAACGGGGTCCTGCTTCCTGCTCGAGGGAGCGGGGGTGCGATTGCTGGTCGATTGTGGCATGTTTCAGGGGGGGCGCGAGGCCTACCGTCGCAATCTTTCCGCGCTTGACTTTGGTTTTTCGCCGCGATCGCTCGACCTCGTCGTGCTGACGCACGCGCATATCGATCATTCCGGCCTGCTTCCGCGGTTGGTCGCGTTCGGATTTCGTGGTCCGGTCTACGCCACGCAGGCGACTTGCAATCTCGCGGAAGTACTTCTGCTCGATTCCGCGCACATCCAGGAAAAGGAGGCGGAATGGGAAAATCGACGCCGTCACGAGCGCGGTGCGCGCCGAGGATGGGAGCGAGCCCCGCTCTATACCGTCAACCAGGCCCGGCAATGCCTTCGCCAACTGCGGCCATGTTCATACGACGTGGACTTGGAGCCGGTGCCGGGCATACGCATGAGGTTTCGTGACGCGGGACATATTCTGGGATCCTCGATCATCGAGTTGTGGCTGAGCGAGGGTGGGCGAACGCGCAAGTTGGTGTTTTCGGGAGACCTTGGTCAGCCCGACAGGCCGGTTCTCAATGACCCCACACCCATAACCGAGGCTGACATCCTGATCGTCGAGTCCACCTACGGCAACCGGCTGCACAGGAACATGGCCGATACGGAGGATGAACTGGTCGATGCGTTCGAGAACACGTTGGCGCGCAAGCGCGGCAATGTCATTTTGCCAGCCTTTGCCGTAGGCAGGACCCAGGAGATCCTGTTCATTCTGACCGACCTGGTAAGGCGCGGCCGGCTGCCGGCCATGACGGTGCATGTTGATTCGCCCATGGCCGAGGCGGCGACGGCCCTGACGCTGAAGCACATGGATCTGCTTGATACGCCGACGCGCGAGCTGGTCGCCTGGAACCGAAGGCATCCCGACAGGCCGGCCATCAGGTTCGTTCGGGAAGTCGAGGAGTCGATGGCACTCAACGAGATCAAGTCCGGCGCGGTGATCATCGCCGCGAGCGGGATGTGCGATGCCGGCAGAGTCAAGCACCACTTGCGCCATAACCTGTCGCGTCGAGAGTGCTCGGTGGTCATTACGGGTTTTCAGGCAATCGGCACGCTGGGCCGACGCTTGGTGGATGGCGCGCGCTGGGTCAGGATATTCGGTGAAGAGATTCCGGTCAGGGCCGATATTTACACCATAGGCGGTTTGTCCGCGCATGCCGATCAGAAGGCGCTATTGGGGTGGCTGGCACATTTTCGGCGGCCGCCGGAGCGGTGCTTCGTCGTGCATGGCGAAGCAGGGACGGCGGCAATTTTCGCCGATGCGGTGCGCGGCCTGGGATGGCTTGACGTGACAGTACCGGCGCATGGCGAACTTCACGTGCTAGGTGGGGAGGGCAGGCAATGACGCGAACCAATGGCGCCGTATCGCCACATGCCGCCTGGGATGCGTTACATCAGGTCGTCGAGTCCAACATCGACCCGCTTGGCATGACCATGCCGATCATTCATGCGCAGCTTGCCTGGCTCATGCATCCGCAGGAACTGGCCGAAGCTGTTGCCGACTATTCGGGCAAGATGTTGGCGCTGCAATGGCACTCATGGCGACGCGCGTTCGGCATGCCGAGCGAGGACGTGGAAAAGCCGAATCCGGACGATACGCGATTCGCCGACGCCGTCTGGAGCGACTCCGCTGGTTGGGACGTCGTCAAGGAGTGGTACCTGCTCTGCACCCGCCACATTCAGGACATGCTTTACGGTACGCCGGGCCTGTCGAGCCAGGAACGGCGCCGAGCGGCCTTCTGGTGGCGGAAATGGCTCAACGCGATGGCGCCGACCAATTTTCTGATGACCAACCCGGTCGCCATGCGCAAGTTGGCGGAAACAAACGGCGATAGCCTCGTTCGAGGTTTCCGGAACTTCCTCGCCGATTTGCAGGCGGGCACCGTGCGCATGACCAATCCGGACGATTTTCAGGTGGGTAAGAATCTGGCGACGACACCGGGGAAGGCGATCTATCGGAACCGGTTGCTGGAGGTTATTCACTACGCACCGACGCGAGCGAAGGTCCATTCCGTCCCGATCGTGGTTGTTACGCCGTGGATCAACAAGTTCTACATCCTCGACATCAACCCCAGGAAGAGTCTGGTCCGGTATCTGGTCGACCAGGGCCTCGACGTATACATCACCAGTTGGAGGAACCCGGGCGAGGACATGAGGAACACCAGTTTCGACGACTACCTGACCGAGGGCATCGATCGTCTGGTGGAAGTGGCGCGGGCGACTTCCGGTTCGCCGAAGGTCAATGCCGTCGGCTATTGCATCGGCGGTTCGGCGCTGGCGATGTACATGGCGTGGGCCAACCGGCGCTATCCGGCGAAGAGTGTTCCCGTGGCATCCGCCACCTTCTTCACGACTCTGGTCGATTTTCACAAGCCGGGCGACATCGAGGTGTTTCTCGATGAGGGCAGCTACAACTTCCTCGCCAAGTCGATGGATCGAAAGGGTTACCTGGATGGCAAGGAAATGGCGTCGGCCTTCCGTCTGCTGCGTTCAAATAGCCTGATCTGGCACTACGTGGTGCACGGTTACCTTTATGGCGAAACGCCTCCGCCGTTCGATATCCTCTACTGGAACATGGATACCACGCGGATGCCGGCCGCGATGCACAAGTGGTACTTGCGCGCGCTCTATCTCGACAATGCCTTGATCAAGAAGGACGCCTTGACGGTCGCGGGCGAGCCTTTGAGCCTGGAGCGTATCGTCCAGCCCGTCTATGCCGTTGCGGCGGCGGACGATCATATCGCGCCATGGCGGCAGACCTTCCGCCTCAACAATCAAGTCGCCGGGAGCAAGCGCTTCGTGCTGTCCAGTTCCGGCCACATACTGGGCATCGTCAATCCGCCTGTCGACCCGCCCAAGCGGGAGTACTGGGTGGCCGCAGTTGAGCGGCACGACACCACGGAAAGCTGGCGTGAGCATGCAACGCATGCCTCGGGGTCCTGGTGGGAGGACTGGATGAAATGGTTGAAGCCGATGTCCGGCAGGACCATCAAGCCGCCGCCGGTGGCCACCTCGGCGTATCCGGCCTTGGCTGACGCGCCGGGAACCTACGTACTGGAGCCTTAGTCGCGGATTGGCAGCGGCCGGATACCCTGGATCGGCTATCATTACTACCTTTGCGTCGGTCCAGGCCGGCGACATCCGGCGCGGGAGTGAGACAGCGATAATGAAGTGCGTCGACGATTTCCGGTGGCGACTAGGCGCCAAGGAGCGGTTGCCCATCGTCATCGGTGGCATGGGCGTGGATATCTCAACGGCCGAACTGGCGATCGAGGCCGCGCGTCTCGGCGGGATCGGGCATATTTCCGATGCGATGGTGCCGACGGTTTCCGACCGGCGCTTCAAGACGCGCTTCGTCAAGGACAAGCTCAAGCTGTACAAGTACAACGTCGCCAATGCCGACAAATCCGACGTTCGCTTCGATCTCGGCCATCTGGAGGAAGCGACGAGATTGCACGTCGGTCGCACCATGGCGGAAAAGCGCGGCGATGGGCTGATCTTCATCAACTGCATGGAAAAGCTGACCATGAACGCGCCGAAGGAAACACTGCGCGTTCGTCTCTCGGCCGCCCTTGATGCCGGCATTGACGGCATCACCCTGGCCGCCGGGCTGCATCTTGGCTCCTTCGCGTTGATCGAGAATCATCCGCGGTTTCGCCATGCCCATCTGGGCATCATCGTATCGTCGTTGCGTGCGCTTCAGCTCTTCCTGCGCAAGAACGCCCGGCTCGAACGCCTCCCGGACTACGTCGTGGTCGAGGGACCGCTGGCCGGAGGGCATCTTGGCTTTGGCATGGACTGGGCGCAGCATGATCTTGCCGCCATCTTCGTCGAGATCCGCGATTGGCTGGCGACGGAGAAGCTCGATATTCCCCTTATCCCGGCGGGGGGCATCTTTTCTGGCGGCGACGCGGTGGCCTTCCTCGAACGGGGAGCGGCCGCCGTGCAGGTGGCGACGCGGTTCACCGTCACCCGTGAATGCGGATTGCCCGACGCCGTCCAGCAGGAATATTTCCGCGCGACCGAACAGGACATCGAGGTCAACAACATCTCCCCGACGGGCTACCCGATGAGGATGCTGAAGAGCAGTCCGGCCATCGGCGACGGCATCCGTCCGAACTGCGAGGCGTACGGCTATCTGCTCGACACCAACGGCCGTTGTGCTTATATCGACGCCTACAATCGCGAGGTGGAGAGGAACCCCGAGGTCAAGAAGATTTCGGTCAAGGACAAGACATGCTTGTGCACCCACATGAGAAACTTCGAGTGCTGGACTTGCGGGCATTACACTTATCGACTCAAGGACACCACGCATCGTCGGGAAGACGGAGGCTATGAGGTGTTGTCCGCGGAGCATGTGTTCAGGGACTATCAATTCAGCAAGGGCGACTCGATCAGCTTGCCGCCCACGGGAGGTGCCCAATCGTGACCCAGGCCGCAGGAACCGGTGGTGAGTTGCGTCGCATCGTTCGGATCAACGAAGAGATCAAGAGCGTCGTGGCCACCGCGTTCAAGATCAACCTGATGGCGATGAACGCCATTTTCCTGGCCAAGCGCGCTGGCCAGGCGGCGCTTGGCTTCAGCGTCCTGTCCAATGAATTGCGCCGGTTCGCCACCGACTTGCAGCAGCAGATGGAAGTCTTGCGGCAGATGACGCACGGCAGCGTGGCCTCGGTCACCGCGCTGGTCAAGACCGAGCGCCTCAATCGGGTCGTCGATCGCATGCGCGACGAGCTGAGCGGGCAGGCGCGCGCCATGATCGAGCGTTACCTGCGCAATCGGCAAACCACCTCCTTCGTGCTCCATCAGGAGGCGATCGCGACCCAGAACCGGCGTTTGAGCCAGACCATCGCCGACACGGCGCAGCTGGTCGAACTGGGTAGCGTGCTGGCGCGATCGGCGAAAATCGAGGCGGCGTATGGCGGAAGCTTTTCAGCGGCGCTGATGCAGGTATCGAGTGATTTCGAGCACACCATCGCCGAAATTCACCGCTCACTGGAGCAGTTGTCGCGACATCACGACTAAGGGGGAGGGTTGCTCATGAAAACGGCCCAAGTAATCTACGAGAACGGTGATCATCGCTGGCTGGCGATCGTGCGCGATCCCGATCGGCCCGGCTATCTGGTCGACACCAACGAGTATCTCGTCAGCGTTGGCGAGGATGCCATCCTGCTGGACCCGGGTGGCAGCGAGATCTTCCCATCGGTATTCTCGGCATTGTGCGCCGAGTACGATCCGCGTCGCATCAGCAAGATTTTCGCCTCGCACCAGGACCCCGACATCATTTCATCGCTGTCGATGTGGATGGAGTTCAACCCCGACATCAAGTGCTATATCAGCTGGCTATGGGCCGGGTTCGTTCCGCATTTCGGCGGCACGGGCGATACCTTCATCCCCATCCCCGATCCGGGCACGGACATTCCGGTCGGGCGGGAACGCCTGCGGGCCATCCCCGCGCACTACCTGCATTCCTCCGGAAACTTCAATCTCTATGATCCGAAGGCGAAGATCCTGTTTTCCGGGGACATAGGCGCCGCGCTGCTGCCGCCGGGCGACAACGGCCTGTTCGTCGAGAATTTCGACCGCCACATCGCGCATGCCGAGGCATTCCATCGCCGCTGGATGGGCTCGGAACGAGCCAAGCGGGACTGGTGTGCCCGTGTCGCCGACCTGGATATCGACATGCTCTGTCCGCAGCACGGTGCCATCTATCGTGGTGCCGATGTGCGCCGTTTCATCGACTGGTTCGCGCAACTGGATATCGGCGCCGTCAAATCTTGACACGTATCAAGGCTCTACCGGAGCCGGTCGCCGGACAATCGCTGTTCGACCAATCGATGGGTGTCCAGCGAAATGACCAGCCTGACCCAGCCCCTGCACGACCACCACAAGCATTGTGACGACCTGTTTGCGGCGGCCGAGGAAGCCGCCCACAAGAATCGCTGGGCGCAATGTCTGGATCTGTTTCGACGTTTCCGTGGAGAACTGGAAGCCCACTTCGCGACCGAGGAGCAGGTGCTGTTCCCGGCGTTCGAAACCGCTTCCGGCATGGTGGCCGGACCGTCGCAGGTCATGCGCTTCGAACATGCCCAGATGAGGGATCTGCTCGGGCAGATGGAGCAGGCGGCGACGCAACAGAATCTCGGCCAGTTTTCCGGTTCCGCCGAGACGCTGCTGGTGCTCATGCAACAGCACAACATGAAGGAAGAGAACATCCTCTATCCCATGTGCGAGCAGTCGCTTTCGGGTCAGGGGCTGTCATTGCTCGAGCCTTTGAAGGAACGGGTGGAGGCGGCGTGCCCCGCGTGATCGACGGTCGCGAACTGCAACCCCCGGAACCGCTGGAACTGGCGCTGATGGCGCTCGACACCTTGCCGGATGACGAAGAACTGACCATGCTGCTGTATTGTCAGCCGCATCCGCTTTTCGACATTCTGAGGCGCAATGGCTATCGCTGGACCGAAACGGTCCAGGACGACGGTACCCACGAAATCCGCATCCGTAAAGCCTGAGGGGCGGGGATCACTCGTCCGTCATGCATCCGAATCTGTCCTTCGAGCAGGCGCCGCCGGTCTCGGTGCCCTACCGGTTTTTCCTGACCGCGCCACTGTTCGGCGTTGCCGCCGGTTTACTGCTGGCCTGGCTGGGAGAGTCAGCCGTGGCATCCCGCTGGAGCGACGGCGCGCTCGCGCTGACGCACCTCCTGGCCGTCGGTTTCATGCTTCAGGCCATGACCGGCGCGGTCATGCAATTCGTGCCCGTCGCCGCCGGCGGCAATGTCTGGCGCCCTGGCCTGGTCGCCAATATGATCCACCCGGCGCTGGCGATTGGCGCCGGCATGCTCGTGGCCGCCTTTCTGGTTCACGAAAGCGTGCTGTTCCGCTTGGCCGGGGCGATATTGCTGACGACCGTGGGTTTCCTCGTCGTGGTCGTCGGCGCCGCCTTGCTGAGAACACCGGCGCGCGGCGCGACGATACTCTCGATGCGCATCGCCGTTTTCGGACTGGCCGTCACCGCGCTGCTGGGCGCCACGCTGGCGGAAGGGCTCGCCGGCGACGCGTCCTGGCCATTGGTCGAACTGGCCAACGTTCATGCCGGCTGGGGCCTAGGCGGATGGGCCTTGCTGCTGCTGGCCGGGGTGTCCTACTACGTGGTGCCGATGTTTCAGCTGACCCCGGCCTATCCGGCGGCCCTATCGCGCTGGCTGGCGCCTGTCCTGTTGCTGACATTGCTGCTCTGGTCGGTGCAACTTGGCGGCTGGCGCCCGGATTGGCAACAGTGGGTCTGGCTGGCGGGGCTGGCGGTCGGCGCCGGTTTCGCCGGGGTCACGCTCTGGTTGCAGCAACACCGCCGCCGCCGGGTTTCCGATCCCACGCTACTGTTCTTCCGGGGCGCCATGGTGTGCATGATCGGCCTGTTGCTGTCGGCCGTGGTCATGGCGCTGGTTCCCGCCATCGCCGAACACCCGCGGCTGCCTTACTGGCTGGGCGTGCTGGCACTGCCGGGCGTTTTCGTGTCGGCGATCAACGGCATGCTCTACAAGATCGTGCCCTTCCTCAATTGGCTGCATCTGCAACGCCTGATGGGCATCGGCATGCTGCCGCCCAACATGAAGGAAATGATTGCCGAGCGGGCCATGATGGTGCAGATGCGCGTTCATTTCGCCGCGGTCATCCTCATGCTCGCCGGCGCGATCATGCCCGAGATCGCGCGGATCGCCGGCCTCGTTTTCGCGGTTTCGTGCGCCATGCTCGGGCGCAACCTGATTCAGGCGGCGCGGTTCTTCCGCAACTTCAGAGATCGTATTCGCGCAGCCGCGCCAAGTCCGGCACCGTGATCTGCCGGCCATGAACCTCGATGAGACCTCCTTCGGCGAGATCATGGAAGATGCGCGACAGCGTTTCCGGCGTCAGGTTGAGACGGGAGGCAATCACCTGCTTGGAGGTGGGCAACATGAATTCGAGTTTCTCGTCGCACTCGCCCTCGTGCGGACAATGCTGCAACAGATAGCCGATTACCCGCTGCGCGCTCGATCGCAGCGAATACGACTCGACATCGCCGATCAGCGAATGCAGCCTCATGGCCAGCCCGGCGAGCATGGCGCGGGCGAAGGTGACGTCGGTCTCCAGCAAACGGAGCACGGCCTCCTTCGAGATGTGCAGCAGCAAGGTGTCGGAGAGCGCCTCGGCGAACACCGGGTAGGGCTTGTCCATGAACACGACCGCCTCGCCGAAGCTCTGGCGGGGACCGATGATCTCCACGACTTTCTCGTTGCCCTGCGACGACGGGAAGGCCAGCTTGATCTGGCCGAAGACGATGATGAAGAATCCCTTGGGCATGTCGCCCTTCTGGAACAGCATCTCGCCCTTGGTCAGCCGCTTTTCCCGCGTCGCTGCCGTGATCGGCGCCAACTGCCCCGGCGTCAGCGCGGAAAACAGCGGCATCCGGCCGAGCAGCGATGGGATGTCGAGTTCGTGCCTGTGCGAGGTTCCGTTGTTGCCCATGGGGGCGGAACATATCACGGTTTCGGCCGGTTGTCGGAGCGCTGAAACCATGCTTCCAGGCTGGCCAATCCTGTGCGCGGCGCCCCATCGGGGCATGTTTGCCGCCGGCATGGCGCAGGGTCTGTTGATCATGGCGCTGTGGTTCGTCGACTTGCTGCCGCGCTACGGCGGCGTGTCGCCGGGACTGACTTTCGCGCCACCGCTGCCGCCGGCGTGGTTTCACGTCGGCTGGCTGGTCTACGGCATGTTTGCATTCTTCATATTCGGTTTCATTCTCACCGCCGGGCCGAGGTGGCAGCGACAGCCGGACACCGAACCCCGCGTGTTTCGGCCGGCCCTGCTGCTGATGGCCGCGGGCTGGCTGATCGCCGACCTTGGCTTGCTGCTGCCCGCGCTTCTGCCGCTGGGGCTGCTGGTCGCGGCCGGGGGCTGGTCGGTGGCGGCGTGGTTTCTCTGGGGATTGTTCCGGAAAAGCCCTGGCGCCCGCATGCACATGGGCTGCATGGCCACGGCGCAAACCGCCGGGCTGCTCGGCCTGCTCGCCTTCGCCGCGCTGGCGGCCGGCGGTCCGGTGGAACTCGGCCCGCTCGTCATCACCCTGGGCTTGTGGTTTTATCTGCTGCCCGTGTTCCTGATCGTGCTTCATCGCATGCTGCCGTTCTTCTCGCAGGGCGTGATACCCGCGTTCGCGCCGCCGCGTTCGGATTGGGCGCTCTACCTGATGCTGGGCGGCAGCATGTTGCATGGCCTGCTCGCCTGGCTGGATTTGCCCGCCTGGACCTGGCTGGTCGATCTGCCGGCGGCATTCGCGGCCGCGCGGCTGACTTGGCTTTGGCGCCTGCGGGAAAGCTTCGCCGCGCGGATTCTCGCCGTGCTGCACGTCGCATTCGCCTGGGCGGGCGCCGGTTTTGCCCTGCTCGGGCTGCACAGCCTGATGCTGCTCGGCGGTCTGCCAGGACTGACTTTGGCGCCTGTCCATGCCATGACGGTCGGTTTCGCGTCGTCCACGCTGATCGGCATGGCGTCGCGCGTCACGCTGGGCCATTCCGGCAAGCCGATCGTCGGCGATGCCGTCATGTGGGCATGTTTCTGGGCCATGCAGGGCGCCGCCGTGCTCAGGCTGGTCGCGGAGTGGTGGCCGGCGCTCAACCCGGCGGCCGCGCTGCTCTGGTGGCTGGCCTTCGCCGTCTGGGCCTGGCGCTATGCCCCGGCCTACTGGCGCATCCGGGAAGACGGATTGCCGGGCTAGCGAGGTTCATCGATGTATCTGGCCGTCAAATACCTGCATGTCGCCTGTGTGATCGTCAGCATCACCGGGTTTTTCCTGCGCGGCTGGCTGAGCTTCGCCGATTCGCCGGTGATGGACCGCCGCTGGTTGAAGTGGGCACCACACGTGAACGACACCGTGCTGCTCGCCGCCGCCATCGGCTTGGCGGTCATGAGCGAGCAGTATCCGCTCGCGCAGTCCTGGCTGACCGCCAAGATCGCCGGCCTGCTCGCCTACATCCTGCTGGGCATGCTGGCACTGAAACCCGGGCGGCCGCGCGGCGTGCGCATCGCGGCCTGGCTGGCCGCGCTGGTGGTGTTCGCCTATGTCGTCGCCGTGGCCCTGACCCGCGACCCGGCCGGTTTCCTGGCGTGGTCCGGATGGCGTTGAGAGTGCGTTGAGGGTGGTGCGCTGAGGGCGCGCTGAAGGCGCGTTTAACGCATTGGTCGGCCGCCGGCCTGGCTCAGGCCGACGAATGCGCCAGCAACTGCTTGAGCGGGGCGATGTCGAGGATGCGGATGTGTTTCTGCTGGACGCTGATGAAGCCTTCTTCCTGGAAGCGGGAAAAGGCGCGGCTGACGGTTTCCAGCTTCAGCCCGAGATAGGAGCCGATCTCCTCGCGCGTCATGCGCAGATGGAACTCCTGGGGCGAATAACCCCGGGTGGTGAAGCGCTGCGAGAGATTGAGCAGGAAGGCCGCGAGGCGCTCCTCGGCACGCATGGTGCCCAGCAGCATCATGACACCATGGTCGCGGACGATTTCGCGGCTCATCACCTTGTGAAAGTGGTGCTGCAACGCCTCGATTTCCCGCGACAGGCCTTCCAGTTGCAGGAAAGGGATGACGCAGACTTCGCTATCCTCGAGCGCCACCGCGTTGCAGGTGTGGGCTTCGGCGCTGATGCCATCCATGCCGAGGATCTCGCCGGCCATCTGGAAGCCCGTGACTTGATCGCGGCCGTCTTCGAGCAGCACGTCGGTCTTGAAGAAGCCGGTCTTGATGGCATAGATCGCCTCGAAGGGATCGCCGGCGCGGTAAAGATGCTGGCCCCGTTTCAGGCGCCGCCGCGAGGCGACCATGCGGTCGAGCCGGGCAATTTCCTTCTCCGTGAGGCCGAAGGGCAGGCACAGCTCACGCAGGTTGCATTGCGAGCACGCGGCCTTGAGCGAGCTGATGTTGAGCGGTATGACATTTTGATTTATGTCGTGGCCCGAGGTGCTTTTGATCTGTGTCAAAACCTCGCCCTCGTTGTTCCGGCATCTTTGACCTCCGCCGCTCGTGCGCATCGGCAGTTACCTTTATTCCTGATGTTGAGCAACTTTCAAGAACTGATTTTCGATCCGCAACTCATCCGTCGTTTCGACGTCAGCGGTCCCAGATACACCTCCTACCCGACCGCCGACCGTTTCGTCGAAGCCTTCGATGCCGAGGCCTACCGGTCCTGGCTGGGGCGCCGCACCATCGGCGGAATCAGCCGTGCACTGTCATTATACGTCCATATCCCCTTCTGCAATACCATCTGCTACTACTGCGGGTGCAACAAGATCATCACCAAGGATCATGGTCGTTCCGCCAAGTACATCAAGTACTTGGGACGCGAGCTGGACATGCAGGCGGCGGCTCTGGACGGCAGTCACGATGTCGTCCAGTTGCACTGGGGCGGCGGCACGCCGACCTTTCTGTCCCACGACGAAATGCGTCGGCTGATGGAGTTGACGCACAAGCACTTCAAGCTGCTGCCCAACGGTGAATATTCGATCGAGGTCGACCCGCGCAAGGTCGATCGCGACACGGTCAAGCTGCTGGCCGAACTGGGCTTCAATCGCATGAGCGTCGGCGTGCAGGATTTCGAGCACGCCGTGCAGGTCGCCGTCAATCGCGTGCAGTCGCTCGATGAAACGCGGGTGGTGATCGAGTCGGCGCGCGAGTTCGGCTTCAGGTCGGTGTCGGTCGACCTGATCTACGGGCTGCCCAAGCAGAACGTCATCACGTTCGGCCACACGCTCGACGAAGTCGTCAAGCTGTCGCCCGATCGCCTGTCGATTTACAACTATGCGCACCTGCCGGGGCACTTCAAGCCGCAACGGCGCATCGACGAGGCCGAGCTGCCCAGCCCGGATGCCAAGCTACAGATATTGCAGATGGCCATCCGCCGCCTGACGGAGGCCGGTTACGTGTTCATCGGCATGGACCATTTCGCCAAGCCGGAGGACGAACTGGCGGTGGCGCAGCGGCAGGGGCGGCTGCACCGCAACTTCCAGGGTTATTCGACCCACGCCGACGCCGACCTGCTGGCCTTCGGCGTGTCGGCGATTAGCAAGGTCGGGCCGACCTACTGCCAGAACTATCGCACCCTCGACGAGTACTACGACAGTCTCGACCGCGGCGTGCTGCCGGTCATGCGCGGGCTCGAACTGACCGCCGACGACTTGTTGCGCCGTTCGATCATCCAGGCGCTGATGTGTCATTTCGAGCTTTCGCTCGAATCGATCGAGATCGCGCACCTGATCGACTTCAAGTCCTATTTCGCCGCCGAACTGGCCGATCTGCGCGCCATGGAGGAGGCGGAACTGCTGGAAGTCGGCGACCGCTGGATCTCGGTGTTGCCCAAGGGCCGCATGCTGGTGCGTGCCATCGCCATGGTGTTCGACCGCTA
>ERZ1645187.3220-NODE-3220-length-13860-cov-22.759145_pt1 | contig 13860 bp, 3 predicted proteins | sample MGYA00575352_ERZ1645187 | MGnify/ENA primary metagenome ERZ1645187 (study PRJEB40837, sample SAMN11349314) | freshwater sediment metagenome | isolation source: river sediment | host: Sediment | place: India: Wazaribad , New Delhi | collected 2017-02-21 ...
GCGCCGGCCCGGCGGCGGCCCGCGGCACCTTCTTCCCGGCGACGGCGGTGGCCGGCACGAATTACCCGGCGGCGGCCGCCGGAACGGGGTGGGCGGGGCGGCTCAGAGTGCGAGCAGACGCCGATCGGCGGCGAGGGGGCGGAGCCGGTGACGGGCGGCGAGGCGATCTCGCCACCAGCCGAGGTAGTCGGGGACGGCGCCGACCTCGAGCGCCTCGTGGTCGATCTCGACGGCGACCTCGAGATAGGCGTCGAGATCGGCGAGATCGGGTCGCGGCAGACGGTCGGCGGCGCGATCGGCCCACATCTCCTCGTAGAGGCCCTCGAGCCGGGCGACGAGCAGCGGCACGTCGAAGAGGGTCGACGTCGCCCTGCCCTGCTCGAGCCGCCGCCGGAGTTCGGCGAGGCGTGGGCGATCGTGGCCGAGGGCCACGGCGGTCTCGACATAGGCCTCCGGGGTGGCGGCGACGAGATCGGGCAGACCGGCGGCACGCACCAGACTGCCGCAGACCCGGGCGGCGAAGCAGCGCCCCGCCCAGGTCAACACCGGGACGCCCATCCACAGTGCGTCGGAGGCGGTGGTGTGGGCGCCGTAGGGGGTGTTGTCGAGGAAGAGGTCGGCGAGCGGATAGCGCGCGAGATGGTGCGGATTGGCGAGCTTGGCGGCGAAGACGAGGCGCTCGGGGGCGATGCCGCGGGCCGCCGCGTGGGCCCTCAGGCGGTCGTTGGTGCCGTCGGCACCGGTCAGCAGCCAGAGCACGCCGCCCGGCACGCGGCCGAGGACGTCGAGCCAACGGTCGAAGGTGAAGCGGGTGATCTTGTGGGTACCGTTGAAGGAGCAGAAGACCACCGCGTCGTCGGGCAGACCGACCTCGGCGCGGGTCGGCCGCTGCGGGGCGACCACCCGCCGGCGGTTGTTGGGCTGATAGCAGGGCAGCCGCAGAACCTTCTCGGAATAGAAGATCTCGTGATCCGGCGGGATGATCCAGTCGTCGGCGACGATGTAGTGGTGGTAGGGGCTGGCCACCGTGCCGGGATATCCGAGCCAATTGACGATGATCGGCGCCGGGCGCATCGCCAGCAACCGGGTGCGGCCCTCGCGGGTGTAGCCGTTGACGTCGACGAGGATGTGGATGCCGTCGTCGGCGATGCGGCGCGCCGCTTCGGCGTCGTCCATCGCGGAGACGTCGCACCAGTGGTCGGCGGCGGCGCGGTAGGCCAGATGCAGCGGATCGCCGGCCGCCGGTCCGCAGTAGTAGGCGAAGACCTCGACCTTGGTGCGGTCGTGCAACTCGAAGACCTCGGCCATGAGGTGGCCGACGGCGTGTTCGCGCAGATCGGAGGAGAGATACCCGATCCGCAGGCGACCGTCGCGGACGGCGGCGCGCGGCCAGGTCGTCATCGGCCGGGCCGGCAGGCCGACGTCGACGGCGTTGTAGTGGGCCGCCAGCGCCAGTTGGAACAAGGGGTCGTCGCTGAAGGCGGCGGCGGAGAGCGGCGACAGTCCGTACATCAGCGTCCGGCGGCTCACCCGCTCGGTGGGCGTGATCACCGGCCATTCGCAGGTGCGCTGGCGCAGCGCGGTGAAATGCTGGGCGACCTCGCGCTGGTGGGGGTCGATGTCGAGGCTCTGGCGCAGCATCTCCTCGGCCGCCTCGTCGCGACCGGCGGCCTCGAGGGTGCGGGCGATCTGGTTGAGCGCCGTCGTCTTGTGGGTGATGGCGTTGCCGTCGACCGCCGCCAGCCGCGCCACCACCTGCGACCACTGCGTCACCGCCGCGCCGATCTCGCCGCGACGTTCGAGGATGCGGCCGAGATTGATGTGGGCGGGCATGAAGTCGGGCGCGCGGGCGATCGCCCGCTCGAGGCAGTCGCGGGCGCGCTCGAGGTCACCGTCGTCGGAGAGCGTCACGGCGTAGTTGAACAGAACCGCGTGGAGCAGCGGGTCGTCGGGGTTGGCCTCGATCCACGACCCGTAGAGGGCGGAGACCGCGGCGGTCTCGCCGCTGCGCTTCAACGTCTCGGCGGCGCGGATGAGATCCATCACGCCGAAGCCGCGACCCCCGGTCGGTGCCGTCGTGGAGGCCGGTTGGTTCGCCATCGCTCGCCCTCGTGCGGGGTCCGCACGCGGGGCCGACGAGCGGCGTCCCACGCGGCGGACGGGTCACGGCCGGAGCGGAAACGATCGAGAAATCATCGCGATCACGAGATCGCCGAAGCCAGTGCGGCGATCTGCTCGGCCGTCATGACGGCTATCTGAGTCGTGGTGAAGGCGTCAATTTGCGTGGCGTTCAACGCCTCGAGCGCGGTCGTCGACATCTCGGCGACGAAGGACACCGGCAGGGCGGAGATGGTCGTGGTGGTCAGGCCGGAGAGCTGCACCGGCGAGAGCGTCGCCATGTGGGTGGTGTCGAGCAGATCGAGTTGGGTCGGCGACAGGGCGGCGATCTGCTCGGCGCTCAGGACCGCGAACTGCGCGGTGCTCATCTGGTTGAGCTCGGTCGAGGTCAGGCTCGAGATCTGGGTCGCCGACAGATCGGAGAGCTGGGTGGTGGTGAAGGCGGCGATCTGGGTCGCCGACAGGGCGCGCAACTGCATGCGCACCAGCCCGGCGAGCTGATCGCCGGTCATGGCGGCGATGTCGGCGCTGCTCAGATGTCCGATCTCGGTGGTGGTGAGCGCGCCGATCTGCGCCGTCGTCAGACCGGCGAGCTGGGTCAGCGTCAGGCGGTCGATCTGATCCGCGGTCAATCCGGTGATGCCGTCGGTGGAGAGCGCGCCGATCATCGTCGAGGTCAGCGACGAGAACTGCGTCGCGGTGAGGGCGGCGACCTGGGCGGCGGTGAGGCCGGAGAACTCGGTGGCGGTGAGCAGGCCGATCTGGGTGGTGGTCAGGCCGGCGACCTGGGTCGACGACAGGCCGGCGATCCCGGTCGCCGACAGCGCGGTGAACTGCGTCGCGGTCAGGGCGGCGAATTCGGTGGTGGTGAGACCGGCGACCGCCGTCGCCGTCAGGGCGCCCATCGCGGTCGCGGTCAGGGCGGCCAGTTGCGAGGTGGTGAGCGCGGCGACCTGGGTGGCGGTCAGCCCGGCGGCGCCGCCGGTCGACAGCGCCGCGATCTGGGTGGCCGAGAGCGCGGCGAGGCGGGTGGTGGAGAGGGTGGCGACCTGGGTCGAGGTCAGGCCGGCGATCTCCGCGGCGGTCAGTCGCGCCAACGTGGTGGCGTCGAGCCCGGCGATCTGGGTCGCGGTCAGGGCGCCGATCTGGGTGGTGGTGAAGGCGCCGACCTGAGTGGAGGTGAGCGCCGCCAGTTCGGTCGGGGTGAAGCCGGCGACGGCGGTGGTCGACAGCGCGGCGATCTGGTCGGCGGTCAGGGCGGCGCGCCGGGTGTCGTCGAGGGCGGCGATCTGCGTGCCGGTGAGGCCGGAGACCCCGCTCGCCGACAGGGCGGCGACGGCGGTGGTGCTCAGCGCGGCGAGCTGCGTCGCATCGAGCCGCGCCACCTGGGTGTCGCGCAGCGCGGCGATCTGAGTGGTGGTCAGATCGGCGAGGCGGGACGCCGACAGGCCGGCGATCTGCGACGTGGTGAGGGCGGCGACGGCCGTCGAGGTCAGCGCGTCGAGGCCGGTGGTGGTGAGGGCGGCGAGTTGGGCGGCGGTGAGGCCGGTGACCACGGAGGCGCCGAGAGCGGCGATCTGGGTGGTGCGCAGAGCGGCGATGCCGGTGGTGCCGAGATCGTCGACGGCGGTCGCCGCCAGGCCCTGGAGCGCCGCCGTGCCGAGCGCCGCGATCTGGCGTGTGCCGAGGGCGGCGATCTGGGTCGAGGTCAGGGTTCCGACCGCCGTGGCGGTCAGGCCGCCGATCTGGGTGGTGGTGAGGGCGGCGAGGCGGGTCACCGGCAGCGCCGCGATCTGCGTCGTGGTCAGGGCGCCGATCTGTTCGGCGGTCAACGCGGCGAACTGGGCGGTGGAGAGATCGGTCAGTTCGGTGGCGGTGAGGCCGCCGATCCCGGTCGCCGACAGCGCGGCGATCTGGGTCGTCGCCAGAGCCGCGAGCTGCGTCGCTCCGAGGCCGGCGACCTGGGTCGAGGTGAGGCCGGCGATCTCGGTGCGGGTCAGGACGGCGAGGCGGGCGGCGTCGAAGCCGGCGAGCTGCGCGAGGCTCAGCGCCCCGATCTGGTCGGCGGTGAGCGAGGTCAGCTGACGAGTGGTGAGCGCGGCGAGATCGTCGGTGCCGAGACCGGCGATCGCCGTCGTCGACAGCGCGGCGAACTGGGTGGTGGTCATCGACCCGAGTTGGGTCGTGGTCAGTGCCGCCACCTCGGTCGAGGTCAGTCCGCCGATCGCCGACGTCGCCAGGGCGCCGATCTGACGGGTGCCGAGGGCGGCGATCTGTCCGGCGGAGAGGGTGGCGGCCCCGGTCGCGGTCAACGCGGCGATCTGGGTGGTGGTGAGCGCGGCGATCGCGGTGTCGGCGAGGGCGCGGATCTGGGTCGTGGCGAGGCCGGCGATCGCGGCCGCCGACAGCGCCGCCACCCGGGTCGTGGTCAACGCCGCCACCGCGGTGGTGGACAGGCCGCGGACGCCGTCACCGTCGAGCGCGGCGAGCTGGGCGGTGGTGAGCGCGTCGAGGAGATCACTCCCCAGCGCCGCCACCTGGGTCGCGGCGAGGGCGGCGATCTCGGCCGTGGTGAGCGCGCCGACCTGGGTGGTGGAGAGGGCCGCGACCTGGGTGGTGAGCAGCGACCCGATGCGCGCGGCACCGAGGCCGGCGATCTGCGTCGTGGTGAGGGCGGCGATCTCGGTGGCGGTGAGGGCCTCGAGGCCGGTGGTCGACAGGGCCGCGAGCTGGCTCGGCGACAGGGCGGCGACACCGCTCGCCCCGAGGGCGGCGACCTGGGTGTCGGCGAGCGCGGCGAGCTGGGTCGAACTCAGGGCCGCGAGCTGGGTCGAGGTCAGCGCCGCCGTCTGGGTCGCGGAGAGCGCGGCGATGCCGGTGGCGCCGAGACCGCGCACCTGGGTGGTGGAGAGGCCGGCCAGACGGGTGGTCGAGAGGACGGCGATCTGGGTGTCGGCGAGCGCCGCCATCTCGGTGGCGGTCAGCGCCGCCAGGCCCGAGGCGCCGAGGGCGGCGATCGCGGTGGTGGTGAGGGCGGAGATCGCCTCGGTGGACATCGCCGCGAGTTGGGTGGTGGAGAGGGCGGCGAAGCCGGTCGAGGTCAGGGCCGCCAGCTGCGTACCGGCGAGACCGCCGATCTGCGCGGCGGAGAGGCGCTCGAGCTGTGTCGCGGTCAGAGCGGCGATGCGTGTCTCGTCGAGGGCGCGCAGCTCGGTGGTGGTGAGCGCGGCGATCTGGGAGGTGGCGAGCGAGGCGACCTGGGTGGTCGTCAGTCCGGCGATGCCGGTGGTCGACAGCGCGGCGATGCGGGTGGCGTCGAGGCGGGCGAGCTGGGTGGTGCCGAGGGCCTCGACCTGTGCGGCGGTCAGCGCCGCGACCCCGGTCGTGGTGAAGGCGCCGAGCTGGGTCGCGGTGAGGGCCGCCAGCTCGTCCGCCGTCAGGCCACGGATCGCCGTGGTGGTCAGCGCCGCGATCTGGGTGGTGGCGAGGGCGGCGAGCTGGGCGAGGGAGAGTTCCGCCGTGCGGGTGGCGGTGAGGCCGCGGATGCCGGTGGTGGTGAGGGCGCCGATCTGGGTCGTGGTCAGGGCGGCGAGGCGGGTGGCGTCGAGGGCGGCGACCTGCGCGGCGGTGAGGGCGGCGACCTGCGAGGTGGCCAAGGCTCCGATCGCGGTGGTGGTCAAGCCGTCGAGGGCGGTGGCCGAGAGCGCCGAGATCTGGGTGGTGGAGAGCGCGGCGAGGCGGGCGGCGTCGAGGATCGCGGCCTGATCGGCGGTGAGGGCGTGGATCTGCGTCGTCGTCAGACCGGCGAGCTGAGACGTCGTCAGGGCCGCCGACTGGGTCGTGCTCAGGGCGGCGATGCCGGTCCGGGTCATTCCCTTCAGCTGCGTCGTGGTCAGCGAGGCGATGGCGGTCGACGACAGCGCGCCGATCCCGGTGGTCGTCAGGCCGCCGATCTCGGTGGCGGTGAGGGCGGCCAGCTGGTCGGCGGTGAGTGCGGCGAGTTCGGTCTCGGTGAAGCCGCCCACCGCGGTGGCGGTGAGGGCGGCGATCCGGGTGCCGGTCAGGCGCGCCAGCTGATCGAGCGTCAGGCCCGCCACCTGCGCCGCGTCGAGCCCGGCGAGCGCCGTCGTGGTCAGGGCCGCGACCAGATCCCCCGAGAGCGCGGCGATCTGGGTGGCGTCGAGCGAGGCGATCTGAGTCGAGCCGAGGCTCGCCACCTGGGTCGTCGACAGGGCGGCGACCTGGGTGGCGCCGAGGCCGTCGAGGGCGGTCGCCGACAGCGCCGCCACCTGGGTGGTGGTGAGATGGCCGATCTGATCGACGGTCAGCGCCGCCGCCTGGGTCGCGGCGAGGCCGGCGATCTCGGTGACCGGGATCGAGCGCAACTGCTCGGTGCCGAGGGCGGCGATGCCGGTCTCCGACAGGCCGGCGAAGGCGGCGGCGGTGAGGGCGGCGAGCCGGTCGGTGTCGAGCGCGGCGATCTGGGTCGCGGTCAGGGCGCCGACGCGGGTGGCATCGAGGCCGCGCAACGCCGTGGTGGTGAGGGCCGCCAGCGCCTGCGACGACAGGGCGGCGAGTTGGGTCTCGCTCAGCGACCCGACCTGGGTGGCGGAGAGCGCCGCCAGTTCGGTGGTGGTCAGCGCGGCGAGTTGGCCGGTGGTCAGGCCGTCGAGACCGCCCACCGAGAGCGCCGCGACCTGGGTGGTGGACAGGGCCGCCACCTGGGTGGTGGTGAGGCCGGCGACCTGGGTGTCGGCGAGCGCGGCGATCTGGGTGGTGGTGAGTGCGGCGAGCCGCGTTCCGGTCAGGGCCGCCATCCGGGTCGCGCCGAGACCGGCGAGACCGGTGGTGGACAGCGCCGCGATCTGCTCGGTGGCGAGGGCGGCGAACTGGGTCGCGGTCAGGGCGGCCACCTGGGCGGCACCGAGACCGGCGATGCCGGTGGTGGTCAGCGCCCCGATCTGGGTGGTGGCGAGGGCGGCGAGCTGGCTGTCGGAGAAGGCGGCGAACTGGGTCGCGGTCAGGGCGCGCAGCTGCGTCGTCGCCAGGGCGACGATCTCGGCGGCGGTCAGACCGGCGAGCGCGGTGGTGGTCAGCGCCGCGATCTGGGTGGTGGCGAGGGCGGCGAGCTGGGTCGGCGTCAGCGCGGCGAGCAGATCGGCGGACAGGCCGGCGAGCTGGGTCGCGGTCAGGGCGGCGATCTGGCGGGTGCCGAGGGACGCCACCTGCGTCTCGGAGAGGGCGGCGAGCGCCGTGGCGCGCAGGCCGGCGAGCTGGGTGGTGGAGAGTTCGGCGAGCCGCGTCGTCGACAGGCCGGCGATGCGGGCGGTGTCGAGGCCGGAGATCGCGGTCGCGGTCAGGGCGGCGAAGGCGGTGGAGGACAGTTCGGCGATCTGGGTGTCGGTGAGGCCGGACGCGGCGGTGGCGGTGAGCGCGGCGATCTGGCGGGTGTCGAAGGCGGCGAGACCGGCGGAGCCGAGCGCGGCGGTCTGGCCGGCGCCGAGGGCGCGAACCTCGGTTGCGGTGAGGGCGGCGAGCTGCGTGGCGGTGAGCGCCGCGATCTGGGTCTCGGCGAGGGCGGCGATCTGGGTCCCGGTGAGCGCGCGGATCCGGGTGGTGCTCATCGACGCCAGTTGCGCGGTGGCGAGACCGGCGATCGCGGTGGTGGTGAGCGCCCCCACCTGGGCATCGGAGAGCGCGGCGAGCCGGGCCGGCGACAGCGCCTCGATCTGATCGGCGCCGAGGCCGGCGATCGCGGTGGTGGTGAGCGCGGCGATGTCCTGCTCCTCGAGCGCCGCCACCTGGGCGGTGGAGAGCGAGGCGACCTGAACCGCGGTCAGGCCCTTCGCCTGCGAGGTGGTCAGGCCGGCGATCGCCTCGGCGCCGAGATCGTCGATCTGGCCGACGGTCAACGCGGCGATCTGAGCGGCGCCGAGAGCGGCGAAGCGGGTGACGTCGAGCGACGCGAGCTGATCGGCCCCGAGGCCGGCGATCTGGCCGGCGGTGAGGGCGGCGAGCTGACGGGTGTCGAGGGCGGCGAAGCGGGTGACGTCGAGCGACGCGATCGCGGTGGCGCCGAGGCCGCGCAGCTGCGTCGTGGTCAGGCCGGCGAGGGCGGAGCCGGAGAGGCCGGTGAGGGCGGTGGTGCTGAGCGCGCCGAGTTCGGTCGCGGTCAGGGCCGCCAATCGCGTGGCGTCGAGGGCGGCGATCTGCTCGGCGGCGAGGCCGGCGATCCCGGTCACCGACAGGGCGGCGAGCTGGGTGGTGGCGAGCGCGGCGAAGCGGGTGGCGTCGAGGGCGGCGAGCGTGGTCGATCCGAGCCCGCCCATCTGGGTGGTGGTCAGCGCCGCCAGCTGCGTGGCGGTGAGCGAGGCGATCCGCGTGGCGGAGAGCGCGTTCACCGCCGTCGCGGTGAGACCGCGAACCTGGGTGGTGGTCAGCGACGCGATCTGGGTCTCGGTCAGGTGGTCCAACTGGTCGGCCGAGAGACCGCCGATCGCCGTCGAGGTCAGCGCGGCGAGACGGGTTCCGCTCAGCGACACCAACACGTCCTCGCCGAACCCCTTCATCTGGGTCGGGGTCAGCGACGCCAGTTGAGTGGTGGTCAGCGACGCGACCTGCTCGATGCTCAGGGCGCCGACGGCGAACGAGGTCAGCGACCGCAGCTGCGTGGTGGTGAGCGCGGCGAGTTCGGTCCCGGTCAGAGCGGCGACGGCGGTGGTCGCGAAGGAGGTGAGCTGGCTCGTCGAGAGGCCGGCGATCTGGGTCGTCGACAGGGCGGCGATGCGCGTCTCGTCGAGCCCGGAGAGCGCGCTCGTCGACAGCCAACCGATCTGGGTCGAGGTCAGCGCCGAGACCAGGGTGGCGTCGAGGTCGGCGACCGAGGTGGCGGTCAGGCCACGGATCTGCGACACGCCGAGAGCGGCGATGCGCGTCGCGTCGAGAACCGCGAGACGGTCGGCCGAGAGCGACGCCATCTGCGCCGCGGAGAGACCGCGCCACTGGGTCGTCGAAAGCGCCGCGATCGTGTCGACCGGCAGGTCGGCCAGCACGGAGACCGAGAGCCCGCCGATCTCGGTGGCGGTGAGGGCGGCGAAGGCGGTGGTGGAGAGACCGGCGATCTGATCGGCGCTCATCGCCAGCATCTGGGTGGCGGTGAGCGACGCCAGGCGGGTGGTCGACAGCGCCGCCAGCTGGGTCGTCGACAGGGCGGCGACGGCGGTGGCGGAGAGCGCGGTCACCTGCGGGGTCGACAGCGCGGCGATCTGGGTGGCGGCGAAGGCGGCGACGGTGTCGGCGCCGAGGGCGGCGAGCTGGGTGGTGGTCAGCGCCGAGATCTGGGTGGTCGAGAGCGAGGCGAGCCCGGTCTCGCCGAAGCCGGCGAGTGCCGAGGCGCGGATCGCGGCGATCTGGGCCTGCGACAGCGCGGCGATCGCCTCGGCGTCGAGGGCCGACAGCGCGGTCGAGCCGAGGCCGGCGATCTGGGTGGTGGCGAGACCGGCGATCCGGGTCTCGTCGAGGCTCGCCAACTGGTCGACGGAGAGCTCGCCGATCCGGGTGACGGTGAGGCCGCGCAGCTGAGTGGTGGTCAGGGCGGTGAGCGTGGTGGTCGCGAGCGAGGCGATCTGCGTCGACTCGAGCCCGGCCAGCGTGGTGGCGGAGAGCGCCGCCAACTGGGTGGTGGTGAAGGCGTCGAACTGCTCGGCGGTGAGGCCGCGGACCGCGCCGGATCCCATCGCGGCGATCACCGTGGTGGAGAGGGCGGCGATGCCCGTGGTGCCGAGGGCACGGAGGTCGCCGCCGTCCAGAGCGACGAACTGGGTGGTGGTGAGGGCGCCGAGTTGGGTCGCCGACAGGCCGGAGATCGCGGTGGAGGTCAACGCCGCCAATTCGGTGGCGGTCAGAGCGGCGAGATGGGCGAGATCGAGGCCGGCGACCTGCGTCTCGGTGAGGCCGGCGACGGCGAGCGCCGGAAGGGCCGCCAGTTGGGCCGAGCCGAAGGCACCGATCTGGGTCGCGGTCAGCGCCGCCGCCTGGGTCGACCGCAGGCCGGCGATCTGGGTGGTGGTGAGGCCGGCGATCTGATCGACGGTCAGGGCGGCGACGTGATCGGCGTCGAGCGAGCCTAGCTGGGTCGACGTCAGACCGAGGACCTGCGTCGCGGTGAGGCTCGCCACCTGGGTGGTGGTCAGCTGGTCGAGCTGGGAGGTGGAGAGGCCGGCGAGGGCGGTGGAGGTGAGCGCGGCGAGGCGGCCGGCGTCGAGAGCGGACAGCTGATCCGCGGTGAGGCCGACCACCTGCCGGGCGGAGAGGGCGGCGATCTGGGTGGTCGCCAGCGCCTCGAACCGGCTCTCGGTGAGGCCGGCGACGGCGGAGGAGGTGAGCGCGCGGACCTGGGTCGTGGACAACGACGCGATCTGAGCGAGGGTGAGCCCGGCCACCCGCGTCGCGGTCAGCGACGCCAGTTGCGTCCCGGTCAGTCCGGAGACCTGAGCGATGCTCAACCCGGCGAGATCGCTCTCGGACAGACCGGCGAAGGCGGTGACCGAGATCGCGGCGATCTGGGTCGACGACAGGGCGGCGATCTGATCGGAGGTCAACGCCGCCACGTCGGTCCGTTCGAGGCCGCCGATCTGGGTGGTGGCGAGAGCGGCGATCTGGGCGGTGGACAGGGCGGCGACCTGGGTGGCGAGGAGGGCGCCGATCTCGGTCGAGGTCAGAGCCGCCAACCGGGTGTCGACCAGCGCCGCCAGCTCCCCCGTGGACAGGGCGGCGATCTGGTTGGCGGTCAGGCCGGCGAGCTGGCTCGTGGTCAGGGCGGCGAACTGGCCGGAGGTCAGGCCGGCGATGCGGGTGGCCGACAGGGCCCGGATCTGGGTGGTGGAGAGGCCGGCGATCTGGGTCGACGACAGCGCCTCGAACTGATCGGCGGAGAGCAGCGCCAGGTCGGTGGTCTCGAGCCCGCGCAGTTGCAGCGTGGTGAGGGCGGCGAGCGCGGTGGTGGTGAGGGCGGCGACCTGATCGGTGGTGAGCGCCGCCACCTGGGCGGACGACAGGCCGGCGATCTGGGTGACGGCGAGAGCGGCGATCTCGGTGGTCGACAGACCGGACAGCTGGGTCGTGGTGAGGGCGGCGAGTTGCGTCGAGGCGAGGGCGGCGAACTGGCTCGCGGTCAGGCCGACGAGATCGGCCCGGGTGAGACCGACCATCTGGGTGGTGTCGAGGGCGGCGATGCGGTCGACGCCGAGGGCGGCGATGGTCGTCGTCGCGAGCCCGGCCAGAGCCGCGGCGGTCAGGGCGCGGAACTCGTCCAGGGTCATGGACTCGAGGTCGTCGGTCGCGAGGCCGCCGATCTGCGTCGCGGTCAGGGCGGCGAACTGGGTGGCGGTGAGCGCCTCGAACTGGGTGGCGGCGAGACCGTCCAACTGGGTGGCGGTGAGGCCGCGGATCTGCGTGGTGCCGAAGGCGGCGATCTGATCGGCCGACAGAGCGGCGATCTGGGTCGCGGTCAACGCCGCGACGGCGGTGGCGGCGAGCCCGCGGATCTGCGTCGCCGACAGGGCGGCGATCTCGGTGGTGGTGAAGGCCGTCAGCCGGGTGGTCTCGAACGCGCCGATCTGGGTCGCGGTGAGGCCGGCGAACTGATCGGCGGAGAGGCCGGCGATCTGTGCCGCGGTGAGGCCCTTGACGGCGGAGGTGGTCAGACCGGCGATGCGGGTCGCGTCGACGGCGGCGAGCTGGTCGGCCGACAGGGCCGCGACGGTGTTGCGCCCCAGACCCGCGACCTGGGTGACGGTGAGGGCGCCGATGGTCGAGGCGTCGAGCGCGGCGACCTGGGTCGCGGTCAGAGCCGCGACCTGGGTGGAGGCGAGGCCGGCGATCTGCGTCGCGGTGAGGGCGGAGGCCTCGGTGGTGGTCAGGCCGCGCAGCTGGACGGCGTTGAGGGCGCCGATCTGCGTCGCGGTGAGCGCGGCGAACTGGGAGGCGGTGAGGTCGGCGATGTCGGTGGCGGTCAGACCGCGGATCTGCGTCGTCGTCAGGACGGCGATGTCCTCGGGCTCCAGCGCGGCGATCTGCACCTCGCTGAAGACGCCGAGTTGGGACGCGGAGAAGACGATCTGGGTCGGGACCAGCGCCGCGATCTGCGTCGCGGTCAGCGCCTGCACCTGGGTGGTGGAGAGCGAGCGGATGGCGCTCGTCGTCAGGTCGGCGATATCGGTCGTGCTCAGCCCCGCGATCTGCGTCGCCGTGTAGGACGAGAGGGAGGTGAGGGACGAGATCGACGACACGGCGACCTGCGAGCACGATCCGACCGGGGCAGGGGCGCCCCGAGATGCTCGAAGCAAGCGAAATGCCACGGAAACAGTTGGATTTCGCTTTGGTCGTCAGGTGCTTGGCAGAACCGGTGCGGGCCCGGCGGCGGCGGCGGGCAGATTGTGCCCCCCGGTCTCGGCGAACTTTGCCGGGCCGGGCGGGGGCCGGGGCGGCGCAGCGGCTCAGGTCGCGGGGGGACGGACGAGTTCGAGGTGACGGATCCTGCCACCGGCCGGTGCGGTCCCGTCGGCGGCGAGCGCGGCGCGGAAGCGGCGCAGGTCGTCGATGTCGGCCTCCAATCGGGAGAGGTGGCCGCGCAGCAGCAGCTCGCAGCAATCGCGCGGCGCGCAGGCGGGGACGGCCCGCGGGCAGCCGACCGGGTCGCAGGGCGCCTCGAAGAAGTGGACGATCGCGGCGGTCGACAACCCGAGGCCGGCGAGGCGCGCCGCCACCGAACAGATCCGCGCATCGAGGTTGGCATAGACGAAGCCGCGCCCGAACCGGCGCGGCGCGACGACGCCGGCGGTGCGCAACTCGCGCAGCCAGCGCCGATCGACGGCGAGGATCTCGGCGAGCGCCGATTCCGACAGGAAGCCGTCGCGGACGTGCGGGACGTCGGGCAGGACGCGGCTCAGGAGCTCGATCAACTCGGCCTTGGATGGTCTCATGGCGTCCTCGCGAGGGAGGTCGGCGGCACGGCGATGCCGGCGGTGGCGCGGGCGGCGCCACCGGCTCCGGTCTCGATGTGGGTTCACGGGGCCGAACGGGCCGGGCGGGTCATGCCCGGCGCGTCGGGCCGTCGGTCACAGCGCGTCGATCGCGAAGGCGAGAACGGCGCGGGTGCCGTGCCGGATCTTCTCGGCGCGGGCGGCGACCTCGGGCAGGAACTGGCCGGCGAAGACCTCGGCGACGATCGTCCGATCGCGACCGAAGGCTTCGTCGACCGCGGCCCCGGCGCCCGCGGCGAGAGCGGCCCGCAGCGTCATCCAGCCGCCGCACAGCACGCCCATCTGCAGGAGGAAGGGGACCGAGGCGGCATAGGGAAGGCGCTGATCCTCGCCGGCGGTGTCGATCAGCCAATCGACGGTGGCGCGCGCCGCGGCGAGCGCCGCGGCGAGACGCTCGGCACAGGCGGCCAGAGCGGCGACGCCCTCGGCCTCGGCCACGGTGGCGGCGATGTCGCCGAAGAGCTCGCCGACCGCGACACCCTTGTCGCGCAGCACCGAGCGGCCGACGAGGGCGTTGGACTGGATCGCCGTGGTGCCCTCGTAGATGGTGGTGATGCGGGCATCGCGGAGATGCTGGGCGGCGCCGGTCTCCTCGATGTACCCCATGCCGCCGTGGACCTGGACGCCGTCGGAGGCGACGTCCTGACCGGTCTCGGTCGACCAGCCCTTGGCGATCGGCACCAGGAGGTCGACGCGGCGC
>ERZ1645187.3221-NODE-3221-length-13859-cov-8.492249_pt1 | contig 13859 bp, 12 predicted proteins | sample MGYA00575352_ERZ1645187 | MGnify/ENA primary metagenome ERZ1645187 (study PRJEB40837, sample SAMN11349314) | freshwater sediment metagenome | isolation source: river sediment | host: Sediment | place: India: Wazaribad , New Delhi | collected 2017-02-21 ...
GATCAGGCGCTCGCGGCCTCGGGCGTGCGCGCAGCGCCCCCCGAGGGCCGCGCGATGGGCTTTGCGCGGCTCAGCGCGGGGCGCACGAGCCTCATTCTCGACGCCGCGCGCCCGCCGCAGGGCCCCGCCTCGGGCAACGCCCATGCCTCGACGCTCGCCTTCGAGATGATCTCGGGGCGCCGGCCGCTGATCGTCAACTGCGGCTCGGGCGCGATCTTCGGGCGCGAATGGCAGCGCGCGGGCCGCGCCACGGCGAGCCATTCGACGCTCGCGATCGAGGGGTTCTCCTCCGCGCGCCTCGGCCCCGAGCCGCGTCAGGGCCACCCGGGGGCGGCGCTCCTCGATGAAACGCCGACCGAGGTCTGGGTGCGGCCCGAGGGCGACCCCGCCCACCATATCTTGGCGGGCCACAACGGCTATTCCCCCACCCATGGCATGACCCACACCCGCGAGCTCGCCCTCACCCCCGATGGCACCAGCCTCGCCGGGATCGACACGCTCGGCGCCATGACGCCCGAGGACCGCAAGCGCTTCGAGGTGATCTTCGCGCGCGAGGGGCTGCGCGGGATCCCGTTCCAGATCCGCTTCCACCTGCACCCCGATGCCGACGCCACCCTCGACATGGGCGGCACCGCGGTCTCGGTCGCGCTGAAATCCGGCGAGATCTGGATCTTCCGCCATGACGGGGTGGCCGATCTCGCGCTCTCGCCCTCGGTCTATCTCGAACCCGGCCGGCTGCGCCCGCGCGGCGCGCTGCAAATCGTGCTTTCTGCGCGGGTTTTGGATTATGCCTGCCAGATTGGCTGGACCTTGGCCAAAGCACAGGCTACCCCCGCAGCGATTCCCGAGCCCGGCCGCGCCGGACCCGCACCCTCCGACTTCTGACCAAAGGACTGCCAGCCGTGACCAGAACCGTCCCCCTGCAACGCGCCCTGATCTCCGTTTCCGACAAGACCGGGCTGATCGATTTCGCCCGCTCGCTTTCCGCGCGCGGGGTTGAGCTGCTCTCGACGGGCGGCACGGCGAAGGCGCTGCGCGAGGCGGGGCTGAGCGTGCGCGATGTGGCCGAGGTCACCGGCTTCCCCGAGATGATGGACGGCCGGGTGAAGACGCTGCATCCGAAGGTCCATGGCGGGCTTCTGGCGCTGCGCGACAATGATGAACATCTGGCCGCGATGCGCGCCCATGACATCCTCGAGATCGACCTGCTGGTCGTGAACCTCTACCCGTTCGAGGCGACGGTGGCCAAGGGCGCCGAGTATGACGATTGCATCGAGAATATCGATATCGGCGGCCCGGCGATGATCCGCGCGGCCTCGAAGAACCATGCTTTCGTCGCGACCGTGGTCGATGTCGAGGATTATGACGCGGTTCTCAAAGAGCTCGACGCCCATGACGGCGCGACCTCCTACGCCTTCCGCCAGCGGCTGGCGCAGATCGCCTATGCCCGCACCGCGGCCTATGACGCGGCGGTCTCGAGCTGGATGGCGGCGGCGATCGGCGAGGAAACCCCGCGGCGGCGCGCCTTCGCCGGCACGCTGGCGCAGAGCCTGCGCTACGGCGAGAACCCGCATCAATCGGCGGCCTTCTATCTCGACGGCTCGATGCGCCCGGGCGTGGCCACCGCCAAACAGCTCCAGGGCAAGGAGCTGAGCTACAACAACATCAACGATACCGACGCGGCCTTTGAGCTCGTGGCGGAATTCGGCACCGACAAACCCGCCTGCGCGATCATCAAACACGCCAACCCCTGCGGCGTGGCCACCGGGGCCAATCTGATCGAGGCCTATACCCGCGCGTTCGACTGCGACCGCACCTCGGCCTTTGGCGGCATCATCGCGCTGAACCAGACGCTCGACGCCGCCACCGCCGAAGAGATCTGCAAGATCTTCACCGAGGTCGTGATCGCGCCGGAGGCCACTGACGAGGCCAAGGCGATCTTCGCGGCGAAGAAGAACCTGCGTCTGCTGACCACCGGCGCGCTGCCCGATCCGCGCGCGGCGATCACCACCTATCGTCAGGTCGCTGGCGGCTTCCTCGTGCAGGGCAAGGACAATGGCGCGATCAGCCTCGATGACCTCAAGGTCGTGACCGAGCGCCAGCCGACCGAGGCCGAGCTGAAAGACCTGCTCTTCGCCTGGAAGGTCGCCAAACACGTCAAGTCGAACGCGATCATCTATGTCAAGGATGGCGCCACCGTGGGCGTGGGCGCGGGCCAGATGAGCCGCGTCGACAGCGCCCGCATCGCGGCGCGCAAGGCCGAGGACATGGCCGAGGCGATGGGCCTCGCCGCGCCGCTGACGCAAGGCTCGGTCGTCGCCTCGGACGCGTTCTTCCCCTTCGCCGACGGTCTGATCACCGCCGCCGAAGCCGGCGCCACTGCGATCATCCAGCCGGGTGGCTCGATGCGCGACCAGGAGGTCATCGACGCCGCCAACGAGCGCGGGCTGGCGATGGTCTTCACCGGGATGCGGCACTTCCGCCATTGATCGAACGGCCCGCGCGCGCGCCGCGCGGGCCCTTTCCAACGGGGGGCGTCATGCGTCTGACGGCACGGGTTGCGGCAGTCATTCTGCTGCTCGACCAGATCTCGAAATACCTCGTGGTGCAGGGGCTCGATCTCGCCAATCGCGGCGCGATCGATGTGCTGCCGCCGTGGCTGAACTTCCGCATGGCCTGGAACCGGGGCGTCAACTTCGGGCTCTTCTCGGGCGAGACCGATCTCACCCGCTGGGGGCTGATTCTCGTCGCGCTGGTCATCGCGGGCTGGGTCTGGCGCTGGATCGCGCGGCCGGGCCACGGGCGCGCGGCGCAAGCCTCGGCGGGGCTTTTGATCGGCGGCGCGCTCGGCAATGTGATCGACCGGCTCACCTATGGCGCGGTGGCCGATTTTCTCAACATGTCCTTGCCGGGCTGGGCCAACCCCTATTCGTTCAACGTCGCCGATATCGCGATTTTCGCCGGCGCCGGCGGATTGATGCTCTTTGCCGCCGAGAAGCCGAAAACCGAGGCGTGACGCGCGCGCGCGGATCGGCTAAGACAGGCAGGAAACGTTCCAAGGGGGATCTCATGCAGGCAGCTTTCGCAAAGCTCGGGGTGGCAGTTCTGGCCGTTCTGGCGCTGTCGGCGTGTAGCGGCGAGGGGGATCCCAAGCTGATGAACCTGCGGTCCTCGACGCCGGGGCCCGATGAATTCGGGATCTTGCCGACGAAGCCGCTCGAGATGCCCAAGAGCTTCTCCGAGCTGCCGGCGCCGACGCCGGGCGGCACCAATATCACCGACCCGCAGCCGATGGCCGATGCCGTCGCCGCGCTTGGCGGCAACCCCGCGCGGCTCGAGCCCGGCACCGGCGTCTCGGCGGCCGATGGCGCGCTTTTGGCGCGGGCGGGGCGGTTTGGCACCGAGGCCGGGATCCGCACCCAGCTCGCCGCCGAAGACCTCGAATATCGGCGCGACAATGACGGGCGGCTGATCGAGCGGCTCTTTGACGTGAACGTCTATTTCCGCGCCTATGAGCCGATGTCGCTCGACCAGCTGGCCGAGCTCGAACGCTGGCGCAAGCTGGGGCTGCGCACGCCGGCCGCGCCGGTGGATGGCGTGGCGCAGGCCGCCGTCACCCAGGCGCCCTGATCAACACTCCGTCACCTGACTTGCGGCGGCGCGGTTTCGCCGTAAGTTGGGCGCGAAGATGGAGGACCCCATGCGCATTCTACTCGCCCCGGCGCTTTGCCTCGCGATGGCCGTTCCGGCGCGCGCCGGCGATGTGACGCATTTCACGCTCGACAATGGCCTCGAGGCGGTGGTGATCGAGGATCATCGCGCGCCGGTGGTGGTGCAGATGGTGTGGTACAAGGCCGGCGCCGCCGATGAGGTCCGCGGCAAATCGGGCATCGCGCATTACCTCGAACATCTGATGTTCAAGGGCACCGATCAGATGGCCTCGGGGGAGCTCTCGAAGACCGTCTCGGCCAATGGCGGCTCCGACAACGCTTTCACCAGCGCCGATTATACCGCCTATTATCAACGGATTGCCGCCGACCGGCTGGGGCTCGTGATGAAGATGGAGGCGGATCGGATGCGCCATCTGAAGATCTCGCCCGATGATTGGAAGACCGAGCGCGACGTGATCCTCGAGGAGCGCGCCCAGCGCACCGACAGCGACCCGGGCGCGCTTTTCTCCGAGCAGCGCAACGCCGCGCAATATCTCAACTCGCCCTATGGCACGCCGATCATCGGCTGGCGTCAGGAGATGGAGGCGCTGACCCGCGACGACGCGATCGCCTGGTACAAGCGCTATTACGCGCCCAACAATGCGGTTCTGGTGGTGGCGGGCGATGTCACGCCTGATCAGGTCAAGGCGCTCGCGGCCGAATATTACGGCCCGCTCGAACCCTCAGCCGATATCCCGCCGCGCGCCCGCCCGCAGGAGCCCCCGCAGCTCGCCGAGCGGCGGCTGCGCTTCGAGGATGCGCGCGTGGCGCAGCCGCTGCTGACGCGCAGCTACCTCGCGCCCGAGCGCAACCCGGGCGATCAGAAGGAGGCCGCGGCGCTGACCATCCTCGCCGAGATCCTCGGCGGCAACCCGCAAACCTCGGTGCTCGCGCGCAAGCTGATCTTCGGCGCAGGCACGGCGATCTATGCCTCGGCCTTCTATGACGGCATGTCGATCGACAAGACGAGCTTTGCGCTTTCGGTGATGCCGGCCAATGACACGAGCCTCGAGGAGGCCGAGGCGGGCCTCGACCGGGCGCTCGGCGAGTTTCTGAAAGAGGGGATCGACGACGCGCAGTTCGAGCGGATCCGCACCCAGATCCGCGCCGCGGAGGTCTATGCCGAGGACAATACCGAGGGCCTCGCGCAGCGCTATGGCGAGGCGCTGGCCTCGGGGTTCACGATCGCGGATGTGCAAAGCTGGCCCGAGGATCTGATGTCGGTGACCGAGGAGGACGTGATGACCGCCGCGCGCAAGCTCTTTGACAAACGCGCCTCGGTGACCGGCTATCTGACCCGGCCCGCGCCGCCTGCCGCCCCCGCCGAAGCCCCCGCCGCGGAGGTCACGCAATGATCCGCTTCCTCCTCGCCGCGCTCACTGCGCTCACCCTCGCCGCCCCGGCCCGCGCCCTCGAGATCCAGGAGGTGACCTCGCCCGGCGGGCTCAAGGCCTGGCTCGTCGAGGCCCATGACATCCCCTTCACCGCGCTCGAGATCCGCTTCCGCGGCGGCGCGAGCCTCGATGCCGAGGGCAAGCGCGGCGCGATCAACCTGATGACCGCCACGCTCGAGGAAGGCGCCGGCCCGATGGACAGCCAGGCCTTCGCCGAAGCCACCGAGAGCCTCGGCGCGCAGTTCAGCTTCGATGTCGATGACGACAGCCTGAACATCTCGGCCCGGCTGCTGAGCGAAAACCGCGACAAGGCCACCGATGTGCTGCGCGAGGCGCTGATCAACCCGCGCTTCGATCCGGTGGCGGTGGACCGGGTGCGCGCGCAAGTGCTGGCGATCATCGCCTCCGATGCGCAGGACCCGAACGCGATCGCGGGCCTCGCCTTCCGCAAGCTCGCCTTTGGCGAGCACCCCTATGGCAGCTCGCTCAACGGCACCCCGGAGAGCGTCAAGGCGCTCACCCGCGAGGACATGTTCGACGCGAAAGCCCGCGTGATGGCGCGCGACCGGGTGGTGATCTCGGCGGTGGGCGACATCACCCCCGAAGAGCTCGGGCCGATGCTCGATCATCTCCTGGGCGAGCTGCCCGCGACCGGCGCGCCCCTGCCCGCGCCCGCGACCTTCCTCGCCACGGGCGGCACCACCGTGATCCCCTTCGACACGCCGCAATCGGTCGTCGTCTTCGCCGGACAGGGCATCGGCATGGACGACCCGGATTTCTTCGCCGCCTATGTGCTCAACCAGATCCTCGGCGCGGGCGGGTTTTCCTCGCGGCTGATGGAGGAGGTGCGCGAGAAACGCGGGCTGACCTACGGCATCTACACCTATCTCGCGACCAAAGACCTCTCGAACCTCTGGCAGGGCAGCTTCGCCTCGGCCAATGAGAAGGTCGCCGAGGCGATCGAGGTGACGAAGGCCGAATGGGCGCGCATCGCCACCGGCAAGGTCAGCGATCAGGAGCTTAAGGACGCCAAGACCTATCTGACTGGCGCCTATCCGCTGCGCTTTGATGGCAACGGCCAGATCGCCGCGATCCTCGCCGGGATGCAGCTCTCGCATATGCCGATCGATTACGCCAACACCCGCAACGAGAAGGTCGAGGCGGTGACGAAAGCCGATCTCGCGCGGGTGGCGGGGCGGCTTTTGAAGGCCGAGGATCTGCGCTTTGTGGTGGTGGGCAAGCCGGTCGGGCTCGAGAGCACGAACTGAGCCGCGAATCTCTTGGGCTTCCCGGCGGGGCGTGCTACCCCTTGTGGGATGAACACCCAAGCCCCCCAGATAGGCGCCCACCGCCCCGTCATCCGCCAGCTCGATGACGCCGCCGCGAACCGGATCGCGGCGGGCGAAGTGGTCGAACGCCCCGCCTCCGCGGTCAAGGAACTCGTCGAAAACGCGCTGGACGCGGGCGCGCGGCGGATCGAGATCGCGGTGGCCGATGGCGGCAAGACCCTGATCCGCATCACCGATGACGGCTGCGGGATGACGGCCGAGGATCTGCCGCTCGCGATGAGCCGCCACGCGACCTCGAAGATCGACGGCTCGGATCTTCTCAACATCCACACCTTCGGCTTTCGCGGCGAGGCGCTGCCCTCGCTCGGCGCGGTCGGGCGGCTGAGCATCACCTCGCGCGCCGAGGGGTTCGAGGCCGCCACGATCACCGTCGCGGGCGGCGCGATCGGCCCGGTGCGGCCCGCCGCGCTCAACCGCGGCACCGTGGTCGAGCTGCGCGATCTCTTCTACGCCACCCCCGCGCGGCTGAAATTCCTGCGCACCGACCGCGCCGAGATGGGCGCGATCACGGATGTCGTCAAACGCCTCGCGATGGCCGAGCCCTATGTGAGCTTCCGCCTGATCGACGCCTCGGGCGCGCAGGACCGCGAGATTTTCCGCGCCGATGCCGAACAGGGCGAGCTTTTCGACGCGCTCTCGGGGCGGCTCGGGCGGGTGCTGGGGCGCGCGTTTTCGGAAAACGCCCTCGCCATCGACGCCGAGCGCGAGGGGATCCGGCTGAAGGGGTTCGCCGCGCTGCCGACCTATTCGCGCGGCGCCGCGGTCGAGCAGTTTCTCTTCGTCAACGGCCGCCCGGTGCGCGACAAGATGCTGATCGGGGCGCTCCGCGCGGCCTATATGGATTTCCTCTCGCGCGAGCGCCATCCCGCGGCGGTCTTGTTCCTGACCTGCGACCCCGAGCGCGTCGATGTCAACGTCCACCCCGCGAAGGCCGAGGTGCGGTTTCGCGAATCGGGCGTGGCGCGCGGGCTGATCGTCTCGGCCTTGCGCCATGCGCTGGCCGAGGCGGGGCACCGGGCGTCTTCCACCGTGGCCACCGCGACGCTCGGCGCGATGCGGCCCGAGCCCGCCTTCGAGGCGCCGCGGATCTATCAGATGGATCGCCCGAGCCTTGGCGCGCGCATCGCGAGCTATAGCGCGCAGGCGCCCGCTTTCGACGAGGCCCCCCGCGGCTTCGAGATGCCGGTGATCGCGCCCTCGGCGCGGGTGGCCGAACCCGCGCCCCCCGCGCCCGAGCTGACCCAGGCGCCGCTCGGCGCCGCGCGCGCGCAGGTCCATGAGAATTACATCATCGCCCAGACCGAGCGCGGCATCGTCATCGTCGACCAGCATGCCGCCCATGAGCGCCTCGTCTATGAACGCCTCAAGCGCCAGATGGCGGAAAACGGCGTGCCCGCGCAGGCGCTGCTGATCCCCGAGATCGTCGAGCTTTCCGACGCCGAGGCCGCGCGGCTTCTCGACTTCGCCGAGCCTCTGGCGCGGCTTGGCCTTGTCATCGAGCCCTTCGGCGGCGGCGCGCTCGCGGTGCGCGAGACCCCGGCGATCCTGGGCGAGATCAACGCGGGCGCGCTCTTGCGCGATGTGCTCGACGAGCTTGCCGACCTCGGCGACAGCCAGCTCTTGCAGGCCAAGATCGAGGCGGTTCTGAGCCGGATGGCCTGTCACGGCTCGGTCCGCTCGGGGCGGCAGATGCGCGTCGAGGAGATGAACGCGCTCCTGCGCGAGATGGAAGCGACGCCGCATTCGGGGCAGTGCAACCACGGCCGCCCGACCTATGTCGAGCTCAAACTCTCTGATATCGAACGACTTTTCGGACGCACATGACGCTTGGCCCCCATCAGATCGACCTCACCGACCCGCTGATCGTGGCGGCGCTTGCGGCCTGCGCGCTGGTGCTCTTGCTGCTGGTCCTCGTGCTGCGCACCGCCGCGCGTTCGGCCCGAGCGATCGACCCGCTCGCAGGCGGGATGATGCAACTCGCCAACCGGGTGCAGGCGCTCTCCGACGGTCAGCAACAGCTCGCCGGCGGGCTCCACCATGTCTCCGAGGCGCAGGCCTCGAGCCAGGCGCGCGTGCTGCAGCTGATGGAACACCGCCTCGCCGAGGTCAACCGCGCGATGACAGAGAGCCTGCACGGCACCGCCACCCGCACCGCGCGCTCGCTCGGCGAGCTGCAACAGCGCCTCGAGGCGATCGACAAGGCGCAGGCCAATATCGAGAAGCTCTCGGGCAATGTCCTCGGCCTGCAAGACATCCTCTCGAACAAGCAGACCCGCGGCGCCTTCGGCGAGATCCAGCTCCACGACATCGTGCAAAAGGCGTTGCCCTCCGACAGTTTCACCATGCAGGCGACGCTCTCGAACGGCCGGCGCGCCGATTGCCTCGTGCATCTGCCCAACCCGCCCGGCCCGATCGTCATCGACAGCAAATTCCCCCTCGAGGCCTATGAGGCGCTGCGCCGCGCCGAGACGCCCGCGGCGCTGACCGAGGCGCAACGCGCCATGCGCACCGCCGTGCGCGCCCATATCCGCGCGATCTCGGATCGCTACATCCTCGAGGCCGAAACCGCCGAGGGGGCGCTGATGTTCCTGCCCTCCGAGGCGGTCTATGCCGAGCTCCACGCGAATTTCCCCGAGCTCGTGCGCGAGGGCTTCGACGCGAAGGTCTGGATCGTCTCGCCCACCACCTGCATGGCGACGCTGACGACGATGCGCGCGGTTCTCAAAGACGCGCGGATGCGCGAGCAGGCGGGCGCGATCCGGCGCGAACTTTCGCTCCTTTACGCCGATGTCGACCGGCTCGGCACCCGCGTGGGCAACCTCGATCGCCACTTCTCGCAGGCCGCCAAGGATATCGAGGAGATCAAGATCTCCGCCGAGAAAGCCGGCAAACGCGCCCACCGTCTCGATAATTTCGATTTCGAGGAGCTTGCGCCCGAGGCCGCCGCGCCGCTGCTCGAGCTCAAATCCTGAAACTTGCCGCTTGCACGCGCCGCGATCCGGCGCGAGACTGAGACGAGAACGGAGGACGTCATGCTGCCCATCAGCCCGTCGAAAATCGCCCATGTCATCATTCGCGCGCGCAAATTCGACGCGGATGTTCCCGGCTCCGGCCAGGCGCGCGAGCTGCGGGCCTTCATCGCGGGGCTGAATGAGGAAGAGAAGGCCGCGCTGACCGCCGTGATGTGGATCGGCCGCGAGACCTTCGACGCGAGCGAATTCGACGAGGCCTATGAGACCGCGGTGACCGAGGCCACGGCACCGACCGAGGATTACCTCCTCGGCGTGCCGATGCTCGCAGATTACCTCGAGGACGGGCTCAACGCGCTTGGCGTCTCGCTCGAAGAGGCCGAGGAAGACATCTACCCGAGCGTGTGACGAAAACGGGGGCCGAAGCCCCCGCCTGTCAGACCATCAGCCGATAGCCACCCGATTCGGTGACCAGAAGCCGCGCGTTCGAGGGATCGGGCTCGATCTTCTGACGCAGCCGGTAGATATGGGTCTCGAGCGTATGGGTCGTGACCCCGGCGTTATAACCCCAGACCTCATGCAGCAGCACATCGCGCGCCACCACGCCATCGGTCGCGCGGTAGAGGAACTTGAGGATATTGGTTTCCTTCTCGGTCAACCGGATCTTGCGATCCTTGGCGTCGACGAGCATCTTCATCGCCGGTTTGAACGTATACGGCCCGAGCTGGAAGACCGCGTCCTCGCTCTGCTCATGGGTGCGCAATTGCGCGCGCAGCCGCGCCAGCAGAACCGGGAATTTGAACGGCTTGGTGACGTAATCATTCGCCCCCGAATCGAGCCCGAGGATCGTATCGGCATCGGTATCATGGCCGGTCAGCATCACGATCGGGCATTTCACGCCCTGCTTGCGCAGCTTCTTGCACAGCTCGCGCCCGTCGGTATCGGGCAGCCCCACATCGAGCACCACGAGGTCGTAAAGCGCGGCTTTCGCCTTCTCCACGCCCTCCGCGCCCGAGCCCGCCTCGAACACCTCGAAATCATCGGTGGCGATCAGCTGCTCGGCCAGCGCCTCGCGCAGATCGGTATCGTCATCGACGAGAAGGATCTTCTTCAGTCCTGCCATCGGTGCCTCCTGTTCTTCGTCACCTGTGTCGTTGCGCTGAAGCTGAGGCCTGATCACATCCGCGACAAGGGGGGTGAAATCTTTCTCACGCGGAGGTGACGCGCGGACGGGATATGTTTCAATTTGTTACGCCCGGCGCTATGTCTTTGCCATGGAACAGATCCTCTCCCTTGGGCCGACGCCCGCCGAACGCCTCAACCGCGCCCGCGCCGATCTGCGCATGGGCCTGCCGGTGGTGCTCTCCGGGGTCTGCCTTGCGGTGGCGGTCGAGACGCTGAGTGCTGCGCGGCTGGCGGCGCTGCGCGGGCTCGGGCGGCCGGTTCTGGCGCTGACCTCGTGGCGGGCCGAGACGCTGAAGGCGCGGGTCTATGACGGGGATCTGGCGCGCGTGCGGGTGCCCGAGGACGCGGATCTCGCCTGGTTGCAGGCGCTCGCTGACCCGGCCGATGATCTCAGGATGCCGATGAAGGGCCCGCTCGCGAGCGAGCGCGAGGGCGATGCGGGGCTCGCGCGCGCCGCGATCGCGCTGGCGAAATCGGCGCATCTTCTGCCCGCGGCGCTGCTTGTGCCGCTCGCCGGCCCCGCGCCCGAGGGGCTGACCGCGCTCGATGCCGCGCAGGCGCTGCGCGAGATCGCCGCCGAGACAGTGCTCGCGCCGGTCTCCGCCGCCCGCGTGCCGATGCGCGCCGCCGAGAAGGGGCGGCTCCATATCTTCCGCCCCGATGACGGCGGCGAGGAGCATTACGCGATCGAGATCGGCGCGCCCGCGCGCGACAAGCCGGTGCTCGCGCGGCTGCATTCGGCCTGTTTCACCGGCGACGTGCTCGGCTCGCTCAAATGCGATTGCGGCCCCCAGCTCGACGCCGCGCTGACCCAGATGGGCCATGAGGGCGCGGGGGTGCTCCTCTACCTCAACCAGGAGGGGCGCGGCATCGGGCTGGCCAACAAGATGCGCGCCTATTCCCTGCAAGATCAAGGCTTTGACACGGTCGAGGCGAACCATCGGCTGGGCTTCGAGGATGATGAGCGCGATTTCCGCATCGGCGCGGCGCTTCTGAAAAAGCTCGGCTTTGCGCAGGTGCGGCTCCTGACCAACAACCCCGCCAAGGTGCGCATGCTCGAGGCCAATGGCGTCCATGTCGCCGAGCGGGTGCCGCTCAAGGTGGGCTTGAGCCGCCACAACGCCGCCTATCTGGCCACCAAAGCCGCGAAATCGGGGCATATCCTGTGATTCGGCTGAGCCCGCAAGGTCTGCGCACCGGCAACCGGGTTCTGCCCTGCGAAATCGGCCGCGGCGGGCTCTCACGCAGCAAACGCGAGGGCGATGGCGCAACGCCGGTCGGCCGCCTCACCGTCCTCGAAATGCTCTGGCGCCCCGACCGGCTGGCGCAACCCGCGCCCTGGGCCCGCCCGATCGGCCCGCGCGATCTGTGGTGCGACGCGCCCGACCACCCGGCCTACAATCAGCCCGTCCGCGCCCCCTTTGCGGCCAGCCACGAGCGCCTGCGCCGCGCTGACCCGCTCTATGATATCGTGCTGGTCACCGACTGGAACTACCCCGAGGCCACCCCCCACGCAGGCTCGGCGATCTTCCTCCACCAGCGCCGCCGCCCGGGCTTCCCCACCGCCGGCTGCATCGCCCTCGCGCGCAAGGATCTGCTCTGGCTCGCCGCCCGCCTCGCGCCCGGCACCGAAATCCTGGTCCCGGATCTCGCCTGCTTTCATCTTGCCCAAAATATCCCGGGGTCCGGGGCAGCGCCCCGGTCCGGCCTCGCCCCCCGCGACAAGGCCTGAGCCTCAGCGCGCGCCATAATCCCGCGCGCCGAAAATCGCCGAGCCGACCCGCACATGGGTCGCCCCCGCCGCAATCGCCGCCTCGAAATCCGAGCTCATCCCCATCGAGAGCCCCGCCAGCCCATTGCGCGCCGCCATCTGCGAGAGCATCGCGAAATGCGGGCCCGCATCCTCACCCTCGGGCGGAATGCACATCAGCCCGACAACCGGCAGATCCATCGCCCGCGCCTCGGCCACGAAGCCGTCGAGATCCCCGGGCAGAACTCCCGCCTTCTGCGGCTCTGCGCCGGTATTGACCTGGATGAACAGATCCGGGCTCGCGCCGCGCGCCTGCGCGAGGCTGGCGAGCTTCACCGCCAGCGAAGGCCGGTCGAGCGTATGGATCGCCTCGAAAAGCTCGACCGCGAGCTTGGCCTTGTTGGTCTGCAACGGCCCGATCATATGCACCGCGACCGCGGGGAATTCCGCGCGCCAGGCCGGCCATTTGCCCGCCGCTTCCTGCACATAATTCTCGCCAAAGAGCCGATGGCCCGCGCGCAGCACCGCCTCGACCCGCTCGCCCGGCTGCACCTTCGACACCGCGATCAGCTTGACCGACCCGGGCGCGCGCCCCGCCGCCGCCTCCGCCGCCGCGACCCGCGCGGCAATCTCGTTCAGACCCATCTCGCCCTCCTTTTGCCCCCAGATAAACCGCCGGGCGCAAAAATGAAAAGAGCGGGCGCAAGGCCCGCTCTTCCCAAGATCCAATCCGGAAGGATTAGAACTTGAACTTCACACCGAGGTCGGCGGTCGGGTCGGTGTTGGCCAGATCGTCGTCCGAGATGCCGCCGACGATCGAAGCGCCGCCGCCGAGGTCGTACGAAGCGCCGAGGCCGTACCAGGTCACGTCGCCACCAGCGGTGAACTCAGCTTTCTGCACGTAGCCGAGGACGGTGGTCGCGCCGAACTTCGAGGTCACGCCCAGGCCGAAGGCTTGGTCAACCGGGTTCTGCTTGCCGCCTTTGGCGAAGTAAGCTTTGACCGAGGTGTCGCCGAAGGTCGCAACACCGGCGAGCTCGCCTTGGGTGTAGTCAACGCCAGCAACGCCGCCGACGTCTTCCAGCATTTCGTAGCCGAAGCCGACGGTGTAGTTTTCGTAGGTGTAAGCACCGGCGACCGCATATTCTTGCTGGTCGTTGACCGAGCCCAGTTTGCCGTCCGACATCGACGCCGCGATCGAGATCGGGCCGGTCGAGTAGGTGTAGAGGACAACCGGGTTGTCGGCCAGGGTGGTCACGCCGTCACCGGTCAGGTACGGAATGTCGTTTTCGAGGCCGCCAGCCGACGTGAGGTCGGTGTAGCCAACTTCCGGCAGGTCGCCGAACAGGGCTTCGGGAGCCGAAACGGCGTCGCCCATTTCGATTTTGCCGAACGCGCCCGAAACGTAGACCGAGCCTTCCGAACCGTAGGCAGCGCCGTTGTTCACGACCGAGTCACCGGCTTGGTCAGCGCGGAACGAACCGCCGAACTCGATGCCGTTG
>ERZ1645187.3223-NODE-3223-length-13850-cov-6.975716_pt1 | contig 13850 bp, 15 predicted proteins | sample MGYA00575352_ERZ1645187 | MGnify/ENA primary metagenome ERZ1645187 (study PRJEB40837, sample SAMN11349314) | freshwater sediment metagenome | isolation source: river sediment | host: Sediment | place: India: Wazaribad , New Delhi | collected 2017-02-21 ...
TCTTCCCCTATGAATGGATGCGCATCTTCATGTTCGCCGGGCTGGCGGGCGAACCGCTTAACCGCCGCTATCTCGAACATCTGCGCGACCTGTTGCTGAAATCGGTGCTGGGCGAGATGCAGGAGCGGGCGCGGGGCCACAAGCCGGATATGGAAGACATCTGGAACCTGCACGGCTCCATCGTCTACCTCGGCATCCGCAAGTTCATCTATCAGCTGCCGGTGCCCGATGATATCGCCCCGCCGATCGAACGGGCGATTGACCGCTTTCTCGCGGGGTTTGATCTTGGCTGAGCGTCAGGCGTCGAGAATGGCCACCGCGCGGCACCAGCCGGCGGACGCGCGGGCGATCTTGACCGGAAAACAGGCCACCATGAAGCCACTGGCCGGCAGCAGGTGGAGATTGGCCAGCTTCTCGATGTGGCAATAGCCGATCTCGCGGCTGGCCTTGTGCCCTTCCCAGATCAGGCTGGCATCGCCCGTCGCCTCGAACCGGGCTTTCGTGGCGGCAAACGGCGCGTCCCAGCTCCACGCATCCGTGCCGGTGACGCGCACCCCGCGCGCGGTCAGATACAGTGTCGCCTCGCGCCCCATGCCGCAGCCTCGGCTGAGATAATCGGCCGCGCCATAGGCCGCGCCGGCGGCGGTGTTGACCAGCACGATGTCGAGCGGGCGGAGCGTGTGGCCGATGCGGTCCAGTTCCGCCTCCACCTCGGCGGCGGTGATCACCGCGCCATCGGGCCTGTCGCGGAAATCAAGCTTCACCCCGCGCTGGAAGCACCAGTCCAGCGGCACCTCGTCGATGGTGATCGCCCTCTCGCCGCCGCTCATCGTCGGGTGATAATGCCACGGCGCATCGAGATGCGTGCCGTTGTGGGTGGAGATGCGGACATTCTCCACCGCCCAGCCAGCGCGGTCGGGCAGCTGCTCGCGCGTCAGGCCGGGGAACATCCCGATCATCTGGTCCGCGCCCGCATCATGGCCGATATAATCGATCTCCGGCAGCATCATCGGCGGATCGGAGGCGATGCCGCTGGTCAGCGCGACGGAAAGATCGATGATGCGGCGGGGCATGGCGGGCTCGCTGAGGGGTGGACGGCAACAACAGCAGAGCCGGCGGGCGCTGGCAAGGCCGGCATCGATCAGTATGCTGCGGAAGATCAGACGAACGGGCGCGCGGCGGTCTCGGCCAGCCGCGACAGCAGGATCTGCCCGGCATAGCGCACATGCTCGCGCATCAGGGCATCGGCCCGCTCGGCATCCCGCGCGCCAATGGCGGCTGCGATGCGGTGATGATCGTCGTGCGAGCGGGCGATGACCTTGTAATCCTCCCAGACGAACACCCGGTCGGACGCCAGCGGCACGTTGTGGCACTGGCGCACGAAATCGGAAATGAACGGGTTGGCCGAGTGCTGGATGATGGTCTCGTGGAACTCGACATTCATCAGGCGGTAGGGCGCAAGGTCTGCCGGGTCGAGCAGGCCTTTGGATAAAATCGCATCGCCCCGCGCAACGCAGGCGGTCAGCCGGTCGAGCACCGCGGGGGCGAGGCCCCGCGCTGCGGCGAGCGCGCAGGCCAGCGCCTCCAGCCGCGCCCGCACCTCGAACGCCGCGCCGATCTCCTCGGCGGAGAACCGCCGCACCGTATAGCCGCGATTGGCCTCGTAGATCAGCAAACCCTGGTTGGCGAGCCGGCCGAGAGCCTCGCGGATCGGCGTGCGCGACAGGTTGAGCACCTCCGACCAATGCTCCTGATGCATCCGCTGCCCGGGCTCGATCTCGCCCGAAAGGATGCGCTCGCGCAGCAGGTCGGCAACGTCCTCGGCGGTGGTCGTCATCCCTCGTCCCTTGCCAGATTGGATAAAATTAGTTGGAGCGAACGTGCAAAACCGTTTGACTCATGTCAATTCCGTTCCCATAACTTCACCAAAAATATCCAATCGGAGGGGACTTGGACCACACCTCACCCCGCATCGCGCTCGTCACGGGCGGAACGGGCGGCATCGGCGCCGCCATCTGCCGGCAGCTGGCAGCCGACGGGCTGACCGTCGCGGTGGCGGACCGCGATGCCGCCGCCGCCGAGGCGCTGGCCCGCAGCCTGGGCCCTGCGCATGCCGGCTTTGCCGTCGATGTGGCGGACGAGGCGGCGGTCGAGGCGTTGTTCCGCGCGGTCGAGGCACGGCTGGGCGCCATCGACGTGCTCGTCTCCGGCGCCGGTGTGCTGCTGCTCCGGCCGGATGGATCGCGCAATCTTCTGGCCGAAACGCCGACCGACGAGTGGCGCCGGACGATGGAGATCAACACCTCCGGCACATTCTATTGCTGCCGCGCCTATGCCCGGCGGATCACCGCGGCCCGGCCCGGCGGGCGGGTGGTGACCATCTCCTCGGTGGCCGCGCAGCTCGGCGGCTATCGCTCGTCCAGCGCCTATATCGCCAGCAAGGCGGCAGTGCTGGGCCTGACCAAGGCGCTGGCGCGCGAGCTGGCGCCCTTTTCCGTCACCGTCAATTCGGTCGCCCCCGGGCTGATCGATGCGCCGATGCTGCGCCTCTCGCTCGATCCGGCGGATGATGCCCGCGCCGCATCGCAGATTCCGCTTGGCCGGCTCGGCACGCCCGAGGATGTCGCCGGCGCCATCGCCTATCTCGTCTCGCCCGCCGCCGCTTACGTCACCGGCAACACCATCGACGTGAACGGCGGCTATCGCATGCAATGAAAACCCCGGCCGCAGAAGCCGGGCCATCTTCGGAGGAATGACCCATGACCATGACACGACGGCTGTTTTCCACTGTGGCGTTTGGCCTTGCGGCCACCGTCTCCGGCGCGGCGCTGGCTCAGGAGCCGGGGCTGACCAGGACCAGCATCAAGATCGGCATGTTCGCCCCTCTTTCGGGCGCCAACATGGCCTATGGCTTCGATGTGGCGAATGCCGCGAAGATGTATTTCGACAAGATCAACAAGGACGGCGGCATTCATGGCCGCAAGATCGAGGTGGTGCTGGAGGATGACCGCTGCAATGCCAACGATCTCGTGGCGGCGGTGAAGAAGCTGGTCGAGCAGGATCAGGTCTTCCTGCTCAACGGTGGCTCCTGCTCGGCGGCGGTGGTGGCGGCCAAGGAATATGTGGTGCGCAACAAGATGCCGCTGGTGATGCTGAACGCCTCGGGCGACGGCGCGCTCTATCCGCCGACGGATTACATCTTCGGCGCCTTCTCGATCTCGCAATACGCGGTGGGCGGGGCGATTGTCGATTTCGCGGCGAAAAACCTCGGCGCCAAGAAGATCGCCTACATCAACCACGATGATGCCTATGGCGCGTGGAACCTCGAGGCCTCGAAGGTCGATGCCGAGCAGCTGAAGGTCGAGCTTGCGGTGGAATCGGTCGCCCCGGCGATCAACGATGTCACCGCCCCGTTCCTCAAGCTGCGCGCCGCCAACCCGGATGCGCTGGTCATCGTCACCTATGCCCGCCCCGCCGCGCTGATCATCAAGAAGGCGCACGAGATGGGCTTCACCAAGCCGATCATCCTCTCGGTGACCGGCACGGCGAGCCTGTCGCAGCTGGCCGACAATGTCGGCGGCAAGGACGCGCTGAAGAACTTCTACATCCAGGATGTGCTGGCCGATCTGCCGGGCGGGCCGAAGATCAAGTGGGTCTACGACATGTACAAGGCGGCCTATCCCGATCTCGCCGCCAAGCCGGATCATCCGCAGACCTACATGCCCTACGGCATCCCCTCGGCCATGGCGATCGCCAAGGCGCTGGAAGCCGCCGGGCCGGAGCCGACCCGCGAGAAGTTTCTCGCGGCGATGAAGAAGACCAATTTCGACTCGGGCGTGATGGCCGGCCCGGTGGTCTTCTCGGAGACCGAGCGCGCCGCCAACAAGGCAACCATCTTCATCAAGTATGACGGCACCAACAAGTCGCTGGTGCCCGGCGTCTACACCAGCCGCTGGAAGTACAAGGGCTGAGGGATGTGAGGGCCCGGCGCACCCGGGCCCTGCCTTCCGATCGAGGGGAACGGGTCGCCGCATGGATTGGTCGCTTTTCTGGCTGTTCGCCCAGCAGGGGCTCGCCTCCGGCATCGTTGTCGGCAGCGTCTACGCCCTGCTGGCGCTCGCCATCGTGATGATCTTCAAGACCTCCGAGGTGCCGAACTTCGCGCAGGGCGAGGTGTTCATGGCGGCGGGCTATCTGGCGCTGTTCCTGTTCGTCTTTCAGGGCCAGCCGGTGTGGCTCACAGTGGCGGTGACGCTGGTGGTCTCGTTTCTTGCCGCCGCGCTGTTCCGCCGGGGCGTGCTCAGGCAGGTGGCGCTGGCCTCGGGCAGCCCGGTCAACCTCGTCATCGCCACGCTGGGCCTGTCCTATATCCTCAAGGGGCTGGTGCGCCGCACCGGCTTCGGCGATACGCCGCGCTCCTTTCCGGCGCTGGTGGGAACGGATTCGATCATGATCGGCCAGGCGAGCGTGACCCGGCTTGATCTGGCCATCCTTGCCGCGGCGGTGGCGGTGATGGCCTTCGTCTTCTGGCTGTTTGCCTATACCAAGGTGGGCCGCGCCATGCGCGCCGTGGGCATGAACCCCAAGGCCGCGCAGCTGATGGGCGTCAACCTCGAGAAAATCCACATGCTGGTCTGGGGCCTGTCCGGCGTCGTCTCGGCGATTGCCGCGCTGCTGATCAGCCCGAAAATCCTGATGACGGCGGACATGGGGTCGATTGTCACCATGGCGTTCGCCGCCGCCATCGTCGGCGGATTCTCGAGCCTGCCCGGTGCGGTGGTCGGCGGGTTCATCATCGGCATCGTCGAGAATTTCGTCGGCCTGTTCATCTCCTCGCGCGCCATCGCGGTGGCGCCGTTCGCCGCGATCATGCTGGTGCTGATCATCCGGCCGCAGGGGCTGTTCGGCGGCAAGTTCGCGATCAAGAAGGTGTAACGGGCGATGCGCTACATCTATCTTCTGGTCGCGGTTGCGGCGCTGATGGTCCTGCCGATGCTGACGACCGGCTATGTCGTCTATCTCGCCAACCTTCTGCTGACCTTCACGGTGCTCTGCCTCGGGCTGCATCTGGTGATCGGCGAATGCGGGCAGTTCAGCCTCGCCCATGCCGCCTTCTACGGCATCGGCATCTATGTCAGCGGCCTTCTGAGCACCCATGTCGGCTGGCCGTTTCCGCTGTCGATGCTGGCGGCCGGGCTGGTGGCGGCGGCGGTGGGCGTGTTGATCGGCCTTGCCGCGCTGCGGATGCGCGACATCTATCTGGCGCTCGCCACCTTCGCCTTCGGCGAGGCGATGCAGTGGGTGTTCCTCAACTGGCGCTCGGTCACAGGCGGGCCCAACGGGCTGCGGATTGCCCCGGCCAACCTGTTCGGCTGGGAAATCATCACCGACAAGCAAGCCTATCCGGTGGTGCTGATCTCCGCCGTTGTGATGATCGCGCTGACGGTGCTGATCGCCCGCGCGCGCATCGGCCGCTCGTTCCGCGCGGTGCGGGAATCGGAGATCGCCGCACAGGCGATGGGCATTGATGTGAAGCAGACCAAGCTCGCCGCCTTCGGCCTTTCGGCGTTCTTCGCCGGCGTGGCGGGCAGCATGTTCGCGCTGTATTCCACCTATATCCACCCCGACAGTCTGGGATTTTCGACCACTATCCTCGTGCTGACGATGGTGGTAGTCGGCGGGCTCGGCTCGATCGGCGGGGCGGTGGGCGGGGCCATCGTTTTCGGCCTGATCTCGGAGCTGCTGCGCCAGGCCCCGCAGTATCAGGAAATTTTCTACGGGCTGATCCTCGTCCTGTTCATGATGTACGCGCCCAAGGGACTGTTCGCCTTCCTCGGCGATCTGTGGGGGAGGCTGCGCCATGGCTGAGCCGCTCCTCAAGGTCGAGAACCTGACCATGGCCTTCGGCGGTCTGGTCGCCGTGCGCGAGTTCTCGTTCGCGGTGCAGCCGGGCACGATCCATGCGCTGATCGGGCCGAACGGGGCGGGCAAATCGACCACCTTCAACGCCATCTCGCGGCTTTACCAGCCGGCGGCGGGGCGGATCCTCTATGCCGGCGAGGACATTACCCGCCTGCCGTCCAACGCGATTGCCGGGCGCGGCATCGCCCGGTCGTTCCAGAATCTCGAACTCTTCAACGAACTGACGGTACTCGAGAACATCCTGATCGGTGCGCATGTCCATTGTGGCGGCTCGCTGAAGGACCGGCTCGCGGCCTTTCCCGACAGCGAGATGGCGCGCATCGCCGAGATCATGGAACGGACCGACCTGAAAGCCTATCGCGACACCAAGGCGCGCAATCTCGATTTCGGCCATCAGAAGCTGCTGGAACTGGCGCGCGCGCTGGCCATCCGCCCGCGCCTGCTGCTGCTGGACGAGCCGGCCGCCGGCCTGCGCAACCGCGAGATTTCCGCGCTCGACGAACTGCTCACCGATCTCTGCCGCAGGGACGGGCTGACCATCCTGCTGGTCGAGCATGTGATGCAGCTGGTCATGTCGATTTCCCACACCGTCACCGTGCTGAATTTCGGCACCAAGATCGCCGAAGGGGTGCCCGCCGCCGTGCGCGCCGACCCTGCGGTCATCGAGGCCTATCTCGGCAAGGAGACGGCGCTTCATGGCTGACTTTCTCACCATCGACGGCATTTCCGCCTCCTATGGCCGCATTCAGGCGATTGCCGGCGTCAGCCTGCGGATGGAACAGGGCACGATCGTCGCGCTGCTGGGTGGCAACGGCGCCGGCAAGACAACGACGCTCAACTGCATTTCCCGCCTCGTGCCGCTGACGGCGGGTGCGATCACCTTCGAGGGGCAGCGGATCGACCGGCTCGCCTCGCATGATGTGGTGGCCGCCGGGATCTCGCAGGTGCCGGAGGGGCGCGAGGTGTTCCGCGACATGAGCGTCAGGGAAAACCTCGACATGGGGGCCTTCGGCCGGTCCGATCCCGCCGGCGTCAAACGCGACATGGACCACGCCTTCGAATATTTTCCGGTGCTGGCCGAGCGGCTGAACCAGAAGGCGGGTACGCTTTCCGGCGGTGAGCAGCAGATGCTGGTGATCGCCCGCGCGCTGATGGCCCGCCCGCGCCTGCTGCTGCTTGATGAGCCCTCGCTCGGCCTGTCCCCGGTGCTGGTGGAGAAGATCTTCTCGATCATCAAGCGTCTCAACGCCGAGGGGCTGAGCATCCTTCTTGTCGAGCAGAACGCCGCCATCGCGCTCGCCACCTCCAGCTACGCCTATATCCTTGAGAACGGCGAGATCGCCATTCAGGGGGAATCGGACAAGCTGCGCCATGATGATGCGGTGCGCCGCACCTATATCGGGAGCTGAGCGGTGAGCGCGCGGTTCGCCGGCAGGGCCTATCTCGTCACCGGTGCGGCGCGTGGCATCGGCGCAGCGGTGGCCCGCCGGCTGGCGGCGGAAGGTGCGGCGCTGGCGCTGGCCGATCTTGACACCGCAGGCCTTGACCGGCTGGCCGGGGCGCTGGCCGCTGATGGCACCGGCGTCATCACCGCGAGCTTCGACACGCGCGACAGCGCGGCGACCGAGGCCTTTGTCGCCGAGGCGATGGCCGCCTTTGGCCGGCTCGACGGCGCTGTCCCTTGCGCCGGCATTGCCCGGGCCGCCCCCGCCGAGGAGATGAGCGACGCGATTTGGGGCGATGTCATCGGCATCAACCTCACCGGCGTTTTCATCACCTGCCGTGCGGTGGGCCGGGAACTGCTGAAGGCCGGGCAGGGTGCGATTGTCACCATCGCCTCGATCACCGCGAAAGGCGGCCAGCCGGGCCGGGTCAACTATGCGGCCTCCAAATGGGGCATCGCCGGGCTGACCAAATCGCTGGCGGTGGAATGGGGCCATCGCGGCGTCAGGGTCAACGCGGTGGCGCCCAACGGCGTCGATACGCCGATGATCCGCGACGGTATCCCGCCCGAATTTCTCGATGGCGTGATGCTGGACCGCACGCCGCTCGGCCGCCTTGCCCAGCCGGAGGAAATCGCCGCCGCCATCGTCTTCCTGCTCTCGGACGAGGCGGGATACATCAACGGCGCGATGCTGGAGGTGGACGGCGGGCTGACCGCCGGCTTCATGACCCACCGCCATGGCGCTGATCTGGCCCGCAAGGCCGGAGGGCCGAACGCTACGGAGACGACACGATGAGCAAGGCATCTCGCCCGCTGGCGGTGGTGACAGGCGGGGCGCGCGGCATCGGCCGGGCAATTGCCGGGCGGCTGGCTTCGGACGGGTTCGAGGTGATCGTGCTCGACCGGGACGGAACGGCAGCGGAAGCTGCGGCGGCGGAGATCACCGCCACCGGCGGCGCGGCCCGTGCGGCGGCGGTGGACCTGACCGACAAGGCCGCAGTGACCACGCTGGTCGAGGCGGAGCGCCCGCTCGATGCCCTGGTCAACAACGCGGGAATTTTCGACGAGCGGCCGTTCTTCGCGCTCGAGCTTGAGGATTTCCGCCGGATGTACGAGGTCAATCTGGTCGGGCTTTTTGCCCTGTCGCAGGCGGCGGCGCGGCGGATGCAGCCGGGCGCGAAAATCGTCAACATCGCGTCCCGCGCCTTCCTCGGCGCGCGCAACCACGCCCATTACGTGGCTTCCAAGGCCGCCGTCGTCGGTCTCACCCGCGCGATGGCGATGGAGCTTGCCGCCAGGGGCATCCTTGTCAACGCCATCGCCCCCGGGCTGATCGATACACCGCTCCTGCAGGCCTTGACGCCGGAGCGGATGGCGGCGCAGCTGGCGCTGCAACCCACCGGCAAGCCCGGGCGCCCTCGGGATATCGCCAATGCCGTCTCCTTCCTCGCCGCACCGGGGATGGATTTCATCACCGGGCAGACGCTGCTGGTCGATGGCGGCAAGTCGCTCGGCGGCGGGCTGGGCATCTAGGGGTCGCGGGGCGATGCAGGCGGGGTTCGATGAAACCTTCGATGTCGTGGTCGCCGGCTCCGGCGCCGGCGGCATGGCGGCGGCGCTGACGGCGGCGCACCACGGCCTGTCCGTGGTGGTGGTGGAAAAGGCGGCGCAGTTCGGCGGCAGCACCGCGACATCCGGCGGCGCGGTGTGGATTCCGGGCAACCCACACCTCGCCGAGGTCGGGCTGACCGACTCTCGCGAAGCGGTGACGGCCTATCTCCGCGCCATCCTCGGCAATCGCTACCGCGACGAGATGATTGACGCCTTCCTGTCGCGCGGGCCGGAGATGGTCGCCTTCATGGAGGCGCATACGGCGCTCGCCTTCCTGCCGCGCGCGGTCTCGCCCGATTACCAGCCCGATCTGCCCGGCGCGGCGGCGGGCGGCCGCACCATCGACCCCGCGCCGTTCGACGGGCGGGACCTCGGGGCCGATTTTGCCCTGCTGCGCCCGCCTTTGAAGGAATTTCTGGTGTTCGGCGGCATGATGGTCAACCGCAAGGATATCGATACCCTGCTGGGCGGCTTCCGCTCGGTGAAGAACTTTGTCGGCTCGGCGCAGCTCGTGTTGCGGTTTCTGGCCGACCGGTTGCGCTATCCGCGCGGCACGCGGCTGTTGATGGGCAATGCACTGGCCGGCCGGCTGCTCAAATCCGCACGGCAGAAGGCCATCCCCATCCGGCTTTGCGCGGCGGCGGAGGATGTGGTGATCGAAGACGGCCGCGTCACCGGCCTTGAGGTGGTGGAATACCGCGTGCGCCGCCGGCTCGGCGCGCGGCGCGGCGTGGTGCTGGCGACAGGGGGCTTTCCCGGCTCCGCCGTGCTGCGGGCTCGCCTGCTGCCGCATGCCGAGGTGCATGTGTCGGTCGCCCCGGCGGACAATCAGGGCGAGGGGATCACGCTCGCCCGCCGGGCCGGCGCACGCCTCGGCGAGGATAATTTCGGCAATGCGTTCTGGACGCCGGTCTCGGTGATGAAGAACGCCGACGGCAGCGAGACCACCTTCCCCCACCTGATCCTCGACCGGGCCAAGCCCGGTCTGGTGGCGGTGGACCAGACCGGCCGGCGCTTCGTCAACGAGGCGACCTCCTACCATGAATTTGTCGAGGCGATGCACCGCGCGCACGAGACGCGCCCCGCCATCCCGGCCTGGCTGGTGTGCGATGCGCGCTTTCTCCGCACCTACGGGCTGGGGCTGGTGCGGCCCGGGCGGCGGCCGCTCGGCGCCTTCCTCACGTCGGGCTATCTGGTCGAGGCGGAGACCCTTGGCGGTCTGGCGCAGAAGATGGGCGTCGAGCCGGTGGCGCTGGAGGAAACGGTGGCCGGGATGAACGAGGCAGCGCGCACCGGGATCGACCCCGCCTTCGGCAAGGGGGCGAATGCCTACAACCGGTATCTCGGCGATGCGGGCCACACGCCCAATCCCTGCCTCGGCCCGGTGGAGACCGCGCCGTTCTATGCCGTCCGGGTCTATCCGGGTGATATCGGCACGGCGGCGGGGCTGGTGACAGATGGGCGCGCCCGCGTGCTCGATGGGGCGGGCGCGGTCATTCCCGGGCTTTACGCGGCCGGCAACGACATGCATTCCATCATGGCCGGGGCCTATCCGGCGGCGGGCATCACGCTCGGCCCGGCGCTTACATTCGGATATATCGCGGGGTTGGATCTGGCCGCCGCAGGAGAGGCAAGATGAAGCTCTACTATTCCCCCAATTCGCCCTACGTCCGCAAGGTGCTGGTGTGCGCCTACGAACTCGGCCTTGCCGGGCGGATCGAACTGCTCGACAGCGCCGCCAATCCCGTTGCGCGCGACCAGGCGATTGTCGCGCACAACCCGCTGGGGCAGGTGCCGACGTTGCTGACCGATGATGGCGGCATCCTCGCCGACAGCCGGGTGATCTGCGAATATCTCGACGATCTCGGCAACGGCGCGTTGTTCCCCGCCGGGCGCAAAGCCCGCTGGCGGGCGCTGGCCGATCAGTCGCTGGCCGACGGCATGCTGGTGGCGACCCTGCTGACCCGCTACGAGACCTTCATGCGGCCCGAGGCCCTGCGCTGGCCCGAATGGATCGCCGGGCAGAAGGAGAAGATTTTCTCAGGCCTCGCGTATTTCAATGGCGTGGCCGGCGCGCTGGCCGGCAGGGTGGATATCGGCACCATCACGCTGGCCTCGGCGCTGAGCTATCTCGATCTGCGCGCACCGGACCTTGACTGGCGCGCCCGCGCGCCGGCGCTGGCGGTATGGTACGCCGTGTTCGAGGCCCGCCCGTCGATGAAGGCGACGGTGCTTGGCGTCGCCCCGCCGGTTCCGGTCACGCCGCGCTGAGGCGCGCGGGGCGCGGCGCGCCCTTGACATCGGACAAGGATTGCCAACCCTGCCCGGGTACAAGGGCGGGGAGGGGGTCTCCGCGCCCGCCAGCCAGAGACGCATCATGCCGACAGAATTCAACCGCCCGCTGGCGCCCGAGGATTGGGAGATCATCCGCCGCTCCGCGCTGTTCAGCCGCGTGCCGGAGGAGACGGTGCGCCGCATGGTGGAGGGCGGCGTGGTCGTCAGCCTGCCGAAGAATGCGATGGTCTGCGGCTGGGGCGCCCCGGCTGACAGCTGCTTCATCGTCATCGACGGTCTGGTCAAGGTGTTCCGCACCGGCGAGGACGGCAGCATGGCGGTGCTGGCGATCCACGGCGCAGGCCGCGCGCTGATGCTGGCCGAGGGGCTGAACGGCAGCCCCTGTTCGGCCAGCGTCGAGACGATCGGCGCGAGCCGCGTGCTGCGGCTGGATGCGGCGGCGCTGCGCCGCAAGATTGCCGGCGATGGCCGGCTGGCGATGTCGCTGCTCGCCTCTGCCGCCTCGCATCTGAGGATGCTGGTCGCCCATATCGAGGAACTGAAGACGATGACCGGCCCGGCCCGGCTGGCCGACATGATTCTCAACCTTGCCGGTGTCCGCTCCGGCTCGGCGCAGGTGACGCTGCCGTATGAGAAGCAGCTGATCGCCAACCGGCTCGGCATGACGCCGGAGAGTTTCTCGCGCGCGATGAGCCAGCTGAAGGCCCACGGCGTGACCGTCTCGCGTGATCGGCTGACAATCAGGGACGTGGCACGGCTCCGGGCCTTCGCCACGCCCGATTGTTGAGCGGCGGGACGACCCTTGCCTCAGGCCTCCGTGCCCGGCCGGCGCGAGGGGCGGGCGAATTCGGCCAGTGCCGGCACATTGTCGATGCTGACATGATCGCGCTCGACACGGACACCGAGCTTTTTCAGTGTTGCCAGCGCGCGCGACAGGCTTTCCGGCGTCATGCCGAGGCGCCCGGCCAGCAGCGCCTTTTCATGCGGCAGCACCACATGGGCCGAGGCCGCGCCGGAGGGCGACTGGCGCACCAGGAACTCGGCCAGCCGCCGCGGTGTGGAAAGAAGCTTGAGGCTGGCGATCTCGTCGAACAGCCGCTCGGTATGCAGCACGATCGAGGCGAGCAGTGTGGCGGCCAGTTCCGGCTCCGCCTCGATTGCCTCGGTAAAACGGCCAAGGTCGATCCTGAGCAGGCGCAGCCGGCTCGCGGCCTCGGCGCTGGCGGGGTAGACCCCGCCGAGGAAGAACACCGGCTCGGCAAAGCTTTCCCCGCGCGAGAACACGCCGACCACCGCTTCCTCGCCGGCCGGCGTGATGCGGTAGAGCTTGACCCAGCCCTCCAGCACCACGAAGCAGGCATCCGCCGGGTCGCCCTGCGCGAAGACCTGCTGGCGCGCATCCAGCACCATCGGCCGGCGATGGCCGCACAGCCGGGCGATGACCGACGGGCTGACCGCGCTGAACAGCGGGCAGGCGCGTACGGTTTCCCAGTCGATCGGGTCGAGCACCGTTCCGGTCCCGGTCATGTCGCCGGCTGTCTGCATGATGGGCGTGGTTCTCCTCGTGCCTCCAACAACAGTCCCGGAGCGAAGGCGTCAAGATGAATCCGCGTGTCACACCCCGATGGACAGGCTGGCCGGCATGCGCCGGCGCGGCTTTGATGATGCTGGCGGCGTTGCCCGCCCCGGCCCAGCAGCGCGATGGCGTGGCCGATGCGCTGGCCGGCCACGCGGCGGAGATGCGGCAGTTCGGCGCGGCGGCCGATCCCCTGCGCCGCGCGGTCTACTTCGATGCGGTGGATGTGGAAAGCGCGCCCGCCGGCGTGCCGTGCGATCATGTCGCCGCGCGGCGGCCGGAGGCTGTGGCCGGCACGGGCTGGGTGGTGCTGATGGAATCGCCCTCCACCCGCCGGCGGGTGCGCTACTGGCGCCCTCCGGGGGGAGAGGCACCGGCCGATATCGCGGCCGAAGCGCGGCATTTTGCCCACTCTGCCGCGCCGGAGCGCGATTTTGCCGTGCTTTCTGCCCGCTCCTTCGGCTGGTGCCGCTGAATCGGACAGCGACTTATCCATTCTCAAGTACCGCATGCCTGCCGTGCGTATCGTGCGCTTCGTCTCGGAACTGCATTTTGAGGAGATGCGCGTCATGACAAGCAAGACGCATATGGCGAAGATGATTGGAATGGCGGTGGGCGCGTTCCTTTCGACGACGGCCTTCACGACGGTCCATGCCCAGACGGCCGCCCCGGCCGCGGCTTCGCCCACGTTGTCCAAGGAAGCGATGGAAGCCTCGGGCAAGGTTTACTTCCAGCGCTGCGCGGGCTGCCACGGCGTGCTGCGCAAGGGCGCGACCGGCAAGAATCTCGAGCCGGCCAACACCCAGAAGCTGGGGCAGGAGCGTCTTGAGAAGATCATCGCCATGGGTACCGATGGCGGCATGGTCAACTTCGACGACATCCTGACCAAGGACGAGATCAAGAACGTCTCGACCTATATCCAGATGCCGCCGCAGGCTCCGCCGGAGTGGGGCATGAAGGACATGCTGGCGTCGTGGAAGAACATCGTGCCGGTCGAGCAGC
>ERZ1645187.3224-NODE-3224-length-13848-cov-177.448778_pt1 | contig 13848 bp, 13 predicted proteins | sample MGYA00575352_ERZ1645187 | MGnify/ENA primary metagenome ERZ1645187 (study PRJEB40837, sample SAMN11349314) | freshwater sediment metagenome | isolation source: river sediment | host: Sediment | place: India: Wazaribad , New Delhi | collected 2017-02-21 ...
TACTTGTCGAACTTGGTCGACCAGATCGGCGTGGTGCCGGTCAGGCCGAGGCGCACGCCCGGCTGGATCGTCCACTGGATACCGGCGCGGACGCCGGCGCCGAACGCATAGTCGTTGTCGCGGTTCGACAGATTGGTCCAGTCGGACGAGAACGGAGCGAACGAAAGGATGCCGTTGGCCCTGAACTTCTGCATCGCGACGATCGGCTGGATGCCGATCGAGATGTCGCCCATCCGGCGGGCGTAGCCGACCGTGACGAACATCTGCTCGAGGTTCACACCGGACACGCCGGCGCAGAACAGGCCCACACCCGGGGCGGGGCACATGGAGCCACCGAAGACCGCCGGGTAGTTGGTGTTCATGCCACCGTTGCCGTAGACGGCGACGCCCCAGGCCGACTGGGAGTCGATCTGCCGGCTGTAGGCCATGTTCGGCATCAGGAAGTAGTTGGAGTCGCTCTTGGTCTTGCCGGCCGGCAACATGGTGCCCGGTCCACCGGCGCCCGCAGTCACGTCACGGCTCGGCGAGAACAGCGTGAAGGCGATGTTGAACTGGTTGCCGACATCGACCAGACCCGCCGGGTTCACCGACAGCGTCATGGCGTCTTCCGGATTGGCGACGCCGGCCCCGGCCTGCGCCTTCTGGATCGTGCCGTAGCCGGTCTGGAAGTAGCCTTCGGTGGCGTTGGCCGTGGCCGCGCCGACCGTCAGGGCAGCGACGAGACCCAGGGCGGACACGCCGCCGCGAAGATGATCGAACTTCATTTTGTTCCCCCGATGCCCGGACACCCTTGCGGTACCCTTGTCGAGTGCGCGGCCCTCGCACTCCGTTCGTTCGGCGACTCCGCCCCCCGGCGCAGTCACCAGCAAATTATTCCGCTCTCACGCCCGGCGTCACCGCGAATTTCGCGCCGAAACGCCACGCCGATCATTCCTCGAGGAACTGCGACATTTTCGCCGCGGTGGCACGACCGAACGGCGCGGCCGCGGCGCGGTCTAACGTTTCGGGCGGGAGCCGGCGGATCGCTTCGCGACGCCGATCTCCCGTCGAAAAGGCCCTTCGGACAGGGCGTACTTCGGCGGCCGGATTCCGAGACCCGACCGGATCACCCGGCTTTCGGGTCAGGCGGCGCGGCGGATGACGAAGCGGTAGACGGAGCCGTCCTGGCTCTGTTCGACGATCTCGTTTCCGGTGGTGCGGCAGAAGGCGGCGAAATCGGCGACCGAGCCCGGGTCGGTGGCGAGCACCTCGAGGGTCGAGCCGACAGGAACGTCCTTCAACATCTTCTTGGTCTTGATGATCGGCAGCGGGCAGTTGAGGCCCTTCGCGTCGAGAACCAGATCGGCCATGACGTCTTCTCCCTCGGGTTCTTCACCGGAGTCGACGGGCGTGACGATCTCTCGCCGACGCCCGCTCGTCCTCAGATGTAGAGGTTGATGTCGGACTTCAGCGCATTTTCCATGTAGGTCGCGGCGCCACCGAGCTTGATGCCGGGGATCATGTCCTCGAGCTTGTACTCGAACAGGTCCATGGTCATCTGGCAGGCGATCATGTTGATGTCGCACTCGACCGACATGTCGCGCAGGTCCTCGATCGAAGCCACGCCCTTCTTGGCGATCATGTTCTTCATCATCTTCGACGCCATGGCATCGACGCCGGGCAGCATGCCGATGATGTTGGGCATGACCATGTGCATACCCATCATCGGCATCTTCATCGCGGCGTTGCCGAGCGGCGAGACCTGAAGGTCCAGCTTCTTGAGCAGCAGCGGCAGGCCGTAGAATGTGAAGAACATCGTCACGTCCACACCCATCGCCGCGGCCGTGGTGCCGAGGATGAAGGGCGGGTAGGCCCAATCGAGCGTACCCTTGGTGACGATGATGGTCATCGACTTCGGGGCGTTCGCCGCACCGTCTCCTTGCGAGCTCATCTCTCGTCCTCGCTCCCTGTTGCAGTGTCCGATCCGTCAGAATCCGTGCGAACCTTATATTCGCATATTAGTGTAGTTCGATGAAAGAGTGCTAGGACGCGTATCGACGCTGCGCAAGTATGATCTTGTGTCGAAAGTGGAATGCTGCATTGCAGTGTCACCGCGATGCGACACCGGGAATGGAAATTCGGCGACCGCCCATGTTCGATCCGCGATCTTCGCTCTTCGTCGGCTCCGACGTCTATCGTCGTGCCGCCTTCGGCCGGAATCATCCGCTGGCGATCCCGCGGGTCGAGACCGTGGCCGATCTCGCCACCGATCTCGGTTGGCTCGACGGGCGTTGGTATCCATCCCCCATCGCGACGCGCGACCTTTTGACGCGGTTCCATGACGACGCCTATGTCGCTGCACTTGCGAAGGCCGATTCCGACGGTCTCGTCACGGCGGACATGCGTGCGGCGCATGGCATCGGCACCATGGAGAACCCGTTCTTCGCCGGTGTCTTCGAGCGCGCCTCGACCTCGGTCGGCGGCTCCTACGAGGCGGCGCGGCTGGCGGGCGAGGGGCGGGTGGTGTTCCACCCGGCCGGCGGCACCCATCACGGTCGCCGCGATCGGGCGAGCGGCTTCTGCTTCTTCAACGATCCGGTCTTCGCCGTGCTCGGCTTCCTCGACGCCGGCCTGACCCGAGTCCTCTACGTCGATCTCGACGCCCACCACGGCGACGGGGTCGAGGACGCCTATGCGGCCGACCCGCGGGTGATGACGGTGTCGATCCACGAGGAGGGGCGCTGGCCGGGCACCGGTGCGCTCGACGACCGTCGGGAGGGCAGGGCGCGCAATCTGCCGGTACCACGCGGCATCAACGATTCGGAATGGCGGCTGCTGATCGACGCGGCGGTCGTGCCCATCGGCGAACACTTCGCCCCTGAGGCCGTGGTCGTCACCTGCGGCGCCGACCCGCTGAAGGGCGATCCGCTGTCGTCGATGAACCTCTCCAACCTCGCTCTCTGGGACGCGGTCGAGCAGGTGGCGGCGCTCGCCCCCGGTACCGTCGTGCTCGGTGGTGGCGGCTACAATCCGTGGACGCTGGCTCGGCTCTGGACCGGCCTGTGGGGTCGGCTCGCGGGCTTCGCGCTCCCCGAGACGCTCCCCGCGGTGTCGCAGGCCCGCCTCGCCGCCCTCGACTGCGACCTCGTCGACGACGAGGACCGCGACCCCGATTGGCTCACGACGCTGGCCGATCGACCGAATTCCGGAGCGATCCGGCCCAGATTCCATGAAATCGTCGCCACGATCACCGCTTCGTGAGCAGAAATGTCGCGTCGACGGCGGAAAGATACTGTCCGCGACTCCGGTGAGCATTCGTCCCGATTGCGCCGACGGCGAAGTCCGGCGATGTATTAGAATATCATAATGCAAGAACGCGGAGGACCGGATCGATGGGCTGGCTGGACCGCCTCACCACGATCGAACCTCTCGAGGACGCCGTCTTCGACACCCCCCTCGTCGAGACGATGGAACGGGCGGCGGTGGCACGTGCGGGGTCGCGCGGCGCCTCGCCGATCCGTTTCTCGACGCCGACCTTCAAGGAATACGACTCGAGCGAACTCTCGGGTTGTTCCAAGGGGACGTTCCCGGCCTTCTCGATCACCGGCTCGGCCTGTGCGCTCGACTGCGACCACTGCCGCACCGAGATCCTGAAACCGATGATCCCGGCGCTGCGCCCCGAGGAATTCGACCGCCGGGTGCGCGATATGATCGCGCTTCGCGGCCTCTCCGGCTTCCTGCTCTCCGGCGGCTCGGACAAGCGCAACGAGATCCGCTACGAGCGCTTCTATCCGGTCATCGAAGGGCTGAAGCGCGACTTCCCGCATCTCAAGATCGCGCTGCACTCGGCGCTGATCGATCGGGCGCGGGCGCGGGCGATGGAAGCGGCCGGCGTCGACACGGTGATGATGGACGTCATCGGGGCCGAAGAGACGATCGCGCAAGTCTACCACCTCGACCGCCGCGTCGAGGATTTCGAGGAGACGCTCGCGGCGCTCACAGAGACCGGCATGGAGGTCGTCCCCCACATCGTCGTCGGCCTCCACTACGGCCGCATCCTCGGTGAGGCGCGGGCGCTCGACATGGTGGCGCGCCACCCGGTCCATTCGCTGGTCTTCGTCGTGATCATGCCGTTCTACGCCAAGCCGGGCTCGTTCGTCGAACCGGCGACCGCCGACATCGGCCGCATCTTCCTGGAGGGCCGCGCCCGCATTCCCGATCGCGACGTGCTGCTCGGCTGCGCCCGTCCCGCCGGGATGCACAAGCGCGTCACCGACGCCTACGCGGTGATGGCCGGCCTCGACGGCATCGCCTTTCCGGCGGAAGGCGCGGTCGAGGTGGCGCGGATGATCGGCCGGCCGTTCGAGCAGCAGATGGCCTGTTGCTCGATGAAGGAGATCGGCGAGGGCCGCATCGCAGGGAAGGGGGCCTTCGCCCCCTGCGCCGCCTGATGACCGCGCCCGCCGCCAGCGATTGCGATGTCCTCGTCCTCGGCCTCGGGCCGGCGGGCGCCTCGGCTGCGGCCGCGGCGGCGAGGGCCGGCGCGCGGGTGATCGGCCTCGACAAGCGTGCCGTGCCCGGCCTGCCGGTGCAGTGCGCCGAGTTCGTACCGCTGTCGCTCGGCGCCGAAGTGCGCGATCTGGCGATGGACGTCGTCCAGCCGATCGAGGCGATGGCGAGCTACACCGAGGGCGACGGACCGCGCCTCGATCCGTTGCCCGGCCACATCGTCGATCGCGCCCGCTTCGACGCCCATCTGGTCGAGACCGCCGGCGCCGCCGGTGCCGATTGCCGTTTCGGCCGCGTCGTCGCCGAAGTCCGCGACGGCGGCGTCCGACTGACCGACGGTTCGACGATCTCCGCCCGTGTGATCGTCGGTGCCGACGGGCCGCATTCGCTCGCCGGCCGCGCCATCGGCAGCGTCAACCGGGTGCTGTCCCACACCCGTCAGATCACCGTGCCGCTGCGGGTGCCGCATCGCGCCACCGACATCTTCCTCTCCGCCACCACCCCCGGCGGCTACGGCTGGCTCTTCCCCAAGGGCGCCGTCGCCAATCTCGGCATCGGCGTCGACGCTTCGGAACGACGCTGGCTGCGCATCCTGCTGGAGGGCCTCCACGCCACCCTGGTGCGCGAGGACCGCGTCGGTTGGGACGTGCTGGCGCTCACCGGTGGCGCCATCCCCGCCGGCGGCCTGCTGCCGCCGACCGGCTCGCTCGGCGCCACGCCGGTGCTGCTCGCCGGTGACGCCTGCGGTCTCGCCAATCCGATCACCGGAGCCGGCATCGCCTCCGCCGTGATCTCCGGCCGCATGGCCGGCGAGGCGGCCGCCGAGGTTCTCTCGGGTCGCCCCGGCGCTTTCGCCGACTATGCCGAGGAGATCACCGACGTCTTCGGCCCGGCGCTGGAGCGCGCCCGCCGCCGCCGCGCGGCCGTCATGGCGGCGCATGCGGCCGGGCGGCTGGGGCCGACGGAGCTGCGACGCTCCTGGATCGCCTATGAGAGTTATTGGGACGATCGGGAGGCCGCGGCATGACCCACGCCGGCGCCACCCTCCGATCGAGGCACCGGAGGAGCCCCGCACTCCGCCCTTCTCCACTCGCGGGAGAAGGTGCCCGAAGGGCGGATGAGGGGGCTGGACGCCGCCTCGTCCGCTGCGCTCGCTGTTCCCTATCCGCTGCGCGCTCCGCGCGCACCCCCTCATCCGGCGCGGTCCGCGCCACCTTCTCCCGCGAGGGGAGAAGGGGTCCGCGCTCCGCGCGGGTCGTCTCAGTCCCAGGAGTGGCCGCATGAGCTGTCTCGAGACCCCGGTCCGGACGCGTCCGACCAAGGGCGACGCCCTCGACTTCAACCCCTTCGAGGTGATGGAACCGCGCGCGCCGGGAGAGATCCCGGCCGAGGCCAAGAACGGCGCGCGGGTGAAGGCCGGCGGCGTCGCGCCGGCCGGCGTCTACATGCCCAACCACAACATCCAGACCCCGGACATGCGCTCGCCCGACTACGTCCAGGTGTCGACGGCCGCGGCGATCTCGCTGGGGCTGATGGGCGGCAAGATGCATCGCTGCTCCTGCACCCACTGCCTCAACCTGCTCCTCACCTACCCCGAGGGCTGCCGCGCCAACTGCGCCTATTGCGGCCTCGCCCGTCACCGGGAAGCCGATCGCGACTACGCCGATCGCAACTTCATCCGCGTCGACTGGCCGGCGGTGCCGATGGTCGAGATCGTCGATCGGGTCAAGGCGCAGGGAACGAAGACCTCGTTCCACCGCATGTGTATCTCGATGATCACCCATCCGAAGTCCGACATGGACACGGTGACGGTGCTCAAGACCTGGACCGACCGGATCGATCCCTCCGACATCCCCGTCTCGATCCTCTCCAACCCGACCACGATGAGCCGCGCCGACGTGCAGCGGCTGAAGGACCTCGGCGCCGACATCTTCACCGTCGCCTTCGACGCCGCCACCCCCGAACTCTTCGAGCGCACCCGCGGCAAGACCGTCGACGGGCCGCATCACTGGGAGAAGTATTGGGAGGTGATGGGGTGGGCCGCCGACATCTTCGGCCGCGAGAAGATCGGCGTGCATCTGATCGCCGGCATGGGCGAGACCGAGCACGAGATGCTGGAGATCGTCCAGCGGGTGAAGGACATGGGCGGCCACAGCCACATGTTCTCGTTCTACCCGGAATCGGGTTCGCTGATGGACCATCTGCCGGCGACGCCGCGCGACCAGTGGCGCCGCGTCCAGCTCGCCCGCTACCTCATCGACTATCGCGACGTCCGGCTGGAGCACATGCGCTTCGACAACCACGGCCGAGTGATCGACTACGGTCTGCCGGCGCAGGAGGTCGACGCGGTGATCGAGGCCGGCACGGCGTTCCGCACCTCGGGCTGCCCCGGCAAGGTCGCCGAGGACATCTCGGCCTGCGATCGGCCCTATGGTGACAGCCCGCCGTCGAACATCGCGAGCTTCCCCTTCCCGCCGAACAAGAAGGATCGCGCCAAGATCCGCCGCCAGCTCGGCTGGAAGATGCCGGAGGCCTGACGATGACCAAGACGTTCCGGGTGATCGACACCGGCCTGCGCGACGGTCGCGCCAACATCGCCTTCGATGCGGCGCTGATCGAAGCCCACACGGCGGGCGAGATCCCCGACACCATCCGCTTCCTCACCTTCCCGCCGACGGCCCTGGTCGGCCGGCATCAGTCGCTGTCGAAGGAGATCCGCCTCGACTGGTGTCGGGAAAACGGGGTGGGCACGGTGCGTCGCATCACCGGCGGTGGGGCGCTCTACATGGACGAGGGCCAGTTCGGCGTCGAGCTGGTCTTCCACAAGTCGACGCTCGGCATCACCTCGCTCGGCGATCTCGCCCGGGCGATCTGCGAATCGATCGCTCTCGGGCTGCAGAAGCTCGGTGTCGAGGCGCGGTATCGGCCGCGCAACGACATCGAGGTCGACGGCCGCAAGATCTCCGGCACCGGCGGCTTCTTCGACGGCGACACGTTGTTCTATCAGGCGACGATCCTCGCCGACATGGACCCGGCGCGGATGATGCAGGCGCTGAACGTGCCGGCCGCCAAGCTCGCCAAGCGTGCTCTCGACGACGCCGGCGCCCGCATCACCACGTTGAGAGGCCTGCTCGGCGACGCCATGCCGAGCCGAGAGGCGATCCAGGATGCGTTGCTCGCCGGCTTCCGCGAGGGGCTGGGCATCGAAAGCGAACGCGGCGCCATCACGGCGCGCGAGGAGGACCTGGCGAAGGCCGCCTACGACGAGGAGATCGGTACCGACGCCTTCGTCGCCGAGATCGACACGCCGGCCGAAGATGCACGCTCCGCTTCCATCACCGGAAAGGGCGGGACCATCGAGGCCCACATCCGCATGGAAGGCGAGGGGACGAGCCCCCGCATCCGCGAGGCGCTGATCACCGGGGATTTCTTCGTCACTCCGCCGCGTACCGTTTTCGACCTGGAAGCGGCGTTGCGCGGCGCGACCCTCGACGAGGTGCGGCCTCGCGTCGAAGCCTTCTTCGCGGCTGCCGAGATCGGTCTGCTGTCGGCCGGCGCCGGCGACTTCGCCGACGCCGTCGAGGCCGCCATCCGTGGAAACACGGTTTCCAGCTGAATGTTCTGTCGCAGAGGGAAAAGACGGACGCCGAAGTCGTCGAACGGTCGTAACATTAGAATATCATAATGTGAGAGAGCGGAGTCGCTCGAACGCCTCCGTCCGAACACGAGGAGAACCCGTCGTGGCCAGTAAGCTCCTGATCATTCTCGCCAACACCGATCCGCGGGACCCCGCCGAGCTCGGCGCCCCCTTCTTCCAGGCGACCGTCGCCGCGGCGATGGACTACGAGGTCGAGGTGATCTGCACCGCCGCCTCCGGCATCCTGATGAAGAAGGGTGTGGCGGAGAAGCTGGTGGTCAAGGAAGGCAGCCCGAAGTCGGTCTACGACTTCATCAAGGACGCCCACGAGGCCGGCGCGGTGTTCAAGTCCTGCTCGCCCAATCTCGACCTCTACGACATGACCGTCGACGACCTGATTCCCGAGTGCTCGGGTGTGGTCGGTGGCGCCTACCTGATCGAGCAGATCATGGAGGACGACGAAGTCAAGGTCCTCACCTACTGAGCGTTCCGTCGGGGCCCCCCCACGACGGAGGGCTCCCGCCGACGTTCGGCTCACGCCGACGGGAGCCGTCGGAGCGGGCGCCGAACCGGCCTCCGGAGAGGCGTCCGTTCCGTACCCACGAATGCCGAGAGCCAATTTCTCGAGTATGGAAATCACCGCTGCCGCGTCGTAACCTCGTCGACGGGGGCGTCGCGGCCGACGAAGCGAGCGGGGACGCGCCGACGTCTCCGCGACGATGAAGAAGAGCGGCACGCGTGCGATCGAAGCGCCCGCGTCGAGCCGCGCCCGTGAGAGGAAGACGATCATGCCCGTGGTCCGTGGCTGTAATCTGCCCGACGATCTGCTCTACGACGTCGAGTCCCACACCTGGTACCGTGAGATGCCCGACGGCAAGGTCCGCATCGGTATGACCCAGGTCGCCGTGGCGCTCGCCGGCAAGCTCGTCGCCTTCACCCCGAAGAAGGCCGGCAAGCCGATCGCAGCTGGCAAGTCCTGCGCCACCGTCGAATCGGGCAAGTGGGTCGGCCCGGCCAAGTCGGCCGCCGGCGGCAACGTCGCCGCCGTCAACGACGCCCTCGTCGCCACCCCGACGCTCGCCAACGACGACCCCTATGCGGCCTGGATGGTCGAGCTCGAGCCGGAGAACTGGGCCGACGTCAAGCCGACGCTGACCCCCGGTGCGGCGGTCGCCGACAAGTACGACGCGAAGATGGCGGCGGACGGCTTCGCCGGTTGCGGCGGCTGATCCGACGGCCAGCGCCCGGGCGACCGGCAGCGAATCTCTGACATTTCTTCCGATGCCGTCCGCGACGGCGTCGCCGGTGCACGTGCACCGTGCGGCGCCGGCGGATGATGCGTGTTCGTCGGTCGCGGTCGTTGCGACGCGGAGCAGCGCGGGGACGGTGCTCCGCGGAGAGGGTGAACCACCGGCCTCGCCACGGATCGCGGCGCTGGAATGTCAGAGTGATTTGATCCTGGTCAAAGCTCGAAAATATTAGAAGTCCATAAAGTGCGCATATACAGGTGATCCCATGACCGCAGTCGCAGACGGATCCGGTATCGTGGTGTTGGGGGTGGGTAACACCATCCTGACCGACGACGGTATCGGCGTGGTCGTGGTGCGCGAACTGGCCGAAGCGGCCGAGCGCGACGGGGCCGACGCCGAGCGCGTCGCCTATCACGACGGCGGCACCATCGGCTTGGCACTTCTTCCCCTGATCGAGAACGCCGGCGGCGTCATCCTGGTGGATGCGGCCAACTTCGGCGGCTCACTCGGTGAGGTGCGGCGCTTCGAGGGCGACGACATGGATGCGCTGCTGCGCGTCAATCGCTCGACCCCGCACGAGATCGCCGTCTCCGACCTGATCCAGACCGCCGAACTGATCGGCACCAAGCCGACCCGTCGGGCGCTCGTCGCCATCCAGGCCGGCGAACTCGGCCTCGGCGCGGAGCCGCAGGCCGAAGTCCTGGCCGCCGTCCCGCGGGCGCGCGGTGAAGTGGCGGCGATTCTCGACAGCTGGGGAGTTCGCCCATGAACGCCGAATGCGGACATCCGGCCCCGGCCGCTTCGCTCGCCGACGCCGTCTTTGCCGAGCTGGCGCATGCGCTCGCCCGACTCGCCGAGACCGGCGAGGAGACGGTGATCGATCTGAGGAGCCTGCCTTTCGGCCCGACCGATCTCGAAGCGCTCGCCGAAAAGCTCGGCGATGGGGAAGTCACCTGCGCGCTCGAGGTCGCCGGCCGCTCCGAAGTGCGCGAGACCGGCTTCGCCGGCGTCTGGTGGGTGCGCCACTTCGGCGCCGGCGACGAGATCGCTGCCGAGGAGGTGCACGTCACCCGCATCCCCGAGATTCTCGTGTCCCATCCCGACGACGTCGCCTTCGCCGCCCGGCGCATCGCCGATGCCGTCGCCGCATCCCCGCAAAACGAACCAACCGCTGCCGACGAGGAGGACATGTCCCGTGGCTGATCAGAAGACACTCGGCGAAAGACTGGCGGAGCACGGCGTGTCGCGTCGCGCCTTCGTCAAATACGCGTCCTGGCTCGGCTCGTTGATGGCGCTGCCGCCGGCGACCTCGCGAGCGATGGCGGCGGAACTGGCCAAGGCCAAGCGCCAATCGGTGATCTGGCTCTCCTTCCAGGAGTGCACCGGCTGCACCGAGTCGATCACCCGCTCCAAGGGCCCGACCCTCGAAGACCTGATCTTCGACTTCATCTCGCTCGACTACCACCACACCCTGCAGGCGGCGTCGGGCGAGGCGATCGAGGCGGCCCGTCATGCGGCGATGGCCGAGAACAAGGGCAAGTACGTCGTCGTCGTCGACGGCTCGGTGCCCATGAAGGACGGCGGCATCTATTCGACCACCGCCGGCCATTCCAACTACGACACGCTGATGGAGACGGTGAAGGACGCCTTCGCCGTGATCTCGGTCGGCACCTGCGCGGCGTTCGGCGGCATCCCCAAGGCCAATCCGAACCCGACCGGCGCGGTGTCGATCGGTGATCTGGTCAAGGACAAGCCGGTGATCAACATCCCCGGTTGCCCGCCGATCCCCGAGGCGATGACCGGCACGGTCGCCTACCTGCTCTCCTTCGGCAAGGTCCCCGAGCTCGACCACCTCGGTCGGCCGAAGGCCTTCTTCGGTGAGAACATCCACGATCGCTGCTACCGCCGTCCGTTCTACGAGCGCGGTCAGTTCGCCCACGCCTTCGACGATCAGGGCGCCCGCGACGGCTGGTGCCTCTACGAGCTCGGCTGCAAGGGTCCGATCACCTACAACGCCTGCGCCACCATGAAGTGGAACGGCGGCGTCTCGTTCCCGATCCAGTCGGGCCACGGCTGCCTCGGCTGCTCCGAGCCGGACTTCTGGGACAAGGGCGGCTTCTACGTGCCGCTGTCGGGCTCGATCGGCCCGACCGCCAAACTCGTCGGTGGCGCGGCTCTGGCCGGCGCGGTCGCCGGTGTGGCCGCCGCCGCGGTCGCCCGTCATCGCAAGGCCAGCCTGAACAAGGGGTGAGGACCATGGATCTGCTCGACTTCGCACGCGGCCCCGCGATCAACGTCGCCATGGTCGTCCTGGTCTTCGGCGTCCTGTGGCGCCTCCTGGCCATCCTGTTCCTCGGCAAGGCGCCGGATCGCACGATCCCGCGCCTCGGGACCCCCGGCCCGGTCGGCGCAGCACTGCGCGAGATCATGCGCCGCATGGTGCCGCATCCGACCTTCGCCTTCGCCGAACGCTTCTCGTTCTTCAACGGCTGGGTCTTCCACGTCGGTCTGGCGATCGTGGTGTTCGGGTTCCGCCCGCACATGCTGTTCATCAAGAACCTGACGGGCCTGTCCTGGCCGACGCTGCCCTCGGGCGTTGTCTATGTGGTCGGTGCGATCACCCTGGTGTCGCTCGCCGCGGCCCTGGTGCGCCGCCTCACCAACCCGGTGCAGCGCTTCATCTCCGGATTCGGCGACTACTTCGCCTGGTTCGTGACGCTCCTGCCGGTGCTGACCGGCCTGATCGCAGTCGGCCATGTCGGCGCCCGCTACGAGACGCTGCTCGCCATCCACATCCTGTCGGTGGCGCTGCTCTTCGTGTGGCTGCCGTTCGGCAAGCTGTTCCACGCCTTCCTCGTCTTCGTGTCGAGGGGCACAACCGGTGCCTTCCTCGCCCGGCGCGGCGTCTGATCGATCCCCGTACGGGCGGAGATCCTCCGCCCGCCCTCTTTCTCGTCCACCGGCCTCTCGCACGATGACGGCCGAGGACCACGGAACCCGGAGCGCGCCCCATGACCGAGCGTGTCGTCGTCGATCCCATCACCCGCATCGAGGGCCATCTGCGCATCGAAGCGGAAACCGGCGCCGATGGCGCCATCACCAAGGCCTACTCTTCGGGCACCTCGGTGCGCGGCATCGAGATCATCCTCAAGGGCCGCGACCCGCGCGACGCCTGGGCCTATGCCCAACGCATCTGCGGTGTCTGCACCCTGGTGCACGGTCTCGCCTCGGTCCGCGCCGTGGAGAACGCCGTCGGCTACGTGATCCCCGAGAACGCGCAGCTGATCCGCAACCTGATGGTCGGCGCGCAATATGTGCACGACCACGTCATGCACTTCTATCACCTGCACGCCCTCGACTGGGTCGACGTGGTCTCGGCGCTCAAGGCCGACCCCAAGGCGACCTCGGCGCTGGCGCAGTCGATCTCGACCTACGCCAAGTCGAGCCCCGGCTACTTCGCCGATGTGCAGAAGCGGCTGTTGAAGTTCGTCGAAGGCGGCCAGCTCGGCATCTTCTCGAACGGCTTCTGGGGCCATCCCGAGTACAAGCTGCCGCCGGAAGCCAACCTGATGGCGGTCGCCCACTATCTCGAGGCGCTCGCCTGGCAGCGCGAGGTGGTGCAGATCCACACCATCTTCGGCGGCAAGAACCCGCACCCGAACTTCCTCGTCGGTGGCGCGCCCTCGCCGATCTCCTCGGCGCCGGTCGCCGGCTCGGGTGCCGCCTCGACCGCGGTCAACGTTCTCGGCCTCGAGCAGGTGCGCCAGATCATCCAGAAGATGAAGGCCTTCGTCGACGAGGTCTACGTGCCGGACACGCTCGCCGTCGCCTCGTTCTACAAGGACTGGTTCGCCCGCGGCGAAGGCCTCGGCAACTTCATGTGCTACGGCGACTTCCCCGAGAAGGGCTCGGGCGATCCCTCGACCTTCCTGGCGCCGGCCGGCGTCATCCTCGGCCGCGATCTCTCCAAGATCCATCCGGTCGACCTCAACGACCCGACCCAGATCCAGGAATTCATCGGCCATTCCTGGTACGAATACGCCGGCGGCAAGGACAAGGGCCTGCACCCCTACGACGGTGAGACCAAGTTCAACTACACCGGTCCGAAGACCCCCTACACCCATCTCGACGTCGAGAAGGACTACACTTGGCTGAAGGCGCCGCGCTGGCAGGGCAAGGCGATGGAGGTCGGCCCGCTGGCGCGCGTGTTGATGATGTACGCCAAGGGCAACAAGGAGGTGCAGGAACTGGCCGGCATGGCGCTGAAGAAGCTCGATCTGCCGATCACCGCCATGTTCTCGACACTGGGCCGGACCGCCGCCCGCACGCTCGAGACCAAGATCATCGCCGACAAGATGGACGCGTGGCTGGGCAACCTCACCGCCAACATCAAGGCCGGCAAGCTCGAGGTCCACAACCCCGACAAGTGGGAGCCCTCGTCCTGGCCGTCGAAGTGCAAGGGCGTCGGCTTCA
>ERZ1645187.3226-NODE-3226-length-13844-cov-7.175430_pt1 | contig 13844 bp, 14 predicted proteins | sample MGYA00575352_ERZ1645187 | MGnify/ENA primary metagenome ERZ1645187 (study PRJEB40837, sample SAMN11349314) | freshwater sediment metagenome | isolation source: river sediment | host: Sediment | place: India: Wazaribad , New Delhi | collected 2017-02-21 ...
ATAGGGCGTCGTGGTGTAGGTATCGGTGAAGAGCCCGCCCGAGACGTAGTTATATTGCGCGCCGAGCGTGAGGCGGTCCTCCATCAGGCGCTTCGAGAGCCGCAGGGAGAGCGTGTCATCGGGCAGATATTGCCCCGCGCCGAGCCCCGGCATCTGGCTCGGCAGGGTGCTGTCGTTATGGGTGTAGCTCAGCCCGAGATCATAGCTTTGCAGCGCGTAAGCGAGCTCGAGCTCGAGACCCTTGGTCTTCGAGCGGCCCGGCACGTTGACGAAAGCCGCGCCGGTCTGGCCGAAGGCATTGGTGAAGGCCATGCTGGTGACGATGTAATTCTCGACCGACATGTCGTAGTAATTCACCCGCCCCGAGAGCCGGTCGCCCGCCGCAAAAAGCCCCTCGCGGTCGATGTTGAAACCGATCTCGAAGCCCTCCTCGGTCTCGGCCTCGAGCGCGGGGTTCGCGATCATGCCGATGCCGCCGCCCGGATGGGTGCCGCCGAGCATGGTCTCTTGCAGCGTCGGCGCGCGCATCGCGCGCGAGAGCGTCAGATAGGGTTGCAGCGCGGGGGTGAGCTGATAGGCGAGCGTCAGTTTCGGGTCGAGCGAGCTGTTGTCGATATCGATCGCGCCCTGCGAGGCCTGGCCCTCGAGCCGGTAGGAGGCGCCGCGCAGCCCGGCGGTGATCTCCCAGGGGCCGTTGCGGAAGACGTTTTCCGAGAAAACGGCGGCGCGGCGCGCGGTGCCCGAGGTCGGGTTCACCCCGCCCGCCGTGCCGCCGAGCCGGTCCTGCGCGGCCTCGAAGCCGTTCGCCGAGGTCAGCGCCCAGGCGCCGAGCGCAAAGTCCGAAGTATTGGTCGCGTCAAAGCCGGTGGTGCGGGTCGACATCACCCGCCCGACCGCGGAACCCGTGCCCGCGATCCAGTCGGTCTCGGTCTTGCCGGTATAGGCATTGAGGCGCAGATCGACCCGCCCGTCGCCCGGCGCATAGCGGTAGGAGAGCTTGGCGAGATCGTTGCTCAGCGCCTGACGGTAGCTCGTGGCGAAGAAATCGGTCTCGTAATGCATCACCGAGAGGCCGATCCGCTGGGCATCGCTCAGATCATAGCCGAGCTTGAAGAGCTGCGAGGAGATGTCCTGATAGGTATTGGCGACCGGCGTATCGGCGCCGTCCTCGTAGTCGTCGCCGGTGTGGCGGCTGAGCGCGAGGAGCATGTCGAGCCGCCCCGCCCGCATCGCGGTGGCGGCCATGCCCGAGGCGGCCTCGCCGTTATCGGCGTAATCGAAGCGCATCAGCGCGCCGCGGCTGGCGCCGTCCTTGAGCACATCGCCCGCCTCGATCGTGCGGAAATCGACCGCGCCCGCGTAGCCCGAGCCGCCCGTCGCGGTGACCGGCCCGCGGGTGATGTCGACGCCGGTGACGAAGTTTTCGTCGACGAAGGTGAAGCCCTGCGCCGAATGGCCGGTCAGCCGGTAGCTCTGCGGCACGCCATCGACCGACATCGCGACCCGCCCCGAGCCCTCGAAGCCGCGGATATTGACCGCAAGGCCGGGGTTGCCCGGGTCTTTCTGGGTGAAGACCGAGGTCTGCTGGCGCAGCAGCCCGTCGAGATCGGTGGTGGAGGTCGCGCCGCGCAGATCGGCCTCGCCCAGATGGGTGGCGTTTTCGCCCGCGAAAATCGGCGTGCCGTCCTCGGCATAGCCGATCACGATCTGGCCCAGATAGGTCGGGCCGTCGAGCGATTGCGCGCCAAGCGGCGCGCTCAGGGCGGTGGAGGTGAGCAGGAAGGCGGCCAGATGCCGCGCGGTGAGGCGCATGAGAGACTCCCGGTCAAGACGCGAAAAGGGCGGCTGGCGGGAGAGCTGGCAGCGGTTCGGGGGGAGGACTCGCTTATCCGAGTTAAAATGTCAAGATTGCCCGCGCGCCCCGGAGACAGAAAAGCGGCGCCGAAGCGCCGCCTTGAGGGCCGGGGGTCGGGGGCCGGGGTCGGGGGCGCCTCAGCCCCAGCCGACGACGCCCTTGATTTCGGTGAAATCATGGATCGCCCAATCGGCATATTCGCGGCCATTGCCCGATTGCTTGTAGCCGCCGAAGGGCGCGAAGAGATCCCAATCGGGGCCGTTGACATAGACCGAACCCGCGCGCAGCCGCCGCGCCACGGCGCGGATCTGCGCGAGGTCGGAGCCCTGAATATAGGCGGCGAGCCCGTAGGGCGTGTCATTGGCGATAGCGATCGCCTCCTCCACCGTCTGATAGCCGATGATCGACAGGACAGGGCCGAAGATTTCCTCGCGCGCGATGGTCATGTCATTGGTGACATTGCCAAAAACCGTGGGCTTGACGAAATAGCCGGTGGCGCGCCCCTCGGGTTTGCCAAGGCCCCCGCAGGCGAGCGTCGCGCCCTCGGCGAGGCCCGCCGCGATCAGGCGTTGCACCTTCTCGAACTGTAGCGCCGAGACCAGCGGGCCCATGGTGGTGGCCTCCTCGGCCGGGTCGCCCACGACCACGCCCGCCGCCGCCTCGGCCGCAATCGCCATCGCCTCGGCCATCCGCGCGGCGGGCACGAGCATCCGCGTCGGCGCGTCGCAGCTTTGGCCGGTGTTGTTCATCACCCCGATCGTGCCCTCGCGCACGGCTTTCGCGAAATCGGCGTCGGGCAGGACGATATTGGGCGATTTGCCGCCAAGCTCCTGCGCCACGCGCTTGACCGTCTCGGCCGCGGTGCGCGCCACGATCACGCCCGCCCGCGTCGAGCCGGTGAAGGAGACCATGTCGACATCCGGATGGCCCGACATCACCTGCCCGACATCGGGGCCGGTGCCGTTGACCATGTTGAAAACGCCCGGCGGCAGGCCCGCGGCGTCGATCATCTCGGCAAACAGCACCCCCGACATCGGCGCGATTTCCGAGGGTTTGAGCACTACCGTGCAGCCCGCGATCAGCGCCGGCGCGACCTTGCACATGATCTGGTTCATCGGCCAGTTCCAGGGCGTGATCAGCGCGCAAACGCCCACCGGCTCGCGCAGGATCCGGGTCGGGCCGCGCATGGTTTCCCATTCGAACCGCTCGGCGGCGGCGATCGTGGCCTCGAGATGGCCCTGACCGGCATAGGCCTGCGCCTCGCGCGCCCAAGCGATCGGCGCGCCCATCTCGGCGCTGATCGCCTGCGCCATGTCCTCGTAGCGGGCCATGTAGACGGCCAGGAGGCGCTTGGCGGCGGCGATGCGCTCGGCCACCGGGCGCGCGGCCCAGGCCGGGAAAGCGGCGCGCGCGGCGGCCACGGCGCGGTTCACATCGGCCTCGGTGCCCAGCGCGATCGCGGCATAGGGCGCCTCGGTGGCGGGGTTGATCACCTCGAGCGTGGCGTCGGTGGCAGGCGCGACCCAGGCGCCGTCGATATAGAATCTCAGGGCATTGGACATGGACATCTCCTCGAAAACGGGCGGCTTTAGGCCGGAAGCAGGATCGCGCCGGCGCCGGGGCGCAGCGCAAGGGCGGCCTGCGCGCCATCGGCGGGCAGGCTTTGCGCCGCGGCGCGGGGGATATCGAGCACCACCTCGGCGCCATCGGCCAGATGGCCGACGACCCGCAGGCTGCGGCCGTGGAAGACGGTGGTGGTGACGGTCAGCGCCGCGGTCTCGGGGCCCGGGGGCACGAGGATGAGATCCTCGGGGCGCAGCCCGAGCGTGACGGGCGCGCCCGCGGGCAAGGCCCCTGCCCCCTCGACCGGCAGCGTCAGCCCGCCGCCCGCGACCCGCCCGTCGCCCGTCGCGCGCCCGCCCAGCAGGTTCATCGTGCCGATAAACCCCGCGACGAAGCGGGTCGCGGGGCGGTCGTAGAGCTCGGCGGGGGTGGCGATCTGCTCGATCTGCCCGCCGCTCATCACCGCGATCCGGTCGGAGATCGAGAGCGCCTCGGTCTGGTCATGGGTGACCATCACGAAGGTGGTGCCGAGCCGGTGCTGGAGCGCCTTGAGCTCGACCTGCATCTGCTCGCGCAGGCTCGCATCGAGCGCCGAGAGCGGCTCATCGAGGAGCAGCACCTGCGGCTCGCAGATGATCGCGCGGGCGAGCGCGACGCGCTGGCGCTGGCCGCCCGAGAGCGCGGCGACGGGGCGCTTGGCCTTGTCGGCCAGGCCCACGAGCTCGAGCGCCTGCGCGACGCGGCGGCTGATCTCGCCGCGCGCGGTGCCGCGCACCGAGAGCCCGAAGGCCACGTTCTCGGCGACATCCATATGCGGGAAGACCGCGTAATCCTGAAAGACGGTGTTCACGGGGCGGCGGTTGGGCGGCAGATGGCCGATCTCGCGCCCGTCGAGCAGCACCTGGCCGGCGGTCGGCGCCTCAAACCCCGCGATCACCCGCAGCGTGGTGGTCTTGCCGCAGCCCGAGGGGCCGAGGAGGCTCACGAATTCGCCGCGCGCGATGTCGAGATCGATGTCGCGCAGGCCGAAGACGCCGCCGCCGAAATCCTTCGACACGCCGCGCAGGCTCAGGAGCGGGTCAGTCGGCATCGCGCACCTCCGAGGGTTTGGTGGAATTCACCCAGAGGATCACCGCGCGCTCTGCGCCGTCGTTGCGGAAGGCATGGAGCAGCGTCGAGCGGAAGGCGAAGCTGTCGCCCGCGCGGAGCTGATAGCTCGTGCCGTCGATCGTCAGCGCGATCTCACCCGCCATCACATAGCCGAATTCATGGCCCTGATGGGCATAGGCCTCGGCCGAGCCGCCGCCGGGTTCGACCTCGACGGTCATGCCGGTGAGCGTGGCGCCGGGCGGCGAGAGGAGCTGTTTGCGGATCCCCTCGGAATGCACCGGCAGATCGCGCCGCCGGCCCGCGCGCACGCAGTAGATATCGTTGCCCTCCGCGCTGTCATCGAGCAGCACCGAGGGTTCGATGCCGAGCGCGGCGGCAAGCGGCCAGATCGTGCGCACGCGCAGCGAGGAGACGCCGCGCTCGACCTGGCTGAGCGCGCCGACCGAGAGCCCCGCCTGGCCGGCGAGCTCGGCCAGCGACAGCCCCGCCTCGAGGCGCAGCGCGCGCAGCCGCCGCCCGACGACGACATCGGCCTGATTGCCCTCGGGGGCGGGTTTGCGCGCGGGTTCGGGGCCGGGTTCGGGCCCGGGTTCGGCTTCGGGATCGGGGGCCATGCTGTGCTCTTCGGTCATCATCGTCCTGTCCTGGTAAGGGGCGGCGCGGCGCGCCGCCCGCCGGCCTCAGCCACCCGCCTTGACGCGCTCGAACATCTTGGCGAGATCGTCGTTTTGCTTCATCGGCCCGGTGAAGATCGTGGTCTCGAGCATCTTCTGCGGGTCGGCGGGCAGTTTCAACTCCTCGAGCTTGGCGGGCGCGACCTCGCCAAAGGCGGCGTCGGTCGAGGCGCCATAGCCGTAAGCCTCGATCAGATGCTTGCCCGAGCCCGCCTCGAGCGCGCTGTTGATGAACTCATAGGCGAGATCGGGGTTCTTGGCATCCTTGAGCATCACAAAGCCGCAGGTCCAGGTCAGCATGCCTTCCTTCGGGTCCATGAACTCGACCGGCACGCCCTGCCCCTTCAGCGCGACGGCCGAGGCGTTCCAGGTCATCGCGGCGACGAGCTCGCCCGAGGCCAGCGATTGCTCGATCGAGGTCATGTCGGTGGTGTAGGTGGTCAGCAGCGGGCGCTGTTCGCGCAGCTTCTCGGCGACCTTGTCCATCTCGGCAGGCGTCATGTCGAACGGGTTCACGCCCGCCAGAACGGCCGCGACGAGGGGGGTGTCATGCACCGCGTCGATCGTCGCGAGCCGCCCGGCATATTGCGGATCCCAAAGCATGTTCCAGCTCATCTCGGCATCGGGGGCGACCATGTCGGTGCGGTAGAGAACCGAGGTATTGCCCCAATCCCACGGCACCATCCAGACCTTGCCGTCGCCCGCCTGAATATCGGGGAGGTTGCGGAAGGCGGGGAAGATATGCTCCCAATTCGCGATCTTTGCGGTGTCGATCGGCTGCAACAGGCCCTCGGCGTTCCAGCGCGCGATCTTGTCGTAGCAGGGATGCGCGAGATCGGGGTGGAAGCCCGCCTTGACCTTGGTGAACGCGTCATCGTCATCGCCGAAGACCGAGATATCGACCGCATCGGGATGCGCGGCGGTATAGCTTTCGTGGAAGACGGGGAGCTCATAGCCCGACCAGGTGAAATAGGTCAGCTTGTCCGCCGCAAGGGCGGGCGCGGCTGCGAGCGCACAGGCGGCAGCGGTGAGAAGCAGGGTCGTGCGGGTCATTCTGGCCTCCGGGTGTTGGGTTTGTGTGGTTTTTTGTGGGTCGTTGGGGTCACAGGCGGGAGCGGCGGCGCAGGAGCTCGGCGAGCCCCGCCAGCAGCACCGAAACGGTGAGGATCAGCGTGCCGAGCGCCATCACCACCGGCAGCGACTTCGGGAAGCGCAGCTGGCTCCAGATATAGAGCGGCAAGGTGGGTTCGGTGCCGGCGAGGAAATAGGCGACGATGAATTCGTCAAACGAGGTCAGGAAGGCCAGCGTGAAGGCCGAGCCGATCGCCGAAGCCGCGAGCGGCAAGATCGCGCGGCGCAGCACGACCCAATCGGAGGCGCCGAGATCTGCGGCGGCCTCCGCGATCGAGCGCGGGATCGCGGCGAGGCGCGCGCGGATCACCGTCACCGCGGCTGGCAGGCAGACGAGCACATGCCCCCCCACGATCGCGAGCCGCGAGGGCCCGAGGCCCGCGAGATTGACGAGGATCAGAAGCGCGATGCCGACGATGACGCCCGGGATCAGGATCGGCAGCCGCGCGAGCCCTGCCACCAGCCGCGCGACGGGGCCGCGGGCGAAGACATCGAGATAGCCGATCGTTGTGGCGCAAAGGGTGGTGATCGTGGCCGAGGCGGCGGCGATGATCAGGCTGTTCTTCAGCGCCTGCGCGATCGCCGGGGTCTCGAGGAGCGTGCGATACCACCCCAGCGTGGCGCCCTTCAGCGGGAACGCCGCCTGGATCGCATCGTTGAACGAAAACAACGGGATAAGCGCCACCGGCAGGTAGAGAAAGACGATATAGGCGCCGACGTAGAGCGGCAGGATCGACAGGCGACGGGTCATGCGCGGCTCCCCCAGCGTTTATCGGCGCGCCGCACCAGCGCCACCGCGAGCAAGATCACCGCCATCGTCGCCACCGCCAGCGCCGCCCCGAAGGGCCAGTCGTTGGCCTTGCCGAACTGCGCCTGGATGAGCGTGCCGATCATCGTGCTCGACGGGCCGCCGACCATCGCGGGGGTGACGTAATCGCCCAAGGTCGGCACGAAGACGACCAGCGCGCCGCCCAGCACCCCGGGCATCGAGAGCGGCAAGACGATGCGCCGGAAGGCCCGGGCGCGGGTGGCGCCGAGGTCGGAGGCCGCCTCGAGCAGGCTCGGCGGGATCGTCTGAAGCGCGACGAAAATCGGCAAGATCGCGAAGGGCGCATAGGCATGGGCGAGCGTGATCACCACCGCGGTCGGGGTGTTGAGAAAGGCCGTCGAGGGCGCCTCCCAAAGCCCGAGCCCGGTCATCGCCGAGTTCAGCACGCCGTTATAGGCCAGCACCACCTTCCAGGCGAAGACCCGCAGCAGGTAGCTCGTCCAGAACGGCAGCGTGACGAGAAACAGGATCAGCCCGCGCCAGCGCCCGGCGCGGAAGGCCAGAAACCACGCCACCGGGTAAGCGGTGACGACGGTCGCGAGGGTGACGAGCCCCGCGATCCAGAGCGAGCGGCCCATCACCCGCGCGTAAAGCGGGTCGGTGACGATCGCGGTGAGGTTGGCGGCCGAGAGCGGGCCGAGCAGGAAGGCGCCGTCATTGCGCCGCAACGCGAGCAAGAGCACGAGCCCCAGCGCGAAAAGCACAAGCCCGAAGGTCACCGCCACGCCGGGCACCGAAAGCGCGGCGCGGAACGGGCGGCCATTGGTGAGGGTCTGGATCGGGGACATCGGCTCTCTCAGGATTCGTGAAATTGCTCAGGCTTCCGCAGGATGTGTGAAATAGCAACTCTCATTTTCATAATATGAATTGAAAGTAGAGATTTTCACGAATTTGCTCAAATGCCCAGCGCGTCGCGCAGCCGGAACAGCACCACCGCCGCCCGCACCGCCGGTTTGCGCAGGGCATGGAAGGGGATCTCGCGCAGCGGCAGGACCGGGAAATCGAGCCCCGCCTCGGGCACACCGCTCGCCCAATCGGCCAGAACCCGGCCCATCGCGGTGCCGAGCGCGAGGCCGCGGCCGTTGTAGCCGGTGGCCGACATCACCCGGGGCCCGAGCGGCGCGAGATGGGGGTAATGGTCGGCGGTCATCGCGACATGGCCGCCCCAGGCGTGCTCGAAGGGCGTATCGCCGAGCTGCGGGAACATCTGCCGCGCGACGCGGCGCAGGTTGGCTTGCAGCTTGGCGGTAGTGGCGTCGGAATAATCGCCCCGCCCGCCGATCACGAACCGCCCGGCGCCGTCCATCTTGTAATAGACCATCACGCGGCGCGAATCCGAGGCCGCCTGACGGCCCGGCAGGATCGCGGCGCGGACCGCCTCGGGCAGCGGCGCGGTGGCGACCTGAACCGAGCGCACCGGCACCAGAGACCGCGCGAGCGCGGGGGCGAGCGGGCCGCTCTCGGCATTGGTGCAGATCAGCGCGCGGGCGGCGGACACAAGCCCGCGCGGGGTCTTGACGCGCACCCCGGTCATCGTGGTTTCCATAGCGTTTGCAGGGGTTTGTGTGAAAATCTGCGCGCCCGCGGCGGCGGCGGCGCGCGCCAGCCCGAGGGTGTAGTTGAGCGGATGCAGGTTCGCGCCGCGCGGGTCGAGAAGCCCGCCGGAATAGACCTCGGTGCCGATCCGGGCGGCGATCTCGGCGCGGCTGAGGAGCGACAGCTCGACCCCTTGCGCCGCCCAATCGCGCGCGCGCGCCTCGAGCGCGCGCAGCGAGGCCGCGTCATGGGCGGGCTGGATCCAACCGGGCGCGACCGCGTCGCAGGCGATGGCATGGCGCGCGACCAGATCCATCGCAAGCCCCGGCGCGCCGCCCGAGAGGCGCAACATCCGCCCGCCGAGATCGGCGCCAAAACGCGCGATCACGGCGGAGGGATCGTGTTTGAGACCGGGGTTGAGCTGGCCGCCGTTGCGCCCCGAAGCGCCCCAACCGGGCGTCGCGGCCTCGAGCACCACCACCGAAACGCCGCGCTCGGCCAGATGCAGCGCGGCGCTCAGCCCGGTCACACCGGCGCCGATGATGACGACCTGCGTTTCGATGCGCCCGTCGAGCGCGGGGTATCGGGGCGCCGGCGCGGCGGTGGCGGTCCAGAGCGAATTCGCAAGGACGGGCGTTTCATGCGGGATCATCGGGGCCTCAGGGAAATGTGAAATTCCGCTCAAGCATTTCACATCCTGAAATCACGGCGCAAGATTTCATTTCCCCACCCGCACGAAGCGGGCAAAAATGCGCAGATTGCGCGCAAAAATCGTGCAAAGGGGGATGCGGAGGGGAAATGGTGAGCCGTACAGGATTCGAACCTGTGACCCGCTGATTAAGAGTCAGCTGCTCTACCAACTGAGCTAACGGCCCGCCGAAGCGTGGGCCCTGCATGCGCCTCCGCGCGAGGGATGTCAACCGTCGATCGGCGCGATTGCCGGCCCCGCGTGCATTTGTCGAAAGCTCCCCGGCTTCGCTGCGGTCTCGCTGCGATTTCGCCCGATTTCGGTGCGAGCCTTGCGCCAAACCGAGGTGAGGTCGCCATGTTCAAAACTCTCGTCCTGGCGGGGCTCCTGCTGTGCCCCGGCCTGCTCTTCGCCGGCAAGGCGGGGATTGGCGCTTGGGAAAACCCTACGAAATCAACGCTCAACCGGATCGCGACCACGCCCGAGATCGGCTGGGATTACACGTCGCCCCGATCAGATCCGGCGCGGGGGGCGCCGGGGCGCTCGCTCGAATTCGTGCCGATGATCCATGGCCGCGCCGAGGAGGGCAAGCGGATCGTCTCCGACCTGCCGATCACGGCGCTTTTGGGCTTCAACGAGCCTGATCAGCGCAGTGCGGCGGGCGGCTCGAAGCTGTCGGTGGAGGAGGCGCTTGCGCTCTGGCCGCGGCTCGAGCGGCGCGGGCTGCGGGTCGATTTCATCGCGGTGCATTATTACTTGACCGACGGCGATGTCGCGCAGTTCGAGCGCTGGTTGCGGGCGGTTCATGCCGCCTATCGCCGGCCGATCTGGGTCACCGAATTCGCCTATATCGACCGGCGCCGCCCGCAGGCCGCAAGCTATGGGGCCAATGCCGAGTTTGCCGAGCGGGCGATGCGGATGATGGAGCGGCTGCCCTTCGTCGAGCGCCACGCCTGGTTCGCCGCCACCCCCTATGACTGGAACGGCACGCGGCCGAAGATCAATCTGGTGACCGACGAGATGCGGCCGACGCCGCTGGGCGAGGTATTTGCGCGGGTGCTGCGCGCGCTCGGCTCCTCGCGGCTCGCGGCGGAGTGAGCGCGGCGCGGCGCCGCAGCGCCGCGAACAGCGCGATTTCGAGCCAAAGCCCGAGGGCGAGCAGATCCACTGACCGGTGCCGGGCGCGGAGATCTGGGCGATGCGGGTGGGGGCCGGGGCGGTGCCGGGGCGCAGCCAGTCAAAGCGGGCCTCGCCCTGGCCGGCGGCGGTTTTCACCACGCGCGCGGGGCTTGCGTTCTCTCATACGCCCCGCTTCGCAAATAAAGGGTTTACGCGTCAAGAGAAGCCTTCTCGAGGCAGAAGGATGGCATTCTCGCGGCGGCCGGGGCGCGCCGCACGGCGGGGCCGAAACCCGCAGTCTTTTCAGTGGCTTGGGCCGAAGCCCCGGCGCCATAGCCCCGGCGGCAGGATCTTGCCGGTCGCCGGGGCGCGCGGGCGCGCAGGGCCAGAGGCTCATTTCAGGATCTGGTTTTTCATCCGCCAATCGGGGGCGCCGAAGTTTTCCGGCCAGGGGTAGACTTCGCGCTGGTTGAAATAGGCCACGCCGACGAGCGCGGGGTATTACGTCGATGTCGCCGTGGAACGCTGGCAGGCTGAGACCGGGAAGGCTGCGATCCTCGATGGTTACGGACGGACCTTCGCCGAGGTGAAGACCGAGCGTTTAGGAGCAGCGCAAGCAGACGGCGAGACGTCTACCGGCGCTGCCAGATGAATAGTCAGCTCCGGGCAAGCCGGCGCGCCTCTGCCCGCATATTCATGCGCCAGCGATGATCGCTCGGCGTACTAGGAAAGATCAGAAGACCCTTCGTGGTGTGCATGGCGAGGTGGCGGCTGCGGTGTTCGACGCACGCAACGTCAAGCCCGGCCTGTTCGCAAAGACGAAGGCATTCACGCTTGTACTTAGACATCGCCGTCCTCCTCGTCCTCTACGATATCACTAGCCTGCTTGGTCGGTTCGATCGACAGGAGATCGTCCAGGTCCAGGTTCTTGATCGCTTCCTTGCGCTCGCGCTCGAGTTCAAGAAGCTTGTCGTGAGCGAAGGTGCGAGCGCGTTCCAAGCCGATCTCGTCCTTAAGCTCCTGAATCCACGCACTGTCCTCGGGATCCATGGATTCGAGCTCATGATCGATCAGATGCTCGGTTTCACCCAAGAGTTCCCAGGCGCGAATGCCGCCAGCAAACACCAAGGCTGCCTTCTTCGTCGGGATATCCCGAGCCAGAACCTCGCCAATGGTCACGCCGGCTTCATCGACCTTGAACCGCACGATCGAGTAGCGGTCGCCATCCTTGACCACCTTGGGACGAGTAGCGTCGCGCTTGGCGTCCTTCAGCTGCCGAAAATACTTGTTGGAGTAGTAGGCAGCCAACGTGGCGCGCTTGGCATAGTCCGGAAATGAACCGCTCTTCATCCAGCCGGCGACGGTGGACTCGCCAACACCCAGAAACTCGCCGAAAGCCTTCTGGCTGAGAAAGCCCTCCCGAACGAACTGGATCATCTCCTGCCCTCCAAGGGCCTCATCGGCGATCTTTGCGATTGCGCGGTATGAGCTGCCGGGCGCTTCGTCATCCGAACCCGCCATAAGCTCCTTGTGTTCTTCAAACCACTTCATAGACCGATCCTCCAAGATTTTCGAAGTTTGTTGCCACATGGCTTCGTTTGGTGAACCCTATATGCGCCCGGGCTTCGATCTTGTCAATGCTCCGGTTTCCGATTTTCGAAGTGCGGCGAGGAAGCGCTTCGTTTTTTGTCTGCCGATAGCGCAATCCATAAGAAAATGCCGTCACGCTGCGATATGGGGTGCGAAAAGTGAACATGAGGGCAGGCCTTGGGCCCATTTCCGAACCCGATGCCTGCTCGGCGTCACGTCAGTCTCGAGCCATGTCGCTGGTCGAGGCCATCGCCAACGTCGCCGTGGGCTACGGCGTCGCGGTCGTGACACAGATCCTGATCTTCCCGGTCTTCGGGCTGCACACGACGCTGGCGCAGAACCTGAAGATGGGTGCGGTCTTCACCGTGGTGAGCATCGCGCGGTCCTACCTCCTGCGGCGGGTATTTGAAGGAATCAGGGTTGCCAATCGCTCCGGCGACCGTGGCGGACATGCAGAACCTGCACCGCACCGTCGATGACGGCATAGTAGATCCGCCAGCGCGTCGCCTTTCCGTAGAGTACGCGGCGGATCGGCAGATCGAATTCGCGCGCTTCCGGCGCAATAGGATGCGCGTCAGGCATGGCGCCGAGGGCTAGTATGGTGTCGCGGATGCCCGCCAGCCATTCATCCGCCGCTCTTGGGTTGCGATCGCGCAGCCAGTTCCATGACGCTGTAAGATCATCCGCCGCGTTTGGCGTTATGATCACCGGGAGAGGCGTGGTCATTTCGTCTGGGCGAGGCCGTCGAAGAACGTGCCTGCGTCGCTGCCTTCACCGGCACGGGCCTGTGTCAGACCCTTGCGGATCCCCGCGACCGTTTCGGCATAGTCGAGCTGGTCCTGCATCTCCTGCCACGCGGCGGCATCCATCACGACGACGGAAGGCTTGCCGTTCACGGTCAGGATCTGCGGCCGACCGGTCTCCTTGATCTGCGCGATCAGACGCGCCGAATCCCGCTTGAACTCGGTCAGCGGGCTGATGTCCTTGGTGATGTTCATGGCTGACCTCCAGGCGCGCATCGAATAAGGTGCGAATGTAGCGCCTTTTCCGATGCGCGTCGAGATGTTCGGCGCCTACTTCAGGGCGTAGACCCGCCCGCGTCCTTCGACCTTCTCCGAGGTCACCTCGAGCCCGAGCTTCTTTTTCAGGGGGCCCGCCACGGCCCCTCTCACCGTGTGGGCCGCCCATTCGAGTGCGGTGGCGATCTCCCCGATGGTCGCGCCGCCCGGAGCGCGCAGCATCTCGATCAGGGCTTCCTGCTTGGTGCCTTTGCGGCGCTGGGCAGATGCGGTGACGATTTCGATTTGAGTCGTCGTGGCCTCGGCCTCGGTGATCCCGAGCGTGCTTTTTGCCAGCGGCGTTGCGCGCAGGGTGATCGGGCCGCGCGCCTCGTCGTGCCGCCAGACGGTGTTGAGGTCGGTGGCGGGGATTTCCTCGATCAGCCCGAGCTTCAGGAGGCTCTTGCAGACATTGCCGACGGCGCCGCCCTTCAGCTTGGCGGTGACGGGAAAGACCGCGCCATCGTCGCGTGCACAGGCGGCGGAAAGGATGACGGCTTGGGTGTCGGTCAGTTGGATCTGGGGCATGGGGTCGTCTCCTTGATCGGGCCCGCGACCGCCGCAGCCCTCCTACGACCCAAAGCCGCGCAGGGCGCGCGGCGGGGTTCTGGCGTCGCGGGTGGTCAGATGGCGTGTTCGCCTTCCCTGAAGGCGCTGTCGCTGATCTCGCGCAGCTTGGCGCGGTAGTGGT
>ERZ1645187.3227-NODE-3227-length-13835-cov-3.803338_pt1 | contig 13835 bp, 11 predicted proteins | sample MGYA00575352_ERZ1645187 | MGnify/ENA primary metagenome ERZ1645187 (study PRJEB40837, sample SAMN11349314) | freshwater sediment metagenome | isolation source: river sediment | host: Sediment | place: India: Wazaribad , New Delhi | collected 2017-02-21 ...
TGCGGCGGAAGTCGTCGCGGGTCAGCGCCTTCAGCTCGACGCGGATCGGCAGGCGTCCTTGCAGCTCGGGAAGCAGGTCGGAGGGTTTGGCCACATGGAACGCGCCCGACGCGATGAACAGCACGTGATCCGTCTTCACCGGCCCGTGCTTGGTGGCAACCGTCGTTCCCTCGATCAGCGGCAGCAGGTCGCGCTGCACGCCCTCGCGTGAGACGTCTGCGCCACCGCGCACGCTGTCGGAGCGCGAGCAGATCTTGTCGATCTCGTCGAGGAACACGATGCCGTCGTTCTCCACCGTCCGGATCGCCTCTGTGGTGATCTGGTCGCCGTCGATCAGCTTGTCGCTCTCTTCCTGGATCAGGATGTCGTAGCTGTCGGCAACCGTCACCTTGCGCGGTTTGGTGCGCCCGCCGAACGCCTTGCCCAGCATATCGGAGATGTTGAGCGCACCCATCGACGCGCCCGGCATGCCCGGAATCTCGAACATCGGCATGCCGCTGCCGGTATCGGAAACCTGGATCTCGATATCCTTGTCGTTCAGTTCGCCCGCGCGCAGCCGCCGGCGGAACGCCTCGCGCGTCGCGGGGGATGAGGTCGGCCCAACCAGCGCATCGAGAACCCGTTCCTCCGCGGCCTTTTCTGCCTTCGCTCTCACTTCCTTGCGCTTGGTCTCGCGCACGAGCCCGATCGCCACTTCCACGAGATCGCGCACGATCTGCTCCACGTCGCGGCCGACATAGCCGACCTCGGTGAACTTGGTCGCCTCGACCTTGAGGAAAGGCGCACCCGCGAGCTTGGCAAGCCGTCGCGAGATCTCCGTCTTGCCGACACCCGTCGGCCCGATCATCAGGATGTTCTTGGGCAGCACCTCGTCCTTGAGGTCGTCGGAAAGCTGCTGGCGCCGCCAGCGGTTGCGCAGCGCGATGGCGACGGCGCGCTTGGCATCCGCCTGCCCGACGATGTGGCGATCGAGTTCGGAGACGATTTCACGAGGGGAGAAATTGGTCATGTGGCGTGGGTGCCTAGCTGTTGGATACGAGCTTCAGTCCCATGATCGAGCCGATGAGAAGGCTCAACAGGACGAGGCGCATCGTGGTCGCCGGCTCTGCGTAAAAGAGGATGCCGACGATTGCCGTGCCTGCCGCGCCGATCCCGGTCCATACCGCGTAGGCGGTGCCGAGCGGAATTTCAGCAAGCGATTTGAACAGGAGATAGAAGCTCGCCATGCCGAGCGCAAAGAACGTGACGGTCGGCAAGGTGCGTGTGAGACCCTCGGTGTAACGAAATACGGTCGTGGATACGACTTCCAGCATTCCGGCGGCGAAGAGTATCGCCCACGAGATTGTCAGATTGCTCATCGGTTGGACGCCAGCGCTTCAACCACGACGTTGTCGTTCGTGTAGACGCAGATCTGCGCGGCGATGGCCATCGCGCGCCGGGCGATCTCCTCGGCCGAAAGGGGTTGGTCGGCGAGCGCCTTGGCCGCGGCAAGCGCGAAATTGCCGCCCGAGCCGATGCCCATGATATGGCCCTCCGGCTCCAGCACGTCGCCGGTTCCCGTCAGCACCAGCGGCGTCGTTGCATCCGCAACGATCATCATCGCTTCGAGCCGTCTCAGGTAGCGGTCGGTCCGCCAGTCCTTGGCCAGTTCCACCGCCGCCCGCATCAACTGGCCCGGATATTGCTCCAACTTTGCTTCGAGACGTTCAAACAGGGTGAAGGCGTCGGCGGTGGCACCGGCAAATCCCCCGATCACGTCGCCCTTGCCGATCCGGCGGACCTTGCGCGCGTTGGCCTTGATGACGGTCGCTCCAAGGCTCACCTGCCCGTCTCCGGCGATGACCACCTGGTCGCCCTTGCGCACGGTCACGATGGTCGTGCCGTGCCACTGCGGGACGCCGGTGGAGGATTGTGTTGTGTCGGTCATGGGCTCGTCTTGTGCGGATTAGAGATTGAATTAAGGATTTGCGGACCGCGCTTTCAAGGCGCAATGGCCGATGTGGCGGCCTTCGAGAGGCTGGCAGGCCATCGCCCGAGCTGATAAACGCTTGCGACTACGAGGGCAAGAAACTGAGCGAGGGACCACCCGTGGGCCGCAAAGCGAAAATCGAGCGCAAGACCAAGGAAACCGAAATCACCGCCGAGATCGATCTCGACGGTACCGGCGCCTACGACATTTCGACCGGCATCGGCTTCCTCGATCATATGCTGGAGCAGCTTGCCCGCCACGGCCTGATCGACATCAAGCTGAAGGCCAAGGGCGATCTGCACATCGATTTTCACCATACGGCCGAGGATTCCGGCATCGTTCTGGGGCAGGCGGTGGCAAAGGCGCTTGGCGACAAGATCGGGATCACGCGCTATGCCGATGTCCACCTGCCCATGGACGAGACGATGACCCGCGTCGCCGTGGACGTCTCGGGCCGCCCGTATCTCATCTGGAACGTGGAGTTCACCCGCCCCAAGGTGGGCGAGATGGATACCGAGCTGTTCCGGGAGTGGTTCCAGGCATTCGCCCAGAATGCCGGCATTACGTTACACATCCAAAACCTTTACGGCGAGAACAACCACCACATCGCCGAGACCTGCTATAAGGGTTTGGCGCGAGCCTTGCGTCAGGCCGTGAGCCTCGATCCGCGTCAGGCGGGCCGGGTTCCCTCGACGAAAGGAACGCTCACCGGATGATCGTAACCGTCTGGCCATTTCCAACCCATAAGCGCATGACCGTTTTCACAGTGCATGAGCCGCCCTCGCCGCCCGCCGATCGCATCGACCGGGCCGAGGCGCTGGTGTTCCTGAAGGATGGCTTCAACTGGAGCGCGTTCCTGTTGGGTCCCGTCTGGCTGTTGGCCAACCGGCTGTGGCTGGCGACGCTGGGCTATGTCGCAATCTCCACGATCGGCTACCTCCTGTTCGAGATGATGAGCGTGAGCGAAGGTCTGTTCGGCCCGTTCCTGTTGGCGCTGAACGTGATCGTGGGTTTCGAGGCGCACTGGCTCAATGCGGCAAAGCTCGAAGCCAGGGAATGGAACACGCTGGGTTCGGTGAGCGGTCAAAGCCTGGCGGAGTGCGAGCGCCGGTTCTTCGAAGGCTGGCTGCCGACGCAGACCTTGCTGCGCCGAGATGGTGGGATCGCTACTTCGTCTGCAGCACCACACGATCGCAGCGTGACGTCACCCGAGCATCAGCCGGCGGCCGGAACTAAAACGCATGCTGGTTTTGCTGGTTCCGAGGCAAAGCCGAAGCATCGCTTGTTGGCGTATTTTCGTCGCTCCCGCGAAGGCTGAGCCTGCTTGATGCAGAACGTCGCCATTATCGATTACGGGTCGGGCAATCTCCATTCGGCCCTGAAGGCCTTCGAGCGCGCCGCCCGCGAAAGTCAAAGCACGCTGACGCCCATACTGACGTCGGATCCCGATGTCGTCGCCAAGGCGGACCGTGTCGTGCTGCCTGGTGTCGGCGCCTATGCCGATTGCATGCGCGGTCTGGGAGCCGTGCCCGGTATGCGTGATGCGCTGGAAGATGCGGTGCGCGCCAAGGGCCGCCCGTTTCTCGGCATCTGCGTCGGCATGCAGCTGATGGCGACGCGCGGTCTCGAACACGGCGTCAGCCAAGGTCTTGACTGGATTGCCGGCGAGGGCGCGCACATCACGCCGGGCGATACCGCGCTGAAGATCCCGCACATGGGCTGGAATACGCTCGACGTCGTGACACAGCACGTTCTGCTCGATGGCATTGCGACCGGCAAGGGCGGCCTGCACGCCTATTTCGTGCATTCCTATCACTTCCTCGCCAATGACGAGGCGAACATCGTCGCCCGCACGGACTATGGCGGTCCGATCACGGCTTTCGTTGCCAAGGACAATATGGCCGGCACTCAGTTCCACCCGGAAAAAAGCCAGGCACTGGGCCTGAAGTTGATCGCGAATTTTCTGGCGTGGAAGCCATGACGCCAGCGTCTCGGGCCGGAGCGGGAACCGCTTGCGGAATTGACCTCGGTCGACGGCAAATTGCTCCGACGTCCGCGGAAAAAATTGTCTGGCGACTCACTTGTCAGCGGCCGAAACTCTCACCCATATCAGGCTTGTGTATGGCTATCAGAGGACATCGCTATGACGCATGCCGAAAGACACTTGATCGAGGAACTGTTCGACCGGCTTTCGCAACAACGTCCTGAGGGCATGGACCGGCAGGCCGAGGCTCTCATTCGCGAGTTGGTTCGTGATGTTCCCGATGCAGCCTATATGCTCGTCCAGACCGTTCTCGTCTACGAACATCAGTTGCAGGAAGCCGCCGATCGCATTCGGTCCTTGGAGGCCGAGCGCGACGATCGCGCATCCTCCGGCGCATCCAGCGGCAGCTTTTTGCAGGGCCGCCTTGGAGCCAGCCAGGGAGCCCGACCCGCCGCTGTGCGCAGCTCTTACGAATATCGCAACGAAACATCGTCGGTGCCGCGCGTGGGTGGTTCGGGAGCATGGGGTGTCAAAGGCCCAGCTGCCGCCCCGGCCCCGCAGCAGCAGCAGCATGAACCAGCGCGTGCAAGCGGCGGAGGCTTTTTCCGTTCGGCGATGGCGACGGCCGCTGGCGTGGCCGGAGGCATGCTGGCCGCCGATAGCCTTCGCAGCCTGTTCGGCGGGAAAGAGGCACAGGCAACGGACGCATCGCAGACAGGTTCGGATGCTGCATCCTGGCAGGACGCCAACGCCACTCAGGACGCCTTGCAGGATGAGCAGATCGAACGCGAGGATGCGGGCTATGATGATGGTGGCGGTGATTTCGACGTCGGCGATATCGAGATCTGAGGCCCCGCGCCCGGTCCGGTGATTGATTTCGAAGAGCTGATACAGGGCGCGCCAGAGCGCGCCCTGGTCTTGCGATGACGGCGCGCGCAACAACCGCACGTCTCCCGCAAAACCGCCAGCACTTTCGCGCGGCATGCGTCTGGCCGGATCACGGGACAACCGCCACAGAACCAACCGCCACAGAACCAAGCCCACCTTGTCATCCCGCGATTTATTCGCGGGATCCATCGCACTACACGTTCAACAGTCTACCATTGCGCGCGAACGAGAAACAACGAACGTATCCATGCGCTGAGGAATGGATCATCGCAACAAGACCGACGATGACATGAGTTCCTACTCCGCCGGCGCTCCATTGTTTCTCTCCCGGGGCGGGAGAGAATGCCGGCAGGCAAGTGAGGGACGTGAAACACACGCAACCGCAATCGTTTTTCGCCAGCCCCTCATCCGGCACTTCGTGCCACCTTCTCCCTCATGGGGAAAAGGAAAGTGAAGGCGCTCTCCGCGCATGGGGCGATTCCTCTAACCCATCCTGTCACCGCAATGCCGCTGCGCACCTTTGCGCGGCATGCAATAATCGCCGATCGTTCACAGGGCAACGACCGTCGTGCGCAACCGCTGTGCTGGAGACGGCACCGACACGTGCTCCTCGATCACGGTCCGGTTGAACGGGGGCAGGTCCACCATCACACCCGATTGGTAGCCATCGCGCGTGCGATAGCCGCTTACGATGTCGACATTGGGCGTGCGCACATTCATGACCAGCGACTCGGTGATGATGGCGCGCTCGAAGCGCTGCGCAAGGTTGTCGAGCGCGCTTGTGATATGAGCATTCGACAGATGCTGGAAAACTTCGCGCACGGTGACGATGTCGCCTTCGGGTGGCAGTTCGCGCGTTACATCGAGCAATCTGAACTGCACGCCGGACCGGCCCAAGACTTCGTTGTTGTAGGCGACGACATTGGCGGCGATGTCGCATCCCACATAGGCGATCTCGCGGCCTTGCACTGCAAGCGCATCGAGGATTCGTCTGGATACCTGGAAATCGCCGCAGCCGATATCGACCAGCGTGCGAATGTGGGGATGGCGCGCGATGTAATCCACGACAAAGGCTTCATAGCGCTGCGTGACACCGGCTGACGACCCAGGGCCGGAGCGATAGTGTCCGCTCCCTTCCTGGTCCCAGGTGTGTCGCTCATAGATTTCTTCGAAAACTTCGTTGAGAGGCCGGTCCTTGTAACGGGTCTGCTCGGCTTCGTAGCGCCGCCGTTGCCAAAACTGCAGAAGCCGCCCGGGCACGAGCGGCTTCACGATGGACTTCAAGGACGCCAAGGCTCCGGTCATGGGAACGATTTTGATCAGAATTTCATGCTCAACGCGCTGAGTAGCACTGATTTGAGCAACTGTCTTCGTGGATCTGCGGGAAAAAGCGCGGATCCTTTCAAACGGGTAAACTACTTGTTAACGGTCGCGGATGGGGTGGCTCGGACGTTTACCTTGCGTTTCCAGCCACCCCTGGCGACATCGGAAGAGATTGAACAGCCTTATCCAGGATGGCGCGACACTGGCGCTGAAGGAAACCGTCGATACGGGTTGCGACGTTGCGATGCGTATCGCCAGCATCGTTGCGGACTTGAAGTTGGATCGCATCGAATAGATCAAGCTCGTGGCGACGGGCAGCATCGCCACGAGCTTGCGCTCAGTCGTTCTCGTGGCAGCCTTCCTGCGGGTTCCACCCCTGGCCCGGCTTGCAGCCCTTCTTGATGGCGTCGATCTGCCACTGCGGTCTGGGCGCTTCCTTTGGCGGCGCCTTATAGGCACCAGGTACGCACTTGCTGCCATTGAAGCGATAGCCAGGACCACAGTAGCCCGCGGTATCATTTGATTTGATGCACTTGCCGTCGATTTTGACATAGCCGCTCTTGCAACGCAGTACCTCGCGCTTGATGGGGCGGCAATCATCCGTCTCGGGGACGGGCACCGTGCCCTTTGGACAACCCTGCGGCTTTTCACGGGCGCGAATCCGGCGGCAGCGTCCGTCGACCAGCCGTTGGCCCTCCTCGCAAGCAGTGACCTTTGCTGGTTTGGTCGGTCGCGGTGGATCGACGGCTGCAGGCACGTTGCGTTGTGGCTGTGAGAAGTCGCCCGCGTGTGCTTCGATGATCTCGTAGAGGGGCCTTCGCGGCTGGGTAGAGTCGGAATACCAGATGATCGCCTCTTCGACATCCAGTCCCAGATAGACGCTTCGCGATCCGTCGAAAAGCTGGACTTCACGTTGCGTGCGTCCGACCTCCTTAAAGTGGAAAATGGTGGTGTCGTCCGCATTCTTCTCGAGCCAGCTATCCGGCCCGTTCTTGATGAAGACTCCGCCGGGATGTCGTGCCAAATCGATGTTGAAGCCTGTCACGCCGACAAGCCGCGCCGTGCCCGTCGGCGGCGATGGTGCTTGGCCTGCTGTCGATCCCCGGAGTTTCGCAAGGTAGGCGCGAGCAAGGTCGGAATAAAAGCCGGTCGGGTAGTTGGAGAGGAAGGCATCGTACGCGGCAGCGGTGCCGAGCTCCTTGGCGCTTTCGAACGCTGCCTGCTCGCCGCCGCCCGTTTGCGCCGATACCGTGGCCGCGCCGCAGACGATGGCGAATGCGACGGCAACCACACGTAGCAACGCCGTCGAAAAAAACTGGCGCCGATTTGAGAGTAGAGACACCATTGTGAAGCCCTCCCGAAAATTATTGTTAGCAGCGTGGCAGTCGAAAACCGTTGCCCCCTGATCCTCAAGAAGAGCAGATATTTACTGAACGGTCGATAAAAATCCGCGTCGATCGGTCAATTCGGGGACACAAAAAGAACAGAAATAAAAACCGAATCATGTTGTGGGAGTGTGCGGCAATCTGGTCCTGGCGACAGATCGGATAACCACGAAATCGGATGCCGCCAGAGATCAGCAGAGAGATCGGCAGAGAGATCAGAGCATGACAACCGGCCGCACCGTGCCGGCTTGACGATCCCGCACGGATCGGAGCAATCTCGATATGCGCAGACAATTGAGCAATTCATGCGCCAACAAGCTGTGCCCGTAGCAAGAGTTCGCAGAAACCAGCGGGCGCCAGAAAAAACACTTCAATCAGCAAGACTGGAGATTGAGGCATATGAGCAAGGATCCTTGCTGTTTCGGCTGTGATGGTTGTGTCAACCTGCTGATCGAAACCGTGGTGTTCGTGGGTATCTTTTTTGCCGCGATCGCGGCAACGGTTCTGCCGCTGATCTTGTAGCCCAATATGAGCTGGCGCGCTGTCTACGGCGCGGCAAAAATCGGCGGCTTTGGCGGCTTTATTGTAACGAGAACCGCGAAAATAACTGTTGCGATTTGGCGTGTCGCGGGTGGACGGTATGGTTCCAGTCAGCACCGCCACCTGCCGCGCCGCGCGCCCGGCGGATCGGCTCGGTATGCCGCCCAGTGTGCCAGGTGGCGCTCCAGGTGTGCCAGCTCCTTATGATTTCGGGTATCGGGCGCAACACTCAGCCTGCCAGCTCCTCCTTCACCTTGCCGACGAGCTGGGCAAGGGAGAACGGCTTGGGCAGAAAGCCGAACTTTTCCTCCGAGTCGAGGCCGGCGCGGAAGGCATCGTTGGGATAACCCGACATGAACACGAACTTCAGGTCCGGGTGCGTCTTGCGCAGTGTCTTCAACAGCGTCGGCCCGTCGATTTCCGGCATGACGACATCGGAGACGACGATGTCAGGCTTGATCTCGCTGGTTTCGAGTAGATCGAGAGCTTCCGCGCCGTTGGTCGCTTCGAACACTTCGAAACCACGACTCCTGAGGGCGCGCACCGCAAAGCTTCTGACGCCGTCCTCATCCTCGACGAGCAGTACGCGACCCGAGCCGGTGACGTCTGGGGCGTGGCGCGGCTCCTTCTTGGTCTGGCGTTGCTGGATCGAGGCTTCTTCCTCGGCGTCTGGCACGTAGCGCGGCAGGAAGACGCGGAAGGTCGTGCCCTTGCCGATTTCGCTTTCGGGGAAGATGAAGCCGCCGGTTTGCTTGACGATGCCGTAGACGGTGGCAAGGCCCAGGCCAGTGCCCTTGCCTACGCCCTTCGTCGTGAAGAAAGGCTCGAAGATCTTGTTCAAGATCTCAGGGCTCATGCCGGTGCCGGTGTCGGATACCTCGATCATGACGTATTCGCCAACCTGCAACCCGAAGTGATCCATCTTCTGGCATTCGCGCTCGGTGACGTTGCGCGTGTTGATGGTGAGTTCGCCGCCGTCGGGCATTGCGTCCTTGGCGTTCACCACCAGATTGACGATGACGCGATCAATCTGGGACTTGTCGGTCTTGACGAGCCAGAGGTCGCGCTCTGTTCGGACCTTCAGCGAAATTTTCTCGCCGAGCGTCTTGTTCATCAGCGGCGAGATCTCACTCACCAATTCGCCGAGCTGGAGCACCTCGTTGTGCAATGTCTGCTGGCGCGAGAAGGCAAGCAGCTTGGCGACCATGGCGGTGGCGCGGGTTGCCGACGACTTGATCGTGAGCAGGTCGCGGTGGGCGGGGTCGCCTGGCTTGTGGGTCTGCAGCAGGAACTCGGCGTGACCGATGATGGCGGTCAACACGTTGTTGAAGTCGTGGGCTATGCCGCCTGCCAGCGTGCCGACCGCCTCCATCTTGTTGGACTGCGCGAAGCGGGCCTCGAGGCGCTTTTGCTCGGTGGCGTCGAGAACATAGAAGACGGCAGCCTCACGCGCGCCCTTGCCGCCGGCGAGCGGGCTCATGAATACACGTCGTGAGTACTCGTTGTTCCGGCCGACCGTGATTTCAACGGGAGCAATATTGCCGCGGCCCGCCAGCACGTCTTGCAGACCTGCTTCGACCTGCTGGCGGATGGCCGGCATGGTGCGGGGCGCCAGCGTGTCCAGGATGTACTCGCCCGCTCCGCTGGTGCCATCGAGGATCATGCGCGCGAACGCCGTATTGGTCTTGGTGATGCGGCCATCGGCGGCCACTGTCGCGATGCCGAACGGGGCCGACTGGAAGAAGCGCGAGAGGGGGAGGTCGGGCGCCTCCGTCTCGCGGTTGAGACAGCCGATCACCAGACCGCCATTGCTGCCGGCGTCATCCGCACTGCGACAAACGAAGTGCATGGGCAACGAGCGGCCGTCCTCGCGGGTCACGTCGACGTCGATGCCGCGGCTGTCCACGCCGCGATGGGCGGCCCTCAGCCGGCCCTCGGCGCGGTCGGAAGAGACCAGATCGGTGAGGCGCAGCATCTGCTTGTCGATCGCCTCGGGTGTCATGCCGATCCATTCGACCAGCGTGCGATTGACGTGGGTGACAACTCCATCGGCATCCACCTTCATGAGGCCGAGCGGCATCGTGTCGTAAAGACCGAGCTGGGTATCGACGGCAACGCGCTTGGCCGTCTCCATGCGTCGCCGTTCGGTCACGTCGGTCAACGTCCAGATGATCAGCGGACCGGGGTCGCGCTGCAGGGCGTTGGTGGTGAATAGGCGGGCCGAGACGTCAAAATAGCGCGGCCCGGTATCGCCGGGGCGCGGTGGAGCAAGCACGGTCTCGCCGCGTGTCTCCCCGGCCATCGCCGCCCGGTTGAGGCGAAACAGTGCCTCGGCCGATTCGCTGACGCCGGTGAAGGCATTCTCGAGCATGCCGAGTGCGCCTGTCTCTGAACGCCCGACGATTTCGGCCATGGCGCTGTTGGCATAGATCGGCTGGCCACTGCGGCGCATGACCACGAGGATGGCTTCGTCCTGAGTGTCGTTGATGGCCTTGAGCAGGTCTGCCTCGGGCAGCCGCTCGCCAATGCGGATGTGACCGGCAGCCATCCCCAGGAGGAAAAAGACGCCGAGCATCGCCAAGGTCGCGAGCGTGGTGAGGAAGAGCGGACTTCCCGATGCGTTGGCGATCAGGCCAAAGATGCCGCAGCCGGCAACCGCCAGAACCACAAGAATTGTCGCATAACCACCGCCACCGCGCAGGGTCGCGAGCGGATCATCGGCTGCGGTTCTGTCGGAGGGTGCCTTGGCATCGCTCATGGCGAGCGAAGCTAGCTGATTCGCGGGACGGTCGGCTTTAATCGCCTCAAACATATACGAATACTCGTGATGATGACGCTACGGAGAAAAAATCGGTCGAACGAGCAACCGGAGATACTGTGACGCGGGCGGGTAAGTGCTGGTGCCTGAGGGCTTGTGGCTCAGAACGGCAGTGGCAACGTGTCCGACCGCGACGACCATCAACACTTCGATCATTAGGGTTAAAATGCCATGAATTTCGCGCTATAGCTCCGCACGGTTGGGGACGCAGCGTGACCGATTCGGGGCGCCCACCCATGCCCGGGGCCGAAAAGCGGTAAAATTCCGCGCCAATTTGGGGCGGTGTTGCGGGATTGATGTCAACAATCCAGAGGGGAGCGCGGCCAGTCCGCGACCGCAAACCATGTGGGAAATTCTATTTTATCTCCTCGTGATCGTGCTTCTGGGCGGCGCGGCTGCCGCAGCGGCTTATTTTGCCCGCAACTACATGCAAAGCAACGGCGCCAGCGTGTTCGGCAATCGCGCCGAGCGCAGGCTCGACGTGGTCGAGCAGTCGAGTATCGACGGGCGTCGGCGGCTGGTTCTCGTCCGCCGCGACAACGTCGAGCACCTGATCATGACGGGTGGGCCTGTGGATCTCGTGATCGAAACGAACATCGTCCAGCGGCGGGTCATGGCGGGCGGTGAAGTACTCGAAGCGCCTCAACCCGTTTTCTCTCGTCCGCAGAGGGCCTTCGGAACATCGGCTGCGAACGAATAGCAATAGCGGAAGGAATGCGTGTCCCAAGGTCGGGGCGCGTGGCCAAAGCGGATTTTTCGCACCGCATCCGCGATCATCAACCGGTCGGCTGCCCGCTGTCGCGCGTTATTGCGCTGTCAGGGACGCAAATTACTTGCGTCGTGGCCGCCGGAGAAAAAATCGAGGTTTCATGCTCAGCGTTCTACGACTGTTCCTTCTCGCATTGACCGTGGCCGCCGTTCAGCCGGCGTATGCGCTCCAGGCATACGCCGGGGAACGTGAAACGGCACGTGCCGCGCGGGTGGAACTCGCGCAGGTGACACTGCCGAATTGGGCAGGCGGGTTGTCGGGTGCGACGAAGGACAGCGGTTCTGGGGAAAAGCCATCGGATTCGAAGGCAACTCCGCAAGCGGGTGGCCAGAAGGCATCTTCGCAGACCGGCGGTACCGGCAGCAAGGAAGGCGGCCCGCCTTCCGCGAGCACTGAAGGCGAGGCGCCTGGCGCGGCCGTGCCTGCGCCCCAGCCGTTGCCTGCCCAACTCGAGGAAGCTCTGCAGCCTGTCCGGCGGCTTTCGACACTGCTCGATGAATACGAAAAGACCGTCGAGCGCGTGAAGGACCGCGATGAGGAACTCGCACGCGTGCGGGGCGAAATCGACAAGCTTCCAGCCGATGCGCGTGCAGCCATCGGTACGATCCAGCCGCGGCTTGCGGAAATCAAGGCGCAGATCGACAAGCTCGGTCCGGCTCCGAAATCCGAAGACCCGCCAGAGTCGGCCGAGGTGGCGGCGGAGCGCGCACGTCTCAATAGTCTTTCATCGCAACTGGATGGTGCGATCAAATCGGCCGAGCTCGGTGATGTGAAGGCGCGCCAGCTGATCAGCCGTGTGCAGGACTTGAGGCAGTCGATTTTTGCCAGCCAGGTGCTGTCTCGAACCAAGCATTCGCCGCTCAGTCCTTCATTGTGGCGCACCGTCATCGATCATCTTCCCACAGCGAGTGGTGAAGTTCTGGCGATCGCCAAGGGCTGGTGGGCCAGCGCCGCGCTGCGCTCGGGTGAACTGCTTGCCATCATATCCCTGACGACTCTGGTCTTCTTCGGATTGCGCCTTCTGCGCCGAAAGATCATCTCGGCGCGGTTGGGTTCAGCGGATGGACGCGAAACTCCGACATTCGCGGAGCGGGCAGCGGTGGCAAGCTGGGTGGCGCCAGCCCTGATACTGCCAGGGGCCTTGGCCGCCTCGATCTTCTACATCGCGCTGGACAGCAACGGCCTGCTCTATCTGCAGACGCAGAGTTTTGCGGGTGTGGTGCTGAGGGCGGTGCTGATCGGTGTCGTCGTGTTCGGCTTGTCGTGGGCGATTTTGCAACCTCGGCGTGGCGCGTGGCGGCTGTTCAATCTGTCGGATCGATCCGCGAGCCGGCTCAACCGGCTCTTTCGGCTCGCCGTCGTCACATATGGGATCGATCTCGTCCTGCGCGACGTCATCAATATGCTCTATCTGCCGTTCCAGGTTTCCGTGGCGCAGGCATTCATCTTCTCCGTGCTGTTCTCGGGTCTGCTGCTGGCACTGGCCCGAACGCCGATCGAGCCGCGTACGCCTGTGGCATCGCCATCTACCGATGGCGCGGCCGCGGTCGATGGCGATGGGCGGGAGGCAGAGGATTCGGCTGGCTGGATGCGTTTGCTGCATTATCCGCTGCTGCTCGTCGCGCTGCTGATCGCCGGCTCGGCGATTTCAGGCTACGTGGCGCTGGCACGTTTCATGTCGGCACAGGTGATGCTGACGGCGACTGTCGTGGTTTTCATCTTTATTTCGCACCTGGGAATACGCGCCGTCGCGGGGGACAACGGGACTTCCGGGGACACGAGCGGCGGTGTCGGTTCACGCGCGCTGGCGGGCCGCTTCAAGCTGGGCGAGACGCAGCAAAAGCAGATGGACCGCTTCTTCTACAGCGTCCTCAACGTGCTGTTGACCATTGTTGCCATTCCCGTGCTGCTCTATGTCTGGGGCGTATCGACGGTCGACATCGTTTCGCTCTTCAAGTCGGCGCTGTTCGGCTTCGACGTCGGCGGCATCCACATCGCGCCATCGCGCATTCTGCTCGCTGTTGGTCTGTTCGTGCTGCTCGTGGCTGCGACACGACTGTTGCAGCGATGGCTCAAGGCAACCTTGCTGCTTCCCTCGCGGATCGATGCGGGCCTTGCGAACTCCATACATACGGGTGTTGGTTATGCAGGTTTTGCAC
>ERZ1645187.3228-NODE-3228-length-13834-cov-6.886639_pt1 | contig 13834 bp, 14 predicted proteins | sample MGYA00575352_ERZ1645187 | MGnify/ENA primary metagenome ERZ1645187 (study PRJEB40837, sample SAMN11349314) | freshwater sediment metagenome | isolation source: river sediment | host: Sediment | place: India: Wazaribad , New Delhi | collected 2017-02-21 ...
ACGACCTGCCGCCGGAAGAGGATGCCAAGATCCCGACCGTCTGCTCGTCGCTGGAGCAGGCCCTCGATTATCTCGACAAGGACCGCGAGTTCCTGACCCGCGGCGGTGTCTTCTCCAACGAGTTCATCGATGCCTACATCGAACTGAAGATGGAAGAAGTGCAGAAGTTCCGCATGACGACCCATCCGGTCGAGTACGACATGTACTTCTCCCTGTAAAAGTCGGCGCTGGCGGGACGGCGTCAGCCGGTACCGCCGCCACGTGGAGACGGCAAAAGGACGGGGCATGCCCCGTCCTTTTTTGTTTGCGACAACTCGCGTTACACTGCGCAAATGATGAAACCAATCCTTCTGCTGATGTGTGTCGCCGCCTCGTTTCAGGTGCAGGCCGATACGCTCTACAAGTGCCAGACTCCTGATGGCCGGACGACTTACACCAACCAGAAGACCGGCAAGAACTGCGAAGTCATTTCGCAGGACAAGCCGGTATCGACCTTTTCCGCCCCTGCTCCGAAACCGAAGCAGGCGACGCCGGCCGACTTTCCGCGCGTCAATGGCGACCAGCAGAAGGCGCGCGACAACGATCGCCGCGCGATCCTGGAAAAGGAGCTCGCCAACGAGCAGAAGAACCTTGCTGCGGCGAAGAAGGAGCTGGCCGAACAGGAGAACCTCGTCGCGCCCGAGGAACGGGTCGCCGGCGGCGGCATTCAGGGGGCGAAGCGCGAGGCGCGCATCCAGACCTATCGTGACAAGGTGCAGTTGCACGAGCGCAATCTCGAGTCGCTTCGCAAGGAACTTGCGAATCTGAAGTGACCTACCGTCTGGCGCGCTTCTTGCGAAGGTTTTCGCCATGACTGTCCAGACCATCCCGAGAGAAGAAAGCGCCGCACTGGCGGGGCTCGATCTACTGTCATCGGCCGTCATCCTGCTGGACGAGCAGTTGCGCATCCGCCACTGCAACCCCGCGGCCGAGAACCTGTTCGCGATGAGCCAGCGCGTCTGCCACGGGATGCCGCTCGCCCAGCTGCTCGGCTCGCCAGCCGTGCTGCTGTCCGCGCTGGAAAACGCGCTGACCAACAAGTGGAGCTATACCGGCCACGATTTCGTCGTCGCCCGCGAGAACGCGGATGCGATCCACCTCGACTGCACCGTCACGCCGATCGACACGCCCTATGCACGACTGCTGCTGGAATTCCGTCCGATCGACCAGCAGCTCCGGGCGGCGCGCGAGGAGCGCGAAGCCGTCCAGCAACGCGCCAACCAGGAGCTGATCCGCAATCTGGCCCACGAGATCAAGAACCCGCTTGGCGGTATTCGCGGTTCCGCGCAACTGCTCGACAGCGAACTGGCGCGCATGGACAACGCCGCCGAGTTGCGCGAATACACGCAGGTCATCATCGGCGAGGCCGACCGCCTGCAGGACCTGATGCACCGCCTGCTGTCCTCGCACCGCGGCATGCAGCCGGTGCAAATCAGCATCCATGAGATCCTCGAACGCGTGCGCCGCCTCATCCATGCCGAGTTTCCGGGCGTACGTGTCAAGCGCGACTACGACACCTCCCTGCCCGACATCACCGGCGATCGCGAACAGCTGATCCAGGCCATCCTCAACATCGTGCGCAACGCGGCGCAGGCCATGAAGGGCGAAGGCGAAATCATCACCCGCACGCGCGCGCTGCGGCAGGTCACCCTCGCCAAGAAGCGCTATCGGCTGGCACTGGAATTGCAAATCATCGACAACGGCCCCGGGATTCCTGCCGACATTCGCGACCGCATCTTTTATCCGCTGGTGTCGGGACGCGAGGGCGGCACCGGGCTCGGGCTGGCATTGGCGCAGAGTTTCGTGCAGCAGCATCACGGCAGCATCGATGTCGAATCCCAGCCGGGACGCACCTGCTTCACCCTGCGCCTGCCGCTGCAAAACGGAGACAGAAACCGATCATGAATGACACTACCAACACTGTCTGGATCATCGACGACGATCGCTCGATCCGCTGGGTACTTGAAAAGGCGCTGGCGCGCGAGAACATTGCCAGCTCGAGCTTCGGCTCTGCCGACGAGGCACTGGCCCGCCTCGCGGCGGGCGACGCACCGCGCGTGCTGATCTCGGACATCCGCATGCCCGGTGCGAGCGGCCTCGACCTGCTCAAGCAGGTCAAGCAGCAGCATCCCGACCTGCCGGTCATCATCATGACCGCCTATTCCGATCTCGACTCGGCGGTGGCCGCCTTCCAGGGCGGGGCATTCGAGTATCTGCCCAAGCCTTTCGATGTCGATCAGGCCGTCGCACTGGTGCGGCGCGCCCTCGAACAAGTGGCGCCCCAAACTGGTGCATCACCTGCCGAGGCTCTGGCGCCGGAAATCATCGGCCAGGCCCCGGCGATGCAGGAGGTGTTTCGCGCCATCGGCCGCCTTTCGCAATCGCACGCCACGGTGCTGATCAACGGCGAATCGGGTACCGGCAAGGAACTCGTCGCGCGCGCCCTGCACCGCCACAGCCCGCGCAGGGATGGCCCGTTCATCGCCATCAACACGGCGGCGATTCCGCGCGACCTGCTCGAATCCGAGCTGTTCGGCCACGAAAAGGGCGCCTTCACCGGTGCCAACGCCCAGCGCAAGGGCCGCTTCGAAGAGGCAGCGGGCGGCACGCTGTTCCTCGACGAAATCGGCGATATGCCGGCCGAGTTGCAGACGCGCCTGTTGCGCGTGCTGTCCGACGGGCAGTTCTATCGTGTCGGCGGCCACCAGCCGATCCGTGCCAACGTGCGCGTCATCACTGCCACTCACCAGAACCTCGAGGAGCGCGTCAAGGAAGGCTTGTTCCGCGAAGACCTGTTCCATCGCCTCAACGTGATTCGCCTGCGCCTGCCGCCGCTGCGCGAGCGGCGCGAGGACATTCCCGCGCTGGCCCGCACATTCATGGCCAACAGCGCGCTGCAGCTGGGTGTCGAGCCCAAGCGATTGTCCGAGGCCGCGCTGAAGTTCCTGCAGGGCGCAAGCTGGCCGGGCAACGTGCGGCAGCTCGAAAACCTCTGTCACTGGCTGACCGTGATGGCTCCGGGCCAGACCATCGAAATCGACGATCTGCCCGCCGAAATGCGCGAGGCGCCCCAGACCGGCACTGCCACCGACTGGCAGGTACTGCTGGCGACGGCAGCCGATGAGTTGCTGGCGAACGAGCACGGCGTCGTCTGGGGAAAGCTCAGCAATGCCTTCGAGGCGACACTGATCCGCCGTGCGCTCGCCGCCACCGGCGGCAAGCGCATCGAGGCAGCTCAACTCCTCGGCATCGGGCGCAACACGATCACCCGCAAGATTCAGGAACTCGGCCTGGACGAGCGCAGGAATTAACGAGGATCGGGCCGACCGTCGCCATCCCGGTCGCCATTGCGATTGCGGCGTTCCTCACGCCGCTCCTCACGACGCTCCTCACGTTGCTGAATGGCACGTTCCTGCCGCTCCATGCGCGGCGGCTCGGCACGGCGCTCCGGCATGCGGCCCGGATCGACGTTCAGTGGCCGGCGGCTTTCTTGCTCATAGCGCGGCGGCGGTTCCTGACGCATGACTGGCGGCGGCGCGACTTGCGGCACAGGGCGCTGCTCGTAACGCGGCTGGGGAGGCATAGGCGCAGGCGGCGGGGGGGCACGATGTTCGATGCGGGGCGGCGGCGCGGGTGGCGCGATGACGCGTGGCGGATCACCCCGCTCCCAGCGACCGCCGTAGGGACGCCAATGCTCGCCATGCCTTTCCCAGCGGTGCGGCGCCCAGTGATAACCGGGCCGCGGCGCTTCCCAGCGGCCGGGAACCCAGACATAACGAGCGCCGATCCAGTTCCAGTAGCCGCCGATCCAGATATAGCCGACCACCGGCGGCATGCCGATGTATTCGTATTGTGGCGGCGGCGGGGCGACGCGTACCACCGGTGCATCGTAATAGGGATCATCCACGGGGACGACGGCACAGCCGCCGACCAGAATCGTTGCACCTGCGAGAGCAGTCAGCAGCAGCTTGCCTTTCATTTTTCGGTCCTTTCCTTGTCGCGAAGCGGGCGCGGAAAGCCGCTTCGCTCCAGATAACGCACTTCCATACTGCTTTATATACGCTGGCCGGGGATTGTTACAAAGTCTTGCAAATACCGGGCGGCGGTATAGTCGCACCATGCTTGATCTTGCCGCACTCGCCCGGGCGCTCGGCGCGGAGGCCTGCCGCTTCGACGCCGACCTGCTGCCGGTGTGCGATTCAACCAATACCGTGTTGCTCGCACGCGCCGAAGCCGGTGCGCCGGCAGGCGCCGTCGTGATTGCCGAAACCCAGACGGCGGGACGCGGGCGGCGCGGCCGCAGCTGGATCGCCGCGCCCGGCGACAGCCTGACATTCTCGCTGTTGTGGCGCTTCGTGCCTGGCACGGCGCCGGCCGGATTGTCGCTGGCCGCCGGGCTGGCCGTCGTGCAGGCGCTGGAAAAAATCGGCGTTGGCAAGATGGCACTGAAATGGCCCAATGATGTGCTGATGGACGGAAAGAAGCTTGCCGGCATTTTGGTCGAGTTGGTACCGGGCCAGATCCATGCGGCTGTGATCGGCGTTGGCCTGAACTTTCACCTGCCCGAAACCCTGCCTGCCGAGGTGCACGAAACCGCGGCAGCGCTCGATTTGCCAGTCGGGATCAATGATCTGCTGGCGGCGCTGCTCATCGAGTTGCGCGCCGTGCTGGAATGCTTCGCCGCCTCTGGTTTTGGTGCGCTGCGCGCGGAGTGGACAGCGCGCCATGCCCATCAGGATGCACCAGTGCGGCTGCTTTCCGATTTTGCGCCGCCGCGCGCGGGCATCTGTCGTGGTGTCGATATCGACGGTGCCCTGCTGCTGGAAACGTCCGGACGCGTCGAGCGCATACTGTCCGGCGAAGTTTCGCTGAGGAAGGTCACATGATTCTCTGTCTCGATGCCGGCAACACGCGGCTCAAGTGGGGGCTGCGCGAAGGCCAAGCCTGGCGCGGGCAGGGCGTGCTTGCGCTCGACGATCGCGACGGCATCGCCGCCTTGCTGCCGGCGGTTTCCGAAAACATTCTCGCCTGCAATGTTGCTGGCGCGGCTGTGGCGCAGCGCATCGAGGAGATTGCGGCGGCGTATGGCGTGCCGCTCGAATGGTTCCGCAGCAGTGCCGTCTGCTGCGGCGTGACCAATGGCTACGACAACCCGGCGCAGCTTGGCGCCGACCGCTGGGCCGCGTTGGTCGGCGCACGTGGTATGCACGCGGGCAATGCGCTGGTGGTGATGGCGGGTACGGCGACGACGGTCGATGTGCTCGATGCCGAAGGCAAATTTCGCGGCGGGCTGATACTGCCCGGCCTTGAATTGATGCAGAAAGCGCTGGCGCGCAACACGGCCGGACTGCCGGAAGCGTACGGCGTTTATCGCGACCTGCCGACCAACACAGACGATGCGATTGTCAGCGGCGCGCTGCACGCCACGCTCGGCGCGGTCGAACGCATGTGCCGTCCCATGAGCGCCGACTTTTGCGTGCTCCTGTCCGGCGGTGCGGCCGATGAGCTTGCGCCGCATCTCGGCCTGCCGCTGCGGCGCGTCGACAACCTCGTACTCGAAGGGCTGGCACGCGTGGCGGCCCGCTGTTAAGATTTCTTTTTTCATATCCAACAACAATCCCACGGGAGGGAACCATGGCTCAGACGCGCGTCATCCTCGACGAATCCGAAATTCCGACGCACTGGTACAACATCGCCGCCGACTTGAAGAATCCGCCGGCGCCGCCGCTCGGCCCGGACGGCAAGCCGGTCGGGCCCGAGCAGATGCTGGCGATCTTCCCCGGCCCGATCCTCGAGCAGGAAATGTCGGCCGAGCGCTGGATCCCGATCCCCGAGGAAGTGCGCAAAATCTACGCGCTGTGGCGCCCGAGCCCGCTGTGTCGCGCCGAGCGGCTGGAGCAGATGCTCGGCACACCCTGCAAGATTTTCTACAAATATGAAGGCGTGTCGCCCGCCGGTTCGCACAAGCCGAACTCCGCCGTGCCGCAGGCCTATTTCAACAAGATCGCCGGCACGCAGCGGCTCGTCACCGAGACCGGCGCCGGACAGTGGGGCTGCTCGCTGGCGCTGGCGGGGCAGATGTTCGGCCTGCCGGTGCGCATCTTCATGGTCAAGGTGAGCTACGAGCAGAAGCCCTACCGCCGCCTGATGATGCAGACTTTCGGCGGCGAAGTGCTGGCCAGCCCGACCAACCTGACCAAGGCCGGTCGTGATGTGCTGGCGATCGATCCGGAAAATCAGGGCAGCCTCGGCATTGCGATTTCCGAAGCCGTCGAGGAAGCGGTGTCGGTGCCGGGTACGAAGTACGCGCTCGGCTCGGTGCTCAACCACGTCCTGCTGCACCAGACGGTGATCGGCCTCGAGGCCAAGAAGCAGTTCGAGAAGATCGGCGAGTATCCCGACATGATGTTCGCGCCTTGCGGTGGCGGCTGTAACTTCGCCGGCGCGACCTTCCCCTTCCTCGGCGACGCGGCGGCCGGCGACAAGCGCGCGCAGAAGATCCGCATGGTGGCCGTCGAGCCGGCCTCCTGCCCGACGCTGACCAAGGGCGTGTACGCCTATGACTACGGCGATGCTTCCGGCTACACGCCGCTGATGAAGATGTACACGCTCGGCCACGACTTCATGCCGCCGGGCATCCATGCCGGCGGCCTGCGCTACCACGGGGACAGCCCGCTGATTTCGCAGCTTTACCACGAGAAGCTGATCGAGGCGGTGGCTGTGCCGCAGGTGGGTACTTTCGAAGCCGGCGTGATGTTCGCGCGTGCCGAGGGCATCATCCCGGCGCCGGAATCGGCCCACGGCATCCGCGCCTGCATCGACGAGGCGCTGCGCTGCAAGCAGACCGGCGAGCCGAAGACGCTGTTCTTCAACCTGTCCGGCCACGGCCACTTCGACATGACCGCCTACGAAAGCTACTTCGCCGGCAAGCTGGAGGACTTCGAGTATCCGGCCGAGGCGATCCAGGAGTCGCTCAAGCATCTGCCGAAGGTGGGGTGATCTGCCGATGCGCATCGCGTTCCTCGTCCTGCTGCTGGCGAACGTGATCCTGCTCCTCTGGGGACAGGGTTATCTCGGCACGCGGCAGGAGGGACGCGAACCCGGACGCATCGCGCAGCAAGTGGCGCCGGAGAAACTGCGCATCGGCACAGCGCAATGATTGTCGGCCTGACCGGCGGCATCGGCAGCGGGAAGAGCGCCGTCGCCGACCGCTTCGCCGCACTGGGCGCAGCTGTTGTCGATACGGATGTCATCGCGCGCGAATTGACCGCCGCCGGCGGGACGGGCATTGCGCCGATCCGCGCCGCCTTCGGCGACGGGGTGATCGCTGCCGATGGCGCGCTCGACCGCGCTGCGATGCGTCGTGTCGCTTTCAACGATCCTGCCGTACGCCAGCGCCTCGAAGCCATCCTGCATCCGCTCATCCGCGCCGAAAGCGAGACGCGGTGCCGTAGTGCGACAGCCGACTTTCCCTACATCGTGCTCGTAGTGCCGCTGCTGGTCGAATCGGGGACCTACCGTGACCGGGTCGACCGCGTCTGCGTTGTCGATTGCCCCGAGGAAATCCAGATCGCACGCGTCATGCAGCGCAGCGGGTTGAATCGTGGGGAAGTGGAGGCGATCATGGGGGCGCAGGCGAGCCGTAGGGCCCGGCTGGCCGCGGCGGACGACGTGATCGACAACAGCGGAGGTCTCGATGGGCTCGGCGCGCAGGTCGCTGCGCTGCACGAAAAGTACGCCAAACTCGCGAATATTCATCAGCAAAAACGGCGAACCCCATGATTGCGGGCGCTTTCTGCCCGAGTTCAAGTTGAGATTTGGGGATATTTCGGTCAAAATTGGCCGAATTTACCGACGAGCCGCCGTGTGATCACCTACGATTACCCTCTGAACGAGCGCATCCGCACCCTGCTGCGGCTCGAAGACCTATTCGACCGGACGCTGCATTTCGCCGAGTCGGACGATCCCGAATCCCATCACGTCGCGCTGGTGACGCTGTTCGACATCCTCGAAGTCGCGAGCCGCGCTGACCTCAAACTCGACCTCGTGCAGGAGCTCGAACGGCAGCGGCAGACGCTGCTGTCCTTCCGCAACAATCCGGATATTTCGGAAGAGGCACTCAGCGGCGCGCTCTACGAAATCGAGCAGGCCTCCGCCGCGCTGCTCGCGATGCAGGGCAAGACCGGCCAGTACCTGCGCGAAAACGAGTGGCTGATGAGCATCAAGAACCGCGCCGGCATTCCCGGCGGTGTCTGCGAGTTCGACCTGCCGGCCTATCATTTCTGGCTCAACCGCGATGCCGCGCAACGCCGCAGCGAACTGCATGGCTGGGTTCGCCCGCTGCTGCCGATCCGCGACGGACTGGGCATCGTGCTGCGCCTGTTGCGTTCGTCCGGACGTCCCGAACGGCAGGTCGCACCGCGCGGCGCCTTCCAGCAGATGCTCTCCGGCCGCACCGCGCAACTGATCCGCCTGCGTGTCGCGAAGACGCAGGCCGCCGTGCCGGAAATCAGCGCCAACAAATATGCGCTCAACATCCGCTTCACCGTACCTGATACCGACATGCGCCCCCGGCAGTCGGATGCGGATATCGAGTTCGAGCTTACCTTCTGTAATTTGTGATCCAACGGTGACATCGGGGCGCATCGTCAATTGCCCGCACTGTGGCGCAGCCGTGGTTTGGGGTCCGCAAAGCCCGTATCGTCCGTTCTGTTCGGAGCGCTGCAGAAAGATTGATCTCGGTGCGTGGGCGAGCGACAGCTACCGCGTGGCCGGCGCGGCGCCAGCGGACGACTTCAGCCAGCCGGAGCAGACCACACCGCGCGAATAGCGGCGATGCCCTGGGCGCCGGCCGCCAATGCGTCCGGCATGTCGGCCGGCGATAAACCGCCGATCGCATAGACTGGCAGCGGCAACCCTGATATCAATTGCGCGAATGAATCCCAACCGGTTCCCGTGGTGCCGGGATGCGTGGCCGTTGCCTTCACCGGGCCGAGTACCGCGAAATCGAGGCCGAGGCGCGCGGCGTGTTCCAGTTCGCGCCGTTCATGACAGGACGCGGCGACGAGCGGGAAGGGCGGCCGCTGGTTCAGGGCGATGAGCTGCCGCGCCGGCAGGTGAATGCCGTCGGCACCGAGCGCGCGCGCGAGTTGCTCATCGCCATTCACGAGCACCTGTGCGCCATGCTGCTGGCAGCGCGCGACTGCGGCGGCGGCGAAGGATTCGCGCTGCATTTCGGGCAAGCTGTTTTCCCGCAGTTGCACGAGTTTCAGCCCGCGTGCCAGCGCGGCATCGAGCGCTGCCAGTTGTGCCGTTGCGCCGATCTGCCAGGCATGGGTGATGCCGTAGGTTGCCGGCAGTTTCAGCGCCGCGAACAGTGGCCCGTTGGCGGGCAGCATCGGCGTGGCGGCCGGTGCTTGCGGCTGTTGCCAGACCAGCGCGGTATGGACGTGATCGCGCAACTCCCCGCGCCACCGCGTGACGCGGAAGAAGTGCAGCCGCACGTGGGCATGCTCGTACACGTGCTCGCGCACGATCCACGGGGTGGCAGCGATCACTTCGATGCCGAGTTCTTCTTGCAGTTCGCGCACGATCGCATCGTGTGGCGTTTCGCCGGGTTCGACCTTGCCGCCGGGAAATTCCCAGTAGCCGGGGTAGAAGGTGCCCGGGCCGCGCTGGCCGAGCAGATACTGCCCATCGTCACGGAAGATGACGGCGGCGGCGACCTCGGTGATCTTCATTTCGTGGGGTGCCGGCCGGCGTAGTCGCGCGCGAACTGCCAGGCAACGCGACCGCTGCGCGAGCCGCGCTGCAGCGCCCATTGCAGCGCCTCTTGGCGCCAATGAGGCCGTCCCGCCAGCGCCGACTTTTCGTCGACGCCGAAGACGTGCAGCCAGTGCATGCAGATGTCGAGGTAGTGATCCTGATCGAAGGGATAGAACGACAGCCACAGGCCGAAGCGTTCGGAAAGGGAGATCTTCTCCTCGGTCGTTTCGCCCGGATGGATCTCGCCATCATCCGCGTGCGTGGCTTCGAGGTTTTCGGCAAAGCGCTCGGGCATCAGGTGGCGGCGGTTCGATGTGGCATAGATCAGCAGGTTCTCGGGTGCGCCCGCGATCGAGCCGTCGAGTGCGCTCTTGAGCGCCTTGTAGCCGGGTTCGGAGGCTTCGAAGGACAGGTCGTCGCAGAAGACGATGAAGCGCTCGGGGCGGCCGCTCACGAGGTCGATGATCTCGGGCAGCTTGACGAGATCGTTGCGATCGACCTCGATCAGGCGCAGGCCTTTCTTCGCGAACTTGTTCAGCACGCCTTTCACCAGCGAGGATTTGCCGGTGCCGCGCGCGCCCGTGAGCAGCACGTTGTTGGCGGAATTTGCACCAAGGGGGCCGGCGACGAACTGGCGCGTGTTGCGCTCGATCGCGGTCTTTTGCTGCTCGATGCCCTGCAGGTCGGCGAGGCGGATTTGATGCGGATGCCGCACCGGTTCCAGCCGACCGCGCCAGCGGAAAGCGACGGCGTTCCAGTCGGGTGGCGCGGCGGGCGCGGGCAGCAGGGTTTCGGCACGGGCGACGAGGGCTTCGAGGCGGGCCAGCAGGGTTTCAAGCGCTTGCATCGGGTAAGCTTCCAGTCATGACACGCCGCAATTTAACACTCCCCGCGCTTCTACTTCTGCTGGCCGGCTGTGCCGCCGTGCCCCCGGCGCCTTCCTGTCCGTCCTGTCCAAGCGTGGAAGCGTCCAAGCCGGCAGCGAAGCCGCTGCAACCGGCGAGTTGGGCCGATCTGCCGGGCTGGGAAGGCGACGATCACGCTGCGGCATTCGAGCTGTTCAAGGCGCAATGCGCCACGCTGGGCAAGCGCCCCTTGTGGCTGTCGACCTGCGAGTCCGTGCAAAAGGTCGGCGCTGGCGATACGGCACGCGCATGGTTTGAATCCAACTTCCGGCCCTGGCAGCTCGTCAATCCGGACGGCAATCGCGAGGGGCTCGTCACCGGTTACTACGAACCCGTGGTACGCGGTAGCCGCACGCAAAAGGCACCCTATCTGACGCCGGTGTTCGGACCGCCGGACGACCTCATCATCGTCGACCTCGCTGCGCTCTATCCAGAACTCAAGCACATGCGGTTGCGCGGCCGCCTCATTGAGACGGATAGGGGACGCAAGCTGGTTCCCTACTTCAGCCGCGCGGACTGGGCGGCGGAAGAGCAGCGCCGTGCCGACAAGGCGCTGCTGTGGACGGATGATCCTGTCGCCTTCTTCTTTTTGCAGATTCAGGGCTCGGGGCAGGTCGAACTGGATGACGGCAGCAGGGTGCGCATCGGCTATGCCGACCAGAACGGCCACCCCTACCGTTCGATCGGCACCTGGCTGATCGAACAGGGCGAGCTCAAATCGCACGAAGCCTCGATGCAGGGCATCAAGGCGTGGGCGGGGAAAAATCCGCAGCGTCTGCAGGAGTTGCTCAATGCCAACCCGAGCCTTGTTTTCTTCCGGGAATTGCCCGTCACCGGAAATGGCCCGCCGGGTGCGCTGGGGGTACCGTTGACGCCGGAACGCAGCATCGCCGTCGATCCGCGCCACACGCCACTGGGCGCGCCGGTCTGGCTGGCGACCACGCAACCCAACAGCCCGCAGACACTCAACCGGCTGATGCTGGCGCAGGATACCGGCGGCGCGATTCGCGGCCCGGTGCGCGCCGATTTCTACTGGGGCAGCGGTGCGGAGGCAGGAACCCAAGCCGGGAAAATGAAGCAACCGGGGCGGATATGGGTACTCCTGCCGCACTGGCATGCACCCTGAAATTGCACCTTTATGGTGCGACAGCATGCGCCGCTATTGTGCGCGCAAACCAGTCATGGAGTGGGTGTTGTTTTATATTTTATTGAATATTAAAGATTAATAAGGCTGGAATGCTTGTTGCTCCAGTGTTCCCCATTTTCGACTTTGGGGCACCAACATGGAGAACTTCAAGACATCCGCCGACGTATTGTTCATCCTGCTCGGCGCAATCATGATCCTCGCGATGCACGCCGGCTTCGCCTTCCTCGAACTCGGTACCGTGCGCAGGAAGAACCAGGTCAATGCGCTGGTCAAGATCCTTTGCGATTTCTCGGTCTCGACGCTGGCCTACTTCTTCATCGGCTACGGCCTTGCCTATGGCGTGCATTTCTTCGCCGGGGCCGAAACACTGCTGGCGAAGAGCGGCTACGACCTCGTCAAGTTCTTCTTCCTGCTGACCTTCGCCGCCGCGATCCCGGCGATCGTCTCGGGCGGCATCGCCGAGCGCGCACGCTTCAATCCGCAGCTCGCCGCCACCTTTCTGCTGGTCGGCTTCGTTTACCCCTTTTTCGAAGGCATCGCCTGGAACCAGGCGTTCGGCATCCAGGCCTGGCTGCTGGCCACCTTCGGCGCGGAATTCCATGATTTCGCGGGCTCCGTCGTCGTCCACGCGGTCGGCGGCTGGATCGGGCTGACAGCCGTGCTGATGCTTGGCGCACGGCGCGGGCGCTATCACAAGGATGGCGGCATTGCCGGCGTGCATCCGCCGTCCTCGATTCCCTTCCTCGCACTTGGCGCGTGGATCCTGATCGTCGGCTGGTTCGGCTTCAATGTCATGAGTGCGCAGACGCTGGAAAAGGTTTCCGGCCTCGTCGCCATGAACTCGCTGATGGCGATGGTCGGCGGTACGCTCGTCGCCCTTGCGATGGGACGCAACGACCCGGGCTTCGTGCATAACGGCCCGCTTGCCGGGCTCGTGGCGGTGTGCGCCGGCTCCGACCTCATGCATCCGCTTGGCGCGCTGGTCACCGGTGGCGTGGCGGGCGGCCTGTTCGTCGTCATGTTCACCATCACGCAGAACCGCTGGAAGATCGACGACGTGCTCGGCGTCTGGCCGTTGCACGGCCTCTGCGGCGCGTGGGGCGGCATCGCCGCCGGCATCTTCGGCAGTCAGGCGCTCGGCGGCATGGGGGGGGTCACCTTCATGAGCCAGCTGGTTGGCACGCTGATGGGTGTGGCGGTTGCACTTATCGGCGGTTTCGCCGTCTACGGTGGGCTGAAGGCGACGATTGGCATCCGGCTCGATGCCGAGGAAGAGTTCGAGGGCGCGGACCTCACGATCCACAAGGTATCGTCCAGCGCCGAACGCGAAACCCTCTGGTAAAACTCGGCGCTGGCGGGACGGCACATCGTGCCGTCCCGCCGAGACTTACTGGTTACTGGGCGTTGGCGCTGCCCTTGTCGAGTGACTTTTCGAGCATCGCGGCCGGCATGTAGCCGGGCACGCGCGAGCCGTCGGCGAAGATCATCGCCGGGGTGCCCTTGATGTTCAGCTTGCGGCCGAGCGCGGTGACCTTCTCGGTCGGGTGGTTGCAGTTGGCGCTGGCGGGCTGCTTGCCATCGATCATCAGGTCGTTCCAGGCCTTGGCGCGATCCGATGCACACCAGATGTTCTTCGACTTCTCGGTGGAATCCGGCGAAAGGATCGGGTACAGGAAGGTATAGACCGTCACGTCATTCACGCTCTGCAGCTCCTTCGCCAGCTTGCGGCAGTAGGAGCAGTTCGGGTCCTCGAAGGTGACCAGTACGCGCTTGCCGTTGCCCTTGACCTGCTTGATCGCGAGGTCGAGCGGCAGGTCGGAGAACTTGACCTGCGCGAGCTTGTTCTTGCGCTCCTCGGTGAGGTTCTTCTTCGCCTTGACGTCGAGGATGTCGCCATTGATCAGGTAGCTGACCTTTTCGTCGGTGTAGAGCAGGTCGCCGCCAATCTGGATTTCATATAGATTCAAGTTGCCGACCT
>ERZ1645187.3229-NODE-3229-length-13834-cov-5.600914_pt1 | contig 13834 bp, 11 predicted proteins | sample MGYA00575352_ERZ1645187 | MGnify/ENA primary metagenome ERZ1645187 (study PRJEB40837, sample SAMN11349314) | freshwater sediment metagenome | isolation source: river sediment | host: Sediment | place: India: Wazaribad , New Delhi | collected 2017-02-21 ...
TAGACCACGATGATGTCGATCCTGCCGGCTTCGACATCTGCAAGAAGCGCTTTCAGTCCCGGGCGGTCCAGATTGCCGCCGGAGAAGCCGCCGTCCTCGTAGGCCTTTGCCGCTCTCGTCCAGCCTTCATGCCTCTGGCTGGCAATATAGGCAGCACAAGCATCCGCCTGGGCTTCAAGGGAGTTGTAGCTCATGTCCAGCCCTTCATCCGAGGACTTTCGGACATAGATGGCACAGCGGTGCAGTGGAGCCTTCTCAGCCATTGCCAGAACCTCCACTGCCTTTCCGCTTGGAAGCGCTCAGTGTTTGCAACCGTTCCAGGAGTGCGTCTTTGCTTCCCTGACGTTTTCTGGGTGCATATTTGCCGATCCCGAAGAAGCGGGGGCCCGACTGGTGAGTGCCGGTGATCGTTCTGGCGACTTCGGTCAGGCTCCTGTAGGTCTTGGTCCGGTAGAGGAAGGCATCACCCTCCAGTGCCAGCACCTCATGCGTTAGTCCCTGCCATTCCCGGACAAAGCGGGTGCCGGGCTTGACGCTGGTGGTGGCGGTGAAGGTTGCTCCAGATCCACTGGCAGATTGCCCTCCACTCCGCCACGCTTTCAGCCTCAGCTGTGCCTGGCGACTGAGACCACCCAGAACTTGTTCCTGCAATCGATAGGCAATGGCCCGCCTGAGGAATTCTTCCCCAAAGCGGCTAGGCGCAGCTTGCCCAAAGACCTCCTGCCACCATTGTTGAAGGGCAGGGAGATCCGACTGTTCCAGCCGGGCCAGAGATTCCTCAAGTGACGTGTGCGCTGATGAGGGTGGTAGCGGACTTGGTATTGGGCTACTCGTCAGAATCGACGTCGGTTCCGGCATCAACCGGACCCCGTGTTCTGGCAGCGAGCTGTGGATCGATTGCCCTATTGTGGTCGAATCTGGCACTGCGGATCTGTTGTCACGCGGGGAAGACCTCATGATGCCACCACCAGCCGGTAGCGACGCTCTCCCTCGGTCGTCAGCGTGCTGGTGACCGGCTTTCCCTGCTTCTTCAGCGTTCCCGCCATGAAGCCCCGGACACTGTGGGCCTGCCAGCCCGTCACCTTCATCATCTCATGGATGGAGGCGCCGTCATTGCGTTCAAGAAGACTGATAACCCTTGCGCTCTTGGTGCCGTTGCGTCCCTTGCGGCTGCCGATCACCGCGCTGGCTAACTTCACCTGCTTTCCTTTGCTGACGGAATTCGACTGCTTCTTCTTCATGGTGGTGCTCCTTGATGAGAGCCGGTCCACCCGGCTCTCGCACCACCCAAAGCCCCGCATTCACGCAGGGCCGCCTGATCAGGTCCGGGTCAAATTCGAAAATCCGGCCTCTCACCACCAGCAATGCTTGCTTTGCAGTGGAAGTCGAGGGGATTCCTCGCCCTTTTGTGGGGAAAATTCGGAGTGACGTACTGGGGGCCCTGAGTTCGAGTTCCACTCCCTCCGCCATTGCACTCATCGACTACAACGCCAACAGACCTCACTCAAGGCTCGGATGGCTGACGCCATCCGAGTTCGCACTCCGCTTCGTTCAGGACAAGCAACGGCTCCTGGGCGCTGCGTCACTGGGCTCCGCGCCCATCGCCGTTGCATCAACCGCCCAGACGGGCAATCATGTGCTCTGCCCCCAAGGAATTGGACCATTCTGAGTTAGAGTTTTCTGCTGTAGCTTCCCTGGCTGGGAGGAGTGGAAAACATGAAGGCATCGAAGTTCACGGACGCCCAGAAGGCATTCATCTTGAAGCAGGGCGCTGACGGCCACCCGGTGGCCGAGATCTGCCGGAAGGCCGGGATCAGCGAGGCAACATATTTCAACTGGAAAAAGAAGTATGACGGCTTGCTACCCGACGAGATGCGGCGGCTGAAGCTGCTTGAGGATGAGAACAGCAAGCTGAAGAAGCTCGTGGCCGATCTGTCGCTCGACAAAGCGATGTTGCAGGATGTTCTGCGCCGAAAACTGTAAGGCCTGCCCAGCAGCGCGAACTGGTGAACAAGGTTTGTAGCGAGTGGGACGTGTCAATCCGCAGGGCGTGTAACGTTCTTGTGGTTTGTAAGGGCACCTATCACTACAAGCTTCGCCGGAGTGGTCAGGCCGATCTGAAAAAGCGCATCAAGGAGATTGCTGAGACGCGCATGCGCTACGGCTACAGGCGCGTGCACGTCGTTTTGCAGCGGGAGGGCTGGATGATCAACGTCAAGCGCACCTATCGCCTCTACAGCGAATTAGGCCTGCAATTGCGCAACAAAACGCCAAAGCGAAGGGTGAAGGCGAAGCTGCGGGAAGACCGTTGCCCAGCCTCCATGCCGAATGAGACCTGGGCGATGGACTTCGTGCATGACCAGCTGGCTCTGGGGAACAAGATCAGAGTTTTGACGGTTGTCGATATCTTCTCGAAGTTCTCGCCCGTCATCGACCCGAAGTTCAGCTATCGCGCCGAGGATGTCGTAAGGACTCTGGAAAAGGTTTGCGGGGAAGTCGGCTATCCCAAGACCATCCGTGTCGATCAGGGCAGCGAGTTCGTATCGCGCGACCTCGATCTCTGGGCCTACACGCACGGTGTCATTCTTGACTTCTCGCGGCCAGGCAAGCCTACGGACAATGCATTCATCGAAGCCTTCAACAGCAAGGTCAGGAGCGAATGCCTGAACGCACACTGGTTCATGAGCCTTGACGATGCCCGTTCAAAGTTGGAGGATTGGCGCAGGTACTACAACGAAGAAAGACCGCATAGCGGAATCGGGCAAAGAGCCCCGATTTTGCTGCACAACGCCGATGGCGCATCCAGCCCGCCCTTGGCGAAAGAGGCCGAAAACTCTGGCCTCAGATGACCCAGCGTTTGGGAGCGGAGCAATAAGGCAGAGACTCTACAAAAGACTGGATCGCAATAGGGGCTCAGACCAAGCAGTATGAAGGATGCGAATTGTCTATCCCAATCTTGGAACATTATGGTCATCGCCTACACCTGTCGCGTACTGCCGTCGGAACGGATCTCCAAGACTGGTTCCATAAGCTCGAAATCGTTTGCATCTCTCGCAAACGCAGCGAGCTTAGCCTTCGACAGCACGACGCTCATGAGATGCATGTCCGTAGTTTGATGTCCGCCTACGGCCGAAAATCCAGCGTCGATGCCGACCCCGCCACGGTCCGTTAGCAGGTAGCGTGCGTGGAAGTCGGCTCCGCCGTTCCTCTCCCGCCAGCAATAGACTGAGACGGCCAGACCCTCTGGGATCACCCCATTGAACAGCCTTGCCGCCTCTCGCTCCAGTTCGACGTTGGCCGGCTTGTTGTTGTGGTAACGGTAGTGGATTTCGCAAGCTGCGCCCGGGTTATCCGTTCTGATGACTGCGAGGCAAGCCCGAAGCGTATTTTTGTAGTGCGCGTTGTAGGGATCGAAAAATGGATCGATGAATAGAATTCGAGTGCTGACGCGAAGAAAGCCACTCAGAGCCCCTGCAATGGATTCAGCCTCGCGCGATACAGTGCGATCCTGTGCCACTGCCATGAGCGGCTGGTTATCATCGAGATCTGCCACAGGTAATAGAGCAGCGTTCCCTACGGGGTTCTGTAAGGCAATGATCGCGTGGAAAGGAGCACGTTGGTGCTCCGTCAACGCGTTATCGATCCACGACAACCCGGAATTGTAAGGCCGCCCGTAGTCGACCACCGCCACTTTTGAATTTCGCAGTCGCTCGACAATGCTTGCCATCCGAATATCTGGCACGCCCGCCTCTTTCGCAGCCTGTATGACCTTTTTCTCCCACTTGCCCGGCAAGCGCGAAATCAACCGCCCACGATCAAAACCGAACTTTTCGATCAGGTAGCGAAAGTTTTGCCAGCTTGAGCCGATGGCCTGCGGCTCTACCGCATACTCGAAGAGCATCAGAACAGCTCCTCGGAGCGCTCTTCAAAGAAGCCCTTCGGCCAGCGGTCGATGAATTCGCCCTCGGGATCGACGCGCAGCGGGCGGAAGCGCACAGCATCATCGCTGCTCTCGACATAGATCACCGCGAGATCATTCGGCGACAAACCGATTACGCCGGGCGGCACTTCGTTCTCGGTCGTCTCCCGGATGCGCCGAAGCAGGCGCAGCATGATGTGCTCACTGTGGGTTTCGACGAGCAGCGTCTTGCCCGCACCGACGAAGCTTTCGCTCGTCTGCACTGCCTGGATGAACAGATCGCCCAGGCCGACCTGGATGGCGGGATGGACGTGCAGCTCAGGTTGCTCGATCGCGAGAATGCCCTGTTGGCTTCTAAGGCAGCCGACGATCACCGGGATCATTTGCGATATGCCGACGCCCACGTCGCTCGGCGCTACGATGATACCCTTTTCGAAATCGCGCAGGGCTAGCTCAGAACGTCCGCTGAGCGATGCGTACAGGTCTTGCAGCTCGCCTAGATCGTCTTCGGAAAGGCCACGCTCGAAAAGCTGATGGAAACGGCTTGGAACCGGAACCTCTTTGAACTGAAACTTCTCAAGCCGGTAGCCAGTCTTCAGCCGCTCTTCGCCGCCAAGCCAGATATTGACCTCTTCGAGCAGCTTGCCGGACGGGTCGGTGTAGAGCAGATCCCAGGCGGCAAGACCCTGCGCCCAGCGCGATTCATCCGGCGACAGGCGCGGGCGATACTTCCGGCTTGGGATTTCGCGCAGCGGGCCGACATAGGTCATCGCGCTGAGGTAGTCGCGAATCAGCCGGAGAGGACCAACAATCAACTCGTCAAGAAGCGCGTTCAAACCTCGAACCCGTGGGGTTCTGCTCTCAAGTTCGAACTTCTTGACCTCCGGATCGCGAAGGTCGCTGACCATCGGCCGACTGAGGTCCGGAAGCGCTCCGAGGAAGGTTTGCACACCAACACGATAGTCATGGAGTTGCAGGTCATTGCTTCTGGACATCTGTCGGGACAGATCGAGGATTTCGTCCGCAAGCGGATACGGTGACAATTCTTCATCCGGTTCCGGAGGGTCATCCGCGTCGCGGAAGCGCCGGAAAAGATCATGATCGAAATTGAACTTTGATAGTATCGCCTGGCCCGATTGTGCCGGCGACGCAATCGTGCCGATCTCGGCGCCATCCATCATCACGGTGATCGCCGAAACGTAAGGACCCGCCAGCAAGTCGCTCCACGAGATCGATAGGCTGACGCCGATGGACTGCACCACCGCGTAGTCTTTCAGGTCGGTGTTTTCGCCTACAAGGTAGCGGATCGGCAGGGTTTCGAACTCTGCGGCGTTCAGGGAGGCACCTGAGTTCAAGGGCAGGCGTTCGGCACCGTGACCGTCAACACCATCGATCTCAACCTTGATGACGATAGTTCGACTCAAGTCATGCCCGTGAACCAGCGTTGCGAAGCCACCGAGATCGATCAGCCCGCCGGCAATGGTCTGGTCCGGGTCAGGATTGCGACGCTCAAGGATTTCGCGCAGATAGTGCAGCGATTGAAGGATCGTGCTCTTGCCCGCGCTGTTGGGGCCGAAGAGGAGCGTGATCGGCTTCAGATCGATGACCTGCGGTGTTCCGATCCCCTTGAAGTTTTCTATCTCGATCCGGCTCAGGCGCATGTGGCGATCCTAGAGCTCGCCGCGAAAGGCGCGTTGGGACAGGGCAGAGAACAACTGGCCAGATAGGTCTTTATCGATGCTGAGCTTAGATACGAGCGTACGGTGATCCCTTACCAAGCGCTCGAAGACCTTCTGTTGTGATTCTTCGGGTTCAAGTATCTCGACCTCGTAGATGCGTCCTCCGGAGATCAGCGGCTGCGCTGCCCGCCCCGCATATTGGTTGAGATTCGCGAATCTCAGCGCCCACTCCAAATAGGTTTTGTTGATAGGTTTCTTGTATTCGCGAACATAAAGGGCATTATCCGTGATCCACGACCTCGGCTCCGACACATGCACAGCGCCACAATAGACGCCAACTCGGCCAATAACTATTTGTGGCTCCTCAAACATATACTCCGAGTGATAACCATTGATTCCATTCCCGCCATAGACCGGATATATTCCGTCTGGGGACATATTCTTGGCGGTCAAGCCATCACCGCTTGATACCTTTATTATTTCGCCCAGCGGTGCTTTGTTCAGCCCGTTCTTGTTTGATGCTGGATCGCCGAACATCTCTAGGAACACCGACTTTAGGAAATCATCCGCCAGGGCGAGAGCCTGCTCGCGCTTGCGGCGGATGGCGTCGGCCTTATCGAGAATTGAGTTAACATTCGCTCGATCGATACCCTTACATTTTGGGAGCGGAATAGCCTCTAAATGCTTCTTGGAAACGTGCCTAAGGCCAGCCCCCCGGAACCCACTTTCAATTAGGTACATGCTTGTTCTCAAAAATCGGTAATAGAATTTCGCATCAACAGCATTGCGGCTTTTGGGAACAGCTACATAGCAGTCGTTTGTTGCCGAAAATGGCCCCTCTACGTAGTGGATCGATGCAGCTCCGCCAGTGCCGAATACCAAAGCCGGGCCAATACAATCGGCAGAGTCCGTGCGTCGACTTACCTCTTGACTGGAGGTAAAAAATGGGAACGGACCGTCTGGGGCTCCAAACGATGCCGGACGACCGGTTTTAGGCAGGAAGTCAAATTCGTTGCAAAAAGGCACACTCATCCGAGCAAATCCTCTAGCTCGGCAAGGTCGCTTGCGATCTCTTCGTTCAGCTTCTTCAGGCGGTCCAGAATGACAGCAGGCGTTTCATACTCCTGGGCGACGTACGGACGAACCTTGTACTTGCTCAGCGAGAGGTCATAGTTGGCCTCACGGATATCCTTCGCAGGAACCATGAACGCCTTCTGCGTCCGGTCGGTGTCGCGCTTTGCATCCCGGCTCCGCCACGCCGCAAGACATCCCGGTAGATCGTTGGCGTCGACGGGATCGCGCTTGTCGTCCAACGAATAGCCATCGGCTTCGACGTCATAGAAGAAGACATCGTCCGTTCGCCCGCCCTTGGTGAAAACAAGTATGCCGGTTGAGACGCCGGCATAGGGCTTGAACACCCCGCTCGGCAACGAAATCACAGCTTCGAGCTGGTTTTGATCCAACAGCAACTTGCGCAGGGCAACATGGGCGGTCGAGGAGCCGAACAGCACGCCATCAGGCACGATCGTCGCCGACCGTCCGCCCTTCTTCAGCATGCGCAGGATCAGCACAAGGAAGAGCAGCTCGGTCTTCTTCGTCTTCACTTGCCGCAGCAGCGACGCGTGGACATCCTCGAAGTCGAGGCTTCCTTTGAAAGGCGGGTTCGCCAGGATGACATTGAAGCCTTCGGCCGCGGCCTTGGGGAACTTGTCGGTGAAGCCGGCGCTCAGCGTGTCCTGATAGTGGATGTCGGGATCATCGACGCCGTGAAGCATCAGGTTCATGGCGGCAATGCGCAGCATCGTCGCATCGAAGTCGAACCCATGGAACATGCCGCTCCGAATATGCTCGCGGTGCGGTTCCAGCAGGTCGCCGGTGTAGGTCTTTTCCGTCTTGCCCGTCTCGGGATCGGTCTCTTCCAGGACGCCCTGGGGCGAGGTGCAGGTTTCCAGAAGATACTGCATGGTCTGGACGAGGAATCCGCCGGTGCCGCACGACGGATCGCCGATCACGTCTGTTGGTTTCGGTTCCAGCATATCCACCATCAGCCGGATGATGTGGCGTGGCGTGCGGAACTGGCCGTTGATGCCGGCCGTGGTCAGCTTGCTCAGCAGGTATTCATAGAGATCGCCCTTGGCGTCGCCCTCGGTTAGCGGCAGCTGGTCGATCATGTTGACCGCCTTCACCAGAAGGCTTGGCTTCTGGATCATGAGCTGCGCGTCCTTCATGAATGCGGCGAAGGCGGTGCCGCTCGTCGATGATTTCCTGAAATGCGGAAACACTTTGTCGCGCACCAAGGGCAGCATGGCGTCGGCGCCCAGATGTCGGAATTGCGACCAGCGCAGGCTTTGCTCGTCGTCCGAAAATCGCCGCTGAAACGACTTGCCCGTCCGCTTCAAGCGGTTTTCGTCGCGCGTTTCGTTGATATCGAGCAGGCGCGCAAACATGAGGAACGTGATCTGCTCAATCACGGTCAACGGGTTGGTGATGCCGCCCTGCCAGAACTCGGTCCAGAGGGCATCCACCCTGCGCTTCAGGTCACCGGTAATCATTTAGTGCTTCGTCCTTTCAGGGGATTCTTTTGTGCCCGCGCTGGCCGCTGGAGGCGGCGCGAAGACGCTGATGATGTCGAGAATATCGTCAATCTCCTCAGGTTTTTCGAAAACGCCATCCAGTCCGTCTGCGTCTACCACCGTGAACGGCTGCTCATAGAGCCGATCAAGTGTGACGGACCCGAAACGGGCGATGTGGTTCTGGAGCAACCCGAGGAAGCGTGTCTGCTTTGCCGTAAGGCTGGGATGCCGGCCCGCGAATTCCGCAAACCGTGCCGCAACCGCTTCCGGGTCCAGTCCGATGATCTCGCGGATCGCGAAATCCAAAGGTCGCGCCGTGTCGGAAAAGAATTCTTCGAGCACATCCCGGCTCGCATTCGGGCTTTGGATCAGCACCAGCGAAACAAGGGCCTGAATGTCGGCATCGGATACGGCTTCGCCCGCGCGAATTTTTTTGAGCGTCGGGTTCGTATCGAAGTGCCGCTTCAGTTCGGCTTCGACGATCTGCTGGTATGCCTTCATGTCCACGGTCTTCAGACTCGTCGCCCGGCGATTTATCTGGAAGCCGGCGACGTCTTCCGTCACGTCGATGATCTTTGCCGGCAGCGGCATGGCGCCCTGACGGTCGCGATGATGCATGATTTCCCGGAGCGGTTTGCGTACCGATTCCAGATCGGCGACGGTCACGCCGTTCCAGAACGCGTCGGACTTTACCCGCTTGATGACTTCCGCCTTCTCCCGCACCGGGTTCAGGTGCATCTGCAGTGCCGATAGCCTGTCGAGCAAATCGATCTTCAAATCGGCGACATCAGCGGACTTGCGCAACACCGCGATTTCGGCACGCGCCACCAAGAGATCCAGCGCGTAGGCATCGCTCAACCCACGAACGTTTCGCCATTGCATGAGGGGTGCAATGACCTGCCGAAGCATCGCAACGGTCGCGGGCGCTAAGGCTTTGAGCGTCGCCGGAACCGCCACCGCGCGCTTCTCGCGCCACTTTTCGCGAACCGAGACGGATTCCTCGGGCAGCGCCTCGATGTCTTTCGCGATGAGCTCGATCACCTCGTCGAAGATCGCGACTTCGCTCATGCGAAGCGCCGTCTCTGCTAGCAAGACGCGTTCTTCGAATACCAGTTGGAGCAAGGGCTTCGATTGGGTCGGCTCGGCCGGCCGGTAGCCCATTTCAAAGCGTTCGAAGTTCCCCCAGTGATCGAAGATGCGGAAGATTTTCTTGTCTTTGCCCGGTCCGAACAGATCGGGCCTCAAGCGCGTTCCGCGTCCGATCATCTGCCAGAACTTGACAGGCGAGCGGACGGGTTTGGCGAAAACGAGGTTAAGAATCTCGGGGATGTCGATGCCGGTGTCGAGCATATCGACCGAGATCGCGATTGTTAGATCGGAGTTTGCGCCGTCACCCTTGAAATCATCGATAAGCTGCTCTGCGCGCGGATCGTAGTTATCGATGACCTGACAAAAGCGCCCGCCGTACTGCGGATACATCTCATCGAACAATTGTCGCATGAGCACAGCATGCTGGTGGTTCCGAGCGAAAATGATGCTCTTGCCCGGAAGCTGGCCAGTGGCGTCACGCAGCCCGTTCTCCATGAGGTTCCTCAGGATCGCGCGGTTGGTGTCTTTGTTGTAGATGATTTTGTCGATCTGCTCTGATGAGAAATCGTACTGCGCCGGGTCCTCGCCCTGTTCCTCAAGCTCTTGAATCTGGTCTTTGGTCAGGATGTCGAGCCTGATCCCCTCGCGCAGGAACTGCGTCGTATGCTCGAAAACTTCAAACGGAGTCAGGAACCCGTCCTGAACTGCCTGTTCAAGATCGTAGTTTGCTGTCGGCAGCTGCCCTTCGCACCCGAAAAGGCTGAACGTGTTGCGCGACACGAAATCAATCGGCGTCGCGGTCAATCCGATCTGAAGGCAGTCGAAGTAGTGAAACATGTCGCCATAGACATTGTAGATGCTTCGATGTGACTCGTCGGCGATAATCAAATCGAAGAACCCAACATCGAAAGACTGATAAACCTTCTGCATGGCGGGATAAGTCGCGAGGAATATCCGTTCGCTCGCCGATTGGTTCACGCGTGAGCTGACGATGCGAATAGGCTCAGACAGGAAATCGCCGAAGGCATTCTTGGCCTGCTTGCGCAATTCACGACGATCGCAAAGGAATAAGACACGCTTCACCCAACCGGCACGAATGAGCAGCTCCGCCAAGGCTATTGCTACTCGCGTCTTGCCGGTGCCAGTCGCCTGAACGACAAGTGTCTTTCGATGATGACCGGAAAATCGTTCCGCAACGCGTTTGATCGCCTCGATCTGATAAAGACGATTGACGATGGCGACATTGGGCTCAAGCGAGTTAAGCGGCTTCCTGCCCGCCCGCTGAAAATTCACGAGATATTGCAGGCTGTCTTTCGAATAGTAACCGAACACCTTCCGTGGCGGATATCCCAGAACGTCGTCCCACATCCAGATGTCGTAGCCATTGGTGTAAAAGATGACCGGGCGTTGTCCGTGCATCTTCTCAAGGCCGTCGGCATAAAGCTTCGCCTGTTGCCTTCCGCGCTCCGGGTCCACAGCAGTCTTTTTGGCCTCTATGACCGCCAGAGGATTCCCGTTGTCATCCCAGAGCACATAGTCGGCATAGCCAAGGCCTGACGTGGTGGGCTGATGTTTGACCTCAACCTCCTTGCCAACCTCCGCTGTACTGCTGTTGCCAAGGCCAACGTTCCAGTTTGCCGTCGCAAGCAGGCTGTCGATGATACGGGCACGGGTCGTCGCCTCATTGAACGCCAGCAGGTTGGCAGTCGCCGCGCCGGATGACGCCAGCGACTGGATCTCCTCAACCTTCTTTTCCGCTGTCACGGCGGCTTCGCGCGCGGCATCCAGTTCGCGCAGAAGCGCTTCCATCTGTGCTTCTTGCGCGGCGAGCTTTTCCAAGACCTGACGCTTTTCACGCTTTAGCTGACCTTTGCTTTCATCGATAGCTTCCGCCACTGGTTGCACAAAAGCCGGAATGGCAGCGGCATCGCCTTTTGCAAACTGCACGAAAAGCCACCGGCCTAGGTTAAAAGCTTCTTGAATCAGCCAGAGCGCGGTGCGAACCGTCGCGGGCTCCCCGTGGGCGGCCTTGTTGCCGTGAATTCGAAGCGCGTGAAGCTTATCGAGGACCACCTTCGGCGTGATTGTAGCAAAGGACGAATTGCCCAGCAGATCGACAAAGGTAGCGTGCTCGGGCTTGGGTAGCCCCAAGTCACGATAAATGTCCTTGGTGAGATTCTCCGCAAATAACCGCAGCTTTACAAGGGCACTCGCTGGGTCATCATGAGCATACGCCTCGGCAAAGCCGCCAAGCGATGCGAGTTCAGGCCAACCTCCGCGAAGGATTTCGAAGTTGCGAGATTTCATCGCATCGCCTCCGAAAGGGCGGAGTCAAACTCCTCGCGATTGGAAACCACAACCGGAGTTTCTCTCGGATCACTTAACGCCAGATCCAGGCGCAACCTCCTGCTGAAATAGTACAGCATGGCGCGGCGTACCGGCACGACAACGCGCCCATCCACCATGGCGAAGTCCTGGGCGACAACCTCCTGTCGGCCCAACGTCAGTGCCGGATTCGGCATTAAGACAACCTGGAAAAGCGAATTCCAAAGCTCGTCAGATCCAGCAACGCTTCCTGCCTCGCCGAGACCTCGGCAATCCAGGCAGCGCGACAGAATGAAGTCCTTGAACTTTTGGTCGATATGGCAATAGGCCCGTGCGTGCCAGCGAAGCCCATCGCTTGCAAAAGCGTGAGGCGACACCCGCCTCCAAAGAGGTTCTGGACGTGCCTGACTCATCGACTGATACAAAATCTCGATCGAACGATGTCCACGCACGGCCGCGAGCAAACTCCGCAGAGAGTTGGATGCGATGCGCCGCTGAGGAATAGGCAGCCTGTCGGCGACGAGCGTGGCGTGTGTATCGCCGTCATTCGCTGTGGTTGGTGCTAAGCGATCCAAATAGGCTGCGGCGTCGAGTTTGATAAACTTCGGGCGAAAGGTATCTGACGCGAAGTATCGCTTTTCGCTGCGATCGTAGACGATATTCGCGGGCGCCTGTTCCTGATAGAGCGCCAAGTCCTTGGATGCTTGGGGAACCGACACGCCGAATTCGTCTACAATATCTGACCGGTTGACGCCGCCCTCCCAGAAGAGGCGGAATTCGACGAATTCGAGCCTGCGCTCGACCCCCCACCGAAATCTCTTTGTGTCTGCGGCAACCATCTGACCAAATCACACCACACATAGAGGTGAGTTTCTTTATCCATCGTGTTTATATACTGTTCAAGACGGATTTGTCAATACTGGCTTTGGCTTCGCCTGGTCTGAGCACCCATTGCGAGCCAGCCTCTTGTAGAGTCACTGCCTCATGTGAGCCTGCCCCTGACGTTGTGAGCCTGCCCAATGCTGGTGGGAGTGGGTTTGACGTCGGACTGAATAGCCCCAAGGTTTGTAGGCGCCTTCTTCCCTAATTTTGAGGCAAGGAGGCCGAGATGGGCAAAGGCAATTTCACGGAAGAGTTCAAGCGCGATGCGGTGGCACAGATCACCGAGCGGGGTTACCCGGTAGCTGAGGTATCAGAGCGCCTGGGGGTTAGCCCACATTCACTTTACCAGTGGAAGAGGAAGTTCGCGAAGACGCTGGGTTCCGGTGGCGATGACAAGGACGCCGAGATCCGAGGCCTGAAGCGGGAACTGGCTCGCGGCGGCGGCTCGAGGCCATCGGTTACTTGCCGAGGACTTGCGGCTGCCCTTCACCTCGCAATTCAAGTCAAAGACAAGTCCGATCTTGAGAATAGTAGGTTTACCTTAAAGCAGCTTCCAAGCCTCACCATCAGCTAGCCGTCGAACGGGTGGCAGAGTGATCGTCGGCTTATCCCACGCGATCCCATGTACGGGCACCAGCGCCTTAGGTGCGATTGCCGCCGCAAAGCGAGAAAGATCAGCCGGGCTCGCGTGACCTGAGGTGTGCAGCTTAACTGTTTTCGCCCCCGCCGCCTGCGCTTGCGCCCACCCCGTGTTTGCGTCGTCCAGATCAAGATAGCCGCTCCAATTGGAAAAGACGTACGCGTCAGCAGGCGTGAAGCCGAGCCCAGCACTATTGAAGTCCCCCACCATCGAGTCCCGCAGCATGATGATCGCCCGGTCCGCGACCAAGCGCTTCCGCGATGTGGCAAAATGACTCTTTGCCATCTCTGCTACGAACGCCTCTCGACCCTGCCGGGCATAAAGGCTCTTAACTCCTGGAGTTATTACGACCTTCAACTCAGGGAAGTCTGCGCCGGGAACTGGCAAACGAGTTTCGTCCGCAATCCGGCGGAGAACATCAGCACCATAGAGATCGATCACCAACTTGCGACCCGTTTTCCGTGCGGCTCGGAACAGGGTTACAGTTCGGTCGACGTTCTGGGCTGACCATTGCACAAAGACATGCCGTTGCGTCTCCCGGGCCAGCTCGACAAAGGCGTTCTCAAGCTCAGCTTCACTGATGACGGGCTTGTCCGTTCCGAGGTTTGTGCCCTCCATGATGAGAACATCTATGTTCTTGGGCGGCGAGGCGATCATCGCTTCTACCAGTTTGGCCTTGCGGCCATGCGCGCGGAAGTCGCCGCTATACAGGATATTCCGGCCCTCC
>ERZ1645187.3231-NODE-3231-length-13831-cov-25.370282_pt1 | contig 13831 bp, 12 predicted proteins | sample MGYA00575352_ERZ1645187 | MGnify/ENA primary metagenome ERZ1645187 (study PRJEB40837, sample SAMN11349314) | freshwater sediment metagenome | isolation source: river sediment | host: Sediment | place: India: Wazaribad , New Delhi | collected 2017-02-21 ...
TACCCGGACCCATGATCGACAGACCCTTGGCAGCGGCAGCGGCAGCAACCGACTCGGCCGTGGCTTCCGGATTGGTCTTCAGGGCCTCAGCCAGCAGACCCTTGCCAGCCAGTTGTGCCTTGATTTCGACGGCCTTGGCGAACATCGCTTCCGGGCTGAAGCCGAACTTGACGAGCACCATAAAGGCCATGAAGGAAGCACCAGACAGCAGCAGGATCGCCTTGATGATCTGCACCCAGGTGGTGGCAGTCATACCACCGAACAGCACGTAAACCATCATCAGCACGCCGACGATGACCACAGCCATCCAGTATTCCAGACCGAAGAGCAGCTTGATCAGCTGACCGGCACCGACCATCTGAGCGATCAGATAGAAGGCGACGACGACCAGCGTGCCGGTGGCGGCGAAGGCGCGGATCGGGGTCTGGCTGAAACGGTAGGCGGCGACGTCGGCGAAGGTGAACTTGCCGAGGTTACGCAGACGCTCTGCCATCAGGAAGGTGATGATCGGCCAGCCGACGAGGAAGCCGATCGAGAAGATCAGGCCGTCGTAGCCGTTGGCCATCACCGCGGCGGAAATACCGAGGAAGGAAGCGGCAGACATGTAGTCGCCGGCAATCGCGAGGCCGTTCTGGAAGCCGGTGATGCCGCCACCGCCGGTGTAGAAGTCAGCAGCCGACTTGGTCTTGGCGGCTGCCCACTTGGTGATGTACAGCGTGCCGCCAACGAAGAGGCCGAACATGACGATGGCCGTCCAGTTGGTGGCCTGCTTTTCTGCCTGACCGAGGTCAGCACCGGCCGCGTAGGCGGCGCCGGCTGCGGCCAGCATGGCGAACAGGGCCGCCAGTTGCTTGAAGGTCTTCGCCATTACATGGCCTCCTTGATGATCTGTTCCTTGAGCGCGTCGAACTCGGTGTTCGCACGGCGCACGTAGATGCCGGTAATGACGATGGTGAACAGAATGACACCAACACCGATGGGGATACCCACCGTGGTGACACCGGTGCTACCCAGCGGCGTGGCCAGGAAGGCCTTGTTGAAGGCGATGAGAGCGATGTAACCGTAGTACACCACCAGCATGAGGATCGTCATGATCCAGCCATAGGTGTCGCGGGTACTCACTAACTGCCGATATTTCGGGTTGGCCCGAATTTTCTCGTAAGTATTGTCGTGCATAGATTTGCTCCTCAGATTGTGTTTATAGAGGCATTGCTGCGGAGCGTAATTTACGGGCGGCTTCTTACAATCAACTTACAGACTGCAATACTTCGTCAAAATTCTTTTCCTTGATCAAAAGCAAAAAGCCCCGCACTCGGCGGGGCTTCGGATTTGAGCCGGACGCTCGGGCAGAAATTACATGCCCATGCCGCCCATGCCGCCCATACCACCCATGCCGCCCATGTCGGGCATGCCGCCGGCCGGCTTGTCTTCAGCCAGTTCAGCCACCATGCACTCGGTGGTCAGCATCAGGCCAGCCACGGAGGCGGCATTCTGCAGCGCGGTGCGGGTCACCTTGGTCGGGTCGAGAACGCCCATTTCGACCATGTCGCCGTACTCGCTGGTAGCGGCGTTGTAGCCGTAGTTGCCCTTGCCGCGAACAACCTTGTCGACGACGACGGACGGCTCGTCACCGGCGTTGGCAACGATTTCGCGCAGCGGGGCTTCGATGGCCTTGAGGATCAGCTTGATACCGGCGTCCTGGTCGTGGTTGTCGCCCTTCAGCGACTTGACGGCAGCACGGGCACGCAGCAGGGCGACGCCGCCGCCGGCGACGATGCCTTCTTCAACGGCGGCACGGGTAGCGTGCAGCGCGTCTTCGACACGGGCCTTCTTTTCCTTCATTTCGACTTCGGTGGCGGCGCCAACCTTGATGACGGCCACGCCGCCAGCCAGCTTGGCAACACGCTCCTGCAGCTTTTCGCGGTCGTAATCGGAGGTAGCTTCCTCGATCTGGATGCGGATCTGCTTGACGCGGGCTTCGATCGAAGCGGCATCGCCGGCACCGTCGATGATGGTGGTGTTTTCCTTGGCGATCTCGACGCGCTTGGCCTGGCCCAGATCCTTCAGGGTAGCCTTCTCGAGCGTGAGGCCGACTTCCTCGGCGATCACCGTGCCGCCGGTCAGGATGGCGATGTCTTCCAGCATGGCCTTGCGGCGGTCACCGAAGCCCGGGGCCTTGACGGCGACGGTCTTGAGGATGCCGCGGATGTTGTTCACCACCAGGGTGGCCAGCGCTTCGCCATCGACGTCTTCGGCGATGATCAGCAGCGGACGGGAAGCCTTGGCGACTTGTTCCAGCACCGGCAGCAGGTCACGGATGTTGGAGATCTTCTTGTCGAAGAGCAGGACGAACGGGTTGTCGAGCAGGGCGATCTGCTTGTCCGGATTGTTGATGAAGTACGGGGACAGGTAGCCGCGGTCGAACTGCATGCCTTCGACGACGTCGAGTTCGTTGGCCAGGGACTTGCCGTCTTCAACGGTGATGACGCCTTCCTTGCCGACCTTTTCCATGGCTTCGGCGATGATGTCGCCGATCGAGGAATCGGAGTTGGCGGAGATGGAGCCAACCTGGGCGATTTCCTTGGTGGTAGTGCAGGGCTTGGAGATGACCTTCAGCTCTTCGATGGTGGCGGCAACCGCCTTGTCGATACCGCGCTTCAGATCCATCGGGTTCATGCCGGCGGCCACGTACTTCATGCCTTCGCGCACGATGGCCTGGGCCAGCACGGTGGCGGTGGTGGTGCCGTCACCGGCGATGTCGGAGGTCTTGGAAGCGACTTCCTTGACCATCTGGGCGCCCATGTTGGCGAACTTGTCCTTCAGTTCGATTTCCTTGGCAACGGAAACGCCGTCCTTGGTGACGGTCGGGCCGCCGAAGGAACGCTCGAGCACCACGTTGCGGCCCTTCGGACCGAGGGTGACCTTGACTGCATCGGCCAGGATGTTGATGCCTTCGACCATGCGGGCGCGGGCGGAATCACCGAATTTGACTTCTTTAGCTGCCATTTACTAACTCCTGATTTTTGATGGTTTTCCGGGTTTACCGCAGATTACTTCTGCAGAACGCCCATGATGTCTTCTTCGCGCATGACCAGGACTTCCTGACCATCAACCTTGACGGACTGGCCGGCGTACTTGCCGAACAGGACGCGATCGCCGACCTTGACGTCGAGGGCGATGTGCTTGCCGGCGTCGTCACGCTTGCCCGGACCGACAGCCAGCACTTCACCCTGATCCGGCTTTTCACCGGCGGAATCGGGGATGACGATGCCGGAAGCGGTGGTGCGCTCGGCTTCGACGCGCTTGACGATGACACGGTCGTGCAAAGGACGGATATTCATAGACTGACTCCTGATAATGAGTTGCAACAAACTTGAAATTGGCCGCCGGCCACGCGTGCCGGATCGGGAACCGGCAGCGGTGCCATTATTAGCACTCGATGTCGGTGAGTGCTAATAATAAGGACGGGGTATCGACATTTCAAGTCGACCCGGTCGTTTTTTCTTGTTTCCTGCCGGTAGTACGCTCAGGACGTATAGACCCTGAAGGCGTTGCGACCCGCCGCCTTGGCTTCGTAGAGCGCCTGATCGGCGTGCCGCCTGAGATCCTCGGCGAGCGTTCCATGCCCGGGGAAGATGGCAACACCAAGGCTCGCCGACACCGCCGAAACCTCGACACTGAGATGATAAGGCGCTGCCAGATCGGCGACGATGCGACGGGCGATTTCCTCGACCTGCGCCAATGACCCCGCGCGCGTGGCAATGATGGCAAATTCGTCGCCGCCGAGCCGCGCGACGACGTCGGTATCCCGCACAGCCACCCGCAGTCGCCGCGCCACCTCGACGAGCAACTCGTCGCCAACAGCATGACCGTACCGGTCATTCACCGGTTTGAAGCGATCAAGATCGACATACATCAGCGCAAAGCCGCTCTGCTGTCGCGTCGCCTGCGCCAGCACCTGCTGCAATCGCTCCTCGAATGTCGTGCGGTTGGACAGGCCAGTCAACGGATCAACGCTGGCGCGGTATTGCAAGCGTGCTTCGCTCTCCTTGCGCTCGGTAATATCGGAGAAGGTCACGACATAGCGCCCGACACCCGCCTGCGCTTCGCCGATCCGGGCAATCGCTGCCTGCAGCGGGAACAACACGCCATCTTTGCGAATTCCCCACAACTCGCCTTGCCAGTACCCCTTGTCGCGCAATTGCCGCCGGATTTCCTCAACCACATCCGCATCTCTGCCCTCGCGAATCAGATCGATCGCCGGCGTACCGATGACCTCCGTCGGACGATAGCCAGAAAGAACGGCAAACGCTGGATTGACATCGATGACCCGGCGCTCGCCATCAATGACAACAATCCCCTCCGCTGCATTCTGCATCACGGCACCCGCGATCAGAAGCGCGTTCTCCCGCCGCTGGCGCTCCTCGATTTCAGCCTGCAGACGGACATTAGCCTGCGACAATGCCTGCGTCCGGTCGTTGATCAGTTGCTCCTGCCCTGCCGCCAATTCGCGCAGGGCAACAAAATGACGACGAGTGCGGGCAATAATGAAATGCAACAGCACTGCAATCACCATGGTGGCGGCACCGGTAACCATCAAGGCGCGCAGTCGCTGTTCATCGCGAACCTGGATCGCATCGGCAGCCGGCATGCTGACGCTGATGCCGCCTCGCACCTGCCCAAGCCGATAGCCCTGCTTCTCGTGACACTTGAGACAGGACTGCTTGACGTACAGCGGCGCCATGTAACGATGCACTGGCACGCCATCGGTTTCGATCAGCGACAGCCGTTCGCGCTGGCGCCCGGTCTCAAACATGGCCAGACTCTCGGTTTCCCAGGCGTCCGCCTGATTGGCCGGTCGAATCGGCTTCAAACTGGTGATGTGGTAGCGCACACCGTCGGCTTTTTCGGCGATTTCGGCAATCTGGCGGGTCATGTAAGCCGGGTTGATCATGGTCAACCGCGTGCCGTCGGTCGCCACCAGATCGCGTCGAGGATGTTCCAGATAAGCGTTCGGCTGTCCAAATTCGCTGACTGGAACATAAACGCCGCCATGCAGCGCATTCCATTCTCGCGTCAGTTCCACCAATCGAAATAGCACCGCCCCTCGCTCACGAGCGAGCGTCGACATCGCCTCATCGGCGTGCCTGAAATCGGCGGAGATGCTGAGCACCCCCAAGCCCATCGTCAGCACATAGGCAGCAACAACCATTCGCCCCTGATGTCGACCGGCGTGCGATGCAGCGTCATGGGTAACGGAAGCCATGACGTTGATCATAGCTCAGATCAACAAATGCTATCTATCGGAAAAAGATGAAAATTACATGGCAAGCATGGGCGAAGCTATTACTTTGGAAATAATGAGAATAAAATAACCATCAGACAGCATCACGCCCGAGAAACATCCTGGATGCATAAAAATGAAGAACAATCAGCCCATTAGCCAAAACGAAGTCCGCTTCCCGCCCGATCACTACCTGGTCTCCAAAACCGATCTCAAAGGGGTGATGACTTACGCCAACGATGCCTTTGTCGAAATCAGCGGTTTCAGCCGCGATGAATTGATTGGCAAGAGTCACAACTTGGTTCGCCACCCGGACATGCCGATGGCAGCGTTCGAAGACCTTTGGCGCACCATCAAATCCGGCCTCCCATGGCGCGGCGCGGTAAAAAACCGCTGCAAGAACGGCGATTACTATTGGGTCGAAGCCTTCGTCGTACCGCTGAAAAAGAATGGCGAGATTAACGGCTACATGTCCATCCGCACGCCGCTTTCCGCCGAAAAACGCGCAACCGCGGAAGGGATGTATCGTGCCGCCGGTCTTCAGGGCAGCCTGCCGCGTACCGGCCGCCGCAGCCTTGCCGTTGGTCCGCGTCTTTGGGCGGCACTGGCAGTACTTGTCGCGCTGATGGGCATCATCGGCTTCTTTGGATTGCGCAGCCTGTCCGCCGCAAACGATGAACTCAACGCCATCTACCGGGAAAATCTGCTGCCGTCGAACAGCGTCAACAAAATGTTGTATTACTTGTCCGACAATCGCTCGCAAATCATGCTCGGACTGCAGCATGACCCGGGAAACCCGAATGCCAAGCTTCACGATCACCCCCTTGAAATGCACACCGAGGCGAGGTTGAAAAATCGCGAAATCATCAACGCCGAACTGGAAGCACTGAACAGACTTCAGTTGACTGAGAAGCAGAAAGCCTTGCTCGCAAAATTTGGCGACACCCGCGAGCGCTTTTCCCGGGAAGGGATTGCCATCGCCAGCAACCTGCTCAAGGAAGGCAAATTTGTTGAAGCCAATGCCTTGCTTCTGCTCAAGATCAACCCCTTGTACGGCGAACTGAAACGCGATGCCGATGCGTTGCTGCTTCAACTTGCCAGCGATGCCGAAGCAAAATACGAGATGGCCAAGGCCGATTACGGTGCGACCCGTAATCTGAGCATCGGGCTGATCGTTGCCGCCGCTTTGATCGCTGCCATTGGCGGTGCGCTGCTCGTGTCGGCCATCGTCAAACCACTGCGCCAGACCATTCACTACTTTGACCGCATCGCCGAGGGCAAACTCACCGACGACATTGACATTGGCGGCCGGGACGAGCCAGGTTTGCTGATGTGCAACCTGGCCATCATGCAAGGCACGCTGAAAGCAATGCTCGACGAAATCAATACGGCGTCGTTTGCAATCGACAGACGCTGCTGCCACCTGGAAGACCTCATGTCGAGTGTCTCCGCACAGTCGGTGCAACAGCAGGCGAGCGTCGAAGGGGTGGCCGCAGCCACGGAAGAGTTCAGCCAGTCGGTTCAGGAAGTCGCCGCCAACGCCGAAGACACGGCCTCGGCGGCCCGCGACTCGCAGGCGCAGGTGGCACAGAGCAACACCAACATCAGCCAGAGCATGGCGGCGACCACGCGGGTCGTCGACGCTGTCACACGCTCCAACGGAACCATCGACCAACTGAATCACTCAATCGCCAAGATCGGCGACATCACCCGCGTCATTGCCGACATTGCCAGCCAGACCAACCTGCTGGCGCTCAATGCCGCCATTGAGGCCGCCCGCGCCGGCGAACAAGGCCGCGGCTTTGCTGTGGTTGCCGACGAAGTCCGCAAGCTGGCTGAGCGGACAACGACCTCCACTGCCGACATCAACAACACCGTCAACGAAATCCAGAGCGTGACGGCCCAGGCCGTGGCCAGCATGGACCTCGCCGCCAAGGAGGTGGAAAACGGCATTGGCAAGTTGCGCGACAGTGTCGCCGGGCTGGAAGGCATTACCCACTCGTCGAGCCAGGTATCGCAGATGGCCGCGCAGATTTCGGATGCCGCCCGCCAGCAGGGCATCGCCTCGGAAGAAGTCGCCAGCAGCATGCAGCAGATCACCGACCTGATCGAGCAGAACACGCACTCCGCCCGTTCGGCAAAGGTAGCCGCCGACGAACTGCTGACCACCTCGCGCCAGCTGGAAGCACTGATCGGTACCTTTGAGCTCTATCGCCGCTAGATTGCGCTGACTTAATCGCCATCCCCGCGAAGGCGGGGATCCAGTGCGTTGTGTTTTCTGGATTCCCGCTTTCGCGGGAATGACATTACCGAAAAAATAGCGCCTCCCTAGACGCCAGCGCGCACCGGCACGACAATGGTGGCTTCTGCCCCCATTGTTCATTCTGCCCATGAAACTGCTGACTCCCGTGCGCCTTGGCGCCCTCGAACTGAAGAACCGCGTCGTCATGGCGCCGCTCACCCGCTGCCGCTGCGACAACGCCGGCTACGTGCCGACGCCGATGATGGCCGAGTACTACGCCCAGCGCGCCGGTGCCGGCCTGATCGTTTCCGAAGGGACCATCGTTTCGCCGCAGGGCCGCGGCTACCCCTTCACCCCCGGCATCTGGTCGGATGAGCAGGTTGCCGGCTGGCGCCTCGTCACCGATGCCGTGCACGCCCGTGGCGGGCTGATCGTCTGCCAGCTCTGGCACTGCGGCCGCCTGTCGCTGCCGGAATTCCACGACGGCCAGCCGCCGGTGGCGCCATCTGCGGTGAACCCGGAATTTGACATGTTTTCACTCACCGGCCAGCCGCGCACCGTGACGCCAAAAGCACTGAGCCGCGACGACATCAAGGCGGTGGTCGCAGACTTCCGTCGCGCCGCCGCCAATGCCATGGCGGCCGGCTTCGACGGGGTCGAGATCCACTCCTCCAACGGCTACCTCTTCCACCAGTTCTTCTCGGCGCAATCCAACCTGCGCACCGACGAATACGGTGGCAGCCACGAAAACCGGGCGCGGATTTTCTTCGAGGTACTCGATGCCGTCGGCGAAGTCATGCCGCTCAACCGTGTCGGCTTCCGTCTCAATCCGATGCTCAACCGCTTCCACGGCCTGAATGTCGACACCGACACCGTGCCGATGTGGACGCATGTCGTCGAGCGCGCCAACCGCTACGACCTCGCCTTCCTGCACCTGACCGAGCCGCTGCACCCGAAACAGGTCGCCGATACCCCGGGCGCGCTGCTCGATGTCGGCGCCCACTTCCGGCCGCTGGCGACGATGCCGATCATCACCAACGGCGGCCTTGACCGCGACAAAGGTGAAGCGCGGCTGCAAGCCGGGCTGGCCGATGCTGTTGCCTACGGTCAGGCGTGGATCGCCAACCCGGACCTGGTCGAGCGCTTTGCCGCCGGGGCGCCGCTCAACGCCCCCGACCGCGACACCTTCTACGCCGGCGGCGAACACGGCTACCTCGACTACCCGACGCTGAAGGCATGATCCGCCGCCTGGTCGTCCTCTTGCTGGCGGCTGCCGGTCTGGCCCATGCCGACCTGCCGCCGCCAGTGGCGCAAGCGCTGAAGGCAGCACAGATCCCCGCCGCCAACGTCGGCGTCGTCGTCCAGCCGGTGGATGCCAAAACGCCGCTGGTCGCCCACAACGCCAATGCCGCCATGAACCCGGCTTCGGTGATGAAGCTGGTCACCACCTATGCCGCGCTCGACCTGCTCGGCCCGGCGCACACCTGGAAGACCGGCGCGTGGACCGACACGGCGCCGCTCGACGGCGTGCTCAACGGCAACCTCTACCTCAAGGGCAGCGGCGACCCGCGACTGGCCATCGAACATCTGTGGAGCCTGCTGCGACAGGTGCGCGTGCGCGGCGTCGAGCGCATCAGCGGCGACATCGTGCTCGACCGCACGGTGTTCAACATCGCCAGCATTGACCCCGGCGCCTTCGACGACAAGCCGATGCGCCCCTACAACGTCGGCCCCAACGGCCTGCTGCTCAATTTCCAGTCGCTGCGCTTCACGCTGCTGCCGGACAAAGGCAAGCCGCGGGTGCTGATGGAAACGCCGAGCGACGGCCTGCGCGTGGACAACCAGTTACGCGCCAGCGAAGGCGCCTGCGGCAGCGACTGGAAGGACCGCATCAACCTGCGCCTGATCCCGGAGAACGGTAGCCAGCGACTCGAATTCACCGGCAGCTTCGCCACCGCCTGCGGCGAAAAGACACTCAACCTCGCCCCGCTGCCGGCCGACCGCCATGCCGAAGGCCTCATCCGGGCGCTGTGGCGTGAACTCGGCGGCAGCCTGAGCGGGCAGGTACGTGAAGGCCGTACCCCCGCCGCCAGCCGCCTGCTGACGCAGCACGAATCGGCACCGCTGGCCGATGCCGTGCAGGACATCAACAAGTTCAGCAACAACGTGATGGCGCGGCAGGTTTTCCTGACGCTGGGTAACGATAGCGCACCGGCCACTGCCGAACGCGCCCGGCAGCGCATTTCCGACTGGCTGGCAGCGCGCAATCTGCGCTTTGCCGAACTGGTGCTCGACAACGGCTCCGGCCTGTCGCGCATTGAGCGGATCAGCGCCGACAGCCTCAACCGGCTGCTACTCGATGCCTGGAAAAGCCCGGTGATGCCCGAATTCATTTCCAGCATGCCAATTGTCGGCATCGACGGGACCATGAAGAAGCGCCTCAAGGAGGCCAGCGCCACCGGCCGCGCCCACATCAAGACCGGCACCCTCGATGGCGTGAAGACGGCCGCCGGCTACGCGCTGGATGCGCAGGGGCGGCGCTACGCCGTCACCTTCTTCATCAACCACCCGCGCGCCCAGGCCGGCAGCGCCGCCATTGATGCGCTGATCGACTGGGTGGCCCAACGGCGTATCGGCGAGAAACCGCCGGTGCTCGAAAGTGACTGAAGCGCCCCCCTTCCCGGCCGCCGCGCTCGACGCCGCCGGCCTCAACCGCCAGCATCTCTTCGATCTGGCGGCCCTGCCGGACACGCTACGCGCCACGCTGGGCGACACCACAGGCTTCAGCCAGCTGCTGCTCATCGGCCACGGCGGGCGGCGGTTGTGGGAATGCGTACAGGCCAGCAAGATCGGCGGCAGCGACCCGATTGACGACTACACGCGGCAGACGCTGGCCGAGTGGTTTGCCCGCGAACTGCCGGGCAGCGACTACCGCATCCTCTACCCCGGCGAGACCCCGGTCGGCCTGCAGGCCCTTGGCGACCTGGCCGGCTGGCATCACCCGACACCCTTCCGCGTCGGCATCGACAGCGAATGGGGCAGCTGGTTTGCCTACCGTGCCGCCGTCTTGTGCACCACCCCATTTTCAGCGTTTTTCCGGGTTCACCGCGCCCCGCAGGAAGTCCCCTTGGGGGACAGCTCGCCCTGCGCCAGCTGTGACGGGCGCCCGTGCGTCACCAGCTGCCCGGCTCAGGCGCTGGCCGGCGAGGAGTTCGACCTCGACGCCTGCCTCCACTGGCGTATGGCCCCCGCCTCGACCTGCGCCGACACCTGCCGTGCCCGCCTCGCTTGCCCAGTTGGGGCCGAACATCGTTATGATGCGGCCCAGATCCGCCACAGTTACGGCCGCTCGCTGGAGATGCTGCGGCACTACCTCAAACGCTGAGAACCCCCATGCGCCATCTGCTCGTTTTCATTCACCTCGCCGGCGTCATCGTCTGGGTCGGCGGCATGGTCTTCGCCCATTTCTTCCTGCGCCCGGTCGCCACCGACCTCCTGCCGCCACCACAACGCATGCCGCTGATGGCCGGCGTGCTCGGGCGCTACTTTGCCGCCGTGGCGCTGGCGATTGCCGCCATCGTCGGCAGTGGGCTGGTGCTGATGCTGGGCAACGGTTTTGCCGGCGCGCCATGGCACTGGCACTTCATGCTCAGCAACGGCCTGCTGATGACCGTCATTTTCATGATCATCTACGGAGTCCGCTATCCGCGCCTGAAACAGGCAGTGGCCGCTGCCGACTGGCCGGCCGGCGGCGCGGTGATGAACGGTATCCGTCAGTTGGTGGTGATCAACCTGCTGCTGGGCACGCTCACCATCGCCGTCGCCCTGCTTGGCCCGCTGACCAGCTGACGCTCACGACCCGACCGGCCGCACGCCGGAAAGGGCCAGTCGAGAATTGCACAACCGTGCAAAATTGACATCAAATGTGTAATATGCACGGATGAAACAACGACTTGCCCAGCCCGCCATCGAAAAATTGCTAACGCAATTTCCTGCCGTCGTAATCGTCGGCCCCCGGCAAACCGGGAAAACGACCTTGGCCTGGGAGATCGAACAGGCACGAAAAGCCCTCTACCTCGACCTGGAAAAGCCTTCCGATCAACGAAAGCTGGACGATCCGGAAGCTTTCTTTCTCGCCCATCGCAACGAACTGATCATCCTTGACGAGGTGCAACGTATTCCGGAGCTATTCCCCGTCTTGCGCAGCATCATTGATCTGCGGCGCAAGGCAGGAGAAATATCCGGCCAGTTCCTGCTGCTCGGCTCGGCCTCCGGACTCTTGCTCGGGCAGGCCAGCGAAAGCCTGGCCGGGCGCGTGGCCAAAATGGAACTCTGGCCCTTCCTGATCAACGAAGTCTTTAATGAAGACCTCGACCCGCAGACGATGAACTCCTTGTGGATTCGTGGCGGCTTCCCGTTGTCCTGGCTGGCAGCCGATGACGATGAAAGCCTCAATTGGCGCGAGCATTTCATCGCGACGTATCTGGAAAAGGACATTCCGGCGTTGGGGCCTCGGCTCCCCGCGACAACGCTCAGGCGCTTGTGGACCATGCTTGCCCATAATCAGGGAGAACTGCTGGATCAATCGAAACTTGCCGCCTCGCTGGCGGTCAGCGGCACCACGGTCAATCGTTATATCGACGTGCTGTGTGATTTGATGCTGGTGCGCAGATTGCCGGCCTGGCATGGCAACACCGGCAAACGACTGGTTCGCTCACCCAAGGTCTATGTTCGGGACAGCGGCATTGTTCACGCGCTGCTCGGCCTGGCCACCTACGACACAGTGCTCGGCCATCCCGTCGCCGGTGCGAGTTGGGAAGGATTCGTCGTGGAACAGCTACTCGCCTCAGCGACGCAGGCCGAAGCCAGTTTTTATCGAACCAGCCACGGTGCCGAAGCCGATCTGGTACTTGAATTCCGGAATGGCGAAACCTGGGTGATCGAGGTCAAACTCTCCACCGCCCCCAAGCCGCAAAAAGGTTTTTACATTGCTGCCAGCGACTTGCAGGCAACACGAAAAATTGTGGTGGCTCCCGTCTCCGCCCCTTACCCCTTGCGCGACGGCGTCGAGGTCATGAATCCGTGCCACGCGGCAAACCTTCTGCGCGCCCGCGGACAAGAAACTTCTGCATAAGCAGCGCCTGACCGGCGGCCGGATCAAGCACTCACGGCCCGACCGGCCGTACGCCGGAAAGGGCCAGCCAGCCGCGCACGACGCGGTAGCCGACCCACAGGCCGAGCAGTGCAATCAATATCCACGCCAGCGGAATGCCGATGATGGTGATGATCAGCAGGCCATACACCACCAGCCAGAGCAGCGTGAACCAGAAGGTGCGGATCTGCCAGACGAAGTGGCTTTCCAGCCAGGTGCCGCGCACATCGCTGCGCTTGAGGAAATTGAGGAAAACCGCGATCAGCGATGGCAGGCCGAAGACGAAACCGCCGGCAACCGTCGCCGAGGAGGTAACGCCAATGACCACCGCCGCAGCGTGCAGAGCGTAAATGACGTGCGTGAGCTGCACCAGCGAAGGACGGACACCTTGCAGGTCGGGCGCGGGGACGGGTTCGTTCATGAGACCTCCGGCAGGAGTTTTTGCAGGAAAAGCGCCTGACCGGCAGCCGGATCAAGCACATAGGGGGCAAAGCCGGCCCGCTCGTAGGCGGCCAGCGCTGTGGTGTTGTTGGAGAGCACTTCCAGCGTCAGCTTGCAGCAGCCGAGATCACGCGCCCGCTGCTCGGCCCAGGCCAGCAAGGCCCGCCCGATGCCCCGGCCACGATAATCGGCATGCACGACCACATCGTGAATATTCAGCAGTGGCCGCGCCGCAAAGGTGGAAAAGCCGGTGAAACAGTTGATCAGCCCGACCGGCGTCTCGCTGCCTTCGTCAGCGCCCAGCCAGGCCAGCGCGCCATGAAAGCCGGGAAAGACCCGCAATTCGCGAACCAGATGGCTGCGGGCATGATCGCTCAAACCCTCGCCACCGCCCATCGGGTCCTGCGCGTAGTGGTCGAGCAGATCGAGCCAGGCCCGCGAAATTGGGCCGTTTTTCAGGTCCACCGCAGCAATGCGCAAGTTCATAGACCGAGCTCACCCCACATCGCATCGACCCGCTTTTTCACGTCGGCATCCATGACGATCGGGCGCCCCCACTCACGATTGGTTTCGCCCGGCCACTTGTTGGTGGCGTCGAGGCCCATCTTGGAGCCGAGGCCGGCCACCGGGCTGGCGAAGTCGAGGTAATCAATCGGTGTGTTGTCGACCAGCGTCGTGTCGCGCGTCGCGTCCATGCGCGTGGTCATCGCCC